>Ga0213875_10000836_pt1 | contig 22855 bp, 21 predicted proteins | sample BarmaccomBMRX_R8_FD_160105 | JGI IMG/M metagenome (GOLD analysis project Ga0213875, IMG submission 160105) | Root-associated microbial communities from Barbacenia macrantha in rupestrian grasslands, the National Park of Serra do Cipo, Brazil - RX_R8 | ecosystem: Host-associated > Plants > Roots... | reverse complement strand
GTTCGCCACCGGGCCGGCCCGGACCGCGCACCGGGCCGAGGTGACCGCGATCTGTGCCGAGGTCATCGGCACGCTGACCCTCGACGCGGCGATCGAGACGCTCGGCGCGGCCGGCGTGGCCTGCGGGCGGGTGAACTATCCCGAAGAGCTGATCGGCCATCCGCAACTGGCGGCCAGGGACCGCTGGCGTGAGGTCGCCTCACCCGTCGGTCCCTTGCGGGCCCTGCTCCCGCCGCCCGTCTCCGAGGGCTGGGACCTGCGCATGGACCAGATTCCCGACGTCGGCCAGGACACCCGGGCGGTGCTGACGGCGCTGGGTCGCAGCCCGGGGCAGATCGACCAGCTCATCGCCGACGGGGTCGTGGCCGAGCCGTCCGCGCCGACGTCGACGGCCGATGCCGACCAGACCGATACGGAGCAGTATGCAGACCGCTGAGCTTGAGGAGATCGTCTCCAGCGTCCGCCGGTTCGTCCGGGAGGCGGTGGTACCGCTGGAGGCCCAGATCGACGAGACCGACGACTTCCCGCCCGAGGTCGTCAAGCAGGCCAAGGAGATGGGACTGTACGGCTTCGCGATCCCGGAAGCGTACGGCGGCCTCGGACTGTCCGCCTGGGAAGAAGTTCAGCTGGTCTTCGAGCTCGGTTACACCACCCCGGCGTTCCGGTCCCTGTTCGGCACCAACAACGGCATCGCCGGCCACACCCTGCTGGAGGGCGGAACCGAACAGCAGAAGCAGACCTACCTGCCCAAGCTGGCCAGCGGTGAGTGGGTCGCGTCGTTCGGTCTCACCGAACCCGAGGCCGGTTCGGACCCGGCCTCGCTGCAGACGACCGCGGTCCGCGACGGCGCTGACTGGGTGATCGACGGGTCCAAGCGGTACATCACGAACGCTCCGGTGGCCGACGTCTTCATGATCTTCGCCCGGACTTCACCGGACGTGCCCGCCAGCCGCGGGGTCTCGGTGTTCATGGTCGCCCGGGACGCGCCGGGGCTGTCGGTCGGGCCCCGCGACCACAAAATGGGGCAGGCGGGCGCCTGGACGGCCGACGTCTACCTTGATCACGTCCGCGTCCCGCACCACGCGATGGTCGGGGAGCAGGAGGGCGCGGGGTACGTCACCGCGATGAAGAGCCTGGCTCATGGGCGCCTGCACATCGCCGCGCTCTGCGTCGGGATGGCCCAGCGCCTGGTCAAGGAGTCGGTGGACTACGCCCGGGGGCGGGAACAAGGTGGCCAGCCGATCGCCGGGTTCCAGCTCATCCAGGCCATGCTGGCCGATTCCCAGACCGACACGATGGCGGCCCGGGCTCTCGTGCTGGACGCCGCCCAGCGGTTCGATGACGGCACCGACCGCAAGCTGGGCCCCGCCACCAGCAAGTACTTCGCCAGCGAAGCGGTGGGCCGGGTCGCCGACCGGGCGGTGCAGATCCACGGCGGCGCCGGGTACATGCGCGGGATCGCGGCCGAGCGCTTCTACCGCGACGCGCGGCTGTTCCGAATCTACGAGGGCACCAGCCAGATCCAGCAGCTGGTCATCGCCCGTCAGCTGATCAACGCCAGCCGGTCCGAGGAGGGCTGAAGCCATGGATCTGTCGCTGTCCCCAGCGCTGCGCGAGTTCCAGGACGAAGTGCGTACCTGGTTCGCCGAGCATCTGGTCGGCGAGTTCGCCCGTCATCGCGGGGTCGGTTTCTCCTGGGACGACGCCGCCTGGGATGTCCGCGTCGCCTGGGACCGGGAGCTGTCGGCCGGCGGATGGCTGTGCCTCGGGTGGCCGAAAGAGTACGGCGGCCGCGACGCCAGCATTGACGAGCAGCTGATCTTCCAGCTCGAGTACGCCCGGGCCAACCCGCCCTACCGGGCCACCGCCTCCGGGCAGGACCTGCTCGGGCCGACGTTGCTGGCGTTCGGTTCTCCCGGGCAGAAGAGCCGCTTCCTGCCCCGCATCGTGAGCGTCGAGGATTTCTGGGGGCAGGGCTTCAGCGAGCCCGGGGCCGGTTCGGACCTGGCCGGTCTGCGGACGCGCGCCTACCGCGATGGGGACGAGTGGGTCATCGACGGCCAGAAGGTGTGGACGTCCGTCGGCGCCCGCGCCAACTGGATGTACGTGCTGTGCCGGACCGATCCCGACGCCCCCCGGCATCGGGGGCTGTCGCTGCTCATGGTGCCGGTCGACCAGCCCGGGGTGGATGTGCGGCCGATCCGCAACATCGTCGGCGGAGCCGAATTCTGTGAGGTGTTCTACACCGGGGCACGAACCCCGGCCGACATGGTCATCGGGCCGGTCAACCAGGGGTGGCAGGTGGCCATGGGCACCCTGGGGACCGAGCGCGGCACCACGCTGCTAGCCGAGCATCTGCGGACCAAGCGCGAGGTGGACGAGATGATCGAGGCCGCCCGGGCCGGCCGCCGCACCCACCAGCCCGTCTTGCGCCGCGATCTCGCCCAGGCGTGGAGCGATGCCCGGATCATGGAGTGGAACGCGCTCCGGCTGATGACTGCGATCAAGGGCCAGGGCATCGACCCGATCGTGCAGGCCTCGATCAGCAAGGTGTTCGCCAGCGAAGCCCACATCCGCATGGGCGAGACCGCCATGCGGGCCGAAGGCGCCACCAGTGAGCTGGTCGGGGCTGGCTACGAACTGGACCGGCTGCAGCAGGTCTTCCTGGCCAGCCGGGCCGAGTCGATCTACGGCGGTACCACCCAGATTCAGCTCAACGTGCTCGGCGAGCGCACCCTCGGGCTGCCCCGCGAACCCCGCCCGTCCTGACCGGGTCAGGGCTCGAACGCCGGCTCCTGCCACCACGGGTAGGGACCAGGAATCTGGCTGAGCGGAGTCGGGAACCGTGGCGCGCGTTTCTCCAGGAACGACTGCACGCCTTCGCGGACGTCGGGCGCCCGGCCGAGCGACAGCAGCGCCCGCGATTCCAGTTCGTTCGTGGTCATCGGGTGCGCGGTGGACAATCCGCGCCACATCAGCTGGCGGGCCAGCGCCACCGAGATCGGCGCCGAGTTGGCGGCGATGTCGCGGGCCAGCTCACGGGGCCGGCCCGGCAGGTCGACCGCAGGCACCGTCTCCTGCATCAGCCCGCAACGCAGCGCCTCGGCCGCGTCGAAGGTGCGAGCGGTGGAGACCCAGTACATGGCGGTCGAGATGCCGACAATGCGCGGCAGGAACCAGGTGCTGCAGGATTCCGGAATGATTCCCCGGCGGACGAAAGGCAGCGTGAAGCGCGCATTGTCGGAACAGATCCGGATGTCGGCGGGCAGGATCATGGTGACGCCGATTCCCACCGCCGTCCCGTTGACGGCCGCGATGACCGGCCGGGTCGAGTTGTAGATGCGGATAGCCAGCTCGCCGCCGATATCCCGGTTTCCGCCGCGCAACGGCTTGAAATCGGCCGCGCCAGCCGCGTAGCCGTCGGACGCCCGCAGGTCGGTCCCGTAGGAGAAGCAGTCACCCGCGCCGGTGATCACCACCACTCGCACGTCATCGCACTGTTCGCTGAAGGTGAAGGCGGCCAGCAGTTCGTCGAGAACCGGGTACGTCACCGTGTTCCGCCGGTCGGCCCGGTCGATGGTGATCGTGAGGACGTGCTGGTCGAGGTCGAGCGCCAGTTCGCGCGTGTTCGGAACGTCGGCCACCGATCGTGTTCCCTGTTTGGTAGAGTCAGATCTATAATATAGATAAATTAATCTACTCTTTACTTCAGGGTTTCGTCAATGAGCCCAGGGAAGACTGCAATGGAAGCGCTTAGCCAGGCTGCTGCCGAATTCGGCGCGGCGTGGCTCGACGCCGATTTTTTTAACAGCATGTAGCATTCTTATACCTAATAAAGGAGAAGGCCGTGCCACCCAGTCAAGCCCAGGCCGACGGGCGTGTCGCGGTCGGGCAGCCCTTGCACATGCCGAAGATGGCCGAGCTGATAGGTGATTCGCTTCGGCGGCAAATTGTGCGCGGCGACCTGAAGGAAGGCGACGCCTTGCCTTCAGAGGCGGCCCTGATGGCCCAGTATCGGGTGTCCCGGCCTACGCTCCGGGAAGCCTTCCGCGTGCTCGAGTCGGAGTCGCTGATAACGATCCGGCGCGGAGCGCATGGTGGCGCCCGGGTCAAGAGCCCGGATGACAAGATGGCTGCTCGCTACGCTGGCCTGATCCTTGAATATCGGGGGACCACGCTGCGTGATGTATTTGACGCGCGATCGGTCATCGAATCTGAATGTGCCGGACTGGCCGCTCAGCACCGGACCAGCGCTGATCTCAATCGGCTGGAAGAGGTCTATCAGGCGATCTCAGAGACGGAAGATGTCGCTGAGCGCATCATCAAGCACGGTGAATTCGACGCCGCGGTCGTCGAGGTCTCCGGCAATCAGACCTTCGTGGTGCTGGTGGGCATGCTCCGGGCCATCATCGACAAGTCGACCCAGGAAGCGGTGCTGGCTTCGGCGGATTCGCCTTCGACGATCAAGGCGTACAACGATGCTCATCGCGCCCACCGGCGGCTCATCGACCTGATCCGCAAGCGGGATGTGGAGGGGGCGGTGACGCACTGGCGCCGGCATCTCGACCTCGCCGAGGATTTCGTCCTGTCGGCCGGCGGCGTCAGCGACCACTCGGTCCTCGATCTGATCTGAGTTCCGCCGAGGCCAGTAGGCGCCCCGGGAGCGCGGACTCCGCGCGTCCTGGCGCCCGTCGGCGCCTATTTTCGCGTCCTGGCGCCTGGCTGGCGCCCACTCTCGTGTCCTGCCGTCCGCCGCCACCCCCGATGCCCCATCCGTCCTGCTTGGCATACGACCCCCGTTGATATATAAATAGGTAGATCTTTAAGATCTAAATCTGCCGCGGCGGGGAGGAGACACCGTGACGGGCTCCATTGACGAGGTGCCGCTCATGGGCCAGGGCCTTACCTGGGAGGACATGGCCACGGGGTCGTCCTTCCGGACCGCAGCCCGCACGGTCACCGAGTCGGATCTGGTCAGCTTCGTCAACCTCGGTGGCTTCAACGAGCCACTGTTCTACGACGCCAGCCACGCCTCGGCCGGCGGCTACACTGGCCGGCTGGTCCCGGGCGCCTTGGTGTACGTGATGGCCGAGGGGCTCATCCTGCAGACGAACGTGCTGCACGGTACGGGGCTGGCCTTCATGCACATGGAGTACTCGGTGAAGGGCCCGACCTACGTCGGTGACACGCTGCACGTGGTGGTGACCACGCTGGAGGCGCGGGCGTCCAGCCGCGCGGGGCGTGGGGTGGTCACCACCCGCTGCGCGATCATCAATCAGCACGGCACCGAGGTCGCGGAGTTCACTCCCGTGCGGCTCATCCGGGGCCGGGACTTTCAGGAGACAGGAGCGCAGGCATGACCGACGCGGTACGTATTGACGCTGATGGCCCCGTCCGGATCCTGACCCTGAACCGGCCGGACTCGCTCAACGCCTTCGACAACGATCTGCACGCGGGCCTTCCGCAGGCCCTCCGCGACGTCGCCAACGACCCGAAGGCCCGGGCGATCGTGCTGACCGGCGCGGGGCGCGCGTTCAGTGCCGGCGGCAACATCGAGGAATTCGAAACCTACGCCAATGACCTGGAACTGCGGCGAGCGAGCCTTCGCCAGGGGCGGCAGCTGTTCGAAGACCTCATCAACGTCCATCTTCCGGTGATAGCGGCGGTCAACGGTCCAGCCGTGGGACTGGGGTGCACGATTGTGACGGCGTGCGACGTCGTCATCATGTCCGACCAGACCTTCCTGGCTGATCCGCACGTGCAGGTCGCCCTGGTGGCCGGAGACGGGGGCGCGGTCACCTGGCCGCTCAGCGCCGGCCTGCTGCGGGCCAAGGCCTACCTGCTGACCGGCGACCGGATACCAGCCGTTACCGCGGTGGAGTTCGGCCTGGCCACCCGGGCGGTGCCCGCGGCCGATGTGCTGCCCGAGGCCGTCGCCACCGCGCACAAGATCGCCGAGCTCCCGTGGCAGGCCGTCCAGGACACCAAGATGGTCCTGAACCAGCACCTCAGGCAGGCCTCCGTCGGTGTGCTCGGGTACGGCTTGGCCGCCGAAAGTCAGTCGCACGACACGGCCGAGTACCGGGCGGTACCGGAGAAGTTCCGCGCGCGGAAGGGGTAGAGCAGTGGACTTCGCGCTGGACGAGGATCAGGTCGAGCTGCAGAGCGTGCTGCGGGAGTTCCTGGCCGACCGGGCGCCGGAGGCGGCGGTCCGGGCTCAGCTGGAAGACCCGGCGGGCTACGACCGGGCGCTGTGGGACCAGATGGCCAATCAGCTGGGCCTGCCCGGGCTGGCCATCCCCGAGGAGTACGGCGGCAGCGGCTTCAGCTTCCTCGAACTCGGGCTGGTCCTGGAGGAGATGGGGCGGGCCCTCACCGTCTCCCCGTTCATCGCGTCGGCCGTGATGGCCGCGCAGCTGCTGCTCGCGCTCGACGACGAGTCCGCCCGCAAGGAGTACCTGCCGGGCATCGCCAGCGGCAGCACGATCGCATCGGTGGCGCTGGCCGAAGACTCCGGATCGTGGCGCCCGGCGGACGTCACCGTGCGGGCCGTTCACCAGGGCGGGTCCTGGCGGATCGACGGGCAGAAGTCCTTCGTCCTGGACGGGGCGGCGGCCGATGTGATCCTGGTGATCGCCCGGACCGGCGAGCAGGAAACGGCCGTCTTTGCGATCACCGCCGACACGGACGGCCTGGTCCGGGAGCCCCTGGAGACCATGGACCAGACCCGCAAGCTGGCCCGGCTCCGGTTCGACGCCGCTCCGGCCCGGCTGCTGGGCACGCCCGCAGGCGCCGCCGCCGCGATCGCCGCAATGCTGGACCGGTCCGCGATCGCGCTCGCGGCCGAGGCGCTGGGCGGGACCGGACGGGTGCTGGACATGTCGGTCGAGTACGCCAAGATCCGCCATCAGTTCGGCCGGCCGATCGGCTCCTTCCAGGCCATCAAGCACAAGTGCGCGTCCATGCTCGTCGACCTGGAGTCGTCCCGGTCGGCGGTGTACTACGCGCTGTGGGCCGCGGCGACCAGCCACCCGGACACCGCCGTCGTCGCCCCGCTGGTCAAGGCGCACTGCGTCGACACCTACCTGCACGCGGCCGGGGAGAACATCCAGATCCACGGTGGTATCGGATTCACCTGGGAGCATCCGGCTCACCTGTACCTCAAGCGGGCCAAGAGCGCCCAGGTGCTGCTGGGCGACTCCGACTTTCACCGGCAGCAGCTCGCTGATCGCATCGGCATCTGAAACGACGACAGGAGAAGCACGTAATGGGATCTCTCGACGGACGCGTCGCGATCGTCACCGGGGCAGGTCGTGGCCTGGGCCGCGCCCACGCCCTGCTGCTGGCGGCGGAGGGCGCCGCGGTGGTCGTCAACGACCCGGGCGTCAGCGGTGACGGGCAGGGCGCCGACGCCGCCCCCGCCCAGCAGGTCGTGGCCGAGATCGAGAAGAACGGCGGCCGGGCGGTGGCCAACCTCGACAGCTGCGCGGACTGGGCCGCCGCCGAGGGGCTGATCGGCCAGGCCGTCGATGTCTTCGGCCAGCTCGACATCCTGGTCAACAACGCTGGGATCCTGCGCGACCGGATGAGCTGGAAGATGAGCGAGTCCGAATGGGACGCGGTGATGACGGTTCACCTCAAGGGGCACTTCGCGCCGTCCCGGTTCGCCGCCGCCTACTGGCGGGACCGGTCCAAGTCCAGCGGCGGCCCGGTCTACGGGCGGATCGTCAACACCAGCAGCGAGTCCGGCTACTTCGGCAACGTCGGGCAGGTCAACTACGCCACCGCCAAGGCGGGCATCGTCGGGATGACCGTGACCATGGCGCGTGAGCTGGAGAGCACCGGCGTCACCGTCAACGCGATCGCACCCCGCGCCCGGACCCGCATGACGACCGGCTCCATGAGCGGCTACCCGCAGGCGGTCGAGGGACAGTTCGACAACCGGGCGCCGGAGAACATCAGCCCGGTGGTGGCCTGGCTGGCCGGCCCCGACGCGGGGCACGTCTCGGGCAAGGTCTTCGCCTGCTACGCCGGCACGGTGGATCTGCAGACGCCGATCGAGGCCGAGGCCCAGGTGTCGGTCGGCGACCGGCGGCTGACCGTCGCCGACCTGGCCGAGCGCTCGTCCGAGTTCTTCGCGGCCGGCCGGACCCCCGGGGTGGCCCCGATGCCGGGCGGGATCGGCGGGACGGGTTCCGGTAGCTGACCTAGCTGGCCTGCACCGACCCTGACGCCAGCAAGGCGTCCACCTCCGATCGCGGGAGACCCCAGTCCAGCAGCACCTGCTCGGACTGGGCTCCCGGGGCCGGCGGGTTCCCCTGGATGGCGGCCGGGGTGCGGCTGAACCGCGGCGCGGGAGCCGGCTGGGTCACGCTGAACGCCTCGGTGAACGTACCGCGGGCCACGTTGTGCGGGTGGCTGACGGCCTCACGGAACGACAGCACCGGGGTGACACAGGCGTCCGAGCCGTCGAAGATCTCGGTCCATTCGTCGCGGGTGCGGGTCCGGAAGATGCTCGCGAACAGCTCCTTCAGCTTCGGCCAGTTCGCCTGGTCGTCCCGGTCGGGCAGCTCGTCGGCGGCCAGGCCCAGCTTGTCCAGCATGACCCGGTAGAACTGGGGTTCGATCGGCGCGACCGCGATCCACCGGCCGTCGGACGTCTGGTAGGAGTCGTAGTACGGGGATCCGCCGTCGCAGAAGTTGGTACCAGGCTGGTCCAGCGCCCAGCGTCCCTGCGCCGTCATGGCGTAGATCAGCGTCGTCAGCGACGCGACCCCGTCCACCATGGCACCGTCGACGACCTGCCCGCGACCGGAGCTGCGCGCCTCCAGCAGGGCACAGACGATACCGAACGCCAGCATCAGGCCGCCGCCGCCGAAGTCGGCCAGCAGCCCCGGGGGAGTGACGGGCTGGCCTTCCCCCCGCTGCAGCAGCGTCAGCGCGCCGGTCAGGGCGAGGTAGTTGAGGTCGTGCCCGGCCATCTGCGCCATCGGCCCGTGCTGGCCCCACCCGGTCATGCGCCCGTAGACCAGGCGGGGATTGCGGTCCAGGCAGGCTTCGGGCCCGAATCCGAGCCGTTCGGCCACCCCCGGCCGGAAGCCTTCGACCAGCCCGTCAGCCTGCGACACGAGCCGCATGAACGCCTCGAACCCGGCCTCCTGCTTCATGTCGATGGTGACCGAGCGGCGGCCGCGGCTCAGCGCGTACTTGCCGGCCTGCCGCGCCTGCGGGGTACGGTCCGCGCCAGGCCGGTCCACCCGGATGACGTCGGCCCCCATGTCGGAGAGCATCATCGCGGTGTAGGGGACGGCACCCAGACCAGCCACCTCGATGATCTTGACGCCCGTCAGCGGTCCGGTGGTGGGCGGGGCGGCTTCGCGGTCCGGCGGTGTCATGGCAGATCCTCACGCGGTAGATGGGCAGATCGGCCAGGGCACCGACCTGGAAATTTCATTAGTTTAATGATTTATTTGTTAAGTGAATAATAAGAGCGGTGGTCCCCGGGGAGCAAGCAGAGGCACGACCGGTGAACTTCGCGTTTGACGAGGAGCAGGAGGAACTGCGCCGGACCGTGCGCCGGTTCCTCGACGAGCACGCGGCCGAGCCCGAGATCCGGCGGCTGATGGCGACCGACGACGGAGACGACCCGAAACTGTGGGCCCTCATGTCCGGCCAGCTCGGACTGCCCGCCATCGCCATCCCCGAAGAGCACGGAGGCGCGGGCTTCTCCTTCGTCGAGCTGGGAATCGTGCTCGAGGAATTGGGGCGCGCGCTCGCGTGCACGCCGTTTTTCTCCACCACCGTGCTGGCCGGCCGCCTGCTTCTCGGCCTCGACGACGAGCGGGCGGAGGCCTATCTGGGTGCCATCGCCGCCGGGGCGATCCGGGCCACCGTCGCGCTGACCGAGGCGAGCGGGTCATGGTCTCCTGGTCAGGTCGCCATGCGGGCGGTGGAGACCGCCGGAGGAGCCCGCTTGAACGGGGCCAAGGACTACGTGCTGGACGGGGCGACCGCCGACCTGATCCTGGTCGTGGCCCAGGCCGATGACGGCCTGGGCGTCTTCGCCGTCGACGCGGCCGCGCCCGGCCTGACCCGGACGCCGCTCACCACGATCGACCTGACCAGGAAGCAGGCTCGGCTGGAGTTCGACTCGGTGCCAGCGCGCCGCCTGGGCGCCGACGCCAGCACCGCGGTGACCTCGATGCTGCGGCAGGCGGCGGTCGCGCTGGCGGCCGAGCAGGCGGGGGGCGCCCAGCGGGTCCTGGAGATGGCGGTCGACTACGCCAAGATACGTGAGCAGTTCGGCCGGCCGATCGGTTCGTTTCAGGCCATCAAGCACAAGTGCGCGCTGATGCTGACCGAGGTCGAGTCGATGAAGTCGGCCGCCTACTACGGGCTGTGGTGCGTGAGCAGCGGCTCTCCCGAACTGCCGGCCGTGGCCAGTACGGCCCAGGTGTTTTGCTCCGACGCCTACGTCCACGTCACCGGGGAGAACGTCCAGATCCACGGGGGCATCGGCTTCACCTGGGAACATCCGGCCCAGCTGTACTTCAAGCGGGCCCAGAGCGCGAAAGCGTTCCTCGGCTCACCGGACCAGCACCGGGAGATCCTGACCGGCCTGTACGGGCTCAGCTCATGAGCCGGGCGCACCAGCACCCCAGCGAGGCACCTCGTGGACTTTGATTTCACCGCCGACGACATCGAGTTCCGGCGCGAGCTCGCCGCCTGGCTGCCAGAGCACCTCGGCGGCCGATTCGCCGCGCTGGTCGGCAAGGGCGGGTCGCAGAACGATGAACTGTACGCCGAGCGGATCGCCTGGGAACGCGAGCTTCACGCCGGCGGCTGGACCGGTCTGGGCTGGCCCGCTGAGTACGGCGGGCGGCCCGCCACGATCACGCAGCGCATACTTTTCGAGCTTGAGTACGCCCAGGCCAGAGCCCCGTACCGGGTCGGGTTCCAGGGCACCAACCTGCTCGGCCCGACGCTCATCGCCCACGGCACCGAGGCCCAGAAGCAGCGGTTCCTGCCGCCTATCCTGAGCAGCGACGAGGTGTGGTGCCAGGGATTCAGTGAGCCCGAGGCCGGATCGGACCTGGCCAGCCTGCGCACCCGGGCCGAGGCCGACGGCGACGAGTGGGTCATCAACGGCCAGAAGGTGTGGACCAGCCACGCCCATCAGGCCGACTGGATCTACCTGCTGGCCCGGACCGACCCAGCCGCGTCCCGTCATCGCGGCATCACCATGTTCCTGGTGCCGATGCAGCAGCCGGGCGTCGAGGTGCGGACGATCCGCAACCTGGCCGGTGGCGACGAGTTCAACGAGGTGTTCCTGACCGACGCCCGGACCACCAGCGAGCTGGTGGTCGGGGAGGTCAACGGCGGCTGGCGGATAGCCATGGAGACACTGGAGTACGAGCGGGGTACGGCCATGCTCGGTTACCAGACGCAGTTCGAGCGAGAGTGGGAATCGGTCGCCGAGCTCGCCCGCCGCACCGGCGGCCTCGAGCACGAGACGATCCGGCACCGGCTCGTGGATTCGAGAGTCAGGCTGCAGATCATGCACTTCAACAACCTGCGCACACTCACGTCGCTGATGCAGCGGGGCAAGCTCGGCTCGGAGACCTCGCTGGCCAAGATCGCCTGGCCGGAGTGGCATCAGCAGCTCGGCCAGCTGGAGATGGACCTGCTCGGCGACGCCGGGCAGGTGACCGGGGCTGACTACGAACTGAACCCGTTCCAGCGCAGCTTCCTGCTCAGCCGGGCCGAGTCAATCTACGGTGGCAGTCATCAGATCCATCTCAACATCGCCGCCGAGCGGCTCCTGGGACTGCCGCGCGATCCCCGGCCCTGATCGGCCCTAAGGTGTGGCCGGCGGCGCGAATCGGCCCGGGTCGAACTGCATGCCCGGTGGAGCGGCCAGCTCGTCGCTGATCCGCGGCCGCTGGCCCGGGCCGTAGTGCCGCCCGTCGACCGGCCAGTCGAATCCCTCGAGCTCGTCGGTGTCCTTGCCGAGAATGCGCCCACTGGCCTGATACTCGGTCAGCACCGCGTCGAGGCCGTACTTCTGGACCGGGCACACCTTCATGCAGATCGCGCAGCCGTCCACCTGGCTGACGATGGGCAGGCACCGTTTGGTGTTCAGCTTGGCCTTGGTGACCCCGCGGAACTCACGCCGGATGGCCGGGATCGCGCCGACCGGGCACCGGCGGACGCAGACCCGGCACTGGTCGCACACGCCTTCGATGCCGTAGTCGTGCGGCTGGTCGAGAACCAGCGGCGCGTCGGTGGTGATGCCCGCCAGCCGGCATCGTGAACCGGCTTGCGGCGTGAGGAGCTGGCCGTTCAGCCCCAGCTGCCCCAGCCCGGCCTGCACCCCGTAGTGGATGAAGGCTGAGCCGCCCTCGTAGTCCTCCGCGTTCGCCCGGTAGCCGCGTTGCTGCAGCCAGCTGACCAGCCCCGTCATCCGCTCGAGGAGAACCGCGTAGGTGGTCAGCGCGACCTTTTCGGCGGCGGTGCACGGCAGCTGCTGGGTCGCCTCCCAGGGCTGTTCCAGCACGCACACGATCATCCGGTCGCCCGCATTCCGGCCCGCCTTCTCGGCGAAGGTGAATCGCGGGTCATACGGGGCCACGCCGATCGCGCTGATGCCGAGCCGTCGCGCTTCGGCCTTCAGCTCCGCGGTCAAGGTGGCGGGGCTGACGGCGGTGGCCGCGACCGGGAGCCGGCTCCGGCTGGCTTGCCGGACCGCCTGCCGGGCCCGGAGCAGGCGCCGCGAGACGGGCAGGAAAGAGCGCCAGTAGTGCGGCGCCATCCAGCGCACCGCTTCGCGATGGGTCTGGAACCAGTCGTGCAGCGGCCGCTCGGCGAACGCCGCGTCCTCGCGAGCGTCATTTCGCTCGATGCCGGCCACGGTCCTGAGCTCGGCGGGCGGTGCCACGGCCGGCGCTTCCCAGGGCGTGCCGTGGTCGAGGGCGGGGGTGCGCACCGGGCCCGGCAGGTCCCGGACCCGCCGCAGCCGTTGCGGGGTCATGAGCCGGCGCATGAGCGGGACGAGCCGGTGCTCGACGTCGTGGACCTGCCGTAGCTGCCAGAGCTGCACGGCATTACGCCGCGGTGAGGGCCGGCCGGTGCCGGTCATGACGCCGGCTCCGGGGTGGCGGCGGCCTGCTCGCGCAGTGCGAACTTCTGGATCTTGCCGCTCGCGTTCCGCGGGAGGCGGTCCACGATGCGCCAGTAGCGTGGGCGTTTGTAGTTCGCCAGCCGCTCGTGAGCGAATCGTTCGACCTCACCGAGGTCGAACCGGCCCCAGTCGTGGGGGACGACGAAAGCCAGGCCGACCTGGCCCAGCCGCTGGTCCGGGACCCCGATGACCGCGATCTCTGCGATCTGCGCATGCTCGCCAATGATGCGCTCGATCTCGGCCGGGTAGGTGTTGAACCCGCCGACCAGGAACATGTCCTTCTTCCGGTCGGTCACCGTCAGCCGCCCGGCGCGGTCGAACCGGCCGATGTCCCCGGTGTGGAGCCAGCCCCCGGCGTCGATGGTCTCGGCCGTGGCCGCCGGATCTTCAAAGTATCCGCTCATCACGTTGTAGCCGCGGATGAGGATCTCGCCCTCCGCGCCGGCCTGTACCTCGGCGCCGTCGCCGTTGACGATGCGGAACTCCATGCCGGAGGAAGGACGTCCGGAGGTGGTGGACGCGGTCTCGAAATCATCGGACCAGAAGACCCGGGTGCCGACCGCGTGGGACTCGGTGAGCGCGTAGCCGGGCGAGAACTCGTTGATTCCCATCTCGTCCCGGATCCGGGCGTATCCCGAGGGGGACATGCCCATCGCGCCCGGCCCGGCGACCCGCAGCGACCCCAGCTGGCCGGCGTTCACCCGCGGGTCGTCCAGCAGCCCGAAGAAGATGGTGGGGGAGCCCTGCAGGACGGTGGCCCGCTCCCGCTCGATCAGGTCGGCCAGACCGGGCGCGTCGAAGGTGGCCACCGGCAAGATGGCCGCGCCGTACAAGATCGCGGTCAGCACGATGCCCTTGAGGCCGAACGTGTGGAAAAACGGCGGGATGCCCACCATCCGGTCGCCGGGCCGCAGGCCCAGGGTCGCCCCGTAGTCCGTGTATCCGCGGATACTCGCCCCGTGCCGGAGCATGGCTCCCTTGGGAGCGCCGGTGGTTCCCGACGTGAACATGATGTCGGAGATGTCGTCCGGGCCGACCGCCGCCGCCCGTTCCGACAGTTCCGCGTCCGCTACGGCCCGTCCGGTCTGGACGAAATCGGCCAGGCCGCTGGCCGCCGGGTGGGTGCCAGCCAGCGTCACGATGCGCGGGATGAGCTTGGGGATCCCGTGCGCGGAGAGCTCGCCGACGTAGTTGCGGCCCAGGAAATCGCCGACGGTGAAGATCGCGCGGGGCTTGGCCCGGCGCACCAGCTCGGCCGCTTCGTATCCGGTCAGCCGGGTGTTCAACGGGACGACGGTGGCGCCGGTTGAGTAGATGGCCATCGCCGCGATGGCGACGTCGGCGCTGTTCGGCGCCCAGATCACCACCCGCTCGCCGGGACCGATGCGGGCGGCGATCAGGCCTTTGGCCACGTCGTCGGCGTCCGCCCGGTACTGGCGGAACGTCCACCGGCGGGTGCCGTCGACCATGGCCTCCGCTTCCGGCCAGCGCTCCGCGGCCGCGGTGAGAGCGCCACCGATGCTGGATGCGTGGACCGTGGGCGCCGGGCGGGCAGCGGGCCCGGACATCAGGACTCGCCGGTCCCGGTTTCGGGCTTGTCGATACGCGGCCGTTCCCCGGACGCGCTGACCGTCAGCACGCCCTCGGCCAGGATCTTGCCGCCTTCGGTCAGCACCGTCCCCCGGGTGAAGTTCAGCCGGCGTCCGCGCTTACTGCAGTGCCCCTCGATCAGCACATCCTCGTAGGGGGCGACCGACATGTACTGGATGGTGATGGAGACCGTGGTGAAGCGGCTGCCGAGGTTGAAATCGTGGCCCGCGACGACCGCCCCCATGCCGATCGTGTCGATCGCCGTGGCCAGCACCCCGCCGTGGAAGACGCCGTCGTGGGCCGACAACTGCTCCCGGAAGGGCAGCCGCGCGCGGACGAAATCCGGCTGCCAGTTGGTGATGTCCAGGCCCAGCAGGTTGTTGAACGGCACGTGCTTGCGCCAGTGATCCTCGAACCAGCTGGTGCGGGCTTCCACTTCCTCGGGGCTTAGCACCGGTGGGCTCCTTCGTGCGTCAGTTGCCGGACCGCTTGTGGATGTCTTCGATGAGCTGCGGCAGGACCTGGAACAGGTCGCCGACCACGCCGAAGTCGGCCAGCTCGAAGATGGGGGCTTCGGGGTCTTTGTTGACGGCGATGATCGTCTTGCTGGTTTGCATGCCGGCCCGGTGCTGGATCGCGCCGGAGATCCCGTTGGCCATGTACAGCTGGGGGGAGACGGTGGTGCCGGTCTGGCCGACCTGGAACTTGTGGGGGTACCAGCCGGCGTCGGTCACCGCCCGGCTCGCCCCCACCGCGGCCCCGAGGGTGTCGGCCAGCTTTTCGATGATCTCGAAACCGTCGGCGGAGCCGACGCCGCGGCCGCCGGAGACCACGATCGCCGCCTCGGCCAGTTCCGGGCGTTCCCCGGTTTCCTGCACGACCTTCTCGGTGACCGTGGCGCCCCTGGCCGCCTCGGAGACCGTCACATCGACGGCCTGCAGCTCAGCGGCCGCCGGGGCGGGCTCGGCGGCGACCGAGTTGGGGCGGACGGTGATGATCGGGGTGCCGGTCTTCACCGCCGAATGCACGATCGTGGCGCCGCCGAACACCGACTGCTCGGCCACGATCTGGCCGCCGTCGCCGGCGGCCAGGCCGACCGCGTCGCACAGCATCCCGGAGCTGGTCTTGACCGCCAGGCGGCCCGCGACCTCCTTGTTCTGGCCGGTCGAGGCCATCAGCACCGCCGCCGGGCTGACCTGCTCCACCAGGGCGGCCAGCACATCAGCCTCGGGGCCGGTCACGTAATCGGTGACATCAGCGCCTTCGGCCACGTAGACCTTGACCGCGCCGTACTCGGCCAGCCGGGCCTGCCCGTCTTGTGAGTTGCCGCCGATCCAGACCGCGGCGGGCTCACCGAACTGGCGGGCCAGCGTCAGCAGCTCACCGGTGACCTTCTTGACATCCCCATCAGAGTGCTCGGCGAGGACGAGAACTTCAGCCATGATCGATCTCCTCCTGCCCTAGATGAACTTCTGGGTGATGAGGAACTCAGCGACCTTGTTACCGCCATCCCCGTCGTCCTTGACGATCGTCCCGGCCGCCCGCGGCGGCCGCTCGGCGAAGTCCACGACCTCGGTCGACGCATTCGCCAGCCCGACCAGACTGGTGTCGATCCCGGCATCAGCGCAGGACATGACCTGCAGCGGCTTCTTCTTGGCGGCCATGATCCCCTTGAACGACGGATACCGCGGCTCGTTGATCTTCTCCACCACACTGATCACCGCCGGCAGGCTCCCTTCGACCTTCCAGAACCCGTCCTCGGACTGGCGGTGGATCGTGATCTGCTGGCCGTCGGTTTCGACCTTGGAGGCCAGCGACAGCTGCGGCACCGACAGCCGCTCGGCCAGCATCGCCGCCATCGACCCCATCCGCGCATCGGTCGACTCCGCCCCCAGGACGACCAGGTCAAAGCCGATCCGCTGCAGCACCTGAGCCAGCGCGTACGAGGTCTGCAGGACGTCCGAGCCCGCCAGCGCGTCATCGAGCAGGTGCACGGCCTTGTCGGCCCCCATGGAAAGAGCCTTACGGATCGACTCACTGGCCTTGTCCGGGCCCATGGTCAAGATCGTGACCTCGCTGCCATCGTGGGCTTCCTTGATCTGCAAGGCCTCCTCGATGGCATATTCGTCAAGTTCGTTGATCAGGCCATCGACAGACTCACGGTCAAGCGTCGCGTCGCCCGGCTTGAGCTTGCGTTCGGCCCACGTATCGGGGACCTGCTTGACGCAGACGACGATATTCATACGCGACGCCTACCTCCCTGCGTTGGGTTGTTCACATCTCCTACAGCCTGTCAAATATTTGTGGCTATGGGCCATAGGGGTCATGCGTGTTCGCTCACACCATATTACCGGTCGGTAACTTGATGCGCTCAGGCGGCCCGCTCGGCCGCCTCGACCACGTTGGCCAGCAGCATCGCCCGGGTCATGGGGCCGACCCCGCCCGGCATCGGCGCCAGCCAGCCCGCGACCTCGCTGACCGGCGGCGCGACGTCGCCCACGAGACCGGCGTCGGTGCGGGTGATGCCGACGTCGAGCACGGCCGCGCCCGGCTTGACCATGTCGGGGGTGAGCAGCCCGGGCACCCCGGCCGCGACGACCACGATGTCGGCCGCGCGGGTGTGGGCGGCCAGGTCCTTGGTGCCGGTGTGGCACAGGGTGACGGTGGCGTTCTCGCTGCGGCGGGTCAGCAGCAGGCCCAGCGACCGCCCGACGGTGATACCGCGGCCGACCACGGTGACGTCGGCCCCGGCGATCTCGACGCCGTAGAGCCGCAGCAGTTCGACGATGCCGCGCGGGGTGCAGGGCAGCGGGCCCCGCTCCCCCAGCACCAGGCGGCCCAGGTTCATCGGGTGCAGGCCGTCGGCGTCCTTGTCCGGGTCGATGCGCTCCAGCACCGGCTGGGCGGCCAGGCCGGCCGGCAGCGGCAGCTGGACGATGTAGCCGGTGCAGGCGGGGTCGGCGTTGAGCTCGTCGACGACGTCTTCCACCTGCTCCTGGGAGGCGTCGGCGGGCAGGTCGCGGCGGATGCTGGCGATGCCGACCTCGGCGCAGTCACGGTGCTTGCCGTTCACGTAGGCGCGGCTGCCGGGGTCGTCGCCGACCAGCACGGTGCCGAGGCCAGGCACGATGCCCCGCTCGGCCAGCAGCGCCACCCGCTCCTTGAGGGCGCTGCGGATCTCGGCCGCGGCCGCCTTACCGTCCAGGATGTTCGCGGTCATCGGGTAGGTCCTTAGTGGTAGAAGTGCCGCACGCCAGTGAAATAAAGGGTGAGCCCGGCCTCGGCGCAGGCGTCGATGACGAGCTGGTCACGGATCGAGCCGCCCGGTTCGGCGATCGCGGTCACCCCGGCCTGGGCCAGCACCTCGATGTTGTCCGGGAACGGGAAGTAGGCGTCGCTGGCGCAGACCGAGCCGACCGACCGGTCCCCGGCCCGGGCCACCGCCAGGCGGCAGGAGTCGACCCGGTTGACCTGGCCCATGCCGACGCCCACCGACGCGCCGCCGGAGGCGAGCAGGATCGCGTTGGACTTCACGCTGCGGACCGCCCGCCAGGCGAAGGCCAGGTCGGCCAGGGTCGGCTCGGCCAGGGCGATGCCGGTCTTCAGCTCCCAGTGGGCCGGGTCGTCGCCGGGCTGGTCCACCTGGTCGGTCGTCTGCACCAGCAGCCCGCCGCTGACCTGGCGCCACTCGGTCCGTGGTCCGCGGGCGGGCGGCGGGCAGACCAGCAGCCGGATGTTCTTGGCCTTGCTCAGGATCTCCTGGGCCTCGTCCTCATAGGACGGGGCCACCACAACCTCGGTGAACACCTCGGCGATCTGCCGGGCCAGCTCAGCGGTGACCCGGCCGTTGACCGCGATCACGCCGCCGAACGCCGACTGCGGGTCGCAGGCGTTGGCCTTGCGGTGGGCGTCGGCCAGGTCCGCCCCGATCGCGATGCCGCACGGGTTGGAGTGCTTGATGATCGCCGCGCAGGGCTCGACGAAGTCGTAGGCGGCCCGGCGGGCGGCGTCGGCGTCCACGTAGTTGTTGTAGGACATCGCCTTGCCGTGCAGCTGCTCGGCGGTGGCGATGCCGCCGTCGCCCGACTCGGGACCGGCGGCGGCCCGGACGTACAGGGCGGCCCGCTGGTGGGGGTTCTCGCCGTAACGGAGCACGTCCTGGCGGGACCAGGCGTCGCCGAGGAAGTCGGGCCAGCCGTTCTCGCGGGCGGAGTCGTCGGGCGCGTAGCTGCTGGCGAACCAGGACGCGACCGCGGCGTCGTAGCGGGCGGTGAGGGCGAACGCGGTGGCCGCCAGGCGCTGGCGCTGGGCCAGGGTGAAACCCTGATTGCGCAGGGCGGACAGTACCTCGGCGTACTGCAGCGGGCTGGTGACGACGGCGACGCTGGCGTGGTTCTTGGCCGCCGCCCGCACCATGGCCGGGCCGCCGATGTCGATCTCCTCGACGCACTGCTCGGCCGGGGCGCCGCTGGCCACCGTCGACTCGAACGGGTAGAGGTTCGATATCAGCAGCTGAAAAGGCTCAACCTCGAGGTCTTGCAGCTGAGTGCGGTGCTCCGGCCGGCGGGTGTCAGCCAGCAGCCCCGCGTGCACGCGCGGGTGCAACGTCTTGACCCGGCCGTCCAGGCACTCGGGGAACCCGGTCAGCTCCTCGACCTTGGTGACCGGGACGCCGGTCCCGGCGATGACCGCCGCGGTGCTGCCGGTCGAGACGATCTCCACGCCGGCCTCGTGCAGGGCCCGGGCGAGCTCGTCGAGCCCGGTCTTGTCGTAGACGCTGACCAATGCTCGTTTGATTGGGCTGGCGCTCTCGATCGTGCTCAACTGCCGATCCTCACTTTCCGGCCGGAAACGGTCCATCCCTCGCGAACCATCCGGCCCACGGTCTCCACGAGCAGGGTCCGCTCGGTGACCTTGATCCGTTCGTGCAGCGAGGCTTCGTCATCGTCGTCGTGCACGGGGACGCTGGCCTGGGCCACGACCGGGCCCGCGTCGACGCCGGCGTCCACGATCAGCACGGTGCACCCCGTCACCTTCACCCCGTAGTCGAGGGCGTCCCGGACGCCGTGCATACCGGGAAACGACGGTAGCAGCGCGGGGTGGGTGTTGACGCACCGCCCGCCGAAGGCGGCCAGGAAGCCGGCGCCCACCAGCTTCATGAATCCGGCCAGGACGACCAGGTCAGGCCGGTGGTCCTGGACCGACCGGGTCAGGGCGGCGTCCCAGGCGGCCCGGTCGGGGTGGTCCTTGACCCGGTGTACGAACGTGCCGATCCCGGCCTGGGCGGCCCGGTCGAGACCCGCGATTCCGCTCCGGTCGGCCCCAACCGCTACGATTTCGGCGCCGAAGTGCTCGTCCGCGCAGGCGTCGATCAGCGCCTGCAGGTTCGTTCCCGCGCCGGAAACCAGCACCACCAGGCGTGACCGCATGCGCCTACCTTATTGGCAGAATGAAAGGCCTATGGCTGTACCCACCGCCCGTCCGCCCCAGCGGCCGCCGTCGCCGCCGGATCCGGCCGTGCAGCAACGAGCCTGGACCGCGATGGCGATGGGCGCGCTCAGCCTGGGCGGATTGTTCCTGGCCAGCGGCCTACGGCACGCCATCTACGTGATCATCGGGACCCTCGTCATCGGCGCCGTGGCGGCCTGGCTGGGCAGCACCGCGATGTCGCAGGCGCGCAAGGGCCGCACCGGCCGCCCGCGCGGCGCGGTGGCCGGCCTGGTCCTCGGTCTGCTCGGCCTGGCCTTCAGCGGCCTCGCGCTGATCGTGTTCGCGGTGTTCTGGAACCAGCTGTCGACCTACTGGAACTGCACCAACGGCGCCAACACGCTGACCGCTCAGCAAGCCTGCCAGCACCAGCTGAGCCAGACCATCAGCAACGAGTTCGGCTCGTTCACGCCCTCGGGTGGCTCCTGAGCCCGGAGTGGGTTGCGGGTGCCGCGCCGGTGACCTGTGAGGTTGGGGCGCGGGGGAGCCGCCGGTTCGGGCAGACTTTTTTACAAATGCTGCATAAAGGTCTTCCCGAACCGGGAGTTCACCCCCAGTGCTGAGGCTCCGGTGGCGGGTGTGACTTGGGGGCTGGGTGGGGCGCAGTGCGGGGCGGGCCTCGTCAGTCGCGGTCGGAGCCGCGGTCCTGGGCCCAGGGGTCGTAGTAGATGCGGTGGCCGCCGTCGGTGTCGTACTCGTTGACGACGCTGGGGCCCGCGGGCTCGGGGTCCGCCTGGGCCGTCGCGGGCTGGGCGGCGGCGAAGAGGGCGCTGAAGCGGAAGCCGGCCTCGGGGTTGCGGCGGAGGATCCACCAGTTGGCGGCGCCGGCGGTGACGGCGGCGGTGACGCCCATCTCGAGGATGGCGACCAGGCCCACCTGCCAGCCGGAGGGACCGACCGCGGCCAGGCGGCCGTCGCCGAGGGCGCCGCCGGACAGGGCCGACAGCAGCGCGACGACGGCGCCAGCGGCCGCGCCGGTGGCGAAGCCCCAGGCCGGGGCCGCTTCCAGCACCGGCGTGGGCATGATGCGGACGGTCAGGACGCCGCCCGCGGCGGCCGCCAGGTAGGGGATGGCGAGCACGCCGAGCGACAGCCAGCCGGGGATCTGACCGGACGGCAGCGCGGCCAGCAGCGGGAACGCGGGCAGGGTACCGAGGGCGGCGCCGGTCGGGGCGACGACCGTGCCGACCCCGAAGGCGAAGCCGGGGCCGAGGCAGAACGCGATCGCCCAGACCACCGCGTTGGGCACGTAGGCGATCTCGGCCAGCAGCAACAGCAGCGCGCCGATCGGGCCGGGCGACAGCTTGTCGGTCAGCTCGCGGACCTGGCCCAGGTGGGCCAGCAGGGAGCCGCCGGACAGCAGCGCGCCCGCCATCACCAGCAGGCCCAGCGTGACCAGGGTGCCCATGGTGACCGAGCGGGTGCGGACCGGCAGCAGACCGACCAGGCGGCGCCAGGGGGCCAGCGCCCGGGCCCCGCCGAGGCTCCCGGCCACCACCGCGACCAGGAACGGCTCGGCCACCGCCTCGCTCAGCGACGGGGCGGTCAGCGAGCTGTGGGCGGCCAGCGCCAGCGCGCCCGAGATCAGCGCGTAGGGCACCGCCAGGGCCAGCGCGGCGTAGCCGACGTGGCGCAGCCGCTCGACCTGGCCGGTACGGACCACCCAGCGGCCGGCCCGCCACAGCAGCGCGCCGGGGATGAACAGCAGGCCGAGCGGGAGCATGCCGATGCGGCCGGCCCCAGCCAGGCCAGCACCGTGCAGGGTGAAGGCGACGTGGTGGGCGGCCAGCCAGATCGTGGTCGCGGTGCGCAGCACGCCGCCCAGGCCGTTGCCGAGGCCCGCGTGCGGGGCGGTGATCCAGCCGATCGCGACCAGGGTGGTGAGCAGGGCGACCCCGGTCGCGGCGACCGCGGCGGCCGCCATCGCACCGGTGATGACCAGCGGGCGCCGGTACGCGCCGGGCCCGGCCGGGCCGCCGTCCGCGTCCTGGTTGCGGGTGCGGCCCGGAGCCTGCGCGGAAGCAGTCACTCCCCCATCCTGCCCATCGGCCGGGCAGGATGGGGGAGGCGCGCCGGAGCTACTTGCTGAACGCCTCGCGGGCCAGGCGGGCGGTCTCGCTCGGGGTCCGGCCGACGCGGACGCCCGCCTTCTCCAGGGCTTCCTTCTTGGCCTGGGCGGTGCCGGCCGAGCCGGAGATGATCGCGCCCGCGTGACCCATCGTCTTGCCCTCGGGAGCGGTGAAACCAGCCACGTAGCCGACGACCGGCTTGGTCACGTGCTCGGCGATGTAGTCGGCGGCCCGCTCCTCGGCGTCGCCCCCGATCTCGCCGATCATCACGATCGCGTCGGTCTCCGGGTCCTCCTGGAAGGCCTGCAGGCAGTCGATGTGGGTGGTCCCGATGACCGGGTCACCGCCGATGCCGACCGCGGTGGAGAAGCCGATGTCGCGCAGCTCGTACATCATCTGGTAGGTCAGCGTGCCCGACTTGGAGACCAGGCCGATCCGGCCCTCGCTGGTGATGTCGGCCGGGATGATGCCGGCGTTGGACTTGCCGGGCGAGGCGACGCCGGGGCAGTTCGGCCCGATGATGCGGGTC
>Ga0213875_10000835_pt1 | contig 22856 bp, 18 predicted proteins | sample BarmaccomBMRX_R8_FD_160105 | JGI IMG/M metagenome (GOLD analysis project Ga0213875, IMG submission 160105) | Root-associated microbial communities from Barbacenia macrantha in rupestrian grasslands, the National Park of Serra do Cipo, Brazil - RX_R8 | ecosystem: Host-associated > Plants > Roots... | reverse complement strand
AGTCGCCCGCTCGCCGGCCCCGACATCGAGCCACAGAAAGAACCCGCCATCCGGCCGGTAGAAGCCATATCGGCCGCCGATCGCGGCCGCGGCAATGTCGAATTTACGGCGGTAAAGTGAGCGGTTGGCCTCGACATGCGCCTCGTCGCGCCACAGAGCGGCCGCGGCCGCCTGGATCGGCAGCGGCACCTGGCACCCGCCGTAACTGCGCAGCTGCGAATAGTGGCCGATCAGCCGCGCATCGCCGGCGACAAAGCCGGAGCGCAGCCCCGCCGCGCTGGAGCGCTTCGACAAGGAATGGAACACGACGACGTTGTCGAAGCCGCCGCCCAGAGCGGCGCACGCTTCGAGTGCGCCCGGCGGCGGCGCACGATCCCAGATCTCGGCGTAGCACTCATCGACGGCGAGCACGAAATCGTAACGGCGCGCGAGCCCGATCGCTTGTTTCAGGTAGTCGATGCCGGCGATCGTGCCTTGCGGGTTTGCCGGCGAGCACAGATACATCAGGGCGGTGCGCTCGAGCGTCTGCTGCGGGATCGCGGCGAGGTCTGGGAGGAAATCGTTCTCGCGCGTGGCGTCGAGAAACACCGGCTCGGCGCCGGCCATCGTGGCGGCCCCATTATAGACGAGGTAATAGGGGTTGGGGCACAGCACGACCGGACGCCCGCCGGCCTTGCGCCGCGGCACGACGAGACCGGCAAGGAGATAGAGCCCCTCCTTGGTCCCGGCCAGGGTCAGCACGTTTCGCTCGGGGTTGACGGCGCCGGCCGGTAGCCGGTAGCGGCGGGTCAGCCAATCGGCGATCGCGCCGCGCAGTTCCGGAATCCCGGCCATTGGCGGGTACCGGTTCCACTCGCCGGCATGCGCCATCAACGTCTCGGTCAGCAAGGCCGGCGGCTGGTGCTGCGGTTCGCCGACCGACATCACGATGGGGGCCGCGTTGACGGTCGGCGTGATCGGCGCGAGCAGCGTGCGCAGCGACTCGAACGGGTAGTCGGAAAGGGTTTCCAGCTGCGGGTTGAGCGGCACGTCCGGGTCCTGTCGCCAATCTGCCGGCGACATTACGCGATTGCCGTCCGGCGCGAAAGCCGATGGCGGGCGGCGGCTTGCCGGGTTTCGGTAAACGGAGTAAGACCCGCGCCGGTCTATCTCGGGCTCTAAATCAGCACCGAGCGAGGAGTTGCGATGGCACGTAACAGGATCGCGCTAGTCGGTGCTGGGCAGATCGGCGGCACCCTCGCTTTGCTCGCCGGCTTGAAGGAGCTAGGCGACGTCGTCCTGTTCGACATCGTCGAGGGAGTGCCGCAAGGAAAGGCGCTCGACCTCGTGCAGGGATCGTCGATCGAGGGTTACGACGCGGCGATTGCCGGCACCAATGACTATGCCGCGATCGCTGGCGCCGATGTCGTGATCGTGACCGCCGGCGTGCCGCGCAAACCTGGCATGAGCCGCGATGACCTGATCGGCATCAACGCCAAGGTCGTGGCGCAGGTTGGCGCCGCGATCAAGCAGCATTGCCCGGATGCATTCGTGATCACGATCACCAACCCGCTCGACGTGATGGTGTGGATCATGCGCGAGGCCTGCGGATTGCCGCCGGAGCGGGTGGTCGGCATGGCCGGCGTGCTCGACAGCGCCCGCTTCCGCTACTTCATCGCGGAGGAACTGGGCGTCTCGGTCGAGGACGTGACCGCCTTCGTGCTCGGCGGCCATGGCGATACGATGGTGCCGCTGGTGCGCTACTCGACGGTCGCCGGAATTCCTTTGCCGGACATCGTGAAGATGGGCTGGACGACGCAGGACAAGATAGACCGCATCGTGCAGCGCACCCGCGACGGCGGCGCCGAGATCGTCGGCCTGTTGAAGACCGGCTCGGCCTTCTACGCGCCGGCGAGCGCCGCGATCCAAATGGCCGAATCTTATCTGCGCGACAAGAAGCGGGTGTTGCCCTGCGCCGCCTGGCTTGATGGGCAGTACGGAGTTGATGGGCTCTATGTCGGCGTTCCCGTCGTGATTGGCGCGGGCGGCGTCGAACGGGTCGTCGAGATCACCCTCGACGGCGACGAGAAGGCCGCCTTCGATCAATCCGTCGCCGCAGTGCGCGGCTTGGTCGATGTCGTGAAAGGGATGCAGGCCTCGGGGGCGCTTCGGTAGCCTCCGCCCGGCTTCGCCAGCGCAAGGGATCGATTTTTTCACCGGAACCGGTGGGGAAAGCAGGCGCTCTACCACCGAACCGGGTTTTTCGCTGCGGGCGCGATCTCTCGAACACGCCGACCATTCGCGGCTGAGATTGCGCGCGCTTAGCGCGATCTTATCTAATGGTCGCTTCGATAACGCGGCGGGACGATGCTGCCGCCGTTGCAGCACAGCGAGACCCGCGACGGGATCCGATGAACATCCACGAATACCAGGCCAAGGAACTGCTCGCCAAATTCGGGGTGCCGGTGCCGCGCGGTGCGGTCGCGTACACGGCAGCCGAGGCGGTTGAGGCCGCGGGCCGACTCGGGGGCTCGCTGTGGGTCGTCAAGGCGCAGATCCATGCCGGCGGGCGCGGCAAGGCCGGCGGGGTTAAGCTGGCGCGCTCGGAGGCGGAGGTCGGCGAGATCGCCGGCGCCATGCTCGGCCGCACATTGGTCACGCACCAGACGGGTCCGGCGGGGCGCGAGGTCAAGCGGGTATATGTGGAGGAAGGCTGCGATATCGGGCGCGAGCTGTACCTCGCCTTGTCGATCGATCGCAGCACGGGGCGCATCGCCCTGATCGCCTCGAATGAGGGCGGGGTGGAGATCGAACAGGTCGCGGCCCAGTCGCCCGACAAGATTCTGAAGGAGACGATCGATCCGGCGAGCGGCATTGAGCCGTTTCATGCGCGGCGGCTCGCCTTCGCGCTCGGATTGGATGTCCGGGCGACCGCCGCCTTCGTCAACGCACTGTATCGCGGCTTCGGCGAACTCGACGCCTCCTTGGTAGAGATCAATCCCCTGGTGGTGACCGGCACGGGCACGCTCATTGCACTCGACGCCAAGATGGGGTTCGACGACAACGCGCTGTTTCGTCATCCCGATATCGAGGCACTGCGCGATGAAGACGAGGAAGACCCGACCGAGCTTGAAGCCGCCAAGCACGCGCTCAATTACGTCAAGCTCGACGGCAATATCGGTTGCATGGTCAATGGCGCCGGCCTCGCGATGGCGACGATGGACATCATCAAACTGCATGGCGGCAGCCCGGCCAATTTCCTCGACGTCGGCGGCGGGGCGACGCGCGAGCGGGTCGCCGCGGCCTTCAAGCTCATTCTGAGCGATGCCAATGTCGAGGCGATCCTCGTCAACATCTTTGGCGGGATCATGCGCTGCGACGTGATCGCCGAAGGGGTGGTTGCCGCAGCGCGCGAGGTCAACCTGCACGTGCCCCTCGTGGTCCGGCTCGAAGGCACCAATGTCGAGCTCGGCCGCAAATTGCTGCAGCAATCAGGCCTGCCGATCGTCGCGGCAGAAGATTTCGCCGATGCGGCGCAAAAAGTGGTCGCGGCGGTCAAGGAAGCCGCGTGATGGCGATCCTCGTCGATCGGTCGACGACCGTCATCTGCCAGGGTTTTACCGGCGCCCAGGGTACGTTTCATTCCGAGCAGGCCATCGCCTACGGCACCCGCATGGTCGGCGGCGTTACTCCCGGCAAGGGCGGCAGCCGTCACCTCGATCTGCCGGTATTCAACACGGTGCATGAGGCGCGCGCCGCGACCGGCTGCGTCGCGAGCGTCATTTACGTGCCGCCGCCCTTTGCCGCCGACGCAATCCTCGAAGCGGTGGATGCCGGGATCGAGCTCGTCGTCTGCATCACCGAAGGGATCCCGATCCTCGACATGGTGCGGGTCAAGCGCAGCCTGTCGGGAACCCGGACGCGGCTGATCGGGCCGAACTGCCCGGGGGTCATCACGCCGGGCGCCTGCAAGATCGGCATCATGCCAGGACATATCCATCGGTCCGGCAAGGTCGGCATCGTTTCACGATCCGGGACGTTGACCTACGAAGCGGTCGCTCAGACCACGGCCGCGGGGCTCGGGCAGAGCACCTGCGTGGGCATCGGCGGCGACCCGATCAACGGAACCAATTTCGTGGATGTGCTCGATATGTTTCTGGCCGACGCGGCGACCGAGGCGATCGTGATGATCGGCGAGATCGGCGGCTCGGCCGAGGAGGACGGTGCGCGGCTGTTGCAATCGGCGACCACCAAGAAGCCGGTGGTCGGCTTTATTGCGGGTGCCGCGGCGCCGCCCGGTCGGCGCATGGGCCATGCCGGGGCGATCATTGCGGGCGGCAAGGGCAGCGCGGCCGACAAGGCGGAAGCCTTGCGCAGTGCCGGCGTCGTCATGGCGGATTCGCCGGCCACGATCGGCGCGACGATGAAGCGCGTGCTGAACGGCTGATCAGGGCAACAGACGGCCGACGGGCCGGCAGGGTCGACAGGATGGACGATACCGATCGCGGGAGCTTTCTGACCGGCGCGAATGCCGGGTTCATCGCCGAGCTTTACGCGCGCTTTCGGGCGGACCCCGGCAGCGTCGACGAGAGCTGGCGCGGCTTTTTTGCCGAGCTGGGCGAGGACGAGGCCGTGATTCTCGCCGAATTGCGCGGCCCGTCATGGTCCCCGGCCGCGCCGCACATACTCGGCAACGGGCACGCAGCGCCTGCGGCCGGTGCGTCGCAACGGCCGGAGGCGGATCAGGATACGCTCCGCCAAGCCGCGATGGATTCGATCCGGGCGCTCAACCTGATCCGCGCCTACCGGGTGCGCGGCCACCTCGAAGCCGATCTCGACCCGCTCGGCCTCGAACAGCGCCGACGTCATTCGGAGCTCGACTTCCACAACTGGGGCTTTGCCGAGGCCGATCTCGACCGCGAGATCTACATCAACACGCTTGGGCGCGAGCGGGCGCGACTGCGCGACATCGTCGCGATCCTGCGCGAGACCTATTGCGGCCATATCGGCGTCGAATACATGCACATCCAGTCGCCCGCCGAGCGGGCCTGGATTCAGGAGAAGTTCGAGCGGCGCGACAGCCGCCCGAGCCTGACTGATACCGGGCGCAAGGAAGTGCTGCGCACGCTGACCGAAGCGGAGACTTTCGAGCGCTTTCTCGACCGCCGCTATACCGGGACGAAGCGCTTCGGCCTCGAAGGTGCGGAATCGACGATGCCGGCGCTCGAGGCGATCCTGCGCCGCGGCGCCGAGCTTGGTGTTCGCGAATTCGCGATCGGCATGCCGCATCGCGGCCGGCTCAACGTGCTGGCCAACTTTATGGGGAAGCCGTTCGCTGCGATCTTCTCCGAGTTCCAGGGCAATTCGACGAATCCCGAGCACGTGCACGGCTCGGGCGACGTCAAATACCATCTCGGCACCTCGGGCGACCGCGAGATCGGCGGACACACAATCCACCTGTCGCTGACTGCCAACCCATCGCATCTTGAAGCCGTCGACCCCGTCGTGCTCGGGAAGGTGCGCGCGAAGCAGCGCCAGCGCGGCGACGCCGAGCGCGGCCAGGTGATCGGCGTCTTAATGCATGGCGACGCGGCGTTTGCCGGGCAGGGGCTCGTCGCCGAATCGCTCGAACTTTCCGATCTTAAGGGCTACCGCACTGGCGGGACGATCCATCTCGTCGTCAACAACCAGATCGGGTTCACCACCGCCCCCTCCTTCGCGCGGTCGAGCCCCTACCCGTCGGACATCGCCAAATTTGTGCAAGCGCCGATCCTGCACGTCAATGGCGACGACCCGGAGGCGGTGGTTGAGGTCGCACGCACAGCCACCGAATACAGGCAGGAATTCAAGAAGGACGTTGTCATCGACCTGTTCTGCTACCGCCGGCACGGGCACAACGAGACCGACGAGCCGGCGTTCACCCAGCCGCTTATGTACCGCACCATCGCGCGGCACCCGACCACGCGACAGCTTTACGCGGCGCGGCTGGTCGAAGCCGGAGCGATTGGCGAGGCTGAGGTCGAAGGGATGGCGCGGGATTTCATCGCGCGGCTGGAAGGGCAATTCGAAGCGGCGAAGAATTACCGCCCGAACAAGGCGGATTGGCTCGAGGGTGCCTGGGCCGGATTGGAACCCGCGCCGGACCACGACCGCCGCGGCGACACCGGCGCCTCGACTGAGCTATTGCGCGAGGTCGGCCTCGGGCTCGTCACCGTGCCCGAGGGCTTCCAGCTGAACCGCAAAATCGCGCGCCAGCTCGACGCGAAACGCGCGGCGATCGAAACCGGAGAGGGTATCGACTGGGCGACCGCCGAGGCGCTCGCGATTGGCACGCTCTGCGCCGAGGGCGCGCATGTTCGAATGTCCGGCCAGGACAGCGGCCGCGGCACGTTCTCGCATCGCCACGCGGTGCTGGTCGATCAGGAGAGCGAGGTGCGCTACATCCCGCTCAATCACGTGCGGCCGGGCCAAGCGCCGTTCGAGATCATCGACAGCCCGCTCTCCGAGATGGCGGTGCTCGGTTTCGAATACGGCTACAGCCTCGCCGACCCGAAAACGCTGGTGCTGTGGGAAGCGCAATTCGGCGATTTCGCCAACGGCGCGCAGGTCATCATCGACCAGTTCCTCACCTCGGGCGAGGCCAAGTGGCTGCGCATGAGCGGCCTCGTCATGCTGCTGCCGCACGGGTATGAGGGCCAGGGGCCGGAGCATTCCTCGGCACGGCTGGAGCGCTACTTGCAGCTCTGCGCCGAGGACAATATCCAGGTCTGCAACCTGACCACCGCGGCCAATTACTTCCACGCGCTGCGGCGCCAGATCCGGCGCACATTCAGGAAGCCGCTAGTCATCGTCACGCCGAAATCGCTGCTGCGCGCGAAGGAAGTCGCCTCCCGGCTCGACGAGATGGGGCCGGGCACGTCTTTCCTCCGGGTTCTTCCGGAGACCGAGGCGATTACCGCCGACGAGCAGGTGCGGCGCGTCGTGCTGTGCAGCGGTAAGGTCTATTTCGACCTGCTCAAGGCCCGCGCCGAGCGAGGCGACGACACGGTCGCGCTGATTCGGGTCGAGCAGCTTTACCCATTCCCGTTGAACGAGCTCGGTAAACTGTTGCGGCCCTACCGCAACGCCGAGATCGTGTGGTGCCAGGAGGAGCCCCAGAATATGGGCGCCTGGAACTTCGTCGACCGGCGCATCGAGCGGGTCCTTGCCGGTCTCGATATCGCGGCGAAGCGGCCGCGCTTTGCCGGCCGTGCGGAGGCCGCCTCGCCCGCCACCGGCCTGTTCAAGCGCCATACCCGCGAGCAGCAGCAACTCGTTCAGGACGCGCTGGCCGCATAGGTTCGCAGGCGGCATGGCGAGGGAACCCAGCCGATGACGACCGAGATCAAGGTTCCGGCGCTGGGTGAATCGGTCACCGAGGCGACGGTCGCACGATGGTTGAAGCATCCGGGCGACGCGGTTGCGGTCGACGATCCGCTGGTCGAGTTGGAGACCGACAAGGTGACATTGGAGGTGCCGGCGCCCGCGGCCGGCACCCTCGGCGAAATTCTCGCGGCCGAAGGCGCCAACGTGCCGGTCGGCGCGGTACTCGGGGTGATCGCCGAGGGCCTTGCAGCGGGCAGCGCCCACCCCAGCCCTCTCCCGCCTGCGGGAGAGGGGGGCGGTTCAGCACCTCGTCGGAACGCTGCTCCGCAGGCCGCGGAGGACACGGTGGGGACGATAAAGACGCTGGAGCGCTCGGGACCGGCAGCGCGCAAGATCGTCGCCGAAAGCGGCCTTGACCCAGCGACGATCGCCCCGACCGGGCCCGGCGGCCGCATCACCAAGGGCGATGCGGTCGCGGCTCGCGACCGCGCCGCCCAGCCCGCTCCCGCTGCCCCTCCGCGCGCTCCGGCGGCGGCGCCGTCCGCCGCGGGCCGGCCCGACGAGCGCGAGACGCGAGTGCGGATGAGCCGGCTGCGGCGGCGCGTCGCCGAGCGCCTAAAAGAGGCGCAGAACACCGCGGCGATGCTGACCACGTTCAACGAGATCGACATGACGCAGGCGATGGGCTTGCGCGAGCGCTGGCGCGACGCCTTCGAGAAGCGCCACGGCGTGCGGCTCGGCTTTATGTCGATCTTCGTCAAGGCCGCGATCGTTGCCTTGAAGGAACTGCCCGCCGTCAATGCCGAGATCGACGGCGACGAGATCGTCTACAAGAACCATTACGACATCGGAGTCGCGGTCGGCACCGAGCAGGGGCTCGTCGTGCCGGTCGTGCGCGACGCCGACCGGCTCGGCTTCGCTGAGGTCGAGAAGGAGATCGCGGCGCTCGGCCATAAGGCGCGCGACGGGAAGCTGACCATCGAGGACCTGTCTGGCGGCACTTTTACCATCTCGAATGGCGGCGTCTACGGGTCGCTCTTGTCGACCCCGATCCTGAACCCGCCCCAATCGGCGATTCTCGGCATGCACAAGATCGAGCGCCGGCCGATCGCGGTTGGCGAGACCGTCGCGGTCCGCCCGATGATGTACGTCGCGCTCTCCTACGACCACCGCATCATCGACGGCCGCGAGGCGGTGACCTTCCTCGTGCGCATCAAGGAATGCGTCGAGGACCCCTCACGCATTCTGTTCGACATTTGATGCCGCTCGCCCGCCACGTTTTGCTGCGTCACCCCGGCTCAAGCTGGCGTCCATTCTCCGGCATCCATGACCTCGGCCGGCATGGGGCCGAGCTTTCGCCAGGACGACGAACCAGCGACGACGTCTTCACGATCGGCGCAGCGTTGAATCCCGCGTATTGCGGCGATGGCTGAGCGCTACGACATCGCCGTGATCGGCGCCGGGCCGGGCGGGTATGTCGCGGCGATCCGGGCCGCGCAGCTCGGGTTCCGCACGGCCTGTATCGACGGCCGCGCGAGTCTTGGCGGCACTTGCCTCAATATCGGATGCATCCCGTCCAAGGCATTGCTGCAATCGTCGGAGAAATACGCTGAAGCCGGGCATGCCTTCGGCGAGCACGGCATCCGGGTCGGCGAGCTTTCGCTCGACTTGGCCGCGATGATGGCGCGCAAGGACAAGGTCGTGACCGCGCTGACCCGTGGGGTCGAGTTCCTGTTCCGCAAGAACAAAATCGATTGGCTGAAGGGCACCGGCCGCATTGCCGCACCGGGGCGAGTCGCGGTCATCGGCAGAGACGGCGCCGCGCAGGAAATCGAGGCGCAGTCGATTATTATCGCCACCGGCTCGGAGAGCATGCGGCTGCCCGGCCTCGACATCGACGAGGAGCGTATCCTCTCCTCAACCGGCGCGCTGTCGCTGCCGCAGGTGCCGGGGCATCTCGCAGTGATCGGGGGCGGCTATATCGGGCTGGAACTCGGCTCGGTGTGGCGGCGCCTGGGCGCGCAGGTCACCGTGATCGAATTCCTCGACCGCATCGTGCCGGCGATGGACCGGGAGCTCGGCCGCGGCTTACAGCGCGCGCTGGCGCGGGACGGCATCGCGTTCCGGCTCGCGACCAAGGTCGTCTCGGGACGAGCCGGCAATGACGGCGTCGCGCTCGAACTGGAGCCGGCGGCCGGCGGCGAGCGCGACACACTGACCGCGGATGCGGTGCTGGTCGCGATCGGGCGCCGGCCCTACACCCAGGGGCTCGGGCTGGAGGCGGTCGGAGTGGCGCTGGATGCCGCGGGACGCGTCGTCGTCGATCCGGGATACGCGACCAATATCCCCGGGATCTACGCGATCGGCGACGTAATCGCCGGGCCGATGCTGGCCCACAAGGCCGAGGAGGAAGGGATCGCGCTCGTCGAACGGCTGGCTGGCCAGAAGAGCGAGATCGATTACGGCGCGATCCCAGCGGTCATCTACACCGCTCCCGAGGTCGCCTCGGTCGGCCGCACTGAGGAGGAGGTGAAGGCGGCCGGGGTCGACTACCGAATCGGCAAGTTCCCGTTCACCGCCAATCCGCGCGCGCGCGCTAACGGCGACACCGAGGGTTTCGTTAAAATTCTCGCCGAACGCGACGGCGACCGCGTGCTCGGCGTCCACATCATCGGCCCCGATGCCGGGACGATGATCGCCGAGGCCACGTTGGCGATGGAGTTCGGCGCTTCGGCCGAGGACATTGCCCGCACCTGCCACGCCCATCCGACCCTGAGCGAGGCGGTCAAGGAAGCCGCCCTCGCCGTGGACGGCCGCGCGATTCACATCTGAAACATCACTGGGAATAGCCGAACCGCTGCAGAAATGGCGCGAAAAACGCCGTTACCTGGGCATGCTGCGCGGGGTCGATCCGCTCGCGCCATTTGCCGACGCGGCCGTCGCCGATATGGGTATGGTGGATCTGCGTTACGCGATCGTGCAGGAAATTGCCGGGCGAGCCGGAGCGGCGCTCGTCGGGCAAGCCTTCGAGGCCGGCGGCGAAGGCGCGAACGGCATCGGTGCGGTAGGTATCGAAGATTCGGGCGCAGGTCGCGGCAGAGACCTCGACGCCGATCGCCCGCGCAAGATGTGCGACTGTGGCGGGCTCCTCGAAATAATGGTCCTCGTAGCGCAGCACGGGGCATCCCGCAGCGGCGCATTGCAATGCGCGACGGCAATCGTCGCCGATGCCCTTCAGGGCAGGGCCGAGTTCCATCCCGAAGCGCTCGACCAGCGATAACGCCGCATCGCGCGGGTCGCGCACGCTCAGCACGACGCGCGCACCGCTCAGCCAAGCGAAGACGTCCCAGTTCGGCCCGCCGTGATGCGACTTCCACACCGCCCTGCGACCGAGCAGTTCGCGCTTCCCAATCACCTCGGCCGGATTGTCGGAGAAGAACGTCAGTACCTGCTCGGCGCCGAACGCCGCGATCATCAATTCGCGAGCGACATTAAACACCCAAGTGGAGGCGCTGCCATGCACGCCGATCGTGATGACGATCCGCGGGCCTGTAACCGCAAAGGCGGGCGTGTCCGCAGCCGGAGGCATCGGCGTCAGTTCGGCGCCCTCGACCGCGGGTGCGCGGCATCGTAGACCGCGAGCAGCCGCGCTGTGTCGACACTGGTGTAACGCTGGGTGGTGGACAGGCTGGCATGCCCGAGCAGTTCCTGGATCGCTCGCAAATCGCCGCCGCCGCCCAGCAGGTGGGTCGCAAAGCTATGCCGCAGCGAATGCGGCGTGGCGGTCTCAGGGAGCCCGAGAAAGCCGCGCAATGCCGCGACCTGCCGCTGAACCAGGCGCGGGTTGAGCGGCCCGCCGCGCGCGCCGACAAACAGCGGACCGTCCCTCTCCGGCCGGTAGGGGCAGGCCCTGAGATAATCGGCAACCGCGGCGCGCACCGCCGGCAAAACCGGAATTACCCGCTGTTTGCGGCCCTTGCCGGTGATCGCGATCATATCGCCCGTCGGCGCCTCGCCGCGGCGCAACCCGAGCGCCTCCGAAAGGCGCAGACCGCAGCCGTACAGCAGCATCAGGATGGCCGTGTCGCGCTTGCCCTGCCATTCGCTTGCGGTCAGTTCGGCGACCGAACCGACGGCTGCGCCGGCGTCCTCGACCGTCAGCGGCTTGGGAACGCTGGCTCGCCGCTTCGGCGCACGCAACGCCAGGAGTGCGGTGTTGCGGGCCAGACCGCGACGGTCGAGAAACCTGACGAATCCGCGCAGCACCGAGAGCGCGCGCCCGAGCGAGCTGTGCTCGATCCCGTCGCCCGCGCGGCGGGCGAGAAAGGCGCGGAAATCGGCCGGGCGCAGGGCTTCGATCGCCGCCAGATCGGGCAGGCCGCCGAGATGTTCGGACAGGAAATCGAGAAAGCCTGCCAGGTCGCGGCCATAAGCGGCGACGGTGTGCGCCGAAGCGCGCCGCTCGCCGGCGAGCCAGGCCGACCACAGCCCAATCGCGGCGCGCAAATCGTCGGCAGCGGCGAAGCGCGCCAGCGGCAGCGCCAAGGGCTGGGCGGGAAACGCTGCGAGCCCACGGGGCTCGCGTGCGGGAGCGGACCGGCCGGTGCGGCTCAAGCTGGCGCGACCGGTACTGTGGTCCGTATCATCGCGGCGATCAGTCAGGCACTCTCGCAAGCGCAACGGCCGGGAGCTTGCTGTGCTTCGCCTGCGTTGACAAGCGCCGCAACGCGATGAGGAGCCAATGACCCAGCCGGTCGCGACATTGGACGAGATCCGCGCCCTGATGGGCCATCTGCCGGGGCCAGATCTCGAGGCGGGTACCGCCGCCGCATTGCGGGAGTCGCAGCTGACCAAGCCGGCGGGCGCGCTCGGCCGGCTGGAGGAGCTGGCGCATTGGCTGTCGGTGTGGCAGGGCAGCCATCCGCCGCGTCTGGAGCATCCGCGCACCGCGGTGTTCGCCGGCAATCACGGGGTCGCGGCGCGCGGCGTTTCGGCCTATCCAGCCGCAGTCACGGCGCAGATGGTGCAGAACTTCATTTCCGGCGGCGCCGCGGTGAACCAGCTCTGCGGCGCCTTCGACACCGACCTGCGGGTCTATGAGATGAACCTCGATCAGCCGACCGCCGACATCGTCGAGGGCCCGGCGATGAGCGAGGAGGAGTGCGCCCGCGCCATCGCCTACGGAATGATGGCGGTCGAGCCCGGGATGGACGTGCTCGCGGTCGGCGAGATGGGGATCGGCAACACGACAGTCGCGGCGGCGCTGTGCCTGGCACTGTTCGACGGCGATGCGGCGGCTTGGACCGGGCCTGGCACGGGCGTTGTCGGCGCCGTCTTGGCGGCGAAGCGCGAGGTAGTAGCGGCCGCGGTGGCGCGCCACAACGATGCGCAAGACGCCTTCGACGTGCTGCGCCGGCTCGGTGGGCTCGAATTCGCGGCGATCGCCGGGGCGGTATTGGCGGCGCGGATGGGACGAGTTCCGGTCTTGCTCGACGGCTTCGCGGCAACAGCCGCCGCCGCGGTGCTGTACGCCGCGGACCCGCATGCGCTCGATCATTGCGTCGCGGCGCATGTCTCGGCCGAGCCGGGGCACCGCAGGCTGCTGCAGCGGCTCGGCAAAGCGCCGCTGCTCGATCTCGGCATGCGGCTCGGCGAGGGATCGGGCGCGACTCTGGCGGTCGCGCTGCTCAAGGCCGCCGTTGCCTGCCATGAAGGCATGGCGACCTTCGCCGCAGCCGGCGTCAGCGGGCCGGCGTGACGGGATCGGGCAGCCTTTAGCCGAACGACAGGCGCGACGAGGCGATGCGGGCGCCTTCGGTCATCGCGGCGAGCTTCGCCCAGACGACGTCCTCCGGGACCCGGCCCATGCCGGCCGAGGTGTCGAAGCCGCAATCGGTGCCGGCGAGAACGCGGCGCGGGTCACCGACCGCCTGCGCCACCCGCTCCAGCCGCTCGGCGACGAGTTCCGGATGCTCGACGAAATTGGTCACGCTGTCGATGACCCCTGCGACGATGATCTGGTCGTCGGCGAGCGGCATCTCGGCGAGGACCCGGTATTCGTGGCCATGTCTGGGGTTCGCGAACGGCAGGACGAAACCGCCCACATTCGCATGGCGCAGCACCGGCATGATCTCGGCCAATGGTACGTCGCAATCGTGCGGCCCCTCGTAATTGCCCCAGCACACATGCAGCCGCACCCGCTCCCGCGGGATGTTGCGCAGCGCGCCATTGATTGAGTCGACGACCCGTTCGACAAAGCCGAGGAACTCGCGGCGCGGCCGGTCGAGATAGGAGAGGTGCCCTTCAAGGGCCAGATCCGGGCAATCGAGCTGCAAGACGAAGCCATTGCGCACGATCGCCTCGTATTCGACCTGCAACGCTGCGGCGACCGCGTCGAGATAGGCCTCCTCGCTGTCGTAATACTCGTTCTTCATCGCCGCGGCGACGATGCCCGGCGACGGCGCGGTCAGGAATGGCTCGGCAAAAGGCGCTGCGGCCGTGTCGAGCGCCGCGCGGAAATCGGCGCACTCCGCCTCGACAGCAGCCGGGTCGAGATAGCGCACCTCGCCGACCGCGCATGGCGGGTCGAAATTGGTGACCAGTTCCTTGCTCTCGAAGAAGGCGCGCATCTGCTCCTTCAGTAGCGGGTAACGCTCGACATCGCCGCGCGGCCACCGCTTCCAGCTGCCGTCGAAACCGCTCATACGACGCCGGACGTAAAGAAAAAACGCCTCGCGCTGCTGCTCGCCATTATTGCCGATGTCGATGCCCGCCTCGGCCTGCTTCGCGACGACATGCGCGAGAGCCGCCCGACCGAGCCGCCCGAGTTCCGCTTCATCAACCGGTTCTTCGCGGATCCGGCGGACATAGAGTTGCGTCAATTCTGGCGGTCGCGGCAGGCTGCCGGTATGGGTGGTCAGGATCCTATCGTCGCTGCGCCGCATCGGGTTCTTCTCCTATCGGCCCCCGCCAAATCAAGCCAGAGACCGCCCCCGCGATCAAGCGAGAGGCGTGCCGCCACGCTTGCCTTGGGCATCGCGAATGCTTGTTGCACAATGCCGGGAGCAACCCGGTCCGAGACACAGGAGGGGCGGATGGCCGCGCATCCCGGCAATATCGACTTAACCGCGGCGCTGGCCGACGCCCAAGAGCACTACCGGGTGCGCAACCCGAAAAGCCTGGCGCAGCATCGCGAGGCCTGCGCGGCGATGCCGGGCGGCAACACGCGTTCCGCGATCTTTGTCGACCCGTTCCCGCTGACGATGGCGCGCGGCAAGGGGGCGCGTCTGTGGGACCTCGACGGGCACGAATACGTCGATTTCCTGAGTGAGTTCACCGCCGGGATGTTTGGCCATTCGCACCCGGCGATCCGTCAGGCGATCGTCGATGCGCTCGATGAAGGCGTCAATCTCGGCGCGCACAACCCCGCCGAGGCGCGCTTTGCCGCGGCAATCTGCGAGCGCTTTCCGTCGATTGACCTTGTGCGCTTCACGAATTCCGGGACCGAGGCCAATCTGATGGCAGTCAGCGCGGCCCGTGCGCTGACCGGGCGGGCCAAGATCCTGGTCTTCGCCGGCGGTTATCACGGCGGCGTCTTCTATTTCCGCGGCAAAGGCAGCCCGATCAACGCGCCCTTCGACTTCTTAGTCGGCGAATACAATGACCTCGCCGGCACGCGCGCATTGATCGACGCCAACCGGGACGATCTCGCCGCAATCCTGATCGAGCCGATGCTCGGCGGCAGCGGCTGTATCCCGGCAGAACGCGACTTCCTCGCCGAATTGCGCCGCCTCGCGAGCGAGACCGGCGCGGTGCTGATTTTCGACGAGGTCATGACCTCGCGCCTCGCGCCCGGCGGGTTGCAGGAGGCGCACGGCATCCTGCCGGACATGACGACGCTAGGAAAATATGTCGGCGGCGGCATGAGCTTCGGCGCCTTTGGTGGGCGCGCCGCGCTGATGGACCATTTCGATCCGCGCCGCGAAGACGGGTTTCAGCATGCCGGCACCTTCAACAACAACGTCCTGACGATGCGTGCCGGATTGGCCGGGCTGACAGAGATCTATACGCCTGAGCGCTGCCGCGCCTTGAACGCGTTCGGCGACAATCTTCGCGAGCGCCTGAACGCGGTCGCGCGCGGCCATAACCTCGCTATGCAGTTCACCGGCATCGGATCGATGATTGGGGTGCATATGACGGGCGCGCCGATTTGCTCGGCGGGCGACGCCGCGAAGGGCCATGCCGGGTTGCTTGACCTGTTTTACTTCGACCTGCTGGCGCGCGGCATCTGGTTCGCCAAACGCGGCATGATGGCATTATCCATCGCGCTCGACGATGCCGACGGCGACAAGCTCGTCGCGGCCGTCGACGATTTCGCACAAACCCGCCGTCCGCTGTTCGGAGATGCGGCATGACCGAGCCCCGCGCCAATCACCGGGTGGCGTATTTCAATGGCCGGATCGTGCCGGAGCGCGAGGTATTGATCCCGTTCCGCGACCGCAGCTTCAAATACGGCGACGCGGCCTTCGACATGACGCGCACCTTCGCAGGGCGCCCGTTCAAGCTCGCCGAGCATGTCGACCGTCTGTACCGCTCATTGCGCTATCTGCGCATCGACCCCGGCCTCGGCGCCGCGGAGATGGTCGGCATCAGCGAAGAGGTCTTGGAGCGCAACCGCCATTTCCTAACGGCGGACACCGATTTCTGGCTGGCCCAGCGGGTCTCGCGCGGGGTCGATGCGGTCGGCGACGAGGGCTGGGAGCGCACCGGGCCGACGGTGATTGTCGAATGCATCCCGCTGCCGCTCAAGGCGCGCGCCCGGCTATTCCGAGACGGCATCGACATCGTCGTGCCGCCGACCCGCCGCGTGCCGCCCGACATGCTGTCGCCGCGCGCCAAGACGCACAATTACCTGAACCTGATCACCGCCGATCTCGAAGCCAAGGCGCAGGACCCGCAGGCCTGGTCGGTGCTGCTCGACCGCGACGGCCACCTCGCCGAGGGGATCGGCAGCAACGTCTTCCTGGTCCAGCAGGGCGAGGTGCTGACCCCACGCGAGCGCTGGGTCCTGCCCGGGGTCAGCCGTCAGACCGTGATCGAGATATGCGGGCAACTCGCGATTCCGTGCCGCGAGGCCGATCTCGACCTCTACGACGCCGCCAATGCGGACGAGATGTTCATGACCTCGACGAGCCTGTGCCTGTGTCCAGTGCGCAGCATCGGCGGCCGGAAATTGCCGTCGCCGTTGCCAGGCCCGGTCACTCGGCGCCTGTCGCAGGCCTATGCGCAACTCGTCGAGTGCGACTTTACCGCGCAGTACCTGAAGCACCTCGCGTAAGCGGGAGCAGCGCGGGGTCGTGCAGGGTCGTGTCCTGGCCGCACACGGGGTCCGCGATCGCGTCCGCAAGGCTGCGCGCGCCTTTCCACTCCGACGCCGGCCGGGTCGCCCCATCGCTGCCGACCTGGTCGATCCCCCAATAGACTTCGAGCCGGTGGTTGTCGGGGTCGCGGAACTCGACCGCAATCTGGCATCCGGCGCGGCGCCGGCCGGCAAAGTCGATCGGAACGCCGTGCGCGCACAGATGGTCGCGCGCCCGCACCACCTCGTCCAGGGTCGCGACCTCGAAAGCGAGATGGTTCAGATCGCCGTTGTCGGAGCGCTGCGCCGTCGCATCGCCTAGCCTCGCCCCGACCAGCGCGACCCCATGGTGGTCGGCGTTGCAGCGCAGAAAGGCCATCCCGCCCGGCACCATCTCGTCAGGATAGATGTCCGAGACCTCGAAGCCCAATATCTGCGTGTAGAACTGGACCGACCGCGCGAGGTCGCTGACATTTAGCACGACATGCCCCAATTTGCCGATGCGAAACGGCAGCCCGTGCGGTCGCCGCAACGCCCTGAGCGTCGCCGCATCCACGGTCGCCACCTCGTCGCTCATGTGGCAGGTCGCCGGAACGGCGCGGTGCAGCGTTTCTCGGCAAGGACGGACTGCATCGGATCTGTCACCTCGGTCCCCGCGCTCAAGACGAGTGAGAGTACGGACTATGACATGGTCGCACGACGATCGCGATATCGCGCCATACCGCCGCTTGACGGTCCTGAACCGCGCGGCCTCGTGACCAGACGAAGATACCGCGGTGGAACCGCACCGGCTTGCGTCGGTCAGCGCCCGCGGAAATGCCGCAGGATTTCCGCTTCCCACAAATCGAGCTGCGCAAGGTCGTAGTCGAGCGGCGACAGCGCGAGATATTGCAACCCGGCTTCGGCCAGTTCGGCAATTCGCTCGCGGATCTGCGCAGGGGTGCCGAGGAAATAGCAGCGCCGCAGATGGTCGAACGAACGATGCGTGCCCATCACCCGCTCGATCAGCGGCTGCTGCTCGCGCAGCGCCGCCGCTTCGTCATCGGTCGGCGCGATGTGCATGAAATTGAGATGGCCGAAGACGAGGCTGGAGCGCGGTCGGCCGATCTCGTCGAGCCGGCTGCATATGGTCCGCCAATCATCGATGACGCTCGTATTCGTGCCGGCGGCGCGGGCCAGCCAGCCATCGGCCCGCCGGCAGATCCGGTCCAGCACCGACGCTACGATCGTCTCCGGGTCGGGGGACAAATCGGTCTTCATCTTGGCGCCGCCGGCCACCCATAAAAAGGGCGGCTGGGGCAGCGGCGGGTCGATCGCGACGCGCTCGAATGCGTAGTAGCGGCCGCGATGCGTGACCTCCCCGCCGCCCCATAGGCGGGCGAAGATGTCGAGGATCTCGTCGGTGCGGCCGCCGCGCTGCCGCAACGGCACGCCCGCCACGGCAAATTCCTGGGCGTCCCAGCCGGCACCGACGCCAAGCTCGAAGCGGCCGCCCGAGAGGAATTGCAGGCTGGCGATCTCCTTCGCCATGAAGACCGGGTTGCGGATGGCCAGGATCAGGATGCCGGTTGCAATCCGGATGTGCTCGGTACAGCCCGCCGCGAAGGCAAGCGTCTCCAAGGGCGACAGCCAGGCGGTGCCGTAAAGCCCGCGCGCCGTCAGCAGATGCTCGGGCACCCACAAGGCCTCGAACCCCATTGCCTCGCCGCGGCGGCAGAAATCGCGCAGCCGGGCGCAGGTCGCGTAATCCAGCTCGGGGAAAGAATAGCTCGGCAGCATCAGCCCAAAGCGCATCGCTCACGCCTTTTCCGGAGAGGGCAGCGGGTCTAGGCTCGGCCGCGTCGCGAAGCGGCGGCAAGGAGATGACGATGGCGACGTTCAGCTACGATCATGTGCATCTGCGCAGCCCCGATCCCGAAGAAACGGCCCGCTATTATCAGCGAATGTTCGGCGCCGAAATCCTCAAATCGACCCAGTCGGACGGGCGCGAGCGGGTGGATATCAAGCTCGGCGGGGTCATGATGTTCATCGCTCCGGTCGAGGCGAGCGCGGCGCTCGCGGACAAGCCCGACGGCAGCTATGTCGGGCTCGACCACATCGGATTGCGGGTCGAGGGGATCGATGCGGTCGCCGCCGAACTGAGGCGCAAGGGCGCCGAATTCACGATGGAGCCGAAGACGATCCGGCCCGGCGTGCGCATCGCCTTCCTGCGCGGCCCGCAAAACGTGCTGATCGAGATCCTCGACCGCAACGCCGCCTGACCCAGCCCGCGCGGTGCGGGGCCGCCAAGCGCCCCGCTATCGCCGCGGCGTGTCAGTGCAGCGCGTAGAGGCGGCTCACATTCTCGCTGGTGATCTTGCGGCGCACGGCGGGCGAGAAGCCGCGGAGATTCCTGTCGAGGATCTCCTTCGAGTTCGGCCATAGGCAATCCGGGTGCGGGTAGTCGGCGCCCCAGATGATGTTGTCCTCGCCGATCAGCGGCACGATCGGTTCGAGAAACTGGTCCTGCTGGTAGGTGACGAAGCCCTGGCGCCGGAAATAGTCCGAGGGCTTCATTTTGAAGCCGAGGCTGCGCGCCCGGTCGTTGTATTCGGTGTCGAGCCGGTCGAACACATAGGGCAGCCAGGTCACCCCGGACTCGCCGAGGACGAAGTTGAAATCAGGGTATTTCTCGCAGGCGCCGGAGGCCAGCAGCGAGACCAATACCTCCATCGTGTCGAGCTGAAACAGCGAAGAGCGCACCAGCCGCCACTGCGTGAAATATTCCTTTTCCATCTCGGGCGTGTCGGGGGCGCGGATCGCCTTGAACCCGGTCGAGTGGAATGAAATCGGGAAGCGGCACTCGGCGCAGGCTTCCCACAGCGCGTACCAGGCGTGGTGGTAAAGCGGCAGGCTCATGCGCTTGAAGGCGAGGTCGCCGCCCTTCAACCCCATTTTGGCGCAGCGCCGCACCTCGGCGGCGGCATCGACGGGGTCGGTGTTGGGGATGATCGCCAGCGGGAAGACCCGGTTCGGGTCGGCGCGCTTCGCGAAATCGGCGGCCCAGTCATTGTAGCGCTGATCGACCCAGGAACGCAGGCCGGGGTCGGCGATCATCTCGTTGACCATCAGGCAGCCATAGACGATTTCCGCATCGAGGCCGTCGCGGTCGAGATCGGCGACGCGCAGTTCGGGCGTGGTCGGCCGCGGCTTGGCTCCCGGCCGGTAATCCCATTCGAAGCCGATGTCGCGCATCTCGTCGATATGGCCAAACGAGCCCTTCTGGTATTTGAGAAAGCCGGGGCCGACCCCGTTCCACATCCCCTTGTCCTGGCCCTCGACAAACCAGTGCAGCCCGTCATCGAGCTCTTCGACGCGCGGCGCCTGCAACTTCCATTTGCCGGGGGCTTGCGCCGACCACAATTCGGCCGGGCAATAGGTCAGGTCGATGTGGTTGTCGCCGGAAATGAGCTTCTGCTGCATGGCGCGCTCCGTATCGGGTCAGCGAGGAACCGGTGCCGCCCGCATGGTACGGGCGGCACGACCGTCGTGCCAGCGAAATGCGGCCCCGGATTACGCCGCGGCGCGGATCGCGATTTCGCGGATTTCCGAGCCGACAAAGCGTTCGAACTGCCCGAAATTCTTTTCGAAACGTCGGGTCAGGTCGCGCGCGGTCGTGTCGTAGGCGCTCTTGTCGGACCAGGTGCGCCGCGGGTCGAGGACATCGCTCGGCAGCTCGGGACAGCTCTCGGGAACGAGGAACCCGAAATTCGGGTCCTTGCGCATCGGCGCGCCGGCAAGGCTGCCGTCGAGCGCGGCGCGCAGCAGGGCGCGCGTGTGGGCGATCGCCATCCGAGTGCCGGTACCGTAGGCCCCGCCCGACCAGCCGGTATTGACGAGCCAGCACTGCGATCCGTGTTTGGCGATGCGCTCGCCCAACATGCGGGCATATTCGGAGGGGTGCCGCGGCATGAAGGGCGCGCCGAAGCAGGTCGAGAAGGTCGCCTCCGGCGCATTGCCGAGCCCCTTCTCGGTGCCCGCGACGCGCGCCGTGTAGCCGGACAGGAAATGATACATGGCCTGCTCGGCCGAGAGCTTGGCAATCGGCGGCATGACCCCGAACGCGTCCGCGGTCAGCATGATGACGTTCTTCGGATGCGGCGCCAGCCCGTGCGGGTCGGCATTGGGGATGAAATCGAGCGGATAGCAGGCCCGCGTATTCTCGGTCAGGCTCGCATCTTCGACATCGGGCATGCGCGTCGCCGGGTCGAGCACGACGTTTTCGAGCACCGTGCCGAAGCGGGTGATCGTCGCGTAGATCTCGGGCTCGGCGGTCGGCGACAGGTTGATGACCTTGGCGTAGCAGCCGCCTTCGAAATTGAAGATGCCGTTGGCGCTCCAGCCATGCTCGTCATCGCCGATCAGCGTGCGCGAGTTGGTCGCCGAGAGGGTCGTCTTGCCGGTGCCGGAAAGGCCGAAGAAGATCGCGCAATCCCCGTCCGGACCGACATTGGCCGAGCAATGCATCGGCAAGACGTCGCGCGCCGGCAAGACGAAATTGAGATAGCCGAACACCGATTTCTTGATCTCGCCGGCGTATTCCGTGCCGCCGATCAGGACCAGCCGCTCGGCGAAATTGACGAAGACGAAGGTCTCGGAACGGATCCCGTCGAGTTCGGGGATGGCAAGAAAGCGCGGCGCATGCAGGATCGTGAAGGCCGGCTCGAAGGCTTCGAGTTCGCTCGCGGGGGGGCGGATGAACATGCTGCGTGCGAACAGCGCGTACCAGGCATGGTCGCTGACCACCCGCACCGGCAACCGATAGGCCGGGTCAGCCCCGGCATACAGATCCTGCACAAACAGTTCCCGACCCTGCATATAGGCCAGCATGCGATGGTGCAGGCTGCGGAAGCGCTCCGGATCGATCGGCTGGTTGATCGGCCCCCACCAGACCGTGTCCTTGGTGCCGGGCTCCTCGACGATGTATTTGTCCTTCGGCGAGCGGCCGGTATGCACACCTGTGCGGACGACGAAGGCGCCGCCCGCTCCGAGTTCGCCCTCGCGGCGTCTGACCGCGTGTTCGTAAAGAAGCGGCGGCGCGAGGTTCCAATGGAGCGGTCCGAGATGGCGCATTCCCTGCGCCTCCAGGCCCAAACGCGGCTGTCGCCGTGATGTCGCGCTGTCCGCCTTGTTCACGCATCCTCCTTCGCGGCCAGATCCACGACCCACGGACGGCCCGGCCGGCCAGCATCTATATGTCTGCAAAATAAACCGGGCGGCCTGACCGGGCAAGCCGCGCCTCAAACAGCGTCCCGGTCGGCTCTGTGCTTTACGGCTCGGTGTTCCGCTGCCGCATATCTCTCGGCCGCGCAAGGCTCCGATTCGGAGCAGATGGGTGATGCCTGGACCGGGTTGCCGCAAGGCCGTAGCTGGTCTGGCCTAACCTCGATTATGATGCGGACGACATCGCTCGGGGAGCCGCTCTATGCCGCAACAGGCCGCACCACGGCCCAGCCATGTCGGGCTTTACGTCCGCGACATGCCGAACATGATCGAATTTTATACCGGCATACTCGGCTTCGTGGTCTCCGACCGGGCCGAGGACGGCCGCATCGCCTTCCTGTCGCGCAACCCGAGCGACCATCACCAGGTCGTGTTGGTGCGCGGCCGCACTACCGGGCGCGAGATGGCGATGGTGCAGCAGGTGTCGTTCAATGTCGGCACGCTCTCGCAGGTGCAAAAGGCGTTTCGCAAGGTGCGCGACGCCGGCTGCGAGGGCGTCAGCCCGATCTGTCACGGCAATGCGTGGTCGGTTTATTTCCAGGACCCCGAAGGCAACCGCATAGAGATGTTCTGCGATACGCCGTGGTACGTGCCGCAGCCCTTGGGGTTCAAGATCGACCTCGACCGGACCGAGGACGAGCTCTACCGCGAGACCGAAGCCTATTGCCGCGACAGGGAAGGGTTTATGCCGATCGAGGAGTGGCGCGCCGAGATCGGCAAGAAGATCGCGGCAAAGCTCGAAAACTGAGGCCGCTCGGCTGCGGGTGCGGCCGCGGCACTACCCAGGAGGATTCGCGATGACCGAAATCAAAGGCTATCACGCCCATGTTTATTACAATCCCGCCACGCGGCCGACCGCCGAAGGGCTGCGAGAAATGCTGCTCCACAGCTT
>Ga0213875_10000833_pt1 | contig 22909 bp, 12 predicted proteins | sample BarmaccomBMRX_R8_FD_160105 | JGI IMG/M metagenome (GOLD analysis project Ga0213875, IMG submission 160105) | Root-associated microbial communities from Barbacenia macrantha in rupestrian grasslands, the National Park of Serra do Cipo, Brazil - RX_R8 | ecosystem: Host-associated > Plants > Roots... | reverse complement strand
GGGAGGCCGCGTTCCCGCTCGGGGAGATACTCCGCTACCCGGACGGATCGCCGTACGTGCGGTGCATCGAGTCCGCCAGGCCCGTGCTCGAGTCCGTCATGAGCAAAGAGGACGCGCAGAAGCTCGCCAGGGCCTGGCGGCGCAGGCCCGTCGCCAGGCTGCTGTCCGGGACGTCGATGCTGCTGCTTCCGCTCGTCGCGCGGGGCAGCATGCTGGGCTTTTTCGCGTGCACGAGGGAGAACGGGTTCCGCCGGTTCGACGCGTACGACGTCGAGCTCGGCATGAAGTTCGCCACCCAGGCCGCGATCTTCTTCGACAACGCCCGGCGGTACAACCGCGAGCACGCGACCGCGCTGACCCTGCAGCGGTCGCTGCTGCCGACCGGCCTGTCCGCGCCGAGCTCGGTCGAGGTGCGGCACCGCTACCTGCCCGGCAGCAAGCTCGTCGAGGTGGGCGGCGACTGGTACGAGTCCATCGCGCTGCCCGGCGCCCGCGTCGCGCTGGTCGTCGGCGACGTGGCGGGGCACGGCGTGCGCGCGGCCGTCACCATGGGCCGGCTGCGCACCGCCATCCACACCCTGGCCATGCTCGAGCTGCCGCCCGCCGAGTCGCTGCAGCAGCTCGACGAGCTGATGCACACCCTCGGCGAGCGCGAGCCGCACTTCGCCACCTGCGCGTACGCCGTCTACGACGCCGTCAGCGGCGAGTGCGAGCTGGCGGTCGCCGGGCACCTGCCGCCGCTGCTCGTCCGGCCCGACGGCACGAACGAGCTGCTGAACGTCACGCCCGCCCCGCCGCTCGGCATCGGCGACGGGCACGTCGAGAGCCGGCGGTTCACGGTCGAGGACGGCAGCCTGTTCGTGCTCTACACCGACGGCCTGGTGGAGAGCAAGGGCCGGGACATCAGCGACGGCCTGTCGCGGCTGCAGGCGACGTTCGGCCCTGGCTCCCCCACGCGGTCGCTCGAGGAGCTGTGCAAGGCGTCGCTGGACGGGGTGTACTCCGACCACCAGCGCGACGACATCGCCGTGCTCCTCGCCCGGCTCAACCGGCTGCCCGAGGACTACCGGAACTCCTGGCCGCTGACGCCCGAGCCGTCGTCGGTCCGGCATGCCCGGTCGCTGATCAGGGACCCGATGAAGCGCTGGAACCTGGAGGACCTCATCCCGGTGACCGAGCTGCTGGTCTCCGAGCTCGTCACGAACGCGCTGCGCTACGCCAAGGGAGAGATCACGCTGCGCCTGGTCCTCGAGTCCGGGCTGGTCTGCGAGGTGCACGACTGCTCCCCCGCGCTGCCCAGGGTGCTCAACGCGACACGCGAGGACGAGAGCGGGCGCGGGCTGCAGGTCGTGAGCCAGCTCGCGACGCGCTGGGGCGTCAGGCGGACCCACACGGGCAAGGTGGTGTGGTGCGAGCAGCAGGTGCCGGCCACGGTCCTTCCGCCCACCGCCGGCAGCGTGGACCCGGTGGACGCCGAGGAGGCGGGCATCCCCTTCGGCACCAACGGCGGCGGGCCGGACGGGCGGGGCGGGGCGTCCGGGTCGGTCACGTCGCTGCTCACCCGCCGGTGAGGTCCCGGGCGCTCACTCGACGGTGACGCTCTTGGCGAGGTTGCGCGGCTTGTCGATGTCCCGGCCGAGCTTCGCCGCCATGTGATAGGCGAGCGTCTGCAGCGGCACGTTCAGCAGGATCGGCTCCAGCTCCGGCTCGGCGCGCGGCACGCGGATCACCGCGTCCGCCAGGTCCTCGGGCAGGCCGGCGCTGGTGACCGCGATCACGCGGCCGCCGCGCGCCCTGATCTGCTCGATCGTGGAGATGTTCTTCGCCACGAGGTCGTCGGACGGGACTATCACCACGCTCGGCATCGACCCGTCGATCAGCGCGAGCGGGCCGTGCTTGAGCTCACCGGCCTGGTAGGCCTCCGCGTGCACGTAGGAGATCTCCTTGAGCTTCTGCGCGCCCTCGCGCGCCACCGGCCAGCCGCGGACCCGCCCGATGTAGAACATGTGCTCCGCACCGGCGAACCGGTGCGCGGCCGCGGCGATCGCCTCCTCGTCGGCCAGTATCCGGCTGACCTGCTCCGGCAGGGCGCGCAGGCCGGCCACGATCCGCTGGCCGCCCGCCGCCGACAGGTCCCTCACCCGGCCGATCAGCAGGCCGAGCAGCGCGAACGTCGCCGCCATGTTGGTCAGCGCCTTCGTGGACGCGACCGCGACCTCCGGCCCCGCGTGCAGGAAGACCCCGCTGCCGCACTCCCGGCCGATCGCGCTGCCGACGACGTTGACCGCGCCGATCACCTGGCCGCCCTTGCGCTTGAGCTCCTGGACCGCCATCAGCGTGTCGATGGTCTCGCCCGACTGGCTGACCGCGACGTACAGCGTGTCCGGGTCGACCACCGGGCTGCGGTAGCGGAACTCGCTGGCGGGCTCCGCGTCCGCGGGGATGCGGGCCAGCTCCTCGACGAGCAGCGCGCCCATCTGTCCCGCGTAATAGGCCGAACCGCAGCCGAGGAACTTCACCTGCCTGATGCCGCGAAGCTGGCGGGCGTCCAGGTTGATGCCGCCCAGCCGCGCGGTCGCGAACCGGTCGTCGAGCCGCCCCCGCAGCACGCGCCTGAGGGCGTCGGGCTGCTCGTGGATCTCCTTGTTCATGAAGTCGGCGTACGGGCCGAGCTCGTAGTCGCCCGTCTCGGCCTCGACGGTCGTCGGGGTCCTGCTGGTCATCCCGGTCTGGTAGTCCGCCGCGCGGATCGTCGCGACCTCGCCGTCGTCCAGGTAGATCACCTGCCGCGTGTACCGGACGAGGGCGGCCACGTCGGAGGCCACGAACATCTCGTTCTCGCCGAGGCCGAGCACGATCGGGCTGCCGTTGCGCGCCACGACCAGCTGGTCCGGGCGCCGCACGTCCAGGACCACGAGGCCGTAGGCGCCCTCGACGCGGCGCAGCACCCGGCGCACGGCGTCCTCCAGGGCGCCGTCCTGCGCGGCCTCGGCCGCGATCATGTGCGCCAGCGCCTCGGTGTCGGTGTCGGTGACCAGCCGGACGCCGTCGGCCTGGAGCTGGTCGCGGAGCTGCTCGGCGTTCTCGATGATGCCGTTGTGCACCACCGCGATGCGGCCGGACGAGTCGGTGTGCGGGTGCGCGTTGACCTCGTTCGGCTCGCCGTGGGTCGCCCACCGGGTGTGGCCGATTCCCACGCTTGACCTGACGCCCTCCCTGAGCTTGTCGCGCAGGTCCTGCACGCGCCCCGCGGTCTTGGTGATCTGCAGCCGGCCGCGGTGCACCACCGCCAGCCCCGCGGAGTCATACCCCCGGTACTCCAGCCGGTGCAGACCCTCCACCAGCACGGGAACCGCGTTCCGCTTGCCCACGTACCCGACGATCCCGCACATGCTCGATCTCCCTCGTGGTCCGCTGGTGCTGGCGTGGCGCTCCTCCGCCAGATGTTTACCGTGTCAGCCGTACACCATGCGCCTGAGCTGGCGCTCCGACAGGGACGGGGCGCTGAACCGCCGCGCGCCGAGCTCGGCCGCGATCAGCGGCCAAATCTCGTCGTTCCTTCGCTGCGCGAGGCGCATCTCGCCGTGCCGCCGCCGGACGAAGTCCTCGACGGTCTCGGTGAAGTACGCCACGACGTCGGCGACGACCCGGGTCGCGGTCGCCTCGGGCAGCCCGGTCGAGGCCGCGACGTGGCGGGCGAGCTCCTGCGGGTACGGGTCGTTCATGGCGCTGCCATGATCGCAGAACCGGCGGCGGCTGAGCAAGCTTCCTGCCCGGTTCCGGGCAGGAAATGCGCTCTAAGGGCCGCGCAGGCTCAGGCGTGGCGGCAGCGCGGCGACGGCGGCGGCACGTCCAGCGTGGGGTTGCGGTCGAAGAAGCCGGCGGGCCTGAGCGTGAAGCCGCAGCGCGTCACCGGCATCACCGGCCAGTCCTCCGGACGCGGGAAGTGCACCGGCCCGAACGTGTGCCAGAGCACGATGTCGGCTCCGTCGAGGTTCCTGTCGCCGGCGACGAAGGCGGGCAGGCCCGCGCCCCCCGGGTGCTGGTTCACGAAGTCGCCGGCCGGGTAGCGCTGCGCCGGGTCGTACCGGGTGACCCAGAGGTGGCTGGCCGCGAAACCGGCCCGCGCGGACACCGGCGCGGCCGGGTCGGCCAGCAGCGGCGGCGCGGCCTCCGGGCAGAGCGTGAAGCCGACCGGGCGGCCGAACCTGTTCGTGTGCTCGGTGCTGATCACCCGCCAGGTCCGGCCCCGCGACGCGTCGGCGCGGCGCGCCGCCTGCGACTCGCGGGTGAGCCGGGTCGCCCGCTGGACTATGGCGTTGCCGTAGGGGTTGTCCGGCCCGATCGGCAGGCCGGTGAAATCAACCTCCTCCACCGCGTTGGCCAGCCCGTCCACGGTCATGTCCAGCCGCGCGCTGAACAGGTGCTGGTGCACGGGCGCGCCGAGTCCCGGCGCGATCTCGGCCGAGTGGGGGTCGTCGCCGCCCGGGTGGGCCGCGGTGAAGACCACGCCGGTCATCTTGATCTCGCACTCGATGGTGCCGTCGAGGTAGAAGTACCAGTAGAAGCCGTAGTCGTAGTTGCCGACGGTGGTGAAGAACGACACCACCAGCCGGCGCTGGCGGCGCGACTGCGCCGAGCCGTTGAAGATGTCCGTGTGCTTCCAGAGGATGCCGAAGTCCTCCTCGTGGACGCAGATCGCGTTCGGTATGACCCTGGGGTGGCCGGAGTCGTCGGTCACGGTCGCGTCCAGGTACCTGATCTCGCCCAGGCAGTCACAGCCGAGCTCCAGCGAGTTGGCCCACTTGCCGACCAGGTACTCGCCCGTGTCGAAGTAGGTCTGCCAGTACCGGAAACGCGGGTCGCCGTAGGGCACGACCATCTCGGGGACCGAGGCCCGGTAGATCACCGGCCGCTCGCGGCCGCCGGAACGCAGGCTGATCTGGTGCAGGGTCAGCCCCTCGCGCGCGTCGAAGCCGACCCGCATCGACCAGTCCTGCCAGCGCAGCAGGTTGCCCTCCAGGGTGAAGCTGGGTCCTTCGGGCTGGGTGATCTCGATGGGGCGCAGCGTGCCGCGGTACGGCCCGCGCACGGCCGGGTCGTCGTAGTCCCCGGATTCCGCCGGCACCGGCAGCTCGAACTCGTCGACGATCTTGAAGACCTTCTTCTCGATGAGGTCCACGTACGCGGCGACGCCGTCCACCGGGTGCGCCCAGGCCAGGTCGTGCTCCCTGGCCTGGACGAACGCCAGCACGCGCACCATCCGACGCCGGTCGTCGCCGGCCGGGCCGAACGCGCCCGCGGTGATCGGGCAGGTCCGGATGACCGACACGTCGGCGAGCCCGCGCCGCGCCATGGCCGCGCGCCAGCCCGGGTCGGCGTGGACGATCTCGTCGACGGTGGCGAAGTCGGTGTCGGTGATCGGCAGCTGCCCGTCGGCGGGCGGGTCCACCCTGCGGGCGCCGATCACCCGCCGCTGCCCCAGCGACACCACCGCGTCGGTGGACTCACCCGTATCCAGGTTGATCAGGAAGGCGCGGAGCCTGCGGTCCGTGGCTTTGGCGCCCAGCACCTCGTCCTTGGGCGGCTCCTCCAGCCCGTAGTAGGCGAACCTGACCGGCTCGGCCAGCAGCCCGGCGGCCGCCATGATCTGCCGCCCGGCAAGGTACTCACCGGCCGTGGCGGGATCGAGCGGATGCGCTGGGAGGGCACCGGCCGCCGCACCCGCGCGAACTGCCGTGTCGGTCATGGGGCCTCCAAATTTTTCTGAACGAGAGGCGCGGCGCCCCCGGGGCAAGCCCTCTCCGGCGCGGTTGCCGCGTGCCGGTGCGGGGGTTCCTCGCGGTGCGGCGGCGGTGTGCGGTGCGGCGGTGTGCGGTGCGGCGGTGTGCGGTGTGCGGTGCGCGGTGCGCGGCGGTGTGCGGTGCGGCGGCTGTGTACGGTGCGGCGGCTGCTCGCGGCGGCTACTCGTCGGCGACGATCGAGCCGACCCGCTCCCCCAGGCCCGCGTCACGCCGGGTCAGCAGCGTGGCGTAGACGACCGATACCGCCACGATGACGAGCGCCGCGTACGGGAACCAGTCGTAGGGGCTGGCCTGGCCGGGCTTGCACAGGTAGTACACGGGCACGCCGATCGCGAACATGCCGAGAACCGGCAGCACGAGGTGCTTGACGGGGCTGAACTCGGCCGGCCGGTACTTCCGGTAGTAGAACGGCAGCGCCAGGTTGGCCAGGAAGTACACGACCAGGATCAGGATGGTGCCCATCGTCCCGGACTCGTCGAAGTAGTTCAGCGCGCTCAGCGCCCCGGTGCTGCCGCCGGCCCAGTGCCCGATCGCCCAGCCCAGCACGATGATCCCGGCGATGGCGATGAACGCGAAGATGGCGTTGACCGGCGTTCTGCGGACGGGGTGCACCCTGCCGATCCAGCGCGGAAGCAGGCCCTCGCGGCCGGCGTTGAAGACCAGCCGGCACTGCGAGTTGACCGCCGCGATGAGCACGCCGACGGTGGAGGTCATGCCGGCCAGGTAGGCGAGGAAGGCGAGCCAGCCCACGATCCCGTGGGCGACGCTGATGAACGGGATGGGAGCGGCGGCGAGCGCCGGGCCGTTGTCGTGGAAACCGCTCACCGTGGAGTAGGCGACCAGCAGGTAGGTGATGCCCATCAGGGCGACGGACATGAACACGGCCCGCGGCACGTTGCGCCGGGGGTTGCCGGTCTCCTCGGCGAGCGCCGCGGAGTTCTCCCACCCGATGAACAGGTACACGGCCAGCGGGAAACCGGCGGCCAGGCCGCTGAAGCCGTTGTTGATGTGCTTCGGCTCGAACGGCGCGCCGCTGAGGTGGCCGCCGTTCTTGACCAGCGCGGCGATCGACACGACGACCAGGACCAGCATCTCGAAGCCGAAGAAGAAGCCCGCCAGCCTGGTCGACACGGCCACGCCGCGGACCATCATCATCACGGCGCCGGCGGTGAGCAGCACGGAGAAGACGATCCATGGAACGTTCCAGTTCACGTAGTACTGCAGCATCATCGACAGGAACCCGCCGGAGATCACGAGCACCGAGGAGATCGCGATGATGTAGCCCGCGCCGCAGAGCAGCGCGGTCGTCACGGCGCTCGTGCCGCCGAACGTCTTCCCGACGAACGTGATGAAACCGCCCGTGGACGGGTGTGCCCTGGAGAACTGCGACAGCGTGTTGGCGAGCAGCGCGATCGCGACGATTGCCGCGATGATCGTCAGCGGCGCCGCGATGCCGGCCGTGGTGACGATGAGGCCGAAGGCGAAGTAGAAGCTGTACGCCGGGCCGATGTTCGCCATCGTCGAGGCCGAGATGTCGATCAGGCCGAGCGCACCACGGTGCAGCCGGTCCGGTGCCTCAGGTGCCTTGGTTTCGGAGAACGGAACCTGTGCCGCTTCGCTCATATGACCCTCCCCTGCCAGTCGCCGGAGTGGCGGCCTCCCTGCGTTTGCCGGGCGCTCGCGCCGCCGGCGCGGGCCCGGTACCGGCCCGGTCAGCGACGGCACAGCGCCACGTGATGCTTGTGAGCTTGATTGTTCTTTCTGCTCAGGTCAATAGGGACATTTCGCACGCGAGCGACCGATTCCACGGCACCCCCGCGCCTCAGGTACGAGCGTTGCGGAAGCAACCTTGGCAAGCGCTTTCCAGTACCGCCGAAACTATCGGACGCGCGCCCTCCGCGCAAGAGCCCGCGGCCGTCCCCGGCCCCTCTCAAGATCACGTGACCCGGGGGGATTATGTGACCCGGGAGGTTGTATGCGACCCCGGAGGTTACGCGACTCAGGAGACCGCATCCGACCCCGGGGGTTACGCGACTCAGGCGGTTGCACCCGACCCCGGAGGTTACGCGACTCAGGCGGTTGCACCCGACCCCGGAGGTTACGCGACCTGGGAGGTTGTATGCGACCCCGGAGGTTACGCGACTCGGGGGGCTGCACCCGACCCCGGAGGTTACGCGACTCAGGCGGTTGCACCCGACCCCGGAGGTTACGCGACTCAGGGGGCACGCGACCCCGGCTTCCTGCGCGACTCCGGGGGGGGCTTCCTACGCGGCTCAGGCTGCTTTGTATGTGTTCGGTGGTCGCTAACTAGGACAAATCGGATATCTACTCGTCGGTACGCGTACTAAGTGCGCCGGCGGCTCTTTCCGGGCCGGGACTGGTGCTGTCCCGCAAGATCACTTCGCCGGGGACGGGGACGACGCGCGGGCGGTCCGGTTCTGTGTCGCTGAGGAGTAGGGCGGCGGCCATCTCCCCCATCCGCCTGAGCGGCAGCCGTACCGTGGTGAGCGGGGGGTAGACGTCGCGGAGGGTGAGGATGTCGTCGAAGCCGGCCACCGCGACCTGGGCGGGCACCTCGATGCCGGCCGCGCGGAGCCGGGCGAGCGCGCCGACCGCCATGACGTCGGTGACCGCGAACACGCAATCCGGCAGCGGCCCCGCGGCCAGGATCGTGCTCATCGCCTCGTAGCCGCCGTCTCGGGTGAGGGCGCCGTGCACCACGCGGGCCGGGTCGGGGGATACCGACCAGGGGGCCAGGCCTGCCCTGAACCCGTCCAGCCGGTCGCGCGCCGTGAGCAGGCCGCGGGGCCCGGCGAGCACCGCGAACGTGCGGTGGCCGAGCGCGGCAAGGGCCCTGGCCAGCGCGCCGGCGCCCGCCGCGTTCTCCGGCATGATCGTGTCCACGCCCAGCAGGTCCTGGCCGACGCAGACGGCGCGGCCGCCGGCCCGGGTGAAGGCGGAGATCTCGGCGCGCAGCGCATCCCTGGCGTCCGCGTCGTCGGACCGGCTGCCCACGAGCACCACAGCGCGGGCCCGCTGCGCGCGCATCAGCGCGACGTACTCCCGTTCGGCGTCCTCGGTCGCCGCGGTGCTGGACATGCACACCAGCAGCCCCCGGGCGCCCGCCACCTCGATGAGGCCGGACGCGATCGAGGAGAAGTACGGATCGGCGATGTCGTGCACGACCACGCCGACCATCGTGCTCTGCCCCGTGGCCACGGCCCTGGCCTGCAGGTTGGCGGTGTAGCCGAGTTCGGCGACCGCGTTGTGGACGCGTTCGGCCAGCGACCGCCCGACCCGGCGTGAGCCGTGGTTCACCACCCGGGAGGCGGTGGTCAGCGAGACCCCGGCGCGGTCGGCCACATCCTGCAAGGTGATTCTGTTAGGCTTGGAAAGCACTTGCCCAGACTAACCCGCCGAGGGCTATCCATGACGCGCAAGGTCATCCACGTCGCTCTGAACGGGGTCACCGGACGGATGGGATACCGCCAGCATCTCGTGAGATCGCTGCTCAGCATCCGCGAGCAGGGAGGCGTGCCGCTCGGCGACGGCACGAGCCTCTACCCCGAGCCGGTCCTGGTCGGCCGCAACGAGGAGCGGCTGCGGGCGATCGCCGAGCGGCACGGCCTGGGGCGGTGGACCACGAGCCTGGACGAGGTGCTCGCCGACCCGGCGGTCGGCGTCTACTTCGACACGCAGGTCACCGGCGCCCGCGAGGCCAGCCTGCTGAAGGCGGTCGAGGCGGGCAAGCACGTCTACACCGAGAAGCCGCTGGCCAGCTCGGCGGAGGGCGCGCTGCGGCTCGCCCGCGCGGCGAAGGCGGCGGGCATCACCCACGGCGTGGTCCAGGACAAGCTGTTCCTGCCCGGCGTGATCAAGCTGCGGCGGCTGGTCAGGGAGGGCTTCTTCGGCCGCGTGCTCTCGGTCAGGCTGGAGTTCGGCTACTGGGTGTTCGAGGGCGACGGGATCCCGGCCCAGCGGCCGTCATGGAACTACCGCGCCGAAGACGGCGGCGGGATCGTGCTGGACATGTTCCCGCACTGGCAGTACCTGCTCGAGGACCTGTTCGGCCCGATCGCGGCGGTGTACGCGCGGAACGTGACGCACGTGCCCCGGCGGTGGGACGAAACCGGCGCGCCCTACGACGTGACCGCGGACGACGCCGCGTACGCGGTGCTCGAGTTCGCCAGCGGCGCGTTCGCCTCGGTGAACGCGTCCTGGGCGGTCCGGGTGAACCGGCGGGAGCTGCTCGAGCTGCAGGTCGACGGCACCGGCGGAAGCGCGGTCGCGGGCCTGCGCGAGTGCGCGATCCAGCACCGGGTGTCCACGCCCCTGCCGGTGTGGAACCCCGACCTGCCCGATCCCATCGACTACCAGGCGCTGTGGACGGACGTGCCGGACAACATGGAATTCGGCAACGGCTTCAAGGTGCAGTGGGAGCTGTTCCTGAAGGCCGCCGCCTTGGCAAGGCCTTTCCAATGGGATCTCGCGTCTGGCGCGCGCGGGGTCCAGCTGGCAGAGCTCGCCCTCCGGTCCGCCGCCGAGGGCAGGCGGATCGAGGTGCCGCCGCCGGACTCCAAGGATGAGCCGGCGGCATGGACGGGCTGAGCGGCGGCATGGACGGGCTGAGCGGCGGCATGGACGGGCTGAGCGGTGACATGGACGGGCTGAGCGCGAGCCGGGAAGGGGCGGCGGCGAGCGCGCGGATCCTGCTGCCCGGGCGGGCGGAGCCACTGGAGATCGGCACGCCGGGCTGGGCGGCGAGCTACCCGCCGCCCGCGTCGCGGCGGGTGTACGCCGCCGCCCACGTCGCGGCGCGGCCCACCCCCGGCGGTCCCGTCATCGACTGGGAGTCCACGCTGCGCTTCCGCGATCACCTGTGGGCGCACGGGTTCGGCGTGGCCGAGGCGATGGACACCGCGCAGCGCGGCATGGGCCTTTCCTGGGAGCAGGCACGGGAGCTGATCGCCCGCTCGGCGGCCCGTGCTGGTGCCCGGAACACAGCCGAGCGGGACAGAGCCGAGCGGGACAGAGCCGCTGGCAACGCGGCCTCTGGGGCCAGCGCCGCCCGGGACGGAGGGGGCTCGCACGGAGGGGGGTCGCACGGAGGGGGGTCGCACAGAGGGGGCTCGCACGGAGGGGGGTCGCACAGAGGGGGCTCGCACGGAGGGGCCGGCGGCGGGGCAGCGTCCTCCGTCCTGGCTTGCGGCGTGGGCACCGACCAGCTTCCTGCCGGGGACAGCCACCCGCTCGGGGAGATCATCCGTGCGTATGAGGAGCAGCTGGCGCTCGTTCGGTCACATAAAGCAGGTGTGATCCTCATGGCGAGCCGTGCGCTGGCCGCCACCGCCCGCGGGCCGCGCGACTACCTCGAGGTGTACGGCGCGCTGCTGAAGCAGGCGGACCAGCCGGTCATCCTGCACTGGCTCGGCGAGGCGTTCGACCCGGCGCTGCGCGGATACTGGGGCGGCGCGGACTTCGGCGCAGCGGCCGCCACGGTGCTCGAGCTCGCCGAGCGCCACGGCGACAAGGTGGACGGCATCAAGCTGTCCGTGCTCGATGAGAGCCAGGAGGTGTGGCTGCGGCGGCGGCTGCCGCGCGGGGTGCGCCTGTACACCGGGGACGACTTCAACTACGCCGCGCTGATCCGGGGCGACGAGCGCGGGCACAGCGACGCGCTGCTCGGAACGTTCGCCGCCATCGCCGCGCCGGCCGCCGCGGCGCTGCACGCCCTGGACGCCGGCGACGTCGCCGGCTATGACGCGGCGATGACGCCGACGATTCCGCTGAGCCGCCTGATCTTCGAGCAGCCGACGTTCTGCTACAAGACCGGCGTAGCGTTCCTGGCCTGGCTGAACGGGCTGCAGCCGCACTTCGTGATGCTCGGCGGGCTGGAGAGGCGGCGGACGGCCGGCCACCTCATCGGGGTGTTCGAGCTGGCCGCCCGCGCGGGCGCGCTCGCCCATCCGGCGCTCGCGGTCGGCCGGATGAACGAGTTCCTGGCGGCGGCCGCGTGACCGCGCCGCCGCTGGACCGGCTTTCGCTGAACCAGGCGACGGTGCGGAAACTCGGGCTGGCCGAGGTGGCGGACCTGTGCGTACGGCACGAGATCCCGGCGATCGGGCTGTGGCGTGATCGCGTCGCCGAGTTCGGCCTGGCCGAATCCGCGGCGAGGGTCCGCGCCGCCGGGCTGCACGTGTCCAGCCTGTGCCGGGGCGGGTTCTTCACGCACGCCGAGCCCGGTGCGCGCGCGGCCGCGCTGGCGGACAACCGGGCGGCGATCGCCGAGGCCGCCGAGCTGGGCGCCGGCGCGCTGATCCTGGTCTCCGGCGGGCTCGTGCCGGGCAGCAGGGACCTGTCCCTGGCCCGGCGGATGATCGCCGACGCGATCGGCGAGCTGGTGCCTGACGCGCAGCGGCTCGGGGTGCGGCTCGGCGTCGAGGCGCTGCACCCGATGTTCTGCGCCGACCGGTGCGTGATCACCGGGCTGGGCGAGGCCGTGGACCTGGCGGCGCTGTTCCCGCCGGACGCGGTCGGTGTGGTCGTGGACACCTACCACGTCTGGTGGGACGCCCGGCTGGCCGGCGACATCGCGCGGGCCGGGGGGCGGATCTTCGGCTACCAGGTGTGCGACTGGGTGCTGCCGCTGCCTTCGGATGTCCTGCTGGGGCGCGGCCACGTCGGCGACGGCGTGATCGACTTCGGGCCGATCTCGGCCGCGGTGGCGGCCGCGGGCTACGACGGCTACATCGAGACCGAGATCTTCAACGCCGGCGTCTGGGACGCCCCGCCCGACGAGACCGCGGCCACCGTGCGCGAGCGGTTTCCCGCCGCTGTGAGCGGGTATCAGCCGCGGTTACGCGAGTATCAGCCGCGGTTACGCGGGTATCAGCACTGCCCGTCGAGGGGGGCGGTGGTGACCGGGGACGGGGAGGGAGTTACGGGAACCGGCGGGGTGGCGGTGGCGTAGACGTGGGTCCTGTTGCGGCCGGCCTGCTTGGCGTAGTAGAGCGCGGCGTCGGCGGCGGCAATCAGGTCGGTCAGCTCCTGGCGGCTGCCGTTGAGGGACGCCACGCCGATCGAGATCGTAAGCTTGATGCACGCGGAATCCTCGCTCTCGCCCGCCGGCACGGACATGCCGGCGACGTAGTTCCGCAGCCGCTCGGCTATGTGCCGTGCGTCGTTCTCGGTGGTTTGCGGGAACAGGATCACGAATTCCTCGCCGCCGAACCGGCCGGCCAGGTCATACTCTCGCAACTGGCTGCGCAGGCCGTCGGTGACAGCCCGCAGTACCTTGTCGCCCACCAGGTGGCCGTAGGTGTCGTTCACCGATTTGAAGTGGTCGATGTCGATCAGCGCGAGCGCCACCGGACTGCGGGTCCTGGCGGCGCGGACCAGCTCGAGCGTGGCCTCGCTCTCCCACGTCGACACGTTGAGCAGGCCGGTCTTCGCGTCGTACCGGGACTGCGCGACGAGCTGGGCGTGGATGAGGAACCGCCGTACCAGAAGGACGGTGGGCACGGCGAAGACGGCGAGAACGGGGCTGACCGCGACGACCACGGTGGTCAGCACGCCGAGGTCGATCTGCGCCAAGTCGGCGTGCAGTGCCTCACGGTTGAACATCAGGTTCTTCAGCCGGGCGGTCGGGTCGGTGAGCTTGATCGCTGCCACGATGAGCAGATCGTGGCCTAGCCAGCCCACCACCTCGCAGGCCGCGACGGCCAGCGCCCACGTCAGCGCGTGCAGGCCGCTGCCTATGGACGGGCCGGCGAAGGACGCCGGCAGCGCGTGGAAAAGCAGCGACGCCACGCCGTAGGACAAGCCTATGGCGCCGGCGGTGAACACCCTGCGGTAGACGATCCCCCGGTGGATGTGCACCTGGGTGAGCACGAGCAGCGGTATCGGCGCCAGCATGGCGTAGACCGGCGGCAGCAAGATCGCCACCGGGAGCACCCACACGGTCAAGAAGTCCGTGACGATGCCGCCCTGACCGTAGGCAATTCGGGGCGTCGCCGCCACGGACACCAGGCCGCACCCGACGAGCAGGAAGAACTTCGCCAGCTCCGCGCCAGTCCATACCGCCTGCGACGCGGCGGCAACGATCGCCACAATCGCAGCGCAAGGCACAAGGGCAACGTACGCCCGGAGCGTCCGGGGAAGCCGCCACCACAGCCAGTCTCGCGGCGCCATCACCGCGCGAGCGTGGCGTGTGTCCGAGGAGGCTTCCATGTTCCACCGTTCCGGATGAGGCCCTCGCGACGGCTGTCTAGTCACAGCTCACCGTAAAGGACTAACTCCGTATAGCTACCGTAACCCATTATGGCTATTCGAGGGCCATTGCGCCAGATTCGCCGACATCTTCGGGCAAGCAGGGGCTAAATGGTGTTGTGACGAGCCCTGATCACATCCCGTGTTCATCAGGGCCGTGCATCGGCTGCATGCGTTATCGGAGAGGAGCGCGCATCATGCGCAACACCTGGGCCTGATTTCACTTCATTCCCGGCAACAGCTCTAGGTAAGGAGAGCAGACATGCGTGACACCTGGACCTGAAGAAACTCAATTCCCACCCAGTCGGCCCGGCCGGAGAGGAGACCCGCCATGCGCGACACCTGGACCTGACGACACGGCGACCACAGCGTAAGACGCCGTGCCCGGTAGCGCCGGCTGCGCTACTCCAGCGCCGGCAGCGCCGGCGAAGCCGGGCGGAAGACGGCACACCAGCACAACTCAGAGCGGGACGAAGACAGCGCACCAGCACGACCTCACAGCGCACCAGCACGACCTCACAGCGCACCAGCACGACCTCACAGCGCACCAGCACGACCTCACAGCGCACCAGCACGACCTCACAGCGACGCACAGCCTGGAGCGGGACACTTGCGTACGCACGATGTGAGCGGGAGGCCGAGCACGGGAGCCCGCCTGCGACCTGACGTCGGCCCCAGGGCCCGCCGCAGACCTCAGCGAGAACGTGCGTGCACCGGCACCGGCCTGCGCAGCGGGGCATTACCGCGGACCTGCCTCGCCGCGTGGCGCCCCACGCGTGGCGACATCTGCCGCCAGCGGAGCGCGAGCGCGCAGGCCGCCAGGGCGCCGATTCCACCCCCGACCGCGATCACCGCCGAGGGCGGTACCACCTCGGCGGCGGCGCCGGCCGCCATGAACCCGATTCCCTGGCCGACGATGACCCCGGCGTTGGCCAGCCCGAACGCCTGCGCCCGCCGCTCGTTCGGCACCCTCGCGACGAAGGCGGTGTTGGCGGCGATCTGGTACATGCCGAACGTGCCGGCCACTGTGAAGATCACAAGCGAGACCACCAGGCCCGGGCGGAAGGCGGTCAGCACGAGCGTCACGCACGCCAGGACCGCCATCGGCCCCATCCAGCGAACGCGCCGCAGCGGGCCGACCTTCCGGGTGAAGATCGGCGTGGCGACCGCCGCGCCGAACTGCCCGGAGGCGATGATCAGGCCGGCCGCTACCGCTCCGCCGCCGAGCCTCGCCGCGTACGGAGCGGCGATGCCCTCGGGGATCGCGTAGAGGGTCACCAGCCAGCCGAACAACACGAGCGTGCGGAGCTCCCGGTCCCCGAACACGAGCTGGACTCCCCCGCGCATCCGCGCAAGCGCGCCCTGGGCGGCCGCCGCCACGGCCCCCCTGGCACGCGTGCCGAAACGAATGATCAGCCCGGAGACGATGAACGTCGCGGCGTCGACCGCGAGAGCGGGACGGGCGCCGATCAGGGCGACGGTCACTCCCGCGCCCGCCGCCCCGAGCACTATCCCGGTACGGAACGTCGTCTGGATCACCGCGGTGCCGAGCACATACCGTTCGCCTTCGAGGATGTCCGGGGTGATGGAGGCCCTGGCCGCCTCGAACGGCGGGGCGAACATCGTCGTCGCGAACAGCAGCCCGACGAGCGCCGCCACCGGCAGGCGCGGCACCAGCATCGCCGCGACGAGCACCGCCCTGACCAGGTCGCAGGCGACCATGACCTCCCGGCGCGGAAGCCGGTCGGCCAGCCCCGACAGCAGCAGGCCGCCGATGACCCAGGGCACGTAGCCGGCCGCGTACGCGACGGCCGCCATCAGCGGCGACCGCGTCCTGTCGTAGACGAGCAGGGTGAGCGCGACCAGCGCCAGCCGGTCGCCTCCCACGGACAGGATCTGCGACATCCACAGCGCGCGGAACTCGCGCACTGCGAACACGTCACGGAAGGTTGCGCGCGGCGTCAGTGCGGTACTCACAGCGGCCCTCTCGCCGTTTTCTCGTCGGCGGCGCCGTGACCGCGACCAGCCACGAGACGCTACCGCTAGGTAATGAGGGCAATACTTTCACATAGCAGAACATCACGTGCCGAAACGGTCACGCGTGGTTCATGGCTGACAGATTTCGTCCCGTCGGGCCAGAGAGAAAAATATGGATACTGAACGGACGGCGCGGTGAGCGGCATGAGAGTATCACCACCTGACAACGGGAGTCGGCCGTTCCGCCGATCCGCCCCGGTACGCATCGCGGTTCCCTTGAAATTACAGTACGCGGTAGTATAGTCACGTTACGCGACCTAATCGTCGGCCGGGGTGAGGGTCCTGCCGGGGGTGAATGTAGTCCTGTCGGCGGTGAACGTGGGCCCCTGTCTGGGCGGATACGGTCTTGTCGGGGGTGAATGTGACAGCAAGCTGGCTGGCGGCCCTTGGGCCGCATTCATGGCGAGCTGCGCGCTCGAATCCAGGCTGAGCCACGAGGTGAGCCCGGACACAACCAGGTTGCCGCCCAGGCGGCCCGGGAGGTTGCCAGATGGCCGCCCACGCCGGGGTGCGGGCTGAGCCGGGCTGGCCGCCAGGGTGTCTGGCCGCCAGCCCGGGCGTGTCGGGGTCCGTATCCGCCGGGCTCGGTCCGAGCTCGGTCCGGTGTCCGTCCCAGCGGAATGGTTGCGCGGGCACGTTATCGCGTCAACTTTGTTTGGGCCGCGTGACTGCGGCTGTGGCTTATTGGCAGGGCAGACGGCCGTTTCGCGCGCGGCGGGGTGAAATTACGTGAAAGAAGGCCCCGCGTTTCCGCGAAAAGGAGGCGGAGGACGCGTGGCGGAAACCGCGGGCGGCGCGGGCAGGGCGCGGGCGGGCGCATGCGGGGGGCGGCGGGCGCATGCGGGGGGCGGCGGGCGCATGCGGGGGGCGGCGGGCGCATGCGGGGGGCGGCGGGCGCATGCGGGCGTGGGGCCCGAAAGTTCCAGGATGTATTGAGCGCAAACAACGTCGTGGAAACGAGGGTGCCGTGGGCGACCCGAAAGTTCCGCGAAAGGGAGGGGGGAAACAGCGTTGTGGAAACGAGGGTGCCGTAGGCGACCCTAAAGTTCCATGACGCGGCTGGCGTGCACGGGGTGGTGGAAACTTGAGGGCCGCATTCGGCCGTATTCGGCCGTATTTGGGTTGGCTTCGGCCGTATTTGGGGTCGTCGGCCCTTATTCGGCCTTATTCGGCGCCGGGATTGCGGGGGAGGTCAGGAGATCGAGTCGCCGGTAAGCGGCATGCGGTGCCGTTGACGGAGAAGGTTGCCGGTGAGACGTTGCTGGCCGTGTAGGTTCCGGTGAAGCCGACGGTCACCGAGCCCGCGGCGGCCACCGTCGCGTTGTACGGCTCGGCGGTCGCGGTGACGTTCTCGCCAGACTGGGTGTAGCTGGCGTTCCACAGGGTGGAGATCTTCTGGTCGCCGGGGAACGTCCAGGTCAGCGTCCACGGGCTGATCGAGGCCGTGCCCGTGTTGGTCACCGTGACCTGCGCCTGGAAGCCGCCCGCCCAGGAGTTCACCAGCGTGTACGCGGCCGAGCAGGACAGCGCCGAGGGTGAGCCGGACACGGGGGGCGAGGCCGGGGGGGAGGGTGAACCCGTGGGGGGCGGTGAGAGCGATGGGGACGGCGAGCCTGGCGGGGACGGCGAGCCAGACGGGGAGGCGGACACCGAGGGCGACGCGGAGGGCGACGGCGAGCCGGACGGGGATCCCGTCCAGAACGCGGCGGGCGCGGCGAACTGGGAGGTCCGGCCCTGGCTGTCGACGGCCTCGACCACGTAGGCGTACGCCGTCCCGGCGGACAGGCCGGACAGCGTGTACGACGCCGACGTGGTGGTCGCGGCCAGCCGCGCGGACGGGGTGAGCTCGTACACGCGGTACCCGGCGAGCGTGCTCGTCCCCGGCGCCGACGGCGGCCAGGACAGCGTGGCGCCCGAGGAGGTGACCGCGGTCACCGACGGCGTGCCCGGCGGCGACGGCGGCACGGTGTCCGCCGCCGGGAGCGACGTGCTCGGCGACGTGATGAACTGAGCGATGTTCGACGCCGCCGACGCGGCGCCGGAGCCGCTCACCGCGACGACGTAGTAGCCGTACGGCGACGTCCGGCTGGCGTTCAGCCCGGTGAGCGGGTACGAGGTCGAGGTGGTGGTCCCGGCCAGCGTGCCCGCCGTGGTGTAGACGTCGTAGGCGGCGACCGGGGTCGCGCCGGAGGATCCGGGTCCCGGCGCCGTCCAGGAGAGCGTCGCGCCGGTGGCGGTGACGCCGCTCGCGGTGAGCGAGCCCGGCGCGCCCGGCGCGGTCACGGCGGACGGCGGCGTTCCCCAGATGAGCGTGTTCCCCGAGTAGAGCGTGATGTCGCTGACCGTCACGGGGGCCGCGCTGGCGGCCGTCGGTATGCCCTGGAAGGACCAGTCCTCCGCCGGGTTGTGCGCGGCCGGGAACGTGATACGGAACTGCACCTGCGCCTGGTAGTCGTCCCCGGTGTAGTCCGCCTCCCCCACCGGCTCGATGTCGAGGCTGGCGCAGGAGACCTGGACGTAGTAGGTGCTTCCCGAGTACTGGTAGGGGCCGGACGGCGGCTGGCACTGGTCGTACGGCGACGTCAGCGTGATCTGGCTCGCGGTCTCGCCGGGGTCGAGCGTGAAGTAGTAGCGGAAGCTCGCGTCCGGCATCGGGCGGGCCGGCCAGGCCGACTGATTGTTGATCAGCGCCTTGATCTCGACGAAGTTGGAGCCGGAGTTGTTGACCGCGGCCTGCATGTAGATCTGCGGCCCGTCGGGCGTCTCGGGCGGCGGGAAGTTCGCGGCAGGCGTCCCGCCGTACTGCTGGGTCAGCGCCGCCAGGTCGCCGGAGAATAGCGCGTTGTAGTCGAGCGCGCCCTCGGTCTCCTGGTAGTTGGACCGCTGGTCGGTGTACTGGTCGTTGTTCGAGGACGGGCCGCCCACCAGCAGCCCGTAGTCCAGGTGCCGGGTCTGCGCGGGCGTGGTGAGGTTGTCGGCCCACGAGTCGTGCGCGGTCGAGTTGTGCGGGTACCGCGACCACGCGGAGCTCGTGCCGCCGTTGGTGAAGCCGACCTCGTAGCTCATGTTGTTCGGGTTCTGGCCGAGTATGTAATTGATCTGCCGCACGGCGAAGTCGTGATAGGTGGCGGCACGGGCGGAGTCGAGGCCGTTCGCGGTCAGGTAGTCGCTGAACTCCAGGGCGAGGAACGCGGCGTTCGACGAGTAGCGCAGCGACCCCCAGGCGTTGAGGAAGGCCTCGCCGCCCGGCGAGTAGCTGACCTCCGAGCCGCCGAACCCGGTGGTCCACCAGTCCAGGTTGTTCTCGGCGTCGGTGACGTACTGCTGCTGCCCGGTGAGCTGAGCCATCCAGATGTAGTCGGCGAAGCTGTCGTCGTCCCAGTTCACCGTCCAGTTGTACTCGTGCAGCGTGGACTGCGAGGCCAGCGGCAGGTTCGCGAAGTCGGTTTCGGCTTTCGTCAGCCAGCTGGCGCTGCCCGTCGCCCTGTACAGCCAGATCTCCGCCGCGACGAGCTGGCTCCAGTAGCCGCTGAAGGAGTTGTAGTACCCCTGGGCCTGCGTGATGCAGTTCGAGTAGTCGCCCAGGTGGCTGTCCGCGAACGTGAACAGCGATTCCGCCTGGGACAGGAGCTCGGCCGAGTACTTCGGGTCCGCCGCCTTGAAGACGATCGAGGAGGATGCGAGCGCCGTGGAGGCCTGGCCGGCCAGGTCGGACCCGGGACAGGACGCGGTCACCGCGTACGAGGGCCGGACCGTCGGGTTCGTCTCCGCGGGCCCCCAGTACTGGTGGTCGGTGGAAGGGTTGGCGACCTGCCCGTAGAACGTGCCCGGCGCGGTGTACGCGGACAGGATGTAGTCGTCGCCCCAGCGCAGGTTCTCCAGCGCTGTCTGGTACTGCCCCGCGCCCTGGTACCCCTGGGGATAGTCGAGCAGTCCCCAGGCCAGCATGTTCATCGACCATGCCTCGGGCAGCCCGAACTTCACCAGGTCCCCCGCGTCGTGGTAGCCGCCGGTCAGGTTCACGCCGTTGTCCGAGCCGTCGGACAGGTCCGAGTCGCCGCGCCAGCCCACCTCGCTGTCCGGCGGCAGCTGCCCCGACCGCTGCGCCTGGTAGAAGAACATCGAGTCCTGCAGCGCCTCGGCGTAGTCGAACGAGCCGGCCGCCGACGGCGCCGCCTGCGCCCCGTGCGGGACCACCGCCCGGGCGGCCGGGACCGCCGCGAGCCTCAGGCCGGCCAGCGTCAGTGCGGCGAGCAGCGCCGGGATACCCAGGCGGCGCACGTTCGGCGGGAACGCGGCTGCGAACATGGGGGACCACCGTTCGTTCCGAAAATGATCAATGACAGGTGGTGCCGTTCACGGAAAAGCTGGCCGGCGACGCGTTGCTGGTCGTGTACGTCCCGGTGAAGCCGATCGTGACCGAGGCGGAGGGAGCGAGCGTCGCGTTGTAGCTCTGCGCGGTCGCGGTGACGGCCTCGCCGGACTGGGTGAAGGTGGCGTTCCAGAGGCTGGAGATCTTCTGGTCGCCGGGGAACGTCCAGGCCAGCGTCCACGGGCTGATCGGGCTCGTGCCGGTGTTGGTCACCGTGATCTGCGCCTGGAAACCGCCGGCCCACGAGTTGACCAGGGAGTACGCCGCCGAGCAGGACGCCGGCGCCGCCGACGGTGACCCGGACGGCGGCGGCGTGCCGTTGCCCGCGCCGGGCAGCGGGAACTGGATCGTGGCGAGCAGGCTCTGCTTCGCGCTGCTGACCGGGGTCGCGTCGTAATTGCCGTCCAGCAGGTCGTAGGAATCCTCGCCGTTCAGCGCCCAGTAGGTCCAGCCCATCCACCGGTTGCCGGATATGTAGGAGACAAGGCTGCTGAACCACTGGCCCTGCGAGCCAGCGGCGCTCGACTGGATGTCCGAGGCCGCGTTGCCGGTGCCGAATTCGCCGACCCAGACCGGGGCCGTGCCGCCGGTGTAAATGTAACCCCAGTATTTGTTCCATATCGCGTCCAGGCTCGCGGGCGTGGTGGACGCATTGAACCAGGCCTGCTGGAACAGGTTGGGGCCGTAGTCGTGGGCGGAGTAGACGACGTGCCCGGGCTGGCTCAGCGTGACCGGGTACTGCGCGACGCCCTGCAGGTCGCCGCCCCACCAGGTGGTGTCGTAGCCGCCGGACGCCGCGGAGTCCGGGAACTCGCTGATCCCCTCGCAGAAGATCAGCGCGCCCGGGTCCGCGGCGAGGATGGCGTTGCCTGCCTGCTCGTAGGCGAGCCTGACGTCGGTCGACGTGTCGCCGGTGCCCCAGGTGGCGCCCTGCGCGTAGGTGTCACCGGCGGGGGTGTGCGGCTCGTTGCGCAGGTCGAAGCCGACGACCGTGGGGTCGTTCGCGAACATCCTGGCGAGCGTCGCCCAGTCGCTGACCCAGGCCTGGCCGCTGTACGAGGAGGTGTACCAGAGGCCGTTCTGCTCGGCTGACTCCCCCGCCTCGGACCGGTGGTCGTCCAGGATGACCTTGAGCCCTGCCTGGCCGGCGTAGGCGACGATCTTCTGCAGATCCTGGAGCGCGTTGAGACCCTTCAGGTCCGTGTTGATGGGGCCGGAGTTGTTGTTGAAGCTCAGGTTCTGCGGGATTATCGGCGTCTCCACCATCTGGTTGGAGAACGGGATGCGAATGGTGTTGTAACCGAGGTTCTTTATGTCGTTGATGACCGTGTGGTAGTCCTGCACCCACAGGCCATGCGCTATCTCGTCCGGGGTCTCGAAGCCGTACCAGTTGATGCCGGCGATCCTCACCGGATTCCCGCTGGAGTCGAGGATCTGGTTGCCGCTGGTGTGCCAGTAACCCGCCCCGGCGCCGGAGGCCGGGGCCGCCTGTGCTTGGGCGGCTTGTGCTTGGGTGAACTGCGCCGGGGCGCGCTGCGCGGCGCCGGCGGGCAGGGCGAAAACCAGCGCGGTCAGCGCGGCGGCGGCGATCCCCACGGCGCTCGCGGCCGCGAGCACGGGACGGCTTCTGTGACCTGACATCATCGTCTCCTGACCTTGGTCTCCGGCCGATGCTGGTGCGGACGCTAGGCATACGGCGCGCCACGGTCAACGAAGCGGTGCGCGTGCGGCTTGCGTACCTGGCCGCGGCGATGAAAGCAGGCTGCCGCTTTCATCGCGGCCCGCGCGAAGCCGCGTGCTCCCGGCGGCGCCGGGACCCCTAGCGCGGGCGTCGTCAGCGGCGGAAGCCGCAGGCTGACGCCCATGTAACTTTCCCGGAACATGCCGCTTTCCCGTGCCGGGCCGTACCCGGTACGCGGGCGCGTCATTTTCCCTTGTAGCGCGCGATTTCCGCACGGTTCCCCCACCGCCCGGCGGCCATTCCCGCAGGCCCGCGACGGGCCCGCGGAGCGGCGCCGCAGGGCCCTGACCTGTACAGCCTGCGGACGCGCGCCTATCTTCGCCGCAGCACCTAAGGCGTGGTGACAGGCGACGCCAATCGGCGGGTGCTTCAGTCCGCTAATGCGGTCACCAGGAAATGCCGAGAAGGAGGACCTGCATGAAACTCAGGGTGCCAGGCGCGGCGTCACTGAAGACGTCATGCGCAGGGCTATTTGCCGCGCGTGGCGCGCGGCGGCGGGCGGCGCCCGGGCAGTTGGCCGGCCGCCGCGCCGGGGGGCGCCGTGGGGTGCCGAGGCGCGGCGGTATCGCCGTGGCCGCGGTGTGTGCCCTGACCGCAGCGGGCTTCGCCGCGTTCGCGACCGCGCCGGCCAGCGCGGCCAGCGCGTGCACGGCGGCCTACTCGGTGACCAACCAGTGGAACACCGGG
>Ga0213875_10000832_pt1 | contig 22914 bp, 16 predicted proteins | sample BarmaccomBMRX_R8_FD_160105 | JGI IMG/M metagenome (GOLD analysis project Ga0213875, IMG submission 160105) | Root-associated microbial communities from Barbacenia macrantha in rupestrian grasslands, the National Park of Serra do Cipo, Brazil - RX_R8 | ecosystem: Host-associated > Plants > Roots... | reverse complement strand
TCGAGATCGTCGAGACGATTTGCGACATGCTCGATGCGAAAATCGGCCGTCTCGCATCTGGCCCGCGGCGCCGGCTCATCACTTTCGTCACCGATCGTCCGGGGCACGATCTACGCTATGCGATCGACTCGAGCCGGGCCGAAAAGGAAATCGGCTGGCGGCCTACCTTGTCGATCGAAGATGGATTACGAGCAACGGTCGACTGGTATCTCGCAAACGAGGCTTGGTGGTCGCCCCTCGTGGCGCGACAAAGTTCCCTCGACCGACGCGGCTTAATGGTGCGGCATGGCTGATCCAGGACGGTAATGATTACGTCGCCGCAACCGGACGCTTCCTCGAAATCCGGCAAACTCGACATCGTCATCGTCAATTGGAACTCGGGAGAACGGCTGCGTCATTGTCTCGATGCGCTTCTTGCTTCTCCTGAGGACGTCGCGTGCATCGGCAAACTGATCATCGTGGACAATGCCTCGACGGACGGGTCAGCCGAACTTCACGATTTCGTCAACGCTCTGCCCCTGCATATCGTCTCTAATCAAACGAACCGAGGCTTTGCAGCCGCCTGCAACCAAGGAGCAGCCATGGGCAGAGCGGGCGCGCTCCTTTTTTTGAATCCCGACGTCCGCATTTGCCCCGGAGCCGTGACGAAGAGTGTCGATTTTGTCTTCGCCGAGCCACGAGCTCGGATAGGGGCCGTCGGAGTGAAGTTGATCGGCGATGGTGGGCTGACGCAACGCAGCTGCGCCCGTTTTCCGACCCCGTGGCGGCTCGTCGCGCAATCGCTCTTCCTCGATCGATTGGCGCCCGCGCTGGTCCGGCCGCATTTCATGCTGGAATGGGACCACGAAACCACGCGCGAAGTCGATCAGGTGATGGGCGCCTTTCTCATGATGCCCCGCTCAGTCTTCGAAAAAATTGGAGGGTTCGACGAGCGCTTCTTCGTCTATTTCGAGGACGTCGACTTATGCCTGCGCCTGAGACAGGCGGGTTGGTCCGTGATGCACATGGCCGAGGCCAAGGCCATCCATGAGGGTCAAGGGACGACGCGGGCGATCCGCGACATTCGGCTTTTCTACAGCTGGCGCGCTCGGCTCCTCTACGCGGCGAAGCACTTTACGCTGGGTGGGCTCATCTTATGCGTTGTGGCGACGCTCTTCCTGGAGCCTCCAATCAGGATCGGCGCGACACTTGCGAGGGGCTCGATGAAAGACGCTCGAGCCGTGGCCAACGCTTATCGATTGCTCTTACGAGCGTTGACGCACCTATCGTTTTTAGGCGACCGTCGACGGTAAGTGTTCTCACGGCGGACTTCGCTTGCACCCGTCCACCCCTCGGTGTATCGAGCGCTTCCGCCGAGCGCCGCATGAAATGATGCGAGGGCAATCGGCTGGCACATTCATGTGACGGATTTCGTTTGAGCCTGAGAAATTCAAATGAGATACCAGCCGCAACGGAACGTTTTTACCGCGTAAAGCGGCACAGGCGACCTAAGAACACCGGCGAGCGTGGACGAAGACTGGGCAAAAGGTATGGCGACGAAGTTCAGAGGCTCACGGTTGGCGATATCGGCTTCGCTAAGGCTGCGCGAGCCGGAGAGCCAGTGAGCTTCACCATGACGATCTTGAGCGGTGCCGGGCAATCGCGAAACCTCATCGACTATGCAATCCTGGGATGGCGGGACATTGTCGACGGAGCGCGCTACTGGCGTCTTTGCCATCTGCTGGCGACCGCCGATACGCGCCGCCGCTTCGCTCGCTCGAGGCTGGGACAGTTCTGGATCATGCTGTCGAGCGCCATCTACATAACAGCGATTGGCATCGTCTGGTCGCAACTTTGGCATCAGCCTCCGCAAGAGATCTTGCCCTACGTTGCGGTGGGCATGATGGTTTGGCAACTCATCTCCAGCATCATCATTGACGCAACTACTGCATTGCAAGTCAGTAGTAATTTTTTTCTGAATCAATACACGTCGACCGCAGCTATATTATACGCCGTTATTTACAGAAATTTGTTCATTTTTTCCCTCAACATGATTTTCCCGCTACTCATCTGCCTTGCATTTGGTATTCGTTTTGATGCCTTTTCGCTAATGTCACTCGTGGGCTTGCTTCTTCTGGTCATTACCGGCATCTGGATCGCCTTTGTCGTTGCCATTTTTTGTGCCCGGTTTCGGGACATCGTGCAAATCGTGTCGAGTATCGTCCAGATCATATTCTTTCTGACGCCGGTATTGTGGAAGGCCGAGCTTCTTCCGCCCGAGAGCCGAGTGATCGTCGATTGGAACCCGTTCGCGGTTCTCGTTTCGATTGTTCGCGACCCACTGGTCGGTCGGCCCGTGCCAACCATCCATTGGGCGGCCGCATGTCTGCTGGCATTCGGCGGGCTCATCGCCACGCTGCCTTTTTTTGGGCGCTATCGCCGCCGCATCGTCTATTGGTTGTGAGGCACTCGGTTTGGCTCACATCAGGCTCTCCGACGTCGGCGTCGAATTCCCCATTCACAACTCGCATTCCCGCTCCCTCCAACTGCAGGTCTTCGGCAAGCTCGGCGGCAAGCTTGCACAACACAAGCAAGCTGTGTTCGTCCAGGCCCTGCAAGGTGTGAACCTGGAATTCAAGGATGGCGATCGCGTCGGCATTATCGGCCATAACGGAGCGGGCAAGACGACACTCCTGCGAGTGCTTGCCGGTGTTTACGAGCCGACCTTCGGCACGATGTCGGTCGAAGGGCGGCTCTCCTCATTCACCGACATCACGCTTGGGATGGACCCGGAAGCGACCGGCCTCGAAAACATCATCTTCCGATGCGTTTTCATGGGATTGTCGTTCGCGGAGGCCCGGCGGCTCTCGCCCTCGATCCAGCAATTCTCCGAACTCGGCGAATTCCTCCGGCTTCCCGTCCGCACCTATTCGACCGGGATGTTCCTGCGGCTTGCCTTCGCCATTTCGACATCGATCGAACCTGACATCATCGTCATGGATGAGATGATCGCCGGCGGGGACGCACGCTTTTTGGAGAAGGCCACCGCGCGCCTCACCAACCTCATGGAGCGGACCAAGATCCTGGTTTTGGCAACTCACGCGATCCCAATCATGCAGGACTTGTGCAACAAGGTCGTCTGGCTCGATCACGGCGAGGTGCGCAAAATTGGCTCGTTCGAGGAGGTTCAACCGCTTTATCTCGCCTCGATGGCCGCATAAAGACGTTGAGAAATGCGAACTGCCATCTCTTCAGCGTATCGAGCGAATAGCCCAAGGCCCAACTTGCAACCCAGTGGGTTTTCTATATATGGCCTGCCGATCAGCTGGCGCAATGTTGCGCCTGGAATGATTGGTCCGGGCAAGCGATCACTGAGCACCGGGTTTGGGACGGCAGGTGCGATATCGGTTGAGCGGCGACCCAATTCGGCAGGCTGGGCGTGTGCTATCGTTCGGATTTGCGATCGGCATGTAAGAATCGGGACCGCACGGTCCCGCTCGCCGGCTTTCGACGGAGATTTGATGCGATGAAGCTAGCCACTTCGCAGCCGACCGTGCGAGATGTGCAAGACTATTGGAATCGCCGGCCGTGCAATGTCCGTCATTCGAAATTGGAGGTCGGCACGCGGGCTTATTTCGACGAGGTCGAGGAGCGGAAATACTTCGTCGAACCCCATATCCCGGAATTTGCTCAATTCTCGCGTTGGAAGGGAAAACGAGTTTTGGAGATCGGATGCGGGATCGGCACCGATGCTGTGAACTTTGCCCGTGCTGGCGCTGACTACACGGCCATCGAGCTGTCGGAAACCAGTCTTGAGATTGCTCGCAAAAGATTCGACGTCTTTGGTCTTAAGGGGAACTTCATCGCCTGCAACGCGGAGGAGCTGTCGAGCCATGTCGAGAAAAACTCCTTCAATCTCGTCTATTCCTTTGGTGTCATTCATCACACCCCCAATCAAAGGGCAGTCGTGGAAGAGATCCGCAAAGTCATCAAGCACGACGGCGAGTTCCGGATGATGGTCTATGCCAAGAACTCCTGGAAGGATGCAATGATTGAGAGCGGATTGGACCAGCCTGAGGCGCAGAGCGGGTGTCCGATCGCCACGACCTACACCGACGAGATGCTGCGGGACCTCATGGAAGGGTTGTTCGACATTGTCGAGAATCGTCAAGCTCATATCTTTCCTTACGTCATCGAAAAATATCTGAACTATGAATACGAGCCTCAACCCTGGTTTGCGGCGATGCCCAGCGGCGTCTTCGAGGCTCTGGAACGTCGGTTTGGCTGGCATCTCCTGATTGCTGCTCGCCCCGTTTGATAAGCTGGCTACGCGATCCCGCCCACATATCCCGCAATGCTGTTCTTTACTTGGGATGAGAAGCATATTCCTCGCGTCCAACGAGCCGACCACTGAACTGGCATAATCGACCCATGATCTCCATTGTGCTCTATGGCCGCAATGATAATTATGGCTATAATCTTCACAAGCGCGCGGCGCTGAGCTTTAATTGTATGGCGGAAATCCTCCGCGATGAAGACGACGAGATAATCTTCGTCGACTATAATACGCCGAATGATTTTCCGACCTTCCCGGAAGCAATCCAGGACACGTTGAGCGAAAAGGCTCGAATGAGGCTGCGAGTCCTGCGCGTGAGGCCGCATGTTCACCGGCGCTTCAGCTCAAAAACGCGGCTTGTCGCTCTCGAGCCAATTTCTCGAAACGTCGCGGTAAGGCGGTCCAATCCTCGTAATCGGTGGATCCTGTCGACGAACACGGACATGATTTTCGTGCCCCAGCTGCGTTCGTCATTGAGCGATGTCGTTCGCGACTTGCCGATCGGTTTTTACCACGCTCCCCGAATAGAGATTCCGGAGACCTTGTGGGAGGGTCTCGATCGCAGGAATGCGCCAGAAGCCATCGAGACCGTGCGTGAATGGGGCTCGGCGCTGCATATCAACGAAATCGTGCTCGGCTCGCCCGTCATCCTCTATGATGGACCGGGCGATTTCCAGCTGGTGCAACGTGCCGATCTGTTCAAGATCCACGGCTTCGACGAGGAAATGCTTCTGGGTTGGCACGTCGACTCTAATATCGCAAAGCGACTCACCATGCTGCACGGCAAGGTGGGCGATCTGGGAAAGGAAATCTACGGCTATCACTGCGATCACACTCGTCAAGTCACACCGGCGCACAGCTATTCTCGCACCGAGAACGACTGGCGCCGATTCGTGGAAAATCTAGATCGACCCGATATACCCGGTCAGGCTGAGGGTTGGGGTTGCGCAGATGACGCGATCGAGGAGATCCGTCTTAACGGCCAAACGGCATCTGCCTATGTCACGGCACTGAAGACACAGATCGGCGAGAGGCAATCGACTCCGCCGATCGTCGCCTATGTGGGCGAAAACTATAACAAGGTTGGCTATGACCCACGTCATGTCTTGCCCTATCTTGCCGACATGTTCGTGTGTTCCGAAAGGCGGACGAATGTCGCTTGGTTCGGAACACGAAGCGACTTATTCGCGCTCTTCGCCGGATTCTGGAAGGATCTCCATTTTACGGGCGATCTGCTGATCGACGAGGCGCTGGTCAGCCAGCACGGACTGGCGAGTGCGCCGCAGGCCCTTCAAGTCAACTTCCAGACCTTGTTGAGCAGGGCCGATGTGTTCGTGTTCGATTTCAAGCCCGTAGCCGAAGGGGACAACACGATCGCCGGCATTCCGTACGAAGTAGCGACGGCGATGAACCGAGCGTTGCTACAAATCGTGGAAGCCGAGCAACAACGTTGGCACGAGGGAACACCGCCCCGGCAAGTTATCGCGGTGAACGTGATCAATAATGATTTCGAATCAGGGGCAATGACTCACCTGAGCGTGGCGCTTACCCCGTTCTCCACACGAATGCGACACGGTTTTGTGTTGCCGCCCGCCAAAGGTGAGATCGATTGGACATCGCGGCTGCGACCTGGCCGCGCCGGCATGCAAGATGGAAATCTGATAAGATCACGAAAGGCGTTGGGTGCCGTCACCGAAGGGCCTTTTCGCCATCTCAATCCGGGCAGTTATCGCATCAGGCTGAAATTGTCCGGACCCAGTTCGCGCAGCGATGCAGGGCAGGCAATCGCGGTTTTGGAAATCCTCTCGCAGCGCGATTTGCTGGCGCACCGGCTCGTCACGCCATCTGATATTGCCAAAGGTGAAATCGAGCTCGATTTTGATGTCTCCACCGATCAATCCAACAAACCCGGATTTTCGATGCAGACCATCGTGAGAACGCTTGCCCCGATCGATTTGGAAATTTCATCCCTTGGTTGCGAACGCCTTTCGCATTTGAGCATCGAGTCGGGGCGAATACGATCCCTGGAGGTGAAGGAATGGCTGCCGCTACTTTGGACTGGCTCTCATGCTATGCGAAAGAATGGGCAGATATACTACTCATCCAGAAAACCCGGCATCGTGTTTCACGGCCCTTATTGGCGACTGCCCAAAGGAAGGTATCAAGCTGTTTTCAAAATGGAGGCTCAAGCGCCTTGGCTCGTCGGCAACGCCTTGGCGCGCGCCTATGCAAAATCCATCCTTTCGACGCTGGCATCCCTCAGGAGGTGGATTGCGAGAGTGCCGGACAGCACGTTTCGCGGTCGCTATCCGCTGTGCACCTTTCAAGCCATGTCAGGGGAAACCGAGCTCGCGTCGAAGGTCATGTTCGTCGATGGTTGGCAACTTCAGAAAGAGGTAGCGATACCCTTCGAGGTAACGGCTTCTGACTCTGCACGCCCGGATTTTGGATTCGAATTTCGGCTTCTTGCTCACGGTCGGCTTCCTTTCACATTCAGCAGCGTAACCGTGCACAGAACCGAAAGTTGAACCGGTGAAAAACGGGCGGTTGCGACCGCGCTGAGAGGCGGTTAAAAGCGCTGTGCCACTACGGTCGGCCGGATTGTTCGAATGCGAATTCGCGAGGCGCTGTGTCCTTCCATCAACAAGACGGATCGGCTCGCGTGCTTCGCCGCCAGACCACCGTCATCTCTCCTTGGGTACGCCTCGAAACCATCGAGGCCGTCATGCCGGGCAGCGCGCAAACTGAAATTTACCACGGTCTGGAGCAGCCCGATTACGTCAACGTTCTGTGCCTGCACAAGAGCGGGGAGCTCGTGCTCGTGCGGCAATATCGGCCAATCATCGACCGCTGGACTGTCGAATTCCCCGGTGGCTTGCGCGATGGCGATGAATCTCCGGACGCAGCCGCACGGCGGGAGGTTGAAGAGGAGACGGGCTTATCGGTCGAGGAACTCGTCTTCCTCTGCGAGGGCTACGCGGATGTTGGACGCTTGAACAACAAGTTGTTCGGCTTTTTCGCTTACGTCGATGGTGTTCCTCGATCGACGGAGATCGGGATCGAAGCGCTGCTGGTGCCGAGCGCACGCATCCGGTCCATGGCCGCTCAAGGAGAAATTGCGCTCGCGACCAATATCAGCCTGCTTTACCTTGCGGGCCATCATCCTCGCGTCCGCGCCTTGTGTGCTGAGCACGGCATGCCCGACCCGCCCTGGATCAGCGCGTGAAAACTTCCCGCTCTCGCCCGCATCGTGACGCAGAGGGCAAGGCTGGCGTAAAGCCCAAATCGGCTCGCGAACCAGCGTCCGGTACGTTTGACAACATCTATGTTCAGGGATTTGCCCGCGTCGCGGTCTGCGTTCCTCGAGTGAGAATCGCAGACCCCGAGTCGAACGCTGATGAAACGCTTCGCCTAGCGCAGCTCGCACATGGGGAGCAGGCGGCGCTCGCCCTTTTTCCCGAGCTGGGCATCTCGGCCTACACGAACGACGATTTGTTTTTCCAAGACGCCCTACTAGGCGCCGTGAACGCGCAGCTTTCGCGCATTGTCGAACGGTCTCGAGAACTTCGCCCGATCCTGATCGTCGGCGCCCCCTTGGCGCTTGATGGGCGTCTCTTCAACTGCGCCTTCGTGATACACCGGGGCTCGCTGCTCGGAATCGTCCCCAAGGCGTATCTCCCGAATTATCGCGAATTCTACGAAAAGCGATATTTTGCATTGGGCGTGTCGCAACGGGAGCGCACCGTAGTCTTCGCCGGCCAAGAAACTCCCTTCGGCACGGATTTGCTCTTCCGCGCATCCGATCTCAAGGACTTCGTCGTCCATGTGGAGATCTGCGAAGACGTCTGGACGCCGGCTCCGCCGTCCTCCTGGGGAGCGCTAGCGGGTGCCACGATCCTGACCAATCTCTCGGCCTCCAACATCGTGGTCGGCAAGGCTCAAGCGCGGCACGATCTTTGCCGCTCCCAGTCGATGCGATGCATCGCGGCCTATCTTTATTCCGCTGCAGGGCCGGGAGAATCGACCACCGACCTTGCCTGGGATGGCCATGTGACGATTTTCGAAAATGGCGAGCTCTTGGCGGAAGGGCAGCGCTTCGCAGATCACCCGCAGATGATCACGGGCGATATCGACTTGGAGCGCTTACGCCAGGAGCGCCTGCGCGTCGGTTCCTTCGGCGATTGCGCAGATCATCACCTCAGGCAAAATGCCTTCCGCAGTGTCTCGTTCGCGCTCGGGCCCCCGCTCGACAAGAAGGTGCCGTTGCGCCGCATGGTGGATCGCTATCCCTTCCTGCCGTCGAATCCGGCGCTCCTCGACGAGAATTGTTACGAGGCCTTCAACATTCAGGTGCACGGCTTGATGACGCGGCTTGCTGCCGCCCGCGTCAAGAAAGTGGTGCTCGGTATCTCCGGCGGTCTCGATTCGACGCATGCGCTCATCGTCGCAGCGCGCGCCTTCGATCGGCTGGGTTATGCGCGCAAGGACATTCTTTGCTACACCTTGCCTGGGCTTGCCACCTCGAGACTCACCAAGTCGAGCGCACATGCGCTGATGCGCGCTTTCGCGGTGAGCGCGAAAGAGATCGACGTCACGCCAGTGGTGCGACAAACGCTGATCGAGATCGGTCATCCGAATGCGCAAGGCCATCCGGTCTATGACGTGACCTTCGAGAATGTTCAGGCGGGCGCACGGACAGCCTTGCTCTTTCGCCTCGCCAATTTCCACAACGCGATTGTCATGGGGACGGGCGATCTGTCGGAACTCGCGCTCGGCTGGTGCACATACGGCGTGGGCGATCAAATGTCGCATTACAATGTCAATGGATCGGTGCCCAAGACGTTAATCCAGCATTTGATCCGCTGGGTTGCGGACCGCAACGAATTCGGTCCCGACGTTTCGGCGACGTTGCGCGCCGTGCTTGCCACCGAAATTTCTCCAGAGCTCGTGCCGAGCGAGGGCGAGAAGCCCGGGCAGCGCACCGAGGATTTCATCGGCCCCTACGCGCTCCAGGATTTCAATCTCTATTACATCACTCGATACGGCTTACGGCCGAGCAAGGTCGCGTATCTCTCCTGGTACGCCTGGCGCGACGCGAAAGCGGGCGCCTGGCCCGTCGGGCTCAAGGAAGAGGGCATGCGCGCCTATGATCTTGCGACCATCCGCAAATGGTTGCGCCTGTTTCTCTTTCGTTTTTTCGAGATCAGCCAATTCAAGCGTTCCGCCATGCCGAATGGACCGAAGGTGGGCTCAGGCGGCTCACTTTCACCGCGCGGCGACTGGCGTGCGCCGAGCGACTCGCGTGCCGACACCTGGATTGCCGAACTCGAAACGAACGTGCCGAAGACGCTTTGAAAGCGACAGCAACGCGGAATCCGGGCATTTGAAATGTCTTGCTGGTCCAAGCGCCGATGTGGCGTCTGGAACATCCGGCACCTCCAAGACGGATCAGCAAGCTTCAATTGGCTGGACCAGCAGGTTGCGCAGTACTGGCAAGGCTTCTAATTGTCGTTTCGGACGAACCGTACCGGGTACCTCGACAAAGCCTTCAAGGGACGCTCATGACGGCATTTTCTCAACCGCGGATGTCTGTGATCGGACTCGGCAAGCTCGGTGCGCCCATGGCGGCCGTATTCTCGGCCAAGGGGTTCGACGTCATCGGCCTCGATTTGAACGATAAATACGTTGCGGCGATCAACAGGGGCCTTGCGCCGGTGCAAGAGCCGAGATTGCAGGAGTTCATCGATAGGGGTCGGTCACGGCTTCGGGCTACGCATTCATTCGAGGAGGCCGTTCTCAACTCGGACATCAGCTTTGTCATCGTGCCGACGCCGAGCGACAAGGAGCGGGTGTTTTCCAATAAATACGTGCTCGCGGCCGTCCGCTCCATCGGTCAGGCGCTCCGCGCCAAGGATGGCCGTCACGTTGTGGTCGTCACCTCGACCGTGATGCCCGGTTCAACGGGGGGTGATATCCAAAGGGAACTCGAGGATTCTTCGGGTCGCAAGGTCGGTCCCGAACTCGGCCTCGCGTACAATCCGGAGTTCATTGCGCTCGGCAGCGTCGTCCGCGATATGCTGCGCCCGGATTTCATTTTGATCGGCGAATCGGATGAAGCGACGGGCGCAGAGCTCGAAAGCATCTACAAGCGCTCGTGCGAGAATGACCCGGTGATCCGCCGCATGAACTTCGTCAATGCGGAGCTCACCAAGATTTCCGTCAACACCTATGTGACGACAAAGATCTCCTACGCAAATATGCTGGCGGAGATGTGCGACCGGCTTCCCGGCGCCGATGTCGACATCGTCTCGGCGGCTGTCGGTTCCGATTCGCGCGTGGGCTCGAAATATATCAAGGGGGCGATCGGATATGGCGGCCCCTGCTTCCCGCGCGACAACAAGGCGTTCGCCTCGCTTGGTCGCAAGCTCGGCGTCCGCTGCGATCTCGCCGAAGCAACCGATGCCATCAACGATCATCAGATCGAGCGTCTGATTGGAGCTGTCCAGGCCCACGCGGCGCCTGGCGCAACGGTTGCCGTTCTCGGCCTTTCCTACAAGCCTGACACCCAGGTCGTCGAAGAGAGCCAAGGGGTGTCGCTGGCTGCGAAGCTCAGCGAGGAAGGATATGTGGTGACCGTTTACGACCCGCTCGCCATGGAGGGCGCGGAAACAATGCTGAACGACCGCGTCATGTTCGCGAATGACGCTGCCGATGCGCTTCGAGACGTGCAAGTCGTCGTCATCACGACACCATGGGAGCAATTCAGGGAGGATGGCCTTTGGGCGCGGAGAACGCCTGAGACCAGCCTCGTCGTGATTGATCCGTGGCGCGTGGTGAGCGAAAAACGTCTGCCCCCCGGCATTTCATTGGTTCGAATGGGCTATGGTGCGGCGCCAAGACCAAGCGACGTTGTGAGCTTGCGGCGCGCTTCGGCCTGAATCCGAGATTGGGGGCTTCAGGGCCGGACTATTCCGCCGGTGCGGTCGCCCGGACGCCCTCACTGTTGTTGTCTCTCCTAGAAACTTGGACCTCTGCTTGACGAGGTGCGGAGAAGCGCCGGCGGAAATTTTCAATGGGTCGCTCGATCACGATATGAAGCGCTGTGGAGACGACGATCACCAAAAAGAGGTCGATCTCCGGGTAATATTCATAGGGTAAGAAATTGTAAATCTCGTTATTGAAGTGTACGATAACCTTAATCGCTGGCCAATGCGCAATATAGATCGGATATGATAAGTCACCCAAGAAGCGGTCGACGCGCGAGCGCATGGAGATCGAAAAAACGAAGGGTATTGCTGCGGCGAATACCAGATAGAAAATCCAAAACTCGGGCCGATCAAGATCCTTGACGACGGGCAATCCGCAAGCGAAGGCGGCGATTGGGAGAACGACCAGGGCGGCCAAGCCCAGAAGCTTGCGCACCTGACTTTCTGTGACAAGAAGGCCGAGGCGATGTGCCACGGCTCCGAGCATGAAAAAGCACCAATCCGCGCGCGGTAACGAGTAACGAGAGGAGGCGAAGTTCTGATCAAGAAGGGACAGCCGCAACGCGACGAGGCCGAGCAAAACGGCCACACAAATCCATAGTCTGCGGGTCAGAATGAACGGAGCCACAAGATAGAATTGGAGCTCGATGGCGAGACTCCACGCCGGAGGAATCGCAAGCCACTCTGCCTTGGCGAGCCAGGGGATTCCAAATATCGTGATGTTTGTAAGCGTTGAGAATGCCCGTTCCCCAGCTGTCGGGGGAACAGGAAGAGGATTTCCTGTAGCTGCCAAAAACCAAACAAAAAAGATCAGAATGAGAAGATAAATGGGGTAGATACGTAGCGCTCGCGCTAAGTAAAAATTTATAACGGGCTCCTTTGCGTATTTGTCATTCACGACCATAGACATGTAAAAACCAGAAATTATAAAAAACAATATCACGGCGATGTAGCCGTTGGCCGTGAACGGCAACGCGTGCCCCCAAAGATGCCAAACCACAACGGATAAGGCCAAAATCAGTCTAATAATGCCCAAAACGACTCCCGCAGCAGATCGAAGGCGGGGAACTTATCACTCTTCTCGGCAAAATCCAGAGTGTAGCCCGGGAACAGAGATGTCCGATCGGAGTTGCGGTTCGATGATCGTTGGGATGCGTCTGACCGCTGTGCGGTGCCTATCGATCTATGCTTGTCCATCGATCGAAGACTTCGCTCTCGCGGGAATTTGCGAAACTGTCGGGCAAGCGTCCGAGAGGATCAGTTCGCGAGCGAATCTGCGTGCGACAAACCGATCAAGTGCGTGCAGTCGCTTCGGCTTCTCTCGACAGAGATTGAGGAAAGCTCCGTCTGGAATGCAAGTGCTTCAGGTGGCGAATACCTTCTTTCGCTGGTCCGCGAAGTTCGAGCTCATCTCGTCGGCAATCCAGGCATAGGTTTTTTCCAGACCATCGCGCAACTTGATTGAGGGCGACCAGCCCAGGTCCTTCTTGATTTTGGTGTTGTCGCTGTTTCTTCCCCTTACGCCCCTGGGCGCGTCGAGCTTGTATTTGCGGCTCAGCCTGACGCCAGCGATCTCCTCGACGATCGAAACGAGCTGGTTGATGCTCACGAGTTCATCGGAGCCAATATTGATGGGTTCGCGGACATTGCTCTCCATCAGCTTGATCGTTCCAAGGATACAATCGTCGATATACATGAAGCTGCGGGTCTGCTCGCCGTCACCCCAAATCTCGATCTCGTAATTTCCGGATTTTTTCGCCGAGATCACCTTGCGACAGATCGCAGCCGGAGCCTTCTCGCGGCCTCCGTCATATGTGCCCCACGGGCCATAAACATTGTGATAGCGGGCCACACGTGTCTCGAGGGCGAAATCCTCAGTGAAATGACGCGCCATCCGTTCCGAGAAGAGCTTCTCCCAGCCATAGCCATCTTCCGGCATCGCCGGATAGGCGTCATTTTCGGCAAGGCCCGTATTTTTTGGATCGGTCTGCTTGCTGCCATTGTAGACGCAGGCAGAAGACGAGTAGAAAAGCCGCTTGGCGCGCGCGTCGCGTGCTGCGACCAGCATATGCGTAGAGGTCAAAACTGAAAGCATGCATAAGGCTTTGTTGAGCTCGATGAAGCCCATTCCGCCCATGTCGGCGGCAAGATTGAAGATATAATCGGTGCCTTCTGCGGCGGTTTGGCAGGAGTCCAAAAGAGCAAGGTCGAGACGCAGGTTTTCGACGCCATCGAAGGGTTGATACCATTCTTCAAACGGCTTGCGATCCACGGCCCGAATACGCTGAAATCCTCGCTCCCGGAGGGTTCGAACCATATGGCCGCCGATGAACCCACCGGCACCGGTTACAAGAATGAGATTTTCCTTCTGCATTAGACTTTTTGTCATGCTGCCCAAATTCCTGCGGCTCGATTTTCGGCGCCCCCCTTAAACCTGGGCTCAAAGCTTGGCAATTCGGGCGATCGCATGGGCGAAAAGCGGAGGTTTGAAGCGAAAGCCAGCTACTATGGTCAGGAACTCTGACCTTTTGCGTGCTTGAAAGGTTCTTGCGGATCGCTTGAGTTGCGCACCGCGCCTCGCCAAAAGGCGAGAACGTCGGTCAGTGTCTGTGCCCAGGGTATTTGCGGCTTCCAGCCAAGAAGATGCTGGATTCGGCTCGGATTTGCGATTATGAATGTTGGTTCCTTCGGGCGCAGACGCGCCGGGTCTGCTTCAATTCGTATTTCTGTGCCGGCACGCGAAATGAGTTGACCGAGAATTTCTCCGATCCGAAGTCCCGCGCCAGACCCGAGGTTGAGGACCAGACCGGGTTCGAAGGAAGAAGATGACAGGGCAAGGCCGATATAGGCATCCGCGACATCGCGCACGTCGAGAAAGTCGCGACACGCATCAAGGTTGCCGACGCGGATCACCGCCTCCTGGGCGCCTATTTCGATCCGCGCGATTTGCGCCGCAAACGCCGGGACGACGAAGCGCTCCGTCTGCCGCGGCCCTGTGTGGTTGAAGGCACGGAGCCTTATGGCTTTTAAGCCGTCATGCGCCATTTGCCCGATCGAAAGGTCGGCCGCAGCCTTTGCGGCGGCATAGGTATTTTGGGGATCGAGAGGCGCGGCCTCGTCGAGTTTGCCATTCTGCGCATTCTCGGAGCTGCCATACACGTCCGAAGAGCTCACGAAGATGAACCGCGTCTGCGGGCAATGCCTGAGGACGGATTCGGCGAGGTTCATCGTGCCTTGCAGATTGACCTCGAAGGCGGCCCGAGGCGCCTCCCGCGCCTCTTTGACATTCGAGATGGCTGCCAGATGGATCACGGCCGTAGGCTTCACCTCTTTTATAACGTGATCGACCTCGGTCGGATGCGTGATGTCGATTCGGATTGGGTTTTTCATCGGCGCGCGAGTTTCGCCGCGGTGCATGCCGGCAAAGATTTCAAGACACGGCAGTTGAACTGATTCGAGGCCCTGAAGCACCCAGCCGCCGACAAAACCGCCCGCGCCGGTCACCAAGACGCGTTGAGGGGCGGTCGGTCGAACCATTGGGAGAACAATCCGGTCTTTCACGCGGCTCCTTATGACATGTCGGAAATACGCCGCTCAAGGGTAAGGCAATCGGGACCGCACAGCGGCCGGACACCGATTGTGATTCGGCTTAATCTCGGGGGATGCGCCAGGAGCCGACCCCGAGAACTGTCCCATCGCCGCCGTACCCTCCCGCGCCAAGGAAGCGAATGTCGTTGCTGGCCATGATCACCTATTAGCTTCGGCTAACTTAGTGATTCTGGAAAGGTACACATCTGGTTCATTCATTGCGCTTGCATTGAATGTGGCGCCTCGACTGACCCGACAACGATGGGAGGATGAACACGTACTTCAGGAGAAATGTGGAAGCATCGTGGAGCTGTCCGCCTAGACCGCAAAGGACCGCCTTGGACGCGCTTGTCAGGGATATGGGCAGCGTCTAAGACAACCCGCCTTGAAACGGTCACTGCGTGAGGTTTCGGTCTCCTTCGAACAACCATGAAAACAGCCCTCATCACCGGCATTACCGGCCAAGATGGCGCTTATCTCTCGCAGTTTCTGTTGAGGAAGGGCTATAAGGTCTTCGGCGTCACGCGTCGCTCGAGCTCGTCGGAAATCCATGACACGCGGCTTCGCTTTTTGGGCATCGCCGATCGGGTAAAATTGCTGGACGGCAATCTCGTCGATGTCTCGAGCCTTGTTCGATGCCTGCGGGAAGCCGAACCCGACGAGGTCTACAACCTCGCCGCGCAATCCTTCGTGATGGCATCTTGGCAGCAGCCCTTGCTCACCGGGCAGGTTACAGGGCTCGGCGCGGCAAATGTGCTCGAAGCCATTCGGTTGGAAGCTCCCAAGGTGCGATTCTACCAAGCCTCATCCTCGGAAATGTTCGGTCTTGCCGAAGAGCTTGTCCAGACGGAAAAAACCCCCTTCCACCCGCGCTCACCCTACGGCGTGTCCAAGCTCTTTGCACACTGGATCACGGTGAATTATCGCGAGAGCTTCGGTCTCCACGCATCGAACGGCATTCTCTTCAACCACGAGTCGCCATTGCGGGGGATCGAGTTCGTTACGCGCAAGGTGACGGATGGCGTAGCCCGCATCAAGCTTGGCCTGGCGAACGAGCTGAGACTAGGAAACATCGATGCGAAGCGTGATTGGGGTCATGCGCGCGATTACGTCCGGGCGATGTGGCTCATGCTGCAACAGGACGAGCCCGACGATTATGTCGTGGCGACAGGACGCACGACGAGCATTCGCGACATGTGCCGCACTGCCTTCGAATATGCTGGACTGGCTATGGACAAGCATCTTGTCATCGACCCGGCACTGTTTCGTCCAGCTGAAGTCGATGGGCTTCTGGGCAATGCGGCCAAGGCACGAGCGAGGCTCGGCTGGGCTCCGGAAGTCGGATTGGAAGAGATGATCAGAGAGATGGTGGACGCGGACATCAAGCGCTTGTCATTGAGCAACAATCGCGCTTAAAGCATGCCGCGAAGTTGGCAATCCGTTTTCAAAAAGGCCATGTCCGGTGGCTAAACCATAGTGCCTAGTCGAGCTGAAGCCGTCAGGCTCTAGGCATGGAGTGATCGGGGCGATGTCCGACGAGCAGGGCCTGATTTTGCCGGTGATCATGTGCGGGGGATCGGGGACAAGACTTTGGCCCGCCTCGCGTGAAAGCTTGCCCAAACAATTCATTCCGCTGCTCGGCGATCGGTCGACTTTTCAGGCTGCCGCGCAACGGGTGGCGGATCCTTCGATATTCCGCAAGCCGCTCGTGATCGCCAATCTGGATTCGCGCTTCATCGTGGCCGAGCAACTCTCGGAGATCGGGGTTGCGGCCGATATCATCCTGGAGCCGGTCAGGCGAGATTCCGCTGCCGCCGTGGCCGTTGCAACGGTGCGCGCGGCACACGAACATCCCGAAGCGGTTGTCCTCATCATGGCGGCCGATCACGTCATCGGGGATATAGAGAGCTTCACGCAAGCCTGTCGGCTAGCGGCTCGAGCGGCGGCCCGCGGCCACATCATGACATTCGGCATCGCACCGAGCTTTCCCGCGACGAGTTATGGCTATATTGCGAAAGGCGCCGCGCTGGAAAAAGGGGAGGGCTTCAAGGTCGAACGCTTCATAGAGAAGCCCGACGCCCATGCCGCTGCGAAATATATCGGCCAGGGTTTTCTCTGGAACGGCGGCTATTTTCTATTTGGGCCTCAGGTCATGCATGCGGAGCTTGGGCGCCTCGCCCCCGAGATCCTCGAGGCCGCGACCTCGGCGATTGCAGGAGCCACCATCGATCTCGACTTCATTCGCTTGGACAGGCCAGCGTTCGAGCGCTCGCCGAAAACTTCGATCGACTACGCGGTGATCGAGAAAACGGAACTCGCAGGAGTTCTGCCGGTCTCCTTCTCCTGGTCGGATGTGGGGAGCTGGGACGCGGTTTGGAACGTCGCCGACGGGGACGCGAGCGGCAATGTCACTCGCGGCAACGTCGAGGTGCTCGCTACACAGAACAGCCTCGTCCATAGTGATGATCTTTTGACGACCGTTGTGGGTTTGGATGACGTCGTCGTCGTGACAACCCCTGACGCAGTCCTGGTTTCGGCCCGCAAATCCGCCGAGTCCGTAAAGGACCTGGTCGCGCATTTGCGCTCCAAGAACCATCCCGAGGCGGACGAGCATGTGCGGGTGCATCGCCCATGGGGGTGGTATCAGCGACTTGATGTCGGTTCGCGTTTCCGCGTCAAGCGCATAATGGTGAAACCCGGCCGACGGTTATCGTTGCAAAAGCATTTTCATCGTGCCGAGCACTGGGTGGTCGTTCGTGGAGCCGCTGAAGTGACGGTGAACGAAAATGTGCTTCTGCTTCACGAAACCGAGTCCGCCTATATTCCGATTGGGGCTGTGCACCGGCTTGCCAATCCGGGCCGAATTCCACTCGAATTGATCGAGGTGCAAGTCGGGACCTATACGGGGGAGGATGATATCGTGCGCCTCGAAGATGTATATGGACGCAATTGATAATCCAATGCCGATTAACTCTGAAAATCATTGATCGGGCTTCCTTAAGTATTTGCAACAAATGAACTGGGTCAAATCACTGTGAGATCTGTCACGGTCATTGCGAATTCTTCCGTAGCTCTCGCGCAGGGTGAGCTAATCGTTGCCCAGCTGAGTGCACCTGGTTGCGACTTTGTTATCATCGATTCTCCAAGCGACAGGGTCGATCGAGATGCGCTTCGAAGGAGGCTCATGCTGGACGAGGCTCGCGTCAGCGTAGAGTTTGTTGCGCCTGATGGCGACGCGCCCGCGGATATGATCGACGCGACTAACCGGGCATTGCGGCTCGCGGCGGAGGCCAAGCACGATGCCATCGTCATCGGACGAGAAGCGCTCCTGAAACGCGGGACCATAGCAGAGCTTTGCGCTGTCGCCGAACTCGACCCGATGGTGGGTTTCGTCGAGCCCTGCACGATGCATGCAGCGTCGGCACCCTCGGAAAGCCAGCGAGGCCACCACTCCTTGAAGGCTACGGACGATGAATTCTCCAGAGGCATGCCGCGCCTCAGCCATGTGCCGGTCCCCGAAGAGCCGGTGCTTTGGGTCAAGCTGCGAATGCTTCAGGAATTCGGACTGCTCGATAATGCGTTCAGCAGTGTCCGATCTGCGCTGAGTGACTTTGTCTTGCGAGCCAATCGGTGCGGATACGGTGTCGTTCGTGCCAACCGGGCTCAGCTTGCGAAAAGAGGGATGGTCGATGAAAATAAGAGCGCTGAACATGCCGACGCTCGGCGGCGTGACTCGGAGATCCTGCGCAGTCGATATCCTTATTTTGCAGAGGAGCTTGCCCGCTACAGGGCCTCGCCCGACGGGCAGGTAAAAAGACTATTGGAGGGCCTTCGCGCGGACCCAAATGGACGGCTGAATATTCTTTTTGACATTCGCTACCTCGGAAAGATCCACAATGGAACATCGGAGCTTGCCAAGCGGGTAATTACAGAATTCTCGGGTAAATATGACGAACAGTACAATATCTATGTTGTTTGCAATCGCGACGTATACGACTTTCACGAATATATTAAGTTAACGAATATTCGATATGTGATGAATTCTCCTGAACCGCCAGCCCAGTCTTTTTTTGCAGCGATCAGGCTCGTTCAGCCCTTTGGTGACGCCGACACCGCGATATTGGCAAGCGCGGCTCCCGTCAGCATTGTCCTGATCTTGGACGTGATTGCAATCGCTTGCATGCAGATTGACCCTCGCTTGGCTTCCGTTTGGAAGCGAATGATCAACTGCGTTTCGGCACTCGGGTTCATCAGCGACTTTTCTCGCTCACAATTCGAGAAGCGGTTCTCGTCGAAAGGCAATTACGTCGGGTTTACCGCGCTGTGCTCAACGAATACGAAGGAATATGGAGCTCATGAAGAAACGTCCACTCTTCGCGATGACGGGTATGTGCTATTGGTGGGCAACAGTTATGAACATAAATTCCTGAAGGAAACCTGCGACTGCTTTCGCCGCGACGCGCCCGGCACGCGGCTTGTCGTGCTCGGCCTGAAACTGCCGCAGAACGGTAGCGTTTCGAGCTATGAAGGTGGAAGCTTGAGTGACGATGCGGTCGCGGATTTATACGCGCGGGCGAGCGTCGTCCTTTTCCCCTCGCATAATGAGGGGTTCGGGCTGCCCGTCATGCACGGCCTTGCGAGGCGCAAGCCCGTTGTAGCGAGAGACTTGCCGGTATTCCGGGAAATTCGGGAACGCATTCCTGAAGCGGAAAACCTCCATCTGTTCGAGACGACGGTCGAAATGGTGCGCTTTGCTGCCGCCAAACCCGTTTGGGATGCTCGCAAAGTCGAGCCGTTGCATCCCGTGCAAAGTTGGGTCGATACCGCAAAGGCGATAGGTGACGCCATTGTCGAAGCCGGTCGGATTTTGACCTATCGCACCTTGCACGATCGGCTGCTCGCGACGCAGACGTCGTGGGAATTGGGGAAGCTTGAGGCGGTCGCCGCGAAGCAAGCCGACGAGCTCGCTAACATGAGGATCACGTGGGTGCCACCCGTCGAGGAGAGAGATATTCCTGGACGGGCGGCTCGTTTCGTGTCCAAGCGCTTGGAACGACGAATGCGCCGCGTTCTTGCGTCGAGAATCGCCTATTCATTATCGCATTTCGCCTGGGGCATCGTCAAAAGGCTGCGCCGACATTGATTGTCGACGCCGGCCTGGGCACTTTCAAAACGCCTTCGAATGCGGCTCCGAGGTCTCGCAGCCAGACCTTTTGGTCGCACAGATCAGTTGAGTGGAAGTATGTAGAGCGGCAGCTCGACGTCGCCGGAACGAAGGCTGAAGAAACGCATCTGCCCAGGTGCACCGCCGGCCGCAATCACCTTGTTTCGCAGGACGGATATCCGCCCGGCGTCGTAGGTTTGAAATGCCATGACGCCATGCGCCGCGATCATTTCCCGCCATCGTTCCGGATCCAGTGTCTCCAGGGTTCTTTTAGACCAAGCCGAGGCGGCGGATTGGAACTCGCCGTCGGCCGCGATTGCATCGTCGAGTTGCGAGAGAAGTGCCTTCCTGTCATGACAGCCAGCTCCGAGCTTGAGTTCCTCTCCGTAATCCGCGAACAAGTAGATGCTCGGGCGCGGCACATTGATCTTGCGCAAGAGGTTGCCGGCTTTGAGAATCAGTTCGTAGGCGTCGCGGTTCAAAGAGCAAGAAGTTGCCGCATAGGAGGCCTTATCGGCGACGGCTATCGCATTCGCGATGCAAAGCGCGAATACGGCGACGGGCGCAATTGCGAGCGATGAGCGCAAAAGGAGCAAGAGCGCGAACGCGAGACTGAACGCGATAGCCACGCGCACGGCGAAGGGCCAAGAAACGCCGCCGACGAATTGATCGATCAGAACCGCCTCACGAAGTGCGACGATCGTCAGCGCCGCAAAGCACGCGCCGAAGACCGTGAGCACAATCGGTCTTACCTCCTCGACAACCACGATCGCCAAGGTCGCGGCCAGAGTGCCCGCGAGAGGAAAGCCAAGTGGAAAAGCAAAATATAAAGGCTCAAATGCCGTCTGGCCGATCGACTGCCAAAATATCCAGATCAGAACAGCGCAAAGATAAGCGACCGAAAACAGCCTCGCACAGGTATACTGTGACGGTAGCGATCGCCGCGACGGCGTAAGTGCGAGGGTAGCGCAGGAAAGCAGGACTCCCGCTAAGAAGACCCCCATATATGCATGATCAAGATACCAGTGCGAAGACCAGGAGTACCACCAGATTTGCTGTCGTGCGCTGTCCGCCAGAAAGTAACGCACTATCTTGAATTGTTGTAGAAAGAAGAAGAATTGACGTCCAACGCTGAGGTTGATCAGACCCAGAAAAATAGTGATACCAAGCGCGCCAACCAGCGCCGCCAGCACAAAGGTAAGTAGCGGCGGATGTTTACCATGATAAATACGGTAACATAGCCAATATTGGGCCAACAATAACGGAACAAGATTGATAAACACGATGTTGGTGTGAATCGTGAGCGCGACGACGGCGCCTAAGAGTGTGGGATGGCGCAAATCGAATTGTCGCCGCGCATATAAGGCGCACAAGAACGTTGAAAAGCAATAAAATGCGCCAGCAAGAGTATTATGATAATCCGCCCCACCATTCGCGTACATGAATGTAAAACCAGCGATAAAGATACTTGTGATCAGCGCAGAAGCGCGTCCAAAAGTGAGTCTGAGCGCAAAATAAAGTGCGACGTTCCCAAGAGCGAGAACCCCGAAGGAAAGGATCCAGCTTGCGGTCGGAGGAGGAAAGGTGCCCCTGATAAGTGCTTCCGTCAGTACCCACGGAAGGCGGCTAATTTTGTAATTCTCAGAATAAAAAGTGGGATTGAGATACCTGTATCCGTAACCGACGTATACCCACTCATCGATGTCATACCATCTCGGATAAATCCAGCTTGGATTCTGTAAACCAAGTCCCAAGGGAACAGCAACTATACTCAACAAATCGAAGACGTGATACAGATCAATCCGTCGTTTAACAGGGAACATCGACTTGCTCAGCTCTTGGGCGGCAGGAACAAAAATGGTGCGAGGCAATCAGGCTTGGGTTCGCGGTGGGAGTCCGTGTTGGCCTGAAAATTTTTGCGGGGAGTACATGCGCCTGCCTAGGGTTTTCATCCGCCAAAGTCCAGAACGGACGAGGCGGGACGTAAGCGCGGGATGCCTGGTGCGAGGAACCAAGGTCCAACCCGCGGAGGCGGATCGTTAAATCCTGGCCGCTCATTTGGCATGGACAAGAGAGTGCCCGGCATCATAGCCTCACTCAGCGGCCGAAACGCCAAGCCCGGCATGCCAGTGGAATTGTGCTCGAGCGAATCCGGCGTCAATTTAGTGGCATGACATAGAACGGAAGCGCGGTGTCGCCGGAATGCAGCATGACGGCACGTACATCGCCGGGCGTTCCGCCCGCCGCCTCCAACTTGCCTCGCAGGACGGCAACTCGGGCGGGTTCATAAGTCAAAAAGCCGATGAGAGCTTTCGTTGCGACCACCTGCTTCCAGCGGTCGAGCTCAACGGTGTCGAGCGTCTTTTCGGACCAATAGGGCGCTACATCTTCAAAGCCGGTTGCGGCAATCGCGCCTTGCACCCATCCAAGTGAGGCCTCCCAGCCTTTACATGCGGCGCCGGATGTGAGGGTGTTCCCGTGCTCGGAAAAAACGAAAGCCCTGGCACCTCGAGGCATGCTGTTGCGAAGCGCGCTGCTGGCATCCAGAATCGTGAAATAGGCATCTCGACCGATGTTGCAAGGCGTCGTGATGTAGGGAAGCTTCTCATAGACCGCGAGCGAATTCGCGGTGCACAGCGCAACCGCCGCCAAGGGCGCAAACCATAGCGACCAGCGCAGCAAGATGAGCGCGGCGAACGCAATAGAGAACGCGACCGCCACGCGGGCGCCCAAAGGCCACGAGAATGCGCCGACAAAACTGGTCACGAGGTCCGTTTTATGAACGGCGGCGATGATTGCGGCCGAGAAGCATAAGGCGGCAAGAGTAAGCGGAACAAAGCGAATTTCCCGGGAAATGCCGG
>Ga0213875_10000831_pt1 | contig 22919 bp, 17 predicted proteins | sample BarmaccomBMRX_R8_FD_160105 | JGI IMG/M metagenome (GOLD analysis project Ga0213875, IMG submission 160105) | Root-associated microbial communities from Barbacenia macrantha in rupestrian grasslands, the National Park of Serra do Cipo, Brazil - RX_R8 | ecosystem: Host-associated > Plants > Roots... | reverse complement strand
TGGCCCAGACGCTGAACGTTACTGTCCCCGTGCCGTGATCCTGTCGCATACTGGTCCGGTGGAACCGGCAGCTGATTCCGTCGGGGGGCAGTTCCAGCTCCCAGCGGGCTGCGGGGGGCCGGCGCGTCGCCCGCCGTTAACAGGGCCATCCGACGAGGCCTTGCACCGGCTGGCCGGCTGGTATGCGATCGCCCTGCGCCTCGGCGGCACGGTCTTGTTCACCGCGGTAGCCGTGCTGGCCGCAACGGAGCAGATCTCCGGCTGGTGGCTGGGCGCGCCGCTGACTGCGCTGTGCTTGTGGTCAGCCTTCTTCACCTGGCGGGTTCGGCGGTCCGAGCTGACGCCCGCGGTGGTACTGGCCGACGCCGCGGTTGTCTCGGCGCTGGCGCTGGTGCAGCAGCACCTAACTCCAGCCGTGCTGATCAGGGACAACACGACCTGGATGCTCCCGCTGGCCTGCACGTCGGTTTACATCCTGCAGATCGCGCTGCGGCCGTGGCTCGGGCTGCTGGGGGCCGCGATCGTGGTCATCGCCTATGGGCTCGGCGCCGGCCACCTGGCCGATGCGTGGCTGCTGGCGGTGGAGACGATCGTCGCCGCCGGCCTGGTGGCGGTGATCCGCGGCGGCGCCCGGCAAGCGGACGCGATAGTCGCCGCCGGCCTGGAGACCGAGCGGCGGATCCGCGCCGAGGAGGCGCGGCGCGCTGACGAGCGAGAGCAGCACCGCCAGCTGCACGACACCGTCTTGTCGACGCTGACCATGGCCGCGGCCGGCGCCTTCGCCGAACCGTCCCCGGCGCTGACCGCGCAGGCGGCCCGGGACCTGCGCGTGCTGCAAGGGCTCGCGGGCGAGCCCGCCGTGCCGGGCGGGCTGGCGCCGCTGACCGACCTGAAACCGAAGCTGGAGCGGGCCGCGGCCAGCGTCGAAGACCTGGCCGTGCGGCTGGAGCTCGTCCCGGCTACGCTGCCGTCTCCTGTCGCCGACCAGCTCGTCGCCTGCGTCGGCGAGGCGCTGCGCAACGTCGGGCGGCACGCCGGAACCGGCCAGGCGGAGGTGACAGTCACCGGCGGCGCGGGCTGGGCGGTCGTCAAGATCACTGACCGCGGCCGGGGGTTCGACCCGGCCGCCACCCCGCCGTCTCGCCGGGGCATCCGCGAGTCGATCACCGGGCGGATGCTGGCGGTAGGCGGCCGTGCCGTGATCGCCAGCCGTCCCGGCCTGGGCACGATCGTCACCGTGAGCTGGCCGGCATGACCGTCGTGCAGCCGACGGCGCTGATGTCCGGTCGCTATCAGCGGGCCTTCACCGTCGCTGTGGTCTTCCTGGTCGCGGGCTGGCATCTCGCCGGAGCGGGTGGGCAGCTGCTGCACAACCGGTCGGCCTACGGCTCGTTCGCCTTCCAGGGCGCCATGTGGCTGGTCATGGCGCTGGCGATCACCGTCGGGACGGTCCTGGTGCTGCGCGGAGCGCCCGGCGGGCGCCTGGCCTGGGCGGTGGCCGTGACCGCGCTGGCCGCCAGCACGGCAGCGGCGGCGGCCAGCCCGCCCGGCCAGATGCTGGCGGTCAACTGGGCGTGGGGGAGTGCCGGCTGGACGGGCGTCCTCGTGCTGCTCCGCCGCCGGTTCGCCGAGCTTGCGTGGTTCCTCGCCGCCGAGGCCCTGGCCACCCTGGGTGTGCAGGTGCGGGACGGGCTGCACCGCACCGACCTGGCTGGGTTCCTGGCGGTGCTGGCCTGGTCGACCGGCGCCCAGGTGGCCATCGCCGCCGGGGTCAGGGCGCTGGATGCCGCCGCCGGCCAGGCCGCCGCGGCGGCACGGAGTGAGCATGCCGCGCGCGAGCGGGCGGCGATCGCGGAGGTCATCCGGACCGCCCGGCACGCCCGCTGGCTGGCGCTGCAGGAAAGCGCCGTCCCGCTGGTCGCCGAGCTGGCGGCGGGGACGGCGGACCCGGGCGACGCGCAGGTGCGCACCAGGTGCGCGGTCCAGGCGGCCCGGCTGCGCCGGCTGCTGGCCGAGGGCGATGAGGTGCCCGGATCGCTGGTGCATGAGCTGCACGCGAGCGCCGACGTGGCCGAGCGGCGCGGGGTTGCCGTCGAGATCGAGACGGCCGGGCTGCTGCCGCAGGTGCCCGGCCCGGCCCGGCGGGTGATCACCGACGCTGCCATCGCGATTCTCACTGCCGCGCGCAGCCAGGCGCGGATCACTCTGGCGGCGGTGGCCGCGGAAATCGCCGTCAGCTTTGTCGCCGATACCGGCGCGGCCGTCCGGCTGCCCGCGGTCGGCGAGGGGGTCACCATCCAACAGCAGCAAGACGGCGGCATGCTCTGGGCGGAGGCGCGATGGAACAGCCGGTGACGGTGGCGATCATCGAAGACCACCCGGTCGTCACCGAGGGGGTGGCGTCCTGGATCCGATCCGACCCCGGCCAGCGGGTGCGGCTGGTGCGGACGGCGCGCGACCTGACCGGGCTCCGCGCCGTGCCGTGGCCGCTGGCCAATGTGGTCATCCTGGATCTGGAGCTGTCCGGCGAGCTGGTCACCACGCAGATCCCTGGGCTGGTGGCAGCCGGATACCGGGTGGTGGCATTCTCCGGGCACAGCGATCCGGCGATCGTGATGGAGACGCTGGACAACGGCGCGCACGCCTACGTGTCCAAGGAGGAGGGCCGCGACCACCTGGTCGAGGCCGTGCTGGCGGCTGCCGCCGACCGGCCGTACGTGACCCGGTCGCAGGCAAGGGCGATACTCGCCGACCAGCGCCCGGCCCGGCCGGCGCTGTCGGAGCAGGAGCGGCAGGCGCTGCTGCTGTGGTTCCAGGGCATGTCGAAAGCGTCGGTCGGGCGGCGCATGTCGATCACCGAGAACACGGTCCGGCAGTACATCAGCCGCGCGCGTGCCAAGTACGCGGCCACCGGGCGGACCGCGCCGAGCAAGGACGCGCTGCTCGCGCGCGCGATCGAGGACGGCGTGATCAAGCCGGGCGAGATCTTGCCGTACAAGTCATTCGCCCGCGCCGGAGGCGACCTCCCCAGCGAGGGTGCCCCAGGCCGGTGAATGGCCCGGGACACCCTACCCCCCCAGGGCTGCTGGCGCATAAGTCAGCATTCCCGATCGGGGGCGTCAATGTCATGACGCCCGATCGGGTGACACGGCCAGCCCGCCGTTCTTGATCAGATGCTGGCTTGTTTCATCCGCACCGTCCCGGGCAAGGCAGTAACCGGACCTGCGCAGCAATGCCGCTGTGCGCGCCGGGGCGGCCCCAGGGGGCTGGGCCAAGGCAAGGGAGATCAGCCTGGCGTGCCCGGTCCGGTGAGTACAGGCGATCTGCAGGAGAGTGCCATGACCAATCCTGATGCTCCGCGGCACATCGAAATCAGGGATGGCGATCAAACGGTGGCAGCGGCCGAGGTGGCAGCCTCGAAGGAGGCCGGCGGAACCGCTCGCGTGTCGCTGCACCCGGCATCCGGGCATGTGGCCCCGGGCTGCCGGGCGAATCTGGTCGATGCCGTGATCGATCTGCCCGAGGTGCAGGCCAGCGCACGGCTGGAGGCCACCATCCCGCTCGGCGACGGTGAGTTGCTCGAACGCCTGCGGGAGCGAACTGACGGCACGGTCGTACGTCCAGCCGGCTCCACTGCGCTGGTGGACGCCGACGTACCGTCAGGAAGCCAGCCGGGAGCCGGCCAGGAGCCTGGCGGCAAGACGTCCGGCTCGTGAGATCACCGCCCATCCGCCGCGGCGTTGCGCGCCAGTTCCGCGGCTGAGGGGCCGCGGTGGTGATCAGGATCGGCACGTCGGGGTGGAGCTATGATCACTGGCACCCTGAGCTGTATCCTCACGGGCTGTCGGCCGGTGACCGGCTGGCCCGCTATGCGGCTGCCTTCTGCACCGCCGAGCTCAACAGCAGCTTCTACCGCTGGCCCCGGCCATCGGCGTTCAGTGCCTGGCGGCAGCGATGTCCCGATGGGTTCCGCTTGTCGGTCAAGGCGCCTCGGGGCCTGACCCACGGGCGCCGGCTGTACGCACCGGAGACCTGGCTGCAGCGGATCGCGGCGGCCTGGCACGAGCTGGGCGAAAAGCGGGCGGTGCTGCTGGTCCAGCTCGCGCCGTCGCATGAGCGCGATGAGGCCCGGCTGGCCTATTTCCTGAAGCTGGTCCCGGACTGGATGCGGGTTGCGGTGGAGTTCCGGCATCCCAGCTGGCACAGCGAGGAAATCTTCGCGCTGCTGGAGAGGCACCGCGCCGCCTACTGCGTGACGAGTGGCGCGGGCCTGCCGTGCATACTGCGCGCGACCACGGACTTCGTCTACGTACGGATGCACGGCCCGGACCATCATCACCTGTACGCGGGGTCCTACCCAGATGCCAGCCTGATGTGGTGGGCCGGCCGCGCCGGCGAATGGAACGCGGCCGGCCAGGATGTTTACGTCTACTTCAACAACGACGGCAACGCCAATGCCGTGCGGAACGCGCGAACCCTCCGGGCCCTCCTCGACAAGTAACCATCCCGCCGACAGGCCGACGGCGCAGACCGCTGAGAGGCGAGCCCGCATTTTCCGCGGAAGCGCGGAGAAGTCAGCATCCCCGGCCGTGCCGTCGCTGAACAGCAGGCGGAGCACGCGGTAACCGACCACGGCGACGCCCACGACGACCGGCAGGTATCCCCCGTCCACGATCTCCATGCTAACCGTAGTGTCCCGACCACCGGTAGGCACCGCTTTCAACGTGGTGACGCTACGTCTGTGGTCTTCGTCTTTACGCGACCTTGACCGTCCAGTCGCCCACGCGAGCCACGACATCGACTGTCCCGCCGAGGGCCTCGACGTACCCGCGGATAGCGTCCACCTCCGTCACCTTGCCGTGCTCGATCTGCGAGACACGGGCCTGCGAGACGCCCATCATGGCCGCGACCTGGGCCTGGGTGAGCCCAGTGTTCTTGCGCAGTTGCGCGAGCTGGTAGCCGCGCTGCTCGGCGCGCAGCGCGGCGCGGCTCCGCTCGCGCGCTGCCGTCCGTTCCGGGGCGTCCCAGTCCGGGTTCAGCTCGCGCACCTGGCGCTTGGTGTCCTCCCAGCGGACCGCCTTCATTCTTCCTCCCCGCCAACTTCCCGCCGGTAAGCGGCGTACCGTTCCTCAGCAAGCGGGATCGCCTCCGCATACCACGCGCTCCAGCGCCCCGCCTTGTCGCCCGCGACCAGCACTATCGCCTCCCGCTCCGGGTCGAACACGAAAAGCAGCCGCACCTCGGCGTTGCCAGGCACCCGGGGCCGGAGCTCCTTGAGATTATGGATCTTGCTGCCATGGATTCGGTCGACCAGCGGCCTGCCAAGCTGCGGGCCACAGGCCGCCAGCTCGTCGAGCGCCTCCTCAACCTTGTCCGCGGTGAGCGGGTTGTCCTTGCACAACGCGAGAAACCAGTCGTTGACCGGCTCCAGGAGCAAGACCTCCCAGCGCACCTCCTCATTATAACGATTCCTTATGCCGATGTCATCGGCTGGATCCGCAGGCGGCAGAACAGACAAGTGCCCGCGGCAGGCCGCCGCCTCTTGCCGTCACGCTTAGGCATACCGTCATCACAGCACCCACCGCCGACATTTCAGTCCGCACCACGTCACCTGCGGCGGCCCTCAGCTGTTCTCCCAGATCAACCGCCATTCTGCGAATGGAGTCATAATCCGCTATACCGGCATCATCACAACTGCAAGCAGCACCCGGGCTGGACGCTGACCCAGCCGGCGCCGCGCGCGGGCAGGCCAGCCACTTACCAGATGTGACGGCCTGATCCGTGGCCGCCAAGGCCCGGGAACGCGAACGCGGTCATCAGTACGTGAACGAGTACCCGGCGCTTGACGAGACGCCGCACGCCGACACGTACAGGCTGTAGGTCCCGTGCGGCAGCCCCGCGGGCAGCGTGAAGTCGGCGGACTCGGCCTCACCCGGTGCCGACGGCGCCATCGTGCTGAAGTTGTACGAGCGTGCGTAGTACACGTCGCCCGCCGTGTTCTTCAGGTAGACGACCGGGAAGTTCTGCGGATCCTGGTAGTCGTCTTCCCCCGTGGACACGAACCCGGACAGCTGGGTGCCGGTGAGATGGTACGAGCCGTTGCCGTTGGCGCCGACCGAGGTGACCGCCGGCCGCCAGGCGCCCTGCGGCGCTCCGGCGGGGGTGTAGATCCAGTCCTGGCTGCCCGCGGCGGCGAGCACCTGGCCGTTTGGCAGGTTGATGAAGTTCACCGCCTGGCCGGAGGAGTCGGGGGGCTCGCTGATCGGGGTCATCGTGTTCGTGGCCGGGTCGTACTCGACGACCTCGGGCCCGGAGGCGGATCCGCATGCATTGGTGATCCATGAGCACCGGATGGTGTCGAACATCACCTTCCCGTTCGGCTCGGGATCGGCGTAGGAATCATCGACGTAGCTGCCCTGCGGCATGCCGGGTCTCTGCGCCCAGCTCCCGGGCGCGCTGGGCGTGGCGCCGGGGGTGTACACCGCCGAGCCGTTGCCGCCCATGACCAGGATCTTGCCGTTGTACATCAGCGTGGTCATGGCCGGGTCGATGCTGCCGTTCTGGTAGACCGGCGGCGCCGCGGGAAGCGTGATCCACGTCTTGCTGGCGGGGTTGTACCGGTACTGGCCGCCGGCGCTCATCGAGACCACGGACCCATCGGGCAGCGTGACCCAGCCGTCCTCACCGGAGGGAGCCGGCCGCGAGCCCGCGGCGGTCCAGGAGTTGGTGGCGGGACTGAAGATCTGCGTCTGCGCGGCGGAGATGTCGCTGGACACGATGCTGCCATTTGCCAGCGTCGCGCTGCCGCTGTCGTACAGGTTGCCGTAGAGGCCCGGCTGGCCGAGGGTCCACGTGTTGGTCACCGGGTCGTACAGCTGGACGGCGTTGTGGTCGCTCGCCGAGCTGCCCGGGGGATAGGCGTAGATGTATTCGCCGCCCGCCTGGTAGAAGCGCCCGTCCGGGAGGATGTGGTCCTGCGCCGCTCCCATCGCGTACGGGCTCGCGGCCAGCGACTGCCAGGTCCCGTCGGCGTAGCTGCCGTGCGCGTCGGGTACCAGCCTGACCCACTGGTTCAGGCTGGAGCCGTTGGACAGCACCGTTCCGTCCGTCAGCAGCCAGAGGAACGTGGCCGCGCCCCCGCTGTACGGGTTCACCGGCGCCGCCACCCATGTCCCCTGAGCGGGGGTCGGCGTGGGCGTCGGGGTCGGGGTCGGTGTTGGTGTGGGCGTCGGTGTTGGTGTGGGCGTCGGTGTTGGGGTGGGCGTCGGGGTCGGGGTGGGGCTCGGCGGCGGGGTAACCACGCTCCCGGTGCACACAGTGCCGTTGAAGGAGAGCTGCGCGGGAACCGCGTTGGTGCCGGAGTAGGAGCCGTTGAAACCGAAGGTGACGGACGAGCCGGTGGCGACGGAGCCGTCGTAGCCGGCGTTGGCGGCCGTGACGTTCTGCCCGGACTGGGTGTCGGTGGCGTTCCAGATCTGGGTGATCTGCTGGTTCCCGGGAAACGCCCAGGCGGCGGTCCATGAGGTGACCGCGCTGCCGAGGTTGGTGATTGACACGCTGGCGGTGAAGCCGCCCGGCCACTGGCTGACGATGGCGTAGCTGGCCTGGCACCCGGTGGCGGCGCGGGCAGGAACCCCGGCCGCGGCCAGGACGCTCAAACCCAGCGCCGCCCCGGCGGCCACCGCCAGGGCACGGCTGGCGGACCCGCGGGAGAACTTTGCGGCCATCACGACACCTCACTGTGTTGCGGGATTTGTTAGCGCTAACACTCAAAGGTCGCCGCGGTGCCCGTCAACGGAGGGCGCCGCCCGCCGCGCGTGACCGCCTCGCGACGTGGGAAACCCTTTTCCGCCTGGCTGCCGGCGAGCTGAAAGCTACATGGCCGCAAGGACCGAGACCGGCTGGCGGCGCCGTGCAGGGGTGGCCTGTCGGCGGCCAGCCCCGCTCTGACCGGCTGGCGGCGCCGTGCAGGGGTGGCCTGTCGGCGGCCAGCCCCGCTCTGACCGGCTGGCGGCGCCGTGCAGAGGTGACCCGTCAGCGGCCAGCCCCCGCCCTCCGGAAAAGCGCTGGCCGGCGCGGGGCACCACGTCCCGTTCGGTTCGATCAAAATGATTTTTCGGAACGGACGGTGGCTCACCATCAGCGATGTGCTGGTGACGGGGGTGGCTACGGCGATAATTCGATAGCGCTGGCGCGCCCGCCCCGGAATCATTGGAATTACCGGGGCGCCGGTGCTGTTCGAGCCGGTCGGGGGATGCGGGAAGGGAGGCCGATGGAGAAGGCGATCCTGCTGGCCGTTGCGGCGAGCTTCTGTACGGCCACGTCCTCGGTGTGCCAGCGCATTGCCGCCAGGAGCAGCGAAACGGCGGGCTTCGACATATGGCTGCTCTTCCGCCTGGCCCGCCGGCCGGTCTGGGTGCTTGGCGTGGCGAGCATGATCCTCGGATTCGTTTTCCAGCTGACCGCCCTGCACTTCGGCGCGCTTGCACTGGTCCAGCCCCTGCTGGCTCTCGAGCTGCTGTTCGTCTTCGGCTACATGGCCGTCGGCGGTTCGCGGCGGGTGAAGGTGCGGCGCCGCGACTGGATGGCCGCGGTGGCCATGTCGGCAGGGATCGGCCTGTTCCTCCGCCTGGCGTGGCCGTCCGGGGGCCAGCTGCACGCGGCCGGCTCGTCGTGGCTGCAGGCAGGGCTCCTGACGTTCGCCGTCGTGCTCGCGGCCCTTGCCGTGGCCTTCGGGCAGGGGAAACGCCCGGGGGCGTCCGCGTCCCGGCGGGCAGCCGTGCTCGGCTGCGCCACCGGGATCGCGTGGGGGTTCGTGGCCGCGGTCATCAAGGAGCTCAGCTCCCATCTGGGTGATGGCGTCGGCGCCGTCTTCTCCAGCTGGTCGGTCTATGTGCTGATCACCGTCGGGGCGGGGACGATGCTCCTGGCGTCACACGCGCTCGCGGCCGGCCCGCTGGCCGCGTCGCAGCCCGGGTTCACCGTTCTCGACCCGCTCTCGGCGAGCCTGCTCGGGGTGTTCCTGTTCGGCGAGCACATCCGTACCGGTGTCATGGACCTGGCCGGCGAGGCCCTGGCCCTGGCCGTCGTCATCGCCGGTGCCGCGGCCCTCAGCCACAGCTGCCTCATCGTCGGCGAGGACAAGGATCCCTCCTGCCTGCCGGCCGGATACCAGCCCGGCTACCAGCAACAGGGCCGCGGCGGGCAGCTCCGCGAGCTCACCCTGGACAGCGCGCCGCGCCGGAATGATCGCGGGTAGTCCGGAGTTGCCGCTCGCATGACAACTGTGGCTTTCATCGGCAGCGGGAAGATCGGCGGGACGGTGGCGCGGCTCAGCGTGGCCGCGGGGCATCAGGTCATGCTGAGCAACTCCCGCGGCCCGGAGACGCTCAAGGATTTCGTGGCGGAGCTCGGGCCGCTCGCCGGCGCGGCGGCCGGCGCGGAGGCGGCCGCGGCCGCGGACATCGTGGTGGTAGCGATCCCGGTGCGCGCGTACCGGGACCTTCCGGCCGGCGCCCTGGCCGGCAAGCTGGTCATCGACACGGGCAACTACTACACGCAACGTGACGGGCATATCGCGGAACTCGACGGCGGCTCGCTGACCAGCAGCGCGTTCCTTCAGCAGCAGCTGCCCGGGGCGACGGTCGTGAAGGCGTTCAACAACATCTACTACAAGCATCTTCAGTCGCTCGCCCGTCCGGCCGGTGCCGCCGACCGTACGTTCCTGCCCATCGCGGGCGACGACGCGGCCGCGAAGTCGGCGGTGACCACCTTCCTCGACTCGATCGGGTACGGCGCGGTGGACGGCGGATCGCTCGCCGACAGCTGGCGCCAGGAGCCCGGCGCGCCGGCCTACGGCGCGCCGTACGGCCCGTTCAGCGACGAGTCCGGCATCCCGGCCGGCGAGGACAAGATCCGCGCCGCGCTCGCGCAGGCCACCCGGTAGCGCCACTCCCCACGCCGTCGATTCCCCACGCCGTCGATTCCCCAAGCCGTCGATTCCCCACGCCGCCGATGTGATCCACGTCATATTCGACTAAATAGGTCGGTTTTATATAGTTATCCGTATGACGTCAACAGCGAGCACAACCAGGCTGGACATCCGCAAGCTCACCGCGCGCATCGGCGCCGAGGTCACCGGCGCCGGGCCGGAGCTCGACCTGGCCCCGCCGGACGTGACCGCGCTGCGCGCGGCGCTGAACGAGCACAAGGCGCTGGTGTTCCGCGATGTCAGCCTCGACGACGAGGGCCAGCAGCGTTTCGCCCGCTACTTCGGCGAGCTGACCACGGCGCACCCGACGGTCCCGGCCGTCGCCGGCGCGCCCAGCGTACTGCCGGTGGACAACGAAAGGGGCAAGGCGAACCACTGGCACACCGACGTGACGTTCGTGCTGAATCCGCCGCAGGCCAGCACGCTGCGCAGCATCACGATCCCGCCGTACGGCGGGGAGACCCTGATCGCGAACGCGGCCGCGGCCTACCGCGACCTGCCGGTCCCGCTGCGCGATTTCGCCGACACGCTGTGGGCGGTGCACACCAACGACTTCGACTACGCGGTGCCGAAGGAGAGCCTGGACGACGCCGAGCGGGAACGGAAGCGGGAGCAGGAGGCGATATTCACCTCGATCAGGTACGAGACCGTGCACCCGGTGGTCCGGGTGCACCCACTGACCGGCGAGCGCGGCCTGTTCATCGGCGGGTTCGCGCGGCGGATCGTGGGCCTGCCGGACGGCGAGTCACGGGACATCCTGCGGCTGCTGCAGGCCTATGTGACCCGGCCGGAGAACGTCCTGCGGTGGAGCTGGGAACCCGGCCAGCTCGTGCTGTTCGACAACCGGATCACCCAGCACTACGCGATCGACAACTATGATGACCTGCCCAGGCGGCTCAACCGGGTCACGGTCGCCGGTGACATACCGGTCGGCGCCGACGGCAAGGAAAGCTACTCGATAAGGGGAGATGCCTCGCATTACTCGCCTGCCCCCGGGGCGCGGGCGGCATGACCGGCCCGGGCAACGGCAGGGGCCGCCGTTTGACCGTCCGTTCCGCCGGGGTCTGTGCAGGGACATATGACACTGTCCCCGACGGCTGACCGGGGGAGTGCCGGCTCTTGACAGGGGCGGGCGGGCGAGGCCAGGCTTCCGGTCAGGCACTACTGCCCGATTCGCGGACGCCCGTACGTTTCGTCGCATACCCGCCTCAAAGTGGAGGTTCCGATGACAACCGCTCCCTCTCCCGGCGCCCAGCCAGTTTCCGGCACGCAGTCAGCGGCGGCAGCGGACCCGGCCCCGGGCGGGCCGGTGGTCTTCCGGAACGCCACGATCCTGACGATGGACGACGCGCACCACATCCTGACCGGGGCGGACCTGCTGATCACGGGGGAGCGGATCGCCGCGGTGGGTCCCGGCCTGCAGGTGCCGGACGGCACCTCCGAGATCGATGCCAGCGGGGGCATCCTCATGCCTGGCATGATCGACACCCACCGCCACATGTGGCAGACCGCCATGCGCGCGTACGGCGCGGACTGGACCCTCACCCAGTATTTCGTCTGGTACTACCTCAACTGGGGCAAGAAGTTCCGCCCGCAGGACATCTACGCCGGAAACCTGCTGTCGGCCATCGAGTCGGTGGAGGCCGGCGTGACCACCACGGTGGACTGGTCGCACGGCCTGCAGACGACCGACCACGCCGAAGCCGCCACCGATGCCCTCGAGGAGGTGCCCGGCCGTTTTGTCCTGGCCTACGGCAACATCCAGCAGGGATCGTGGGAGTGGAGCACGGCGCCCGAGTTCCGTGACTTCTACGTCCGCCGGTTCGACGGCAAGGGCGACATGCTGGGCTTCCAGATCGCGTTCGACATACCCGGTGACAACCCGGCGTTCCCCGAGAAGGCCACCTTCGAGGTGGCCAGGGAGCTCGGCGTGCGGGTGACCACGCACGCCGGGGTCTGGGGCGCGACCAACGACAACGGCATCCGGCACATGTACGAGAACGGGTTCGCCACCCCGGGAACCACCTACGTGCACGCCGCCTCGCTGTCGCCGGACTCCTACCACATCATCGCCGCCACCGGCGGCTCGGTGTCGGTCTCGACCGAAAGCGAGTGCAGCGCCGGCCAGGGTTACCCGCCCACCTGGAAGCTCCGCAACTACGGCATCCCGGTGTCGCTGTCGCAGGACACCAGCGTCTGGTGGAGCGGTGACATCTTCTCCGCCATGCGCGCCACGCTCAACGCCGACCGCGTCATGTGTCACTTCGAGGCGCACCAGGACGAGAAGACCGTCACCAACCACCACCTGCGCGCCGAGCAGGTGGTCGACTGGGCGACCCGCGGTGGGGCGAGGGCACTCGGCCTGGACTCGGTGATCGGCAGCCTCGAGGAGGGCAAGAAGGCCGACGTGGTGCTGATCAAGAACGACGACTCGCCGGTCAGCTTCCCGATCCTGCACCCCTATGGCCATGTCGTCTACCAGGCGCAGCGCGGCGACGTGCACACCGTGGTCGTGAACGGGCGCGTCGTGAAGTATGAGCACCGCCTCGTCGGCATCGACCTGGCCAAGGCCAGGCAGGCATCGGAACAGACGGTGGAGTACCTCAAGAGCGAGCTCGGCGAGCAGGCCTGGGGCGAGGGCATGAACCCCGAGATCCCCGAGCACGAGGTCCTCAACAACCCCTACACCTACACCGGAGCCCCCGCCTGGAAGGAAGAGGACACGACCGCCTGATCGCCGCACGGGTGAGCCCGGCGGCCCGCTGGCCGCCACGCCTCCGTGCCCCTTGCGCACGCACAACGTCTCCGTGCCTCTTGCGCACGCACAACGTCAATCGGGCAAAACGGACAGGCGTCATGTTCGCGGAAACGCGGGGCCTCATACGACACCTAATCTTCCACGATCACGAAGGATGGTGCTGTAGCGGCCAGCGGTGCTGATGAGGTCAGCTACGGGCGTGACTGATGACCCTGATGCGGCGCGACAGCACGGAAGCGGCCAGGGCAGCCGTCTGACAGTGACGGCCGGTACCTTCTACTCAGTGTGGGAAGCTGGCGCGCGAGGAGAGGAGTGCACGCATGGCCGAGGTGGTGCTGTTCCATCACGCGCAGGGGCTGACCCCGGGCGTTGTCGCCTTCGCCGGCGAGCTGCGGCGCGCCGGGCACACCGTGCACACGCCCGACCTGTTCGATGGCCGCATCTTTGGCTCGATCGAGGAGGGGATGGGGTACGCGGGGGAGATCGGCTTCCCCGGTGAGGTGATCGACCGCGGGGTCCGGGCGGTCGAAGGGCTGCCCGCCGGGCTGGTGTACGCCGGCTTCTCGCTCGGCGTGCTCCCTGCCCAGAAGCTCGCGCAGACCCGGCCGGGTGCGCGGGGCGCGCTGCTGTTCTATTCCTGCGTCCCGGTCTCGGAGTTCGGCCCGGCCTGGCCCGAAGGCGTACCGGCGCAGATACACGGGATGGACGCCGACCCTATCTTCGTCGGCGAGGGCGACATCGACTTCGCCCGCGAGCTCGTCGGCCAGGCCAAAGACGCGGAACTGTTCCTTTACCCCGGCGACCAGCACTATTTCGCCGACAGCTCGCTGCCCACCTACGACCCGGACGCCACCGCACTCCTGACCCAGCGGGTCCTCGGCTTCCTCCGCGACGTGGACGACGCCCGCCCGCGCGCCACCGGATGAGGCTGCCCGGCCATCCCGCCGAACCGGGTTTTGGGTGCGATCCGCGCTGTTATCACAGCACGGATCGCACCCAAAACCGGCCAGCCGCGACCCCGCACCCGCAGCCTGTCGGCACCCGCAGCCCGTCGGCACCTGCAGCCCGTCGGCGGTCGCGAGCCCGGCCGCCACCCGTCCACACCCCACGCGAACCCCAGCGACGGGCGGCCCCAGGTGAGCGCCCCCTTTCCGGGGCGCCAAGACCGCGCACCCCACAAGGCCTGACGACTATCTGACCGGGCGCCCTAGCGGCTGGCGAGCAGGATTCCGCCGCGTGCCAGGGCGAGTGCCTCTTCGGCTATGGCGGCCTCGTTGAACGCGCTGCCCGGGCTGGCCAGCATCACGCTGCTGACGGTGATCTGGCCGTCGGACGCGCGGGCGAGGTAGTTGAGCGTCAGCACGCCCGGCTCGCTGCCGCCCTTGAACCAGACGAGCGGGTACCGGGCGCGGTCGAGGCCGATGCCGCCGTCGTTGATGGAAAGCGCGCCGCCGATGCCGCTCATCCCCGGCTTGGCGTTCTCGCGCCACAGGCCGGCGTAGGCGCGGCATATGTCCTCGGGCGAGGCGAACCACTCGATCTGGTTTATCATTTCAGGCCGCGTCCACCCGCTCAGCCTGGAGAGCGGTATCCGGTCCAGGGCCGCCAGCTCGGCGGTGCGCTGCGCACGCGAGCCCGCGAGATAGCCGTCAGCGAGCACCGGGTAGTCGGCGCTCCGGAGGGCGAACAGCTCACGGGTCGTGAGGAAGGGGATATCCCGCTCCGCTGACCGGTTCCGGAAACGGAAGAGCTGGGCCTGCACGGCATCGCGGCCGAGGAAGTGGATCAGGTGGTCGGCCGCGGTGTTGTCGCTGAGGGAGATCATGTAGTCGGCGTACTGCCGCAGGGTCAGCCCGGTGCCTGCCGGCAGGTTCTGCAGCACACCGGAAGGCAGGCTCTTCCACTGCTCGTGAACGGCGAGACCGGTGTTCCAGGACGCCTTGTGGCGGGCGATGGTATGGCCGAGAGCGCCGAGCACATACAGCTTGAACGCCGAACCCAGCGGCCGTGCGGTCGCGGCGCTGACACCGTGCACCAGACGGCAGCCGCGTTCCGGCCCCATCGTCATGGCGGCGAAGGACACTTCCGGGGCGAGCGCGCGCAGCCGCATGTCCAGTTCGTGCCAGCTCCTGGGGGCCGCGACCTGGGACACGCCGAGGGGCAGGACGATCATGATCAGGCCCGACGTGTCGGTCTGCAGCTCGATTTCGAGTGTGCCCACCTTGCTGCTGGCGACGATGGCATGGACGAGATCCGGCTCGCTGAACTGGACCTGCTGGAGAGTGAGCGTGCCCAGCTCCGCGAGCAACTGGTTGACGCTGGCCGGGCCGCCGACCGCCGTGAGGAACTGGCGCGCTACATGCTGCTCGATCTCGGCAGCGGACAGCGGCGCCCGCGCGGAGGCGCCGATCAGCCAGCTCAGCTGGTCCATCGCTGGATCGTGGGCCGGCTGGCTGGACCGTTGGCCGGCCGTGCCGGACCGTTGGCCGGCCGTGCCGGACCGTTGGCCGGCCGTGCCGGACCGTTGGCCGGCCGCGCCGGCGGATGCCGTGGAGGGGGGCGCCGACAGCAACAGGGCCAAGCCCATCAGGGCGAGCAGCGCTGCTGCGGTCCGTCCGCGGCGCCGGGTACGTGTCAGTGACATGGGCGATCGCTCCTCACACCCGGGGTCCGCGACACGGGCGGGAAGGAAGCCGGTCGTGAGACGAGCCCGGTGAGCTTGCAGCCCTGTCCGCGGACCGGGAGGCGGCCGGAACCACCGCCTCCCTACCGTACTCCCGCCCACATCAAGATCGGTACTCTCCCGTGAGGCTCAGGGCCCTTGGTGAGGCTCAGGACGCTGTGAGGCTCAGGGCCCTGGTGAGGCTCAGGGCCGCATGCCGGATTCGGCCCAGCTGCTGAAGAGCTCGGTCCGGTCGGCCGGCCACGCGCCGTCGCAGGGCATCGACCCGTCGCGCAGCTTGTCCAGGATGGCCGCCGCGTGCGCGCGGACGTCGTCGTAGGACCACAGGTCGAACGCGAAGCTCATCGACTTCCGGTCGCGCTCGCGGAACAGCGGCCGGACATGCGCCGCGAAGCTGACCGGCTCGCCGGGCTGCGGCGCGGCCGCCGCCACCGGCTCCTGGTCCTCTTCCGCGGCGGCCTCCTGAACGGCCGGAGGGCCGCCCGGTCCCCAGTCCCAGCGCGGAATGTCGCCACCGGGCGCCGGCCCGGGCAGCGCCCCGGCCGCCGGTCCCGTCATCGCCGCCCGGGACTGCCACTCGACGCAGGCCTGCAGCACCGAACGGAACGCGGCGTCGGCCGGAAGCCCGGCCTCGTCGGCCGACAGCGTCAGCAGCGCCACCCACCGGGCGCGCTGCTCCTCGCTGAACTCGCCGCCCGGCTGCGCCGCGGCCATCGGCCGTGCCGCCCCGCCGCCCGCGGCCGCCGCACCCCCATCCGCAGCCGCGCCGCCGCCGTCCGTAGCCGCACCCCCGTCCGTAGCCGGACCGCCGAGCGCCGCGGCGAACCACCTGGCGAGCCGCGCCGGCTGGTCGGCGGGCATGGTCGCGAAGACGGGCGCGAGCAGCGGGTCGGCGGGCACGTGCTTCTCGTACAGCAGCTGGGTCATCCGGGTCAGCGCCGGCAGCCCGCCCGCCCACTCGAACGGGGTCGGGTCGGCGCTGGGTGCCGGGTCGCGGAAGTCCACGTACCAGTGCATCCCGCTGCAGAACGGCTTGTTCTGCGAGTGCCCGCAGCGGCAGAGCGCGTAGTGCTCCCGCGAGGAGCCCTCGGCGCGCGCCTCGTCCTCGCCGGACGCGCCGGCGAGCGCGATGCCGCCGGTGACCCGGTACGGCCCGTCCCTGGTCACCTCGATAACCGGCTCGCGGGCGTTGTCCCAGTCGACGTGGGAGCGTGCCTCGGCGCTGCCGAGCGCGTAGCTCAGCGCGCCCGACGGGCAGTACCGGGTGGCGCGGATGATCTCATCCATCCGGCCTCCGCTGGGGGCGACGAAAGGCTCCGTTCCGCTCCTGAACACCGTGGGCAGCCGGTCGGTGCAGAACCCGGAATGCTGGCAGATGCCGCGGTTGTCGAACACGGTCACCTGCTGGCCCGGGTAGGTGTCCCGGTGGTCGGGAACCCGGGACGGGTCCTTCTCGCCGGAGAAGCCGTTGCCGTGGCAGTCGCCGTCGCACAGCGGCTTGGTCTTCGACTGGCCGCACCGGCACAGCGCGAGCTGCGGCGCGGGGACGGTGTCCTCGCCGAGGTGGCTGCGCAGCCGGGGCAGGTTTGTCACCAGGTACGGCCCGTTGCGGGAGGCCTGGATGGTCACCGGCAGCCCCGCCAGCAGCTCCCGCAGCCGGGCGAGCCGCTGCTCCCGCTCGGCGGGGGGCGCCAGCCGCAGCGCGAGATCCTGCAGCGCCGCGGCCGCCTCGGCCAGCGGCGCCGTCTTCTCGGTCAGCTCCGGCGGCAGGGCGGCCCGCAGCCGGGTGGCCTCCTGCGCGGCCTGCCAGATCTCGCCGTCATTCGGCGGACCCGGCCGCAGCAGCTCGCCGAGGCGCTGCGCGCCGGCGAGCCCCGCCGACCCCGCGGCGACCAGGTCCGCCGCCCTGGCCAGCACGCCGGCGATCTCCTCCGGCTCCGGCCGGCCCTCGCCCGCGGCACGCGCGCCACCGGCCGGCAGGTGCGCGGCGAGCGACGCCGCGATCTCCCGCAGCGCCGCCCGCACCGGCATCAGCTGGCCCATGATGGCCGCGCCGCGCCCGCCGCACAGCTCGTCGCAGAAGTCGGCGGCGATCTCGAGGCGTTCCCTGATCAGGGCCCACGCCGCCTCCCGGTGCGGCAGCAGGTAGTCGGTCTCGTAGAACAGCTCGAAGCTGGGCCCGGCGTTCTTGCCCGGGTACTCCGGGCCGGCCGGCAGCGTGGTGATCAGCGCGCCCAGTGGCTTGAGCACCCGCACCATCAGCCCGACCGTGGCATCGGCCAGCGTCATGAGCTGCGCGTCGGTCTCCTCGGTGTGGGCGAAGAACCGGTAGAACGTCTGCAGCAGGATCTCGTAGCCCACGTTGAACAGGTCCGTCACCCGCGCGGTCAGCGGGTCGGTGATCAGCGGGACCGGTTCCTCGCGCTCATGCGGCCTGACGTTGGCGGCGATGACCTCGCGGGTCGGCTCGAAGCCCGGGTCGGCCGCCCGCAGGTCCAGGTATTCCTGGAGAACGTTCACGAACTGGCCGAAGTGGGCGTTGCGCCAGTGGCCGCGGGGACCTTCACCCTGCTCCAGGATCGTGTCGATCGCCCGCTGCGCGCTGGCCAGGTCCGTCACAGGGACCAGCTCGGGCCAGCCGAACTGGGTCTCGGTCGCCTGCGCCCGCGGCGGCCCGACGAACAGCCACTCCTCACCGAACTTCTCCGCCAGGTGCGCCAGGCCCGCCTCGATGGACCGGTACAGGTGCCCGACCGTGGCGAAGTCCTGGCCGTGCGGCACGATGTCGTGCTGGCTCATCAGCGGCTCCGCCCTGCTCATCGCCGCGAGCCCCTCCGCGTCCTCCAGGTCGTACGTCTCGGGACGCTCGAGGAACATGAAGTGCCTCAGCGCCTGCTCGCCGAACGGCAGCAGGGCGAGCCGCACGCCGGCCGGGTAGTGGTTCGCCGGCTGCGGCAGGTTCGGCCGCACCAGGTGCGGCGCCATCCCGACCGCGGACAGCAGGTTCTGCACGAGCGCCAGGTGCAGCATCTCCTGGGTGGCCACGCGCGCCACGGTCGAGCGCCAGCGGTTGACGGCCGCGAGCTGTTCCTCGGTGAGGCCCTCCGCGGTGGACTGCTTCAGCGTGAACGCCGCGAACAGGTACTGGCACATGATGCCGTGCTCGAGCTCCGCGGCCTCGCAGAGCATGTAAAGAAGCGCTTCCCGGTGCTCGATGACGAAGGGCGCCTCGGGCTTCGCCTTTCCGCCGCGCGTCTCTATCAGCTGGGCCAGCCTGCCGCTGCCCGCCGCCGGCGCGTTCCCGCCTGGAACGCCGGAATCATTGGTTGTGGTGTCGCTCACAAGGTCCTCCCCGTGTGGTCCGCGAGCATGACACCGAGTGAATTGCGCACCTATGGGGCTTGTCAATGCCGCGGCGGCAGACACGATCACGCTGAAAGCTGAATCCGCTGACCGGCAAATCGCGGCGTGCTGGCCGACTATTTTCCGGCCCCGGCGGAGTCAGTACATAGCGAAGCGCCCATAACACCGAGCGGAGCGCCGGAACACGAAGTGGTGGGTGACATGGACGGAGGCACCGGTGGCTGGCTGCTGCGGTGAGCCGTTCTGGCTCGAGCCCTACCCCGACGACGAGCTTCCCGACACCGTGCCCGGGCCGGAGGCCCGCTACGAGCCGAGGGAATCCGTGTCGCTCGCCTTCCTCGCCGCCCTGCAGTGCCTGCCGCCCGTGGAGCGGGCGGCGCTGGTCCTGCGTGACGTGCTCGGCTTCGGTGCCGCCGAGGCGGCGGAGATCCTCGACCGCGACGCCGCCGCGGTCGACGGCGCCCTGGAACGGGCGCGGGCGGCGCTGCCGCCCCCCGGGCATGACAGCGCGCCGCCGCCCGGTTCCCCGGCCGAGTGCGACATCGTGGCCAGGTTCGCGGATGCCTTCGAGTGCGGCGACACCGCCGCCGTCCTCGCGCTGCTGGCGGAGGACGTGTGGCTGTGGATGCCGCCGCTTCCGTTTGGATACCAAGGCAGGACAGCGGCCGGTTACTTCCTTGCGGCCCTCGCCTTCCGCGGCGGGTCGCGCCGGTTCCGGCTCGTGCCGACGCGTGCGAACGGGCAGCCCGCCTTCGGCTGCTACCTGCGCGACGAGCACGCGCCGCTGGCGCACGCGCACGGGCTCATCGTGCTCACGCTGGGCGGCGACCGGATCACGGCGATCGCCCGCTTTCTCGACAGCAGCGTGCTGGGCCGGTTCGGCCTGCCGCGGACCCTGCCCGAGGGATAACGTCACGGGCTCCATGCCGTACCGGCTCATGAGCTCCCGTTCCCTCGCGGGGTCGGGCGGCCGCTCACCGGACCAGAGTTTGTGCAGCTCCTCGAAGTAGGCGTCCATGGCCGGCGCGTGCAGCACGAGCAGCCGCGCGGTCTCCGCTCCCGCGTTGCCGAACGTGTGCGCGACGCCCCGCGGCACCAGCAGGAAGTCGCCCGGGCCGCCGGTCAGGTCGGCGTCCCCGGCCCGGAAGCTGACCTCACCGTCAAGGACGAAGAACGCCTCGGAGCAGTTCACATGCCGGTGCGCCGGCGGCCGGCGGCCACCCGGCGGCAGCGTCCGCTCCATCAGCGAGAAATCCCCGCCGGTCTGGGCGGAAACCGCCTTGAACGCCATCAGGCTGCCCCGCGCGGTGAACAGATGCCCGTCACCAGGTCGCACAATCGACGTTTCTGTCACCGTTCCACCGTAATGTGCCGGGGAGCCGCCGTGGCCAGCTCCCCGGCACACCCACGCCTACGGTGCCGGGGCGCTCCAGATGTAGGTTCCCCAGTTGCTCAGCGTGTCGCGGTACCCACCGGGGACCATCTCGGTGGCCATGAACACCCGGTTACCGTCGACCGCTCCCATGGAGTAGTCGCCCCACCGGCAGCCCCCGTAGCTGGGGCCGACGAAGGCCGGGTAGCAGGTGAAGCTGTCCTCGGGGGCGGCGCCGCTGGTCGCCTCGATCACCGGCCCGGTGGGGCCGTTCGCGCCGTACGCGATGTAGCCGGGGCTCGGGTAGTTGTCCGGGCCGCTCAGCGAGAACAGCAGATACCCGGTGCCGCGGGAGTTCACCGCCGTGTACGGGTACAGCAGGCTGGTGTTCTTCACCGCCACGACGCCCTGGCGGACGACGCTGGCGGACAGCGACGAACCGGAGAACGCCGGCTTGAGGATGAACCAGTCAACGGCGTCGCTGCCGCTGGCCGTCCCGGTGTCGAGCTGCGCGTAGATGTGGCCGTTGCTGTACATCGGCTCCATCTCGGCGTCGAAGTCGGCCTGGAGGCCGCCGGCCGGCTGCTGGAACGCGTTCCCGAGCGGGCGGAGCCCGGCCTTCTGCGTGGCGTCCGGCGGCTGCGAGTACCCCTCGGTCGTCACCTCAGCCCGGTACAGGCTGGGCGGCGTCGGCGCCGGGGAGGCGAGGTTGGAGGTGTCGTTCAGGGCGTAGACAAGCAGGTGGTTGTCGCTGAACCGGTCCTGGTTGGACTCCACGAAGTACTCGGTGCCGGGTGCGAACAGCGCCCCCGGCGGGCTGCTCGCGGGCGCCACGATTTCGGGCGCGCCGAAGGGGTCGCTGGTCAGGCGGTAGCCGAAGACAGGCGGCACGATGCCCGTCACGGCGACGTTCTCGAGCAGCGCCTTGGAGACGGCGTAGATGATCACCCCGTTGTAGCCGGAGCCGACGATGGGGAATTCGTCGGTGGCCACGTAGATGCCGTTGGCGTCGGCGCCCAGGTTGTCGTAGTCGCCGAAGCAGGGGCAGTTCCTGGTGCCGCGGTCGGTGGTGTCCCAGGACCAGATGGTGTACGTGCCCGCCGGGTCCTGCGTGTTGCTCACCGCCAGGAACTGCGTGCTCGGCGTCACGAGCTTGCCGGCCGAGTTGAACGACCCGACGATGAACTCCTGGTAGAACCACCGCTTGGTGCCCGCGTCGTAGTAACAGCGCGGATCGGAGAAGAAGTCCGTGGTCGGCTGCAGGAACGCGCTGGCCGACCCGATCGGCGCCACAAGCTGATCCCCGTACTGGTCGTAGATCGCCAGGGCGTTGTTGATGAACTCCATGACATAGCCGTTGCCGGCGCACAGGCCCTGGTCGGGCGGCTCGAGGTCGAGTCCGCCCTTGGTCCCCGCCTGCTGGACGCCGCCCAGCGCGCTGAAACCCATCTCGCCCGGCACGTTCTTCGTGGACAGGGCGGACGTCGCCGGCTTCAGCGTAGCCTTCCGCCGGACCTTGACGCGGTGGGTGAGGATGGCGTTGTCGACCTCCCGGTAACGGCCGCTCGCGGCGGCCCGCGGCGAGATCGGCGCCCCCTGGCCCCGGGTGGCCACATGCTGGCGGCGCGCCGCCGCGGCCGCCGCGCCGAGGTTGATCTCCCCGACACGGTGCAGAGCCGGGGTGAAGACCGGGACATTGACCGGGCCAGACTTACGCGCGGCCGCCGCCGCGGCGGGCTGCGCGGCGACCGATGCGCTGACCATGCCACCACCGACGAGTACGGTGGCGGCCAGGGCCGTGATACGCCTGCTGACCGAACGCATTCTCACATTCCGCTCCCCTGGACGACGCTGGCGTGGTGCGCCGGGAATCGCCGACCCCTCGACAGGACAGTAAGGCACTTTCGAACACGAAGGCAATGGAGACGTTTGTATAGAACTAGGTAAATACGTTGAAAGCGGTTCAAACCTGGCGGCATGGGCGGTCATTCCCGTCCCTGGATTCCTGATCGGCTTCTGGGCCGCCGAACGGTACCGGGACAGATTCGCCCGGCCGCGGCGGCTGGCGCCGCAGGCTCTGGACGTTCCTGGAATCCATCCACCTCATCCGGGAGCTCTTCGTCCGCCCCCGCCGGTGGGGATCGGCGGTGCTGGGCATGGTGCTGTTCTGGGCCGCGGACGCCTTCGCCGTCTGGGCGGGGCTCGTGACCTTCGGCTTCCAGATGAACGCGGCCGAACTGTTCGTCGGCTTCGCGACCGGGATGGTGTTCACCGCCGTACCGCTATCCGTTCCTGAAGAGTCACCACTGGCCGGTCACCGTCATGGACTCTCCTTTTTCTTCTGAACGGGCGGTGGTGTTACGTGCAGCCCAGGCTGTTTCCGCTAGCGGAGTTTGCGCAAGAACGGGTCTTGGTGCGCGTACGGCGCCACTTTTACCCGCGCGTCAACCGCGAAGACCCCATCCGGCCGGGCAATGACCGGGTTGAGGTCAAGGTCGGTGACTTCGGGCAGGTCGTCGGCGAGCCGCGACACCCGCAGCAGGACTTCGCGCAGTTTGCCGGTGTCCGCGGCGGGGGTGCCGCGGTAGCCGAGCAGCAGGGGCGCGGAGCGGATGGAGTGGATCAGCTTGTCGGCGTCGGTGTCGGTCAGCGGCGCGAGCCGTGCCGCGTGGTCGGCGAGCACCTCGGTGGCCACCCCGCCGAGTCCGAAGACCACGAGCGGGCCGAACATGCGGTCGTCGGCCACCCCGAC
>Ga0213875_10000830_pt1 | contig 22932 bp, 19 predicted proteins | sample BarmaccomBMRX_R8_FD_160105 | JGI IMG/M metagenome (GOLD analysis project Ga0213875, IMG submission 160105) | Root-associated microbial communities from Barbacenia macrantha in rupestrian grasslands, the National Park of Serra do Cipo, Brazil - RX_R8 | ecosystem: Host-associated > Plants > Roots... | reverse complement strand
GGGAGACGAGGCGGCGCAGCTTGCCATGTCGGGGGCGATGAGAATCCGCCGCCCGATTCGCGGCTGGCTCGCGGTCTCGCTGACCGCGCTCGATGGCACCCAGATCGGGGCCCTGCAGGCGTTCGACACTCAGACCGAGGAGTTCAGCGACGAGGATCAGGCTGCGCTGGTGCACCTCGCGCAGATGGTCTCCGGGACGGTGGAGCGGGTGCGCCTCTATCAGCAGGACCCGCCCTGGTGAACCACCGCTTCCGGGGTCGCGTCGCCGCTCGCGCCGCGGCGACGATCATCCGCCCCCGCGAGCCCCGAGCTCCTGCAGCGGCCGTGTGTTCAGCACGTCGACGGCGGTCGCCCAGCCGCGGCGCGCCGTGGCCACCGCCAGCGACATGTTGGTCAGCCCGCGCGTGGAATGGGCGTCGGTCGAGCAGACGATCCGCGCCCCGGCCGCGATCGCCTCGCGGACGTGCTCGCCGCTGAGATCGAGGCGCGGCGCCAGGCCGTTGACCTCCAGCGCGATCCCGCGGCGGGCGGCGACCTCGAACGCACGGTCGAGATCGAGCGCGTTCTCGGGGCGCCGGCCGAGCATCCGGCCCGTCGGATGGCTGAGGCAGCTGACGCTCGGGTGCTCGAGCGCGGTCAGGACCCGCGCGGTCATCTCGCCCGCGGGCATCCGCTGTCCGCCGTGCACGCTGACCTGGACCCAGTCGAGCTCGGCGAGCACGTCGTCGGGCAGGTCGAGGCGGCCGTCGGGCAGGATGTCGCACTCGATCCCGCGCAGGATCCGCAGCGGGGCCAGCGTCGCGTTGGCCGCCGCGATCTCCTCGCCCTGGCGGCGGACGTCGTCGGCGGTCAACCCCCGGACCGCGCCGACGGCCGGGGTGTGATCGCAGATCGCCAGGTATTCATAGCCCCGCTCGCGGGCGGCGCGGCCCATCTCCTGCACGCTCGCGCGCCCGTCGGACCAGGTCGTGTGGCAGTGCAGGTCGCCGCGGATCTCCCCGATCGCGAGCAGCGACGGCGGCGCTGCGCGAAACGGCCGTTCACGCAGCTCGGGCGGACACCACGGCACCCCGAGCGCCGCGTAGACCGCCATCTCCTCGCGCCCCTCGGGCAGCGGCTCGAGCGCCTCGACGTACGCCCGCGATCCGGTCGCACGGATCAGCTCGGTCCCGAAGCGTGCGGGCTCGGCGACGACCAGGCCGACTGCAACGCCGTCCACCGTGATCCCGGTCGCTCGGCGCTCGGCGTGATCGAGCAGCGCGACGATCTGCGGCAGTCCGATGAACCGCTGCAGCGTGTCGCTCGGCTCGGCGGCCGCACAGACGACGGCGAGCTGTTCGCACTCGTCGCGCCGTCGCCGGACGTCGCCGGCCGCCTCGCCGCCGAGCGCGGTCGCGATCGACTCCACCAGCTCCAGCGCGCGGGTGAGCAGCAATCCCCGGCGCGGGCGCGGCTCGGACTCGGCCTCGCGCGCGAGCGCCTCGCGCAGCCGCGCCTCGGTCTTGGCCCCGACGCCCGGCACGCTGCGCAGCCGCCCGGCCGCCGCCGCGGCGCGAAGCTCGTCCGCGGTGTGGACGTCGAGCGCCCGCGCCAGCTGCAGCGCGCGCGGTGCGCTGAGGCCGAGATACCGGCCGAGGCCGATCAGGTCGGGCGAGAGCTCGCGTTCGAGCTCGGCCAGCTCGGCGATCCCCCCGGTCTGAACGAGCTCGACGAGCCGCGCCTCGATCCCGCGCCCGATCCCGCGCAGCTCGCGGACCCGCCCGGCCCGCACGAGCTCGGCGATCGGCACCGCCGCGTCGCGGATCGACTCCGCGGCCCGGCCGTAGGCCCGCGCGGTGTACGGGTTGGCGTCGTTGAGCTCGAGCAGCATCGCGAAGGACTGCAGCCGGTCGGCGATCTGCGCGTTGTCCATGCGTCGCAGTCTTCCGCACGCGGGGGGCGTGGCGCGGGGCGTGGCGCGGGCGACCGGGCGTCTCGGCGCCGCCGGCGCGCAGTACGCTCGCTGCGTGGCCGACGCGCACGAGACCGACACCCGCCCGGTCATCGTCGGGATCGACGGCTCGCCGACGTCGGTCGCCGCACTGGCGTGCGCCGCGGAGCTCGCGCACGCCGCGGAGCTCGCGCACGCCGCCGGCGCCCCGATCATCGTCGTCCACGTCCGCCACGTCGCGACCCTCGCCGCGCTGCAGCCCGGCGCCGGCGCGCAGATGCCCGGCGTGCTCGACGAGATCGAGAACGACTCGCGCCGGGCCGCCGAGGACGCGCTCGCCGACGCCGGCGTGACCTGGAGCTTCGAGGTCCGCGACGGGCTACCCGCCCAGCAGCTGGTCGCCGCGGCCACCGAGCACGATGCCCGCGTCATCGTCGTCGGCAGCCTCGGGCACACCGCCGTGACCAGCGCGCTGCTCGGCTCGGTCGCCGCCGAACTGCTGCGTCACGCTCCGCAGTCGATGTTCATCGTGCGCCCCTCCCGGACGTAGTCGCCCGCCGGCGCACTCTCGCGGGCGGCCGTCCCGCCCAGCACCGCCGACTCACAGGCGCGGTAAGACCTCGTCGCGGTAGGCGGCGAAGAAGGCCTCGTGCTCGCCGCCGACCTGTTGGACGAAGACCTCGTCGACGCCCGCGTCGGCGTACTCGTGCAGGAGCGCGAGGTGCCGGTCGAGGTCGGGGCCGCAGACGACGCTGTCGGCGACCATCTCCTCGGTGACGAGCTCGGCGGCCTGCTCGAAGTGCGCCGGGGTGGGGAGGATCATCGGCAGCTCGCCGGGGATCGCCTCGTTGGGCCACAGCTTGCGCGCGGTGGCTCGGCACGCCGCCTCGTCGCGTCCGAAGCAGACCTTGGCTCCCGCCTGCACCACGCCGGTCCCGCCCGCCTCGCGGAACCGTCGTACGGCGCCGGGGTCCGGGGTCACCAGGCAGTAGCCGTCGCCGATCCGCGCCGCCAGGTCGATCGACTTGGCGCCGAAGCCCGACACGTACACCGGCGGCGGCGCCTCGGGCGCGGTGTAGAGTCGAGCGTTCTCCACCGTGTAGTGGGGGCCGCGATGGGATACCTGCTTCCCGGTCCACAGCCGCCGGATCACGCCGATCGCCTCCTCGAGCATCTCGAGGCGCACGGCGGCGGACGGCCACCTGTCCCCGAAGATGTGCTCGTTGAGCGCCTCACCGGTCCCGACGCCGAGGGCGAACCGGCCTTCGAGCTGCACGGCGGCGGTGGCCGCCGCCTGCGCGACCACCGCCGGATGGATCCTCCGCGTCGGACAGGTCACCGCCGTGGTGACCGGCAGCGACGTCGCCTCCGAGAGCGCCCCGATGACGCCCCACACGAACGGGCTGTTGCCCTGCGCGCCGGTCCACGGGTGATAGTGATCGGAGATCCACAGGCCCGAGAACCCGGCGGCTTGCGCCCCGCGCGCCTGCGCCACCAGCTCGCGGGGCCCGAACTCCTCGCAGGAGAGGAAGTAGCCGACCTTCACGCAGCGCCGCGGGTGGCGCCGGCCTCGGCAACGTCGTGCGCTCCCTCGGCGAACTCCTCGACGATCTTGGCGCAGAACGCCGGCAGGTCGTCGGGGTTGCGCGAGGTCACCAGACCCTCGTCGGTCACGACCTCCTCGTCGACGGCGGTGCCGCCGGCGTTGCGGATGTCGGTGCGCAGGCTCGGGTACGAGGTGAGGGTGCGGTTCCTGACCAGGTCGGCCTCGACCAGCGTCCACGGCGCGTGGCAGATCGCCCCGACCGGTTTGCCGGTCTTGAAGTAGTCCTGCACGAAGCTGATCACCCCGGAGTCGAGACGCAGCTTGTCGGCGTTGACGGTGCCGCCCGGCAGGATGAGGCCGTCGTAGTCGTCGACCGACGCGTCGGAGACGAGCTTGTCGGCCGTGAACGTGTCGGCGGGCTCGATGTCGCTGTTCATCGCCTGGATCGAGAGGTCGGCGATCGAGAGCAGGTCGACCCGGGCGCCCGCGGACTCCACCGCCTCGCGCGGTCGGACCAGCTCGACCTCCTCGACGCCATCGGTGGCGATGATCGCCACTCGCCGTCCCTTCAACTCATCGGACATGGGTGCTCCTTTCGTTCTCGCGGTGGCGCGGACCGGCGCGGCTCAGCCGCCGCCGGGCGTCGTGGACTCATCATCCTTGTTCTCGACGACCTCGGCGGCGTTGGCGCCGGACTCGAGCTCCTCCTGCTCCTCCTCGGTCGCCGCCTCGCCGGCCCGCGGCTCGTCGTCGCCCTGCTGCCTGGTCTCGTCGGACACGGCCTGTCCCTCCCTCGGTTCTCCGTCGCCCGCAGGCTGCCCGGCTCCGGGGGAGCGCAACCAATACCCGCCGGTCAGGCCACGACCCCGACGAAGCGCCAATCGAGCACCTCGCCGGACCAGCCGTCGCGCTCGGCGCACACGACGCTGCGCAGGTGGGCGAGCGCGCCGCCTGAAGCCAGCGGCGTCAGGTCCTCGACGGTGAGACGGCTGGTCAGGAGGTCCTCCTCGCGCACCGGGGCGGTGTGGTCGCAGCCGTGCCAGGCGATGACCGCGCACAGGGCCGGGATCGCCTTCGCGGCCTGATGGGCGGCCAGGCCGATCGCATGCCCGCCGTAGACGAGGCGCTCGTCGGCGCCGGTGGCGCGCCGGTCGTAGTGGACCGCGGCGAGGTTGAGCGTCAGCCGCGCGAGCTCGGTGGCCGCGGTCACCGGATCGGCCTCCTCCATCTGCCAGCCGTCGCCGACCGCCAGCTCGTCGGCGAACGGCCCGTCGACGGCGGCGCGCACCGGCGCCAGGTCCCAGCCCTGCGCCAGCGCGGTCGCGCCAGCGAGGTCGATTTCGGCTCGTCCGGCCTCGACGTCGTCGGCGTGCCCGGTCCGCAGCTCCTGATCGCGCAGCGGAAGCATGGCGCAGCGCTCGAAGTCGAGGATCCGGCGACCGCGATCGTCCTCGGTGCGGATGCGCAGGACCGCCAGGCCGGTGGCCGCCCGGCCGGCACGCGGCCGGTTCTGACGCAGTGCCACGACCTCGGTCTCGGTGCGCAGGGTGTCGCCGAGCGCGGGCAGAGCGCGCAGCTGCAGCCCGCGGTAGAACAGGTTGGCCGTCACGCGGCGCGTGAACACGCTCGACTGGCCGATTGCGAGGTCGACGACGAGACCGGGTGGCGCGGGCACCGCGCCCGCGAACACCGCGCGGCCGAGCCGCGCGTCGAGCTGGACGGCGATCCGGTCGCCGAGGATCGCCTGGTGCGCCGCGGCGTGACCGGAGGTCACGGTCAGCGCCGGAGCCCGGAGCGCGTCGCCGATCGACAGGTCCTCGAAGTAGGGGCCCTCGACGTGGCGGGTCATCGCCTGCAGGGTGCGGCCCGCAGCCGTCTACGTCAAGATGCCGACGATGAGCGACGCGCCGCTGGGCGATGTTGTGGTCCTGGCGATCGAGCAGTTCGGGGCCGGCCCGTGGGCGACGCAGCAGCTCGCCGACCTCGGCGCCCGCGTGATCAAGATCGAGGATCCCGGCGTCGGGGGCGACGTCGGGCGCACGGTACCGCCCTATCAGGATGGCGAGGACTCGCTGTTCTTCGAGACCTTCAACCGCGGGAAGGAGAGCGTCTCGCTCGACCTGCGCGAGCGGAGCAGGGCGCCTACGACTACGTCCTGCAGGCGATGACCGGCTGGATGAGCATCACCGGCGAGCCCGAGGGCCCGCCGACGAAGTCCGGGCTGTCACTCGTCGACTACTCCGGCGGCTACGTCGCCGGTCTCGCGCTGCTCGCCGGCCTGTGGCGAGCGCGGCGCGACGGGGTGGGATGCGACTGCGATACCTCGCTGTTCGAGACCGCGCTGTCGCTGCTGACCTACGTCGGGACCTGGGTCGCCTCGCGTGACCACGAGGCGACGCGGATCCCGGGCTCGGGGCATCCCTCGATCGTCCCCTTCCAGATCTTCCCCACCGCCGACGGATGGGTGGCGGTCGCCTGCGCCAAGCAGAGGCTCTGGCAGGCGCTGTGCGACGCGCTCGATCGCCCCGATCTCGCGCGCGACGAGCGCTTTGCCGACTTCGCCGGGCGCCTCGAGCACCGCGAGGAGCTCGTGCGGCTGCTGTCGGACGAGCTCGCGGGCTCGAGCACCGACGAGCTGGTGCAACGGCTCTCCGCGGCCGGGGTGCCGTGCGGGCCGGTCAACGACGTGCGCGCCGCGCTGCGCGATCCCCAGGTCGCGGCTCGCGACGGGCTCCTGCGCTACGAGCACCCGACCCTCGGGGAGGTGACCCAGCTCGCCTCGCCGCTCCGCGTCGACGGCGCGCCGCGCCTTGCCGTCCCCGGGCCGCGTCGCGGCGCCGATACCGAGGCGGTGCTCTCCGAGCTCGGCGGGCTGTCCGCCGAGGAGATCGAGCGCCTGGCCGCCGAGGGCGCGTTCGGCGAGGACCATGCCGACGGCTGACGATCCCCACGCCGGATTGCGCGAGGGGGTCCGCGCCGTCTGTCGCCGGTTCCCCGAGGGCTATTGGCGCGAGCTCGATGCCCAGGGCGCCTACCCCGCGGCGTTCGTGGAGGCGATGACCGAAGCGGGCTACCTCGCCGCGCTCATCCCGCGGGAGTACGGCGGCCTCGGGCTCGGCATCGACGAGGCCTCGGTCGTGCTCGAGGAGATCAACCGCGCGGGCGGCAACGCGCAGCCGGCGCATGCCCAGGTCTACACGATGGGCACCCTGCTGCGCCACGGCTCCGAGGCGCAGAAGGAGCGCTGGCTGCCGCGGATCGCCTCCGGGGACATCCGCCTGCAGGCGTTCGCGGTGACCGAGCCCGAGGCGGGCACCGACACGACCTCGCTGTCGACGATGGCGCGCCACGACGGCGACGGATATCTCATCGACGGTCGCAAGATCTACATCTCCCGGGTCCTGCAGTCCGACTTCATGATCCTGCTCGCCCGCACGACGCCGCGCGCCGAGGTGCAGCGTCGCTCCGACGGCCTATCGGTCTTCTTCGTCGACCTGCAGGCGGCGATCGGGCACGGACTCGACGTGCGCCCGCTGCGCGTGATGATCAACAACGCGACCAACGAGCTCGTGTTCGACGGTCTCCGCGTCGACGCCGACTGCCTGATCGGGACCGAGGGAGAGGGCTTTCGCTACATCCTCGACGGCATGAACGCCGAGCGCATCCTCATCGCCGCCGAGTGCGTCGGCAACGGGCGCTGGTTCACCGAGCACGCGACGCAGCGGGCCCGCGAGCGCGAGGTGTTCGGCCGGCCGATCGGCGCCAATCAGGGGGTCCAGTTCCCGATCGCGCGGGCCCATATCGACATCGAGGCGGCCGACCTGATGCGCGCCGAGGCGGCCCGCCGGTTCGACGCTGGCCTGCCCTGCGGCGCGCAGGCGAACATGGCGCTGCTGCTCGCGGCCGACGCCGCTTGGCAGGCGGCGAACACGGCGATCCAGACCTTCGGCGGCTACGGCTACGACGCCGAGTACGACGTCGAGCGCAAGTTTCGCGAGACGCGGCTGTTCCAGATCGCGCCGGTCTCCACCAACCTCATCCTCGCCCACGTCGCCCAGCACGTGCTCGGGCTTCCACGGTCGTTCTAGTGGTCGGCCGGGCGAGCAGTTCTACCTGCTGCGGCTGATGACGTCACGAGCGTGAGCGCTCGAGCACATGGCGTCGCGGGGCCGCCAGTGGCGCGTTCACCGGCGCGCGGGAGCAGGGTTCGCCCGGAGCACGAGCCCGGGCGAGCTCGACGTCGCGGTACGTCAGCCGGTCGGGAGGGTGGCCGCTGATCGCCCGGCGCTCGAGGTCGAGCAGCGCCTCTTGGCGGTCGGTCCCGCCGGCGCCGTCGGTCAGCTCGCGCTCGGTAGCGATGACGCGGTGCCGGGGGATGAGGATCGGCACCGGCGTGCGGTCGACCGCCGTGGCGACCGCTCGTAGAGCGGCGGGCCGTCCGACGATGATCGCCAGCTCGGCGTCGGTGAGCGTCGTTCCGTAGGGGACGCGCTTGATCGCCTCCCAGACGCGGCGCTCGAACGGGCTGCCGGCGCTGAGGTCGAGCAGGATGTCGAAGCGCTCCCGGTCGCCGGCGAAGTACTGCTTGAGCTGCAGAGTCGCCATCGCGAATGCGGCAGGCCAGCGATCGGCCTCATCGAGCGTCGAGCGAGGCTCGGAGAACTGCAGGCCGGTCAGGCCTGTCGGGCCGCCGAGGAGCGTGAGCGGCCCGAGCGGGGTGTCGTGGACGGTCCAGAAGATGACGAGGCGCGGGTCGTAGCGGTCGTGGTGTCAGAGCAGCCGGGTGCCGTCGGACAGACTCTCACGGTAGCCGCCGAGGCCGACCGCCACTCGACGGCCACCTTCGCGACGGAGGATGACCCGCGGGTTGGCGGGCGCCGGCGGGCTTGACTTTGGGCGGCAAAGCCCAGTAGAGTTTGTGTCACAAACTATCGGAGGCTGAGAGATGAGCGACATCTCCGGGACGGGCAACGCCGCGAACGAGGCCGACGAGGGTCGGCTGGATCCTCGGGAAGCCGCGCGTCTGTTGGCGCAGACGCGGTGGCGGGCGCAGCGCGGGCTGGACTTCCGCTCGCCGTGGCTGTCGCTGCTCGCGGCAGCAGCGATGCTGGTGGGGTTCGGTGCAATCTGGCTGTCGGTCCGCGGCCAGCATCCCTATGAGGGTCCGACCCCCGTGGGTCTGGTGGGCCTGTATGCGGCAGTGCTGGTTCGGATCGCCTCGGTCATCTACGCCCATCGCCGAGCCACCGAGGGCGTCACCGGGCGCTCCGTGCAGCGGCGCCAGGCGGAGGGAGCGGCGCTGGCGGTGGCGCTGATCGTGGTGTATGTGGTCATGGCCGCCCTGGCGCACGCCGGGGCGAGCGATGGAGTCGTCTACGGCGTCTACGTCAGCTCGGCGACGCTGATCGTGCTCGGCACCTTCGGGGCCGCCCGCGCGGCCGCCCGGGAGGATTGGCCGAGCCTCGGCCTGTCCACCGCGGTCATGCTCGTCGCCTCGGGCAGCGCGTTCGCCGGACCGCGCGGGGTGTGGCTCAGCGACGGCGTGGGGCTGTGCGTCGTCCTGCTGGGCTACGGGACCCTCCAGGCGTGGCGGCGGCACGCATCCGGATCAGACGCATGAGCGCTGCCGGGATCGACCCGGTGATCCACGTCCCCGCCCGGCTGCAGATCGTCGCCACGCTGGCCGCCCTGCCCGAAGGGGACGCGCTGTCGTTCACCCGTCTGCAGAACATGATCGGACTCACTCCCGGCAACCTCATCACACACCTCCGCAAGCTCGAGGACGTCGACTACGTCACGATCGAGAAGACCGGCAGCGGGCCGGCATCGCGCACCGCGGTGGCGCTGACCCACCGGGGGCACGCGGCCCTGGACCTCTACACCGAAACGCTCCGCGGCCTGCTCAACGGCCTCTAGTAGTAGTGCTTCACATTGGAGGGCAGGACTCGAGTGAGCCGGCGATGAGGAGCGTGGCGAGCACGCGGGTCAGGTAGGAGTTCCCGCCGACACCGTGGCTTGGCGGGTCGGTTCGGGCTAGACCAGGCTAGGGAGGCTGGTCGCGAGCGCGCCGGCGGCCATGACGGCGACGATGATCACGCTGATCGTCGCGACCACGCGGAAGATGGGGCCGTTTGCGGCGGGGCCGAGGACGCTGGGGCGGTTGGCGAGCGCGAGGATGAACGCGAGCAGGATTGGGGTGATGATCCCGTTGAGGATCTGGGCGTTGACCAGGAGCGAGATGAGGTTGCCGGGGACGAGTGCGAGGCCGGCGCCGATGATGATCTCGATCGTGAACAGGCCAAGGAATAGGCGGGCTTCGCTGAAGCGCCGCGAGACGCTGGACTCGGTGCCGATCGCCTCGCCGACGGCGTAGGCGGTCGAGAGGGGGACCACGGCGGCGGCGAGGGCGCTGGCGCCGATCAGACCGATCGCGAAGAGCTCGGAGGCGAAGCGGCCGGCGACGGGTTTGAGTGCGTGCGCGGCTTGGGCGGCGGAGTTCAGCGGCGCGCGGTGGTGGATCGCGGCCGCAGTGGCGATGATGATGAAGATGCTGACGATGTCGGCGAAGATCGCGCCGCTGACGGTGTCCAGCCGGGTGGCTGGGTACTCGCTGGGGCCGGCGCCCTTGTCGGCGACGGCGGCGGCGACGTAGAACTGCATGTAGGGGGTGATAGTCGTGCCGATCAGAGCGACCGCCAGCAGCAGGAAACTCTTGTTGGCCAGCAGGTGGGGCAGGATCAGGTTGCTGGTGGCGGTGCCCCAGTCGGGGTGGGCGAGGATCGCGGCGATCGGGTAGGTGATGAACACCAGGCTGAGCAGCAGGAAGATCCGTTCGGCGTAGCGGTAGCTGCCGAGCGTGACCAGCGCCCAGATCGCGAGCGCGGCGACCGGGACGCTGAGGTAGCGGCTGACATGCAGGAGCTGCATCGCGGCGGCGATCCCGGCGAACTCGCTGACGACCAGCCCGGTGTTCGCGATCACGAGCAGCACGAGCGCGAACGCGGCGATCCGCAGGCTGAATTGCTCGCGGATGAGCGCGCCGAGGCCTTGGCCGGTGTAGGCGCCCAGGCGGGCGCACATCTCCTGCACGACCACGAGCCCGACGGTGACCAGGAGCATCACGAACAGGGTGCGGTAGCCGAACTGCGCGCCGGCGGAGGCGTAGGTGACGATCCCGCCGGCGTCGTTGCCGGCGTTGGCCGCGATCAGCCCCGGTCCGAGGATCGCCAGCACCAGGATCAGCCTTCGCCGCAGCGCCGGCCGTCCCGGTGGCACCCGCTCGCCTTGAGTCGGGTCGCCGGTGGTCGGCGGCGACGTGGTCGTGGGCTCGGGGGCGCTCATGCGGGCGCGTGGCGGAACAGCTGAAAGCGGGTCTTGTCAGAGACCAGCGCGTCGACGATGTCATCGGCCAGGATCCGCCCCAGCGGCCGTCCGTCCTCGTCGACGACCAGGATCGAGGCCGAGCGGTTCGCGATCAGGGCAACCGCGACCTCGCTGACCGGGGTGTCGGGGCTGACGGTCACCGGCCACGGCGGCCCGATCAGCTCTGAGAGCCGCCGGTCGCGGTCGGCGAGCAGCAGCTCGAGGACCGTGACGTCGTCCAGCAGCCGTCCCTGCGGGTCGACCACGACGATCGCGGACAGGTCAACGGCATGAGCGGCCAGGTCGCGCAACCGTTCGGTGACCTGCGCGACGGTGTCGTGTTCGGCGCACTGCACCAGCGTGCTCGTCATCACGCCGCCGGCGCGGTCCTCGTCATAGCCCAGCAGCCGCGCGAGCCGAGCCGAGACGTCCGTGGGCATCGCGTCGAGCAGTCGGGCGCGCTCGGCGGCGGTCATGTCGCGTAGCGCGTCGACGGCCTCGTCGGGCTCCATCTGGGCCAGCAGCTCCGCAGCGGTCTCGGGGGGCGCGTCACGGAGCAGGCGGTGGACATCGTCGTCGTGCATCTCCTCGACCGCGTCGGCGGCGGCCTCGGGATCGAGCGTGTCGAGCAGGTGCTGGCGCTCTGAGCGGCCGAGCTCTTCGAGCAGGTCGGCGAGCTCCCCGGGCCGCAACGCTGACAGCGCGCGCCCGGAGGTCCGCAGCCGAACCCCGCCGATGCGGTCGGCGTCGGCGAGCGGCTGGATCGCGGCCCAGTCGATCACCCGCTCCGGGGTGGGACGGACCCGCAGCCGCGCCGGCCCCAACCGTCGCAGCAGACTGGTCGTGCTGACGTCCACGCCGACGAGGCGAAGCTCGCCGCGCAGCTGGGCGAGCACGAGGTCGGCGGCGCGGATCACACGGCGGCCATCCACATCGATCAGCTGGTGGTCCAGGACGCTCGCGGCCAGCTGCATCTCTCCGTCCCGCGGTTCGAACTCGCGTAGATCGACTCGCGCGCTGGCGAGCCGCACTTCGCCGTGCGCGACGTGCGCGATCTGGGAGGCGGGCACCCAGCTGCGACGGCGACCGACCCGGATGATCAGTCCGGTCGCCGGCGGGTAGGGCTCAAGCTCGGTGTCCGGGGAGAAGTTCACCACGACGTCGACCACGCGGCCGACCTCATCGCCGGCCTGGTTGCTCACCGGTCGGCCGATCAGCCCGGCGAGGCTGACCAGCGCCTCGCGGACCGACCGCAGCGCCAACGCCCGTCCTGAGCGCAGCCCGCGATCGCGCAGCGACCGCAGCCGCCCCCACCGCGGGTGCGCGTAGGTCCGCTCGGTCATCGGCGCTGACGCGTCACCCACAGCTCACCCCACGCTGATCGAGACGAGCTTGACGAGAACCAGCGCCACCGCGAGCGCGAGATACCCGCGAAGCGTCAGCAACCCGACCTTCCGCCGGACCGACAGCATCGGTGGCGCGAGCGCTGCCAACGGTGGCATTCGCCACTGCGCGCGCTCCTCTGAGGCCACCCGCGGCCGGGATGGGAGCTCAAGGCGCCCGCCGCGGGGCACGCTGAGCATCCGCTCCGCCAGCGCCTCGCGGCGGAACAACCACCCGCGCAGCAGCAAATAGACACCGATCACGACTCCGATCACCAGCCCGCCGGCCAGGACCGCCACGATCGCCGCGAACCGGATGTGCGGGAACAGGATGCTGGCGGTCAACAGGACCGACAGCATCACCAGGCTCCACACGACGATGCTCGTGAACACGTTGCGCCACCGGCCGTTGACCCACGGGCCGAGCACGTCACGGTCGTTGCACAGCAGCAACAGGAACACGGTCGCGCTGGGCAGCAGCACCCCCGCCAGGCTTTGCACCCCCTCGGTCAGCGTCCCCAACGGCACCCCCGGGATGAGCACCAAGACGACCGCGAGCACCATGAGCGCTCCGTAGCACCCGTAGAACGCCTTGGCCTGTCCGACGGAGCGGTGCAGCGAGTGGTTGACCCCCAGCACGTCGCTCGTCGCATATGCGCTCGCCAGGCCGACCGCGGCCGCACCGATGATGCTCGCGTCCAACAACCCGATCGCGAACAGCGTCCCGGCCAATGGCGCGCCGGCGTGTGCCAGTCCTGCGCTGACGCCGGCGGCGTCGGTGAAATGTCCGAACCCTGGGCGGCCGGTGAACGCGGCCGCGGAGAAGCCGATCATCGCGGCGGCGCCGGCGATCACGAGCACGATCCCGATCCACAGATCGGCTTTCTCATATCGGATGAACCGGGGGGTGATCCGCTTGTCGATCACATAGGACTCCTGAAAGAACAGCTGCCACGGCGCGATCGTCGTGCCCACGATCGCGATCACCAACAACAACGCCGCCGAAGCGTTCGCGCCCGCCGGGAAGCCAGGCACCAGCACGCCGTGCACCATCGCCGCGGCGGGCGGGTGCACGAGTGCGTAGACCGCGATCAGCACCAACGAACCGGCCACCAACCCCAGGCACAACCGCTCAAATCGGCGCAGGCTGCCGGTGCTCGCCGCGCCAACCACAATCACGGCGCCGAGCACGACCGTCGGTCCCTTCGGCAGATCCAGCGCACGGCCCGCGAGCGTGATCCCGATGAACTCGGTGATCACCGTCAGCGCGTTGAGCACGAACAGATCAATCACGCTAAACGCGCCCCAGAAACGACCGAACCGCTCCAGGATCAGCCGAGCGTGACCCACCCCGGTCACCGCGCCTAGGCGCACGACCATCTCCTGGTTGACGTAGAGCACCGGGACCAGCAGCACCAGCGTCCACAACAGCCGCGTCCCGTAGTTCTGACCCGCCTGCGTATAGGTCCCAAACGCGCCCGCGTCGTTATCGCCGACCATCACGATCAACCCCGGACCCAGGATCGCCAACAACGTCGCTGCCCACGGCGACGGCCTGCGGCGCACCGCCGAGCGTTCCCCCAGCCGGATCGTGCCCAGCGCGCCGTGAATGTCACCGATATGCGCGTCGTCTGACACCGCGCGATCTCCCGACCGGGCCAGGGGTGCCGCGTTCATGACGACCTCCAAGCACAGCCCGACTCGGGCTGCGAGCAGGAAGAGCGCACGCCCGACCCGCTGGTCCTGTGGCCGAGCCGGCGGGTCAGGCGCGGCCCGCCGAGCAGGATCGGGGGCACGGACACGGCCCGCCGTCCAGCTCAGACACAGCGTCCTCGGCGCGGCCCGGCGGGCCGGAGGCTCGGTCACGCACGACCGAAGCGACAACAATTCTCATAGCGGGCTCCTTCGGGTTTCTCTCCCCGAACGGCCCGCCAACCGCGACCCTCAGCTCAGAGAACGCGCGCGCGCCGACAGGGAGATGTGAAGACTTCGAGGTTGGTCTTCGTCCATAGCGTCAGATCAGATCTCCTTGCCGCGCGATAAGCGGGCGTAGGCGGTGCGCGGGACACGCTATCACCCAATCCGCGTGCCGGCCACCGCACCGGAGCGGCTTCACGCCGCGCAAACGCGGGCGGTGGGTGACCATTTTTCGCCTCCGCCCGTCGTAGCGCGGCTCCATCCGATTCACCGATGCCGAGCGCGAGAATCGCCGCACTGCCGACCCGCGAACGCCTCCACGACGCCGCGCAGCAGCTGCTCAGCTCAGACGGCTGGCAGCGATGGGTTCGCGTGCGCGCAAGGGGCGGCCTCGCGCGACTGTCGCTCAACAACCAGCTGCTGGTCGCGCTCTCCTGCCCGGACGCGACGGTCGTCGCGGGGTTCGCGCAGGAGCCAGGTTCTTCAAGCTGGTCTCTCGCTCGAACTCCTGATCGGTAGCGCGGCAACGCCCGATTAGCGGGCGTTTGGGCTCCGGTGGCGGGTGATCGGGCGTCGGTTGGGCGGGTGCTGGATCGATCGAGGACGCTTGTACCATCACCGCGATGGCGCGCGACATGGCGTCGCTGCAGGCGCGGCGGCTCGAGGCAAGGCGTCGTCGGCGGCGCCGCCTGGAGAGGGGCCTGGCGTTGTTGGCGGTCGGGTTCGCGGTGGCCGCGGGAATCGTCTGGACCACCTGGTCGACCGGATCGAGCACCCACTCGACCGGTGGGGTGATCCCGAGGAGTGCTCCGATCAAGGTCGGGCCCGCGCCCGCACTTGCGATCAAGCCCCACTCGGCGCTGGCCGCGGAGCTCGCCCCGGTGCGACGGCTCGCCTCCCACGGGCTGCCGCTGTGGTGCGGTGGCCGGCAGAGGCGGATGGTCGCGCTGACCTTCGACGACGGTCCGGGCGTGTACACGCACTACGCGATCAAGAAGCTCCGCGAGGCGCACCTGCCCGCGACGTTCTTCCTCGTCGGCAAGTCGATCGCCGCCTGGCCCGGGCTCGCCCAGCGCGAAAAATCCGTCGCGACATTCGGCGATCACACGATGACCCACCCGTTCCTGCCGGGGCTCCCCTACTCGGAGGCGGTGCAGGAGATCGCCGCCGATCAGCGGCTGGTCGAGCGAACGGTGCATGAGCCGGTGCTGCTGTTCAGGCCCCCGTACGGGAGTCGCACGCCGGCGATCGACGCCGAGGTCAAGCGGCTCGGCATGGTCGAGGTGCTCTGGAACGTCGATAGCGCCGACTCCCTCGGCGCGAACTACCTCGGCATCGAACACAACGTGATCGCGGGGCTTCGACCGGGCTCGATCATCCTCATGCACGAGAACCGGGGGCAGACGATCCGCGCGCTGGACGTGATCTTCGCCGCTCTTCGCCGGCGCCATCTCGACGCCGTCACCGTGCCACAGCTGATCGCTCAGGACCCGCCGTCGCTCGCGCAGCTACGCGAGGGCTACTACGGATGTCCGGTCAGGCTCAGCAACGGCAGCGGCAGCTGAGGCGCCGGCCCGCCGTCCGCTCAGCCCGCCGGAGGTCGCGTGCCCGCGGTGGCGAGGCCGCGTCAGTCGGCCCGGCTGCGCTCGCAGCCCTGCAGTGCGCGACGAGCGCCGCCCGACGGGGAGCGTGACGCGGCGATCCGCGAGCCCGCGCCCTTGCCGCCGGCTGCGCTGAGCACGGCATCGGCGAGCCTCCCCAGGCCGGTCTCGAGGTCGTCGTCGGTGATCGTCAAGGGCGGCAGCAGCTTGACGACCCCATCGTCGGGCCCGCACGTCTCCACCAGCAGCCGCATCTCGAACGCGGCACGGCTGACCGCGTGGGCGATCTCGGGGCGCTCGAACGCCAGCCCATGGGCCAGCCCGCGTCCCCGGCTGGCGATTCCGGTGCCGTCGACGGCGCCGCGCAGCGCAGCGAGCATCTCGGCGACATGCTGGCCACGCTCGAGCGTGCTGCGCTGCAGTCGGTCGTCGGCCCAGTAGTGGCGCAGCGCGGCGGTGCCGGCGACGAGCCCGAGGGTGACGCCGCGGAACGTGCCGGTGTGTTCGCCCGGCTCCCACACGTCGAGCTCGTCGCGAATGAGGGTGAGCGCGACGGGCAGGCCGTAGCCGCCGATCGACTTGGAGAGGCACACGATGTCAGGCCGGATCCCGGCCTCCTCGAAGCTGAAGAACGCGCCCGTGCGGCCGCAGCCCATCTGCACGTCGTCGAGGATGAGCGGCACGTCGTGATCGCGGCAACGCACCGCCAGCCCGCGCAGCCAGTCAGTGCGCGCGACGTTGATGCCTCCGTCACCTTGGACCGCCTCGACGATCACGGCGGCGGGCGGCTCGCCGGTGCCGAGCTCGCCGGCGAGCGCCCGGTCGAGCTCGGCGAACTCCGCTGCCAGATCGGGAGTGCCCTGGTCAAACGCCAGGCAGTGCGCAAGGGTGACCCGCCCGGCGCAGGCGGCCCGGCGCTGCGGGTTGCCGGACACCGACATGCTGCCGAGCGTCATCCCGTGAAAGCCGTCGCGGAAGCACACGTAGTCGTTTCGGCCGGTCGCCTTGTGCGCGAGCCGGAGCGCCGCCTCGACGGCGTTGGCGCCGCCCGGTCCGGGGAACTGGACGCGGTAGCGCAGATCGCGCGGGCGCAGGACGAGCTCGTCGAAGGCGGCCAGGAACTCACGCTTGGCGACCGTGAACATGTCCAGCGACTGGATCACCCGATCGTCGGCGAGGTAGCGCAGCACCGGCTCCTTGAGCGCGGGGTTGTTATGGCCATAGTTGAGCGCGCCCGCGCCGGCGAAGAAGTCCAGGTAGGACCGCCCGTCCTCGTCGTGCAGCCAGCTTCCGCGCGCGCGATCGAACACGACGGGCCAGGCCCGGCAGTAGTAGCGAACCTCGGACTCGAGGGTCTCGAAGATCTTCATCAGTCGTCTCCAGGGGGGTGGGCTGCGCATGCAGCGGTTTCGAGAGCCGGGTTTCCGGCCCAGGCGGTGGCCGCGGCGACCCGCGTGCCCTTCATCAGAAACGCGTCGGTCTCGAGCACCGCGCCGTCGCCGATGACGACGTCGTAGTGCGCGAACGCGCCGGTCCCGAGACAGACCTCGTCGCCGACCACGATCGGTCCGGACTTGAACGCGCCGTCCTCCAGGGAGTGACTCTGGAGCGAGGTGCCGGTGTTGAGCACGCAGTCGTCGCCGATTGAAACGAGCCTGCGCTCGGTCATCGAGCAGCCGTCGTCGAACAGTCGGCGGCCGACGCGGGCGCCGAGCGTGCGCCAGGCGACGCCCTTCAGCGGGGTGCCGTCGAGGATGCGCAGATAGCCGGGCGCCGGAACCTTCCAGAACCGTTCGTGGCGCCAGAAGGCACGGTCGTAGATGGAGCAGATCGCCGGCGGCCGGTCGCGGCGAGCGATGAGCAGACGCTCGGCGGCGACGAAGACGGCGAGCGGCATCGCGACGTCGAGCAGGATGGTCGCCAGGGACGCCGGCCATGCCGCCAGCCCGGGCGCGCGGTCGTCGATCGCCGCCGACGCCAGCAGCGCGGCGATGACGACGAACCGCACGGCGGCGAACAGCGCGATCGTGACGAGGTTGTGGCGCAGCTTGGCGGCCAGCGGCGGGCTGCCGGCGAGCGCGTTCATGTCGGCGTCGCGGCGCACGCTGCGCGGGATCTCGAAGCACGGCGAGCCGAGCAGGCCCGTGTTCTCCCGCAGCGGACCGTCGAGCGGCACCATCACCTTCGTTCCCAGCAGGCAGTTGTCGCCGACGCGCGCCCCCGCCGGGAACACGATCGCGTTACCCAGGAAGTTGTCCGCCCCGATCGTCGCCGGCGACACGCAGAACGAGGTGCTCGAGATCTCGGCATTGGCCAGGGAGAGTCCGTCGGAGACCATCGTGCCGGAGGAGACCGTGCACAGCGCGGGGACGTCGTGCTTGACCTGCAGGCCGAAGTTCGAGCCCGTCTGGCGCACGGCGCCGAGCCGATAGCCGAGCACCCGCAGGTAGGAGACGATCAGCGAGCTGTCACCACAGAGGGTCGTCAGCAGGGGGATGTTCGAGGTGCGGACGACGATGCGCAGGATGGCCCAGTGCGCGCCGTACAGGGGATACACGCGGCCGGGCCGCAGGCTCCGCGTCAACAGCCGGGGAACGGTTGCCGCCACGAGCGCAGCGACCAGCGGCACGGTGAGCGTGACGATCGCCGCCAACGCCAGGATCCCCGACACGGGCAGCCCGCGCAGCCAGCTCACGTGGCCGACGAGGACGGTCGCCACCACCGCCTCCAGCGGGCTGACCGCCGCGAGCGTCAGGAGCAGCCGCGCGGCGCCGTACAGGTAGCGCCGGCGCGCGCGCAAGGTCAGGGGCGGCACCCGCACGAAGTCGGCGCCTGCGGGCGCGGGACGCGCGGGCGAGCCGTGCCAGCGTTCCCCCGCGGGGACATGCTGGCCGGCGTGCAGCGCGGAGGCGTGGCCGATCTGGGCGCCGTCGCCGATCGACGTGGCGATGTCGAACATCACGTGCTCGGAGACGACGCAGTCGCGGCCCAGACTGACCGGGCCGAACTCGATCGCGCCCGCCCGGGCCCGATAACCGTTGAGCCGCCCGTCCTTGCGCACGAGGCATCCGTCGCCGATCCTGATCAAGTCGGCGGCGACCGGCATGTGCGTGGTCAGGATCGTCGTGCCGCGACCGATGCGGGCACCGAGCGCGCGCAGATATGAGCCGTACAGCGGCGTGCCGACGATCAGGCGCACCGTCGGGTTGGCGACGAGCAGCGTCTTGACGATCCAGAAGCGCACGTAGGCGACGCTCCAGAGGCGGATCGGTCGTTCGGTGAAGCGGCCGATCAGCGTCCACTTCGCAAGGATCGGCACAAGCCCGGCGACGAGCAGGGTGCCGGTCCCGACCGCGACCGCGCGCGCGTACAGCGCCAGCGCGCCGTGCGCCGCCGTCAGCCAGCCCGCGCCGAGATCGAAGGCGGCGGCCGCGGCGCCCGCGTACAGGAGGAACGCCAGTGCCTGCAGCGCAGCGCAGAGGGCGACGCGCGGCCGACCCACCGGGGCGACGAGCCGCGTGCCGGCCGGCCGACCGACGGGGCCCTCGGACGCGGTCCGCCGCGGATCGGCCAGCGCCCGCGCCAGCTCGCGGACCGTGGAGTGGGCGTACACGTCGCGCATCGACACCGTCCGCACGTCCGGCTGGTCGTGCAGGCGCGCGCAGAACATCGCCATCGTCAGCGAGTCCCCGCCGAGATCGGCGAAGAAGTCGGCCGTGGCGCTGGGCTGATCGAGCTCCAGCGCGACCGCGAGCGCGGCGGCCAGTGCCGTCTCGAGGCCCGGACGGGGCGCGGCCTGCGCGTCGATCGGGGCGGCGGGCCGCCCCCGGGCGCGCGGCGCCGGCAGCAGCCGGCGGTCGACCTTGCCGCTCGGCATCGTCGGGATGCTGGCCAGCCGCTCGAGCTGGGCGGGGACCATGTACGGCGGCAGGTGGGTGCGCAGGTGGTCGAGGATCGCCGTCTCGTCGATGTCGCCCTCGATGTCGCCTTCGCCGCTCCGCGCCGACGTGTAGTAGCCGACGAGCTCGATGGCGCCGGGTGCGCGCTCCCAGGTGCGCACGACGGCCTGGCCGATCGACGGCATGCAACGCAGCAGCACCTCGATCTCGCCGAGCTCGATCCGGTAGCCGCGCAGCTTGATCTGCTCGTCGATGCGTCCGCGATGCTCGAGTTGACCGTCGGCGTTGACGGCGCCGAGGTCGCCGGTGCGGTAGAGGCGCCCCGACGGGTTGTCCGGCAGCGCGAGGAAGTCGGGCACGAACGACCGCGCGGTGCGCTCGGGCAGGCCGAGGTACCCGTCGGCGAGGCCGATTCCGGCGATCGCGATCTCTCCCTCCTCGTGCAGCGGGAGCGCCCGGTCGGCGTCTGGATCGAGGATCACGATGGAGTACGTCGGCAGCGGCACGCCGATCGTGACCGGACGGCCGGGCTCGAGCGTCGACCACGTCGCGCTGACGGTCGTCTCGGTCGGACCGTAGACGTTGAGCATCCGTCGCCCGGGTCGTTGCCAGCGTGCCGCCAGGTCCGGCGGGCACGCCTCGCCCGAGACGAGCAGGAAGCGCAGCTCGGGGAGGTCGGCGTCCAGCGTGGCCAGCAGCGTCGGGACGCAGACGAGCGCCGTCACGTGCCGGTCCAACAGGAAGGCGTGCAGATCAGAGCCGAGCAGCGCCGCGCCGGCGGGCCTGGGCACGAGCGTGGCGCCGGCCATCCACGCGATCCAGATCTCCTCGATCGCGAAGTCGAACGCGATCGTGAGCCCCTGATAGACGCGGTCGTCCGCGCGCATCCCGTACGCGCCGGCGGCGACGCGCACGAAGTTGCAGATACTCGAATGCGCGATCGCGACGCCCTTCGGACGACCGGTCGTCCCCGACGTGTAGATCACGTAGGCGAGCTCGTCGGCGACCCGCAGGCCCGTCGGCCGCTCGCAGGACTCGGCCGCGATCGCGTCCGCTGCCACGTCGAGACAGACGACCCCGGCGTTGTTGCGGCGGCGCAGGCCGGGCGCCAGCCGCGAGATCGTCAGCACGGTTTCGGCGCCGGCGTCACCGACGATGAACGCGAGGCGCTCGGGCGGAAACGCGACGTCCAGCGGCACGTATGCGGCATGCAGCTTGAGCACGGCGAGCATCGCGACGTAGCCGTCGACCGGCGTGTCGAACAGGAGCCCGACGCGATCGCCGGGGGTGACGCGGCCGGTCCGCGCGAGGTGGTGGGCGAGGCGGTTGGCGCGGTGGTCGAGCTCGACGTAGGTGAGCGTCGCGTCGGGTCCGTCGACGGCCAGCCGGTCGCCCTCGCCATCGCGCGCGAGCGCGTCGCAGCGGGCCTCGAACAGGTGGTGTAGCCGCTCGCCTTCGGTCCAGCGCACGCTCGCGTCGCCGGAGGCCGTCAGCACGAGGCCGTCCGCGCTGATGCGGCCGACGGGCCGGCCGGGAGCGATCAGCGATGCGCCGGACATCAGGCGGGCTGTTCGGACACGGGCGCCGCGCCGGCGGCGTAGCGGCGCGCCGCCGCCTCAGAGACGACGGCCGGCGCCATCGCGATCAACTGCACGTGGCCGAGCCCGGGCAGCGGTCTGACATCGGCCACGACGCTAGAGAGCTGGCCCCGTGCCTCGGGGCGGAGGTCGACATGTCCCAGATTGTCGGAAGGATTGGCGCCACCGCCCATCGGTCGAGGCTCCTATCTCGCGGGGTGACGCCGCTCAGCCGATCGGCTGAGCACGGCTATGACGATCGGCGCATCCCCCGGCCGGGCTGGTGGCCGGCGATCGCGGTCGCGCTGGTGGCGATCGCCGAGCCGTGGACGGTCAGTCTGCGAGTTCGTCATGGTGGACCTGGACATCGTCTGCTCGGGCGCGGCGAGAGGACCTAGGCCGGCGGTGCAGCGGCCAGCAGCGGGAAGGAGCGCGCGGCCCGGGCCGGAACAATGTAGTTGCCTCGTCGCAGGACGAAGATGAACTCGTTGATGCCGTTGTTCACCGTGTCGGTGATGGCGGGGTTCTGCAGCTGCGCCGAGCTGGCGTTCATCGCCGTGCGGGTGGTCACGAAGTCCGCGATGGTCCGTTGCAGGGCGACGAAATGCAACCCCGCCTGGCCGCCGTCGATGGTGTTGAAGTCGCGGCGCAGGATGAGTGGCTTGCCGTGCCGACGCGCGCGGGCGGAGGTCTGGGAGTGGCCGAGGACCCCGTAGCGGTTGATCGCCTGTCCGGTCAGCTGGGGGTCGCTCTCCGCGTCGGTACGGATCTCCCGCACCTGTTGCGGGGTCACCTGAGGCGCATACATGCGCGCCACCCGCTCCTGATAGTTGAGGTCCTGATACCAGCTGTCCAGTCGCAGCCGCATGTAGCTGATGTGCATCGTCGTGCCCTGCGCGAAGGGGCCCGCAGGGATCGTCACGGCGTCCTCGGTCGCCTGGTTGCGCTTCAGGTTGGACTTGAAGCCCATGAACAGCGGCGAGGTGGGCGGGACCGGGCGACCGCTGGGGATCCCGCCGACGTCCTGATGGCGGGCGGGCAGCCCGGCGCCGGTGAATCCGGTGCGGGTCTCGCGCCAGGTCAGCGCAGAGGAAAGGTCGAGGATTCCGTCGGCGCCGTCGAGCTCGGCGCCGTGGATGAGGGCGTTCTCGATCTCCAGCAGGCGTCGTTCGTCGTCGCTGGCCAGATGCAGAACCAGGTCGTGATCGTCGATCGTCGGCAGCTCGAAGTCCGACAGCGCGGTGGCCACCGGAACCGGTGACGGCGTGCGCGGGAGCCGCTCGAAGTACGACGGACCCCAGCCGACGGTGAACAGCAGGCCGCGCGGCCCCCAGGCGAAGCGCCGCTCCAGGGTACGAAGCGCCGCCTCCAACACGGTTGCGTGGCCCGTGTCCGGCGTGCCCCTGACGTCGAAGAACACCAGCCGGTCATAGCGCGGCGCCACCGGATTGCCCTCGGCGTCGGGCGCGAGCGTCTGCTGCCAGGCGTGCTGGCGGGCCGGCAGCGCTCGGGGCTGTGCCCCGAGCGCCACCGGCGCCAGCGATCTGTCGGTCGAGCCGCCGCTGACCTCGACCACCGCGGCCGCGGTGCCGCCGGCGGCCAGGGCGGCACCGCCGATCAGGAACCGTCGGCGGCTCAGTGCGGTCCCGGCGGCACGTTCCGGACTGCTCATGCCGTCGGCTGCCAATGGAAGCTGACGTTGACGCGGTGGGGCTTGA
>Ga0213875_10000829_pt1 | contig 22978 bp, 21 predicted proteins | sample BarmaccomBMRX_R8_FD_160105 | JGI IMG/M metagenome (GOLD analysis project Ga0213875, IMG submission 160105) | Root-associated microbial communities from Barbacenia macrantha in rupestrian grasslands, the National Park of Serra do Cipo, Brazil - RX_R8 | ecosystem: Host-associated > Plants > Roots... | reverse complement strand
ATCACGTATTCGAGGCCGCGCCCGGCGACCACGCCGAGACCCTGCACGCTGGCGTCGTTCAGCAGCCGGGCGGGTTTGCCCAGACGCTCGGCGAGCACCGGGGCGAGCGCAAACCCGCGCCAGGCGGTGGTGCCGAGATTGGGCGCGGTCAGCACCTTGCCGTGCCGCACGACGCCGGGAAAGCCGATCGAGATGCGGTCGTAGGGAGCGAGCGTACCGACCAGCTGCACCAGCGCGTCCACCACGACATCAGGCGCGGCCGGGTGCGGCGTATCCACCCGCACCGGGCCGGCGACCATGTCGGGGGTGTCGGCCAGCACGCCCGCCTTGAGGCGCGTTCCACCCACGTCGATGGCGAGGGTCAGCGGACCCGCCGGCCGCTCCGTCCGTGCCATGTCATCCACAGTTCCGCTCCCGGGGATTGGCCTGCCGCGTTTCTAGCACCGCGCGAGCCGGCGCGCAGCCCGCGTGCGCGATTCTCCGGCGCGGCGCCGGCTCGACGCACACGCGATTGTCTGTAGGAAGTGTTCGACGTAAGGTTGGGGTATGAGCAGGCTCTCCCAGACGTTGCTGCGCGCCGGGGTCGACGTGGCGGCTCCGCTGCGCGGCTCCTGGCGCCTCCCGGACGCGTCGCAGCCGCCCGCGCCGGCGCCGGAGGCGGAAATGCTGCGGCTCTACTACGCCGTGCAGGCGCTGCAGGCCGCGGACCGGCCGATCGTCGTGCAGTTCGTGGCGGCGCATGCCGGGGCCGGCACCTCGACGCTGGCGCGCGGCTTCGCCGCGGCCGCGGCGGCCGAGTGCGGCCGGCCCGTCCTGCTGCTCAGCTGCGATGATGGGTGCGGGCCGGCGCCGCTCGCCCGGGCGCTGCGCGCGGGGCTGCCGCTCGCCGAGGCGACGCGCGCGGTGCCGGGAAGCGCGCATCTGCGCCGCGCGGCACTCGGCCCGGCGGCGCACCCGCTGCAAGGGATGACGGCCGCCGAGGTCGGGTCCCTGCTCGATGCGCTCAGGCGCGAGTGTGGCGTGACGGTGATCGACAGCCCGGCAGCATCGGCGGCGCCTGATTCGCTCGCGTTGTCGCGCTTCTGCGACGGCACGCTGCTCGTCGTGCAGGCCGAGGCGACCCCCGGCAGCGACGTCGCGGCGCTCAAGGCGGAGATCGAGCGCATGGGCGGCCAGGTGATCGGCGCGGTGATGAACCGCCGGCGCCGCTCCGGCCCCGCCTGGCTGCACGCGTCACGCTGAAATCAGCTCCGCGCGGGCGCGTCGCGGAACGCCTGCGCCAGCGCGCACCACATCGGCGTGCGGCGGAGTGCCGCGTCATACGGCAGGCCGCGGGCGCGCAGGCCGTCGGCGCGCCGCACCCGTGCATCGGTGTTCAGGTAGGAGTAGCGGCCGGTGAGCCCCCAGGTGAGCACGGCGCGCACCGCAGGCTCATCGAGGGCGATGTCGAGGTAGCGTCGGCAGGTATCGGCGACGATCCGGTCGCGTACTGCGCGGTCGGCCGGCAGGCTGCGGTCCTGCACGTCGAGTTCGGTGACGAAGAGCGCCAGTCCCATGCCGGCCAGGGCCGCGAGCCAGCTTCGGTAGGCGGCGGCGGCGATCGGCCGGTCCGGCTTGAGGTGCGCCTGCAGTCCGAAGCCGCCGATCGGCACGCCCGCGGCGACCCAGCCCTCCAGCAGGCGCAGATAGCGGCGGCGCTTCGCTTCCGCTTCGGGGGTCGCGTATTCGAGGTCGTCGTCGTTGACGAGCAGCCGCGCAGCGGGGTCGGCGGCGGCGGTCAGGTGGAAGGCGAGCGCCACGTAGTCCGGGCCGAGCGCGCGCCGCCAAGGGGTGAGAGTGAGGCCCTCGGGGCCCGCCGGCCAGCGCGGGTCGGCGACCTCGTTCACCACGTCCCAGGAGTCGACGCGTCCGCGATAGCGCCCGACCACCGCGGCGATGTGCCGGCGCAGCACGGCCTCGCCACGTCCTGCCTGCAGCGCCGGGCCGAGCCAGGCTGGCATCGCCAACCCCCAGACCAGGGTGTGCAGGCGCAGCGCCAGTGCGTTGCCGCTTGCATAGGCGGCGATGCGGTCCAGCCCGGTGAAATCGAAGCGCCCGTCGGCGGGCTCGACGTGGTCCCATTTCGCTTCCAGCCCCGGCACCACCATCGCGCATTGGCGGGCGACGAGGGCGGCGTAGGCGGCATCGCCGGTGATCTCCGGCGCGAGGATTTCCGAGCCGAAGCGGATTCCCCTGGCCGCCGCGAGGCGCCGCAGGCTCGGCGCGGCTGCGGCGGCGGCGGCGGTGCCGGCCAGCAGGGCGCGGCGGCCGATGATCATGCCCGGCGATAGCGCTTCATCGGAGGGCGCATCCTGGCGACCGCGGCCGCGCGCGCTGCGTCCGGCGCCGCTGCGGGCCGCGCGGGTGACGCGGACGCCGGTGCCGCTGTTCATGGTGCCGGTGCTCGCCTCGCTGGCGGTGAACCTGACCATCTCCTCCAACCTGCTGATGGCGCTCGGCATCCCCTACGACGCGCCGGGCGGAAGCTGGCTGGTCAAGCTGCACCCCGCGAGTTGGCTCGCCTTGCTGTCGGGCGTGCTGCTGCTGGCGCGCGACCGCCAGCCGGTGACGACCGTGCGGCGGCTGCTGGCGGCCGAGGCGGCGACCTGCGCTTTCCTGGCACTGATGGCGGTCTGCGTGCTGTTCACCGCCGTCGCGACCGGCAGCGACAATGCCGTGGTGTTCCTGGACACGTTCATGCCTGCCGGCGTGCTGGCGCTCGTGGCGAGCCAGGCGGGGCCGCGGGCACGGCGGCGCTGCGGCCTGCTGGTGCTCGGGCTGCTGGCCGGCAACGCCCTGCTCTGCCTCGGCGAGACCCTGGCCGGGAGGCACCTGCTGACCGTCTATCTGGCGGACCAGCCGCTGATCGAACCGCCCGGCGAGTTCCGCGGCACCGCGCTCTACGACCATCCGCTGACCGGGGCGACGCTCACCGCCATGGGGGTGTTCATGCTGCCGGCCACGCGGCTGGCGCGGGCGGTGCGGGCGGGGCTGCTGGCGCTGTTCCTGGTCGGGCTGCTCGGCTTCGGCGAGCGCACCGCACTGGCGGCGACGCTCGGGACGCTGGCGCTGCGCGGCGGCCTGCGTTGCGTGGCCCGGCTGCGCAGCGGCCGGCTGCGCGGGCGTGATCTCGCCGCCGGCGTCACTGCCGCTCTCGCGATCGCCGGTCTGATCGGCGGCTTGCTGGCCTGGACCTCGATCGGCGAGCGCATCCGGCTGCGCGCCTACTGGGACGCGAGCGCCGCGACGCGCAGCGTCGAGTGGCAGGCCCTGGGGCTGCTCGACATTCGCGAGGCGCTGTTCGGCGTGGGCTACGCGCGGCTCGCGGCGCTCGCCGCGCAGCTGGACCTGCGGGTCGCGTTCGGCGGCTTCGAGACCCTCTGGCTGCTCATGTTCCTCCACCTCGGCGCCTTCGGCGGGGTGTTCTTCCTGATCGGCTTCGGCACCCTGCTGATCGGGCTGTGGCGCCGCTCGGCCGCGACCGGGCGGATGATGCTGGTCGTGGTGATCGCGGTCGCCTCGGCCAGCAATTCGCTGGCCCGCAAGAGCGACATCCTGAGCGTGTTGGTGCCATGCCTGTACGCCGTCATGCCCGATCCCCGGCGCGGGTTCCGCTTGCCGGTTCGTTAACGCTGGCAGATATTCAACCCCAGGTCGAGAATACTTTGAGGAGCTGCAGTTGGTCGCGGCGAGGCCGCACGCCTACGTGCCGTCGCTCGATGGGCTGCGGGCCGTCTCGGTGCTGCTGGTCTGCGCCTCGCATGTCGGGCTCGGCCGGGTGGTGCCCGGCGGCTTCGGCGTCACGGTCTTCTTCTTCATCAGCGGCTACCTGATCACCGGCCAGCTCGCCGCCGAGCACCGGGCCCGCGGCCGCATCGACTTTCGCCGCTTCTACATGCGGCGGGTGCTGCGGCTGATGCCGGCGGCGCTCGGCTACCTGGCGATCGCCGGCGGCGCCTTCCTGCTGTTGGGCGGCCGGATCAGCCCGGCGGGCTGGCTCGCCGCGGTGTTCTATGGCGGCAACTACTACGACCTCTACGCGACCTACGGAAACGCCGGCACCGATGTGCGGCATCCCTTCAACATCATCTGGTCGCTCGCGGTGGAGGAGCATTTCTACCTACTGCTGCCGCCGCTGCTGGCCCTGCTGCTGGGCCGCGGGAGCGCCGCGCGACAACTGCTCGCCGGCGCCTGCCTGGCCGAGTTCGCCTGGCGCTGGGTGCTGTTCCGCCACTGCCTGGGCGGGCATCCCGGGGGGCTGTGCGGACTCGATCCCGCGGACCGCATCTACAAGGCGACCGATGCGCGGCTCGATTCGCTGGCCTACGGCGCGCTGCTCGCGCTGGCCGGCGGATGGGTCCCACGGTCGCGGACGGTGATCATCGCTGCGCTGCTGCTGCTGGTCTTCGGGTCCGCGCCGCTCGGGGCGTGGCCGCGGCAGGTGCTGCGCTACAGCGCGCAGGGTGCGGCGCTGTTCGTGCTTGTGCCCGCGCTGATCGGCACAGAGTCGGCGTTGCGGCGGCTACTCGAGAGCGCACCCGCGGTCGTGATCGGGCGCATGAGCTATTCGATCTACCTCTGGCACTGGGGAGCGCTGATGGTCGCGGACGCCGCCGCGCCAGGCGGAGGGATCGGCTGGGCGGCGCTGGCGGCCGGCCTGACCGCCGGGTTGGCGGTCCTGTCGTACTCGATGGCCGAGCGGCGGATGCTGCGGCTGCGCCGCCGCTTCGGCTCACAGGCGCCGCAGCACCTGCCGCTGCCGGCCAGAGGTCCGGTGCATGCGACGCCGCGCCTGCCGGTCTGACGCGCGCCGCATTTTCGTGGTCGTGCCGGGCGGCGTCGCCGGGCCCGGCGGAATGTGCGCCGTCGTCAGGCAGTGTGCGCGCGAATGGCAGGCGCGCGGCCGGCGGCCGGGCCTGGCGATCATCGATTCCCGGGGGAACGGCGGCACCTGGCGGATGGCCGCGCGGTTTGGCGGCACGGTGCTGCGCGTGATCGCGGCGGGGCTGCGCGGCGAGATCGCGCTGCTGCATCTGCACATGGCGGAGCGCGGCAGCGTGCTGCGCAAGGGCCTGCTGCTGCATCTCGGGCGGCTGCTCGGCGTGCCCGTCGTGCTGCACCTGCACGGGGCGGAGTTCGCCGGCTTCTACGGCGCACTGCCGCCGTTCCTGCGGGCGCGGGTGCGGGCGCTGCTGGGTGCCGCCGATCGCGTGCTGGTGCTGGGCGCCGCCACGCGGGACCGGCTGGTCGCCGAGCTTGGCGTGCCCGCCCCGCGGGTCGTCGTGCATGCGAACGCGGTGGCGGCGCCGGCCGTCCGCCGGCCGGCACCGGGCGACGCGGGCTGCCGGCTGCTGTTCCTCGGCGCGATCGGCGAGCGCAAGGGGCTGGACGTGCTGCTGCGCGCGCTCGCCGCCCCGGCCGTTTCGGGCCTGGACTGGCGCCTCGATGTCGCCGGACCAGGCGAACTGGCGGCCTTCCGCGGCCTGGCCGCCGGGCTCGGCCTGTCGCATCGCGTGGCCTTCGCGGGCCCGGTCGACGCCGGCGCCGCCGCCGGGCTGCTGGAACGGGCCGATCTGCTGGTGCTGCCGTCACGCGCCGAGGGCATGCCGATGGCGATCCTCGAAGCGATGGCGCACGGCCGGCCGGTGGTGGCGACGCGCGTCGGCGACGTGGCGGACGCGGTGCAGCACGGACGCACCGGGCTGCTCGTGCCGCCCGGCGACAGCCAGGCGCTCGCCGAGGCGCTCGCGCTGCTCGTGGCCGATCCCGACCTGCGCCGCCGCCTCGGCGACGCCGGGCGCCGACGCTTCGCCCACGCGTTCGACATCGGCGCCGCCAATGACCGCCTGGAGCCGCTGCTGGCCTCGGTGGCGGCCGCATCGCCGGCCCGTCCCCTGCCGCGCGGCGCCGCGGCGCTGGGGAGCGGCGCCGCGCTCGGCCAGGCACTCGCGTTGCTCGGGGCACCGCTGCTGACGCGACTCTACGACGTGGCGGCATTCGGCGTCTTCGGCACGTTCAGCGCCGTGGTGACGGCGATCGGCGCCGTCGCCACCCTCAAATACGAACAGGCAATCGTGCTGGAGCGCGAGGCGGCCGGGGCCGCCGACGCGCTGCGGCTCTGCTGTGCGACGGCGTTCGCCACGGCGCTGGTCAGCCTCGCCGGGTTCACCGGACTCGCGGCGGCGAGCCGCGCGAGCGCCTGGCAACCGGCCGCCGGGGCGCTGCTGCGCTTCGGCGCCGTCGCCGTGCTGACGATCGGCCTGCTCAACGCGCTGGGCTTCTGGTTCACCCGGCAGCGGGGCTTCCGCGCGCTCGGGGTGTACCAGGTCGCGCGCACGGCCCTGGCGCTTGCCCTGCAGTTCGCCGGCGCAGCGCTGGGAGGCGGCGGCTCGGCGCTGCTCGTCGGCGGGCAGGTGGCCGGCCAGGGGCTGGCGCTGGGCGGGCTCGCCGTCGCCGACCTCGGGGACCTGCGCCGTGCGCTGGGCCCGGGGTGGCGGTGGGCGGCGATGCTCGCGGCCGCCCGGCGGTATCGCCGGTTCGCGCTGTACGGCGCGCCGCAGACGCTGCTGCACCTGCTCTCGGCCGCGCTGCCGATGATCCTGCTGCCGGTGCTGTTCGGGCCCGTGCAGTCCGGCCTGGTCTGGCTCGCCTGCCGCCTACTGATCCTGCCCAGCCAGATCGTGGTGGAGAGCCTGCGCAGCGTGTTCTTCCGCCGCGCGGCGGACCTGCGCCAGGCGGGCACCGGCCTGCGCCGGCCACTCGCCCGCGCGGGGGTGCGCGTCGGCCTGCTCTGCCTGCCGGTGCCACTGCTGCTGCTGGCCTGCGGCCCCGCGCTGTTCGCCGCGGTGTTCGGCGCAGCGTGGCGCGAGGCCGGCGCCTATGCCGCCATCCTGTCGGTCCCGTGGTGGATCGAGACGGTCGCCATGCCGAGTTCGGTGCTCGCCGCGGTGCTGGAGCGGCAGCGCGCCTGGCTGGCCATCGAGGTCGCCTCGCTGTTCGCCCGGACCGTGGCTCTGCTGGCGGGCGCCACAGGCGGGCCGCGCTGCGCGGTCGCGCTCTACGCCGCGGCCGCCAGCCTCGGCAGCCTCACCCTGATCGTCTGGTCCCGGGCGGCAGCGGGGCGAGCCGAGCAACCGGTAAAGGAAAGCTTGCTGGTTTCCTAATATGGCCTGATATTCGCCTGAGACGCGAATCCCGGGGTCGAGGCATGGCGCAGGCAAGCGCCCTCCGTGAGACGGCCGGGCCGGCGACACCCGCCGGGGCGGACGCGCGCGGCTTGTCCGTCGCCTTCTACATGCACGACCTCTCCGGCGGCGGCGTGGAGGCGATGAAGCTGACGCTCGCCGCGGGACTTCGGCCGCACGCCGGCTCGGTGACGCTGGTGCTCAACCGGCGCAGCGGCGCCCTCGCCGGGCGCATCCCCGAGGGGGTGGCCAGCGTCGAGCTGAGCGGCCGGCGCACCGCCGCCGACCTGGTGCCTCTGGTGCGCTTCCTGCGCCGTTCGCGGCCCGACGTGCTGGTCAGCAGCCTGCACCACAACAACCTGCTGGCGCTGCTCGCCAAGCGGCTGGCGGGCAGCGACGCGCGGCTGATCGTCTGTCAGCACAACGCGCTCTCGGCCGAGCGCCGGCAGGGAGGCTCCTACCGCGCCGTGCCGCCGCTCTATCGGCTGCTGTCGCCGCTGGCGGACGGTATCGTCGCGGTCTCGTCGGGGGTCGCCGACGACCTCGCGGCGACGACCGGCATCCGCCGCGGCCGCATCACCGTCATTCCCAATCCCGTCATCGACCCCGCGTTCGCCGCGCGCTGCGCCGAGCCGGTGTCGCATCCCTGGCTCGAGGATCCCTCGGTTCCCGTGTTCGTCTTCGTCGGACGGCTGGTGGCGCAGAAGGACCCGTTGACCCTGCTCTCCGCGTTCGCGCTGCGCGCCTCCCGCGGACCGGCGCGGCTGCTGGTGCTGGGCGACGGGCCGATGCGCGCGCGACTCGCCGACCTGGTCGCGGCACTCGGGCTCGGCGAGCAGGTCGGCTTTCTCGGCTACGTCGCCAACCCGCTTCCCTATGTCCGGCGCGCCGCGGCGCTGGTGCTGTCCTCGCGGCACGAGGGGCTCGGCAACGTCATCGTCGAGGCGCTCGGCTGCGGCACCCCGGTGGTCAGCACGGATTGCCCGCACGGCCCGGCGGAAACCCTGGCGGGCGGGCGCTACGGCGCGCTGGTTCCGGTCGGCGACCCGGCGGCGCTGGCGACGGCGCTCGACGGCGATTTGCGACGGCGCTGGCCCGCCGAGTTGCTGCGGCGCCGGGCGGGCGACTATTCCAGCGAGGCGGCGGTCAGCGCCTATCTCGCCTTGTTCCGCGACCTCGCGCCCACGGCATGCGCGGCGGCGTGATCTTCGGCTTTCGCCCGACGGCGCTCGACGCACCGGGGATCGTGGCGCGGCTGCTGGCGGCACCGCCGGAGCGCGGGGTCGGGCTGCTGGTGACGCCGAACATCGACCACGTGCGGCTGCTGCGCGCCGATCCGACCTTCGCCGCCGCCTACGCCGGCGCCGCCGTCATCGCCTGCGACGGTTTTCCCGTTGCCTGGTATGCGCGGCTGCGCGGCTGCACCGTCGCCGGGCGGGTGACGGGCTGCGACATCCTGCACGACCTCATGCGTGCCGATGCGCTCGCTCGACACCGGCTGTTCTTCATCGCCGATGGCGCGGCGACGGTGCGCGGCCTGCGCGCGTGGGCCGCGCGGTACGGGATCGGCGATCGTGTTGCCATCGCCGTCCCACCGCCGGGCTTCGAACGGAACCCCGGCTTCTGCCGCGGGCTGGCCGCGCGCATCGGCGCGCACGGCACGACCCTGCTGGTGCTCGGCGTCGGCGCGCCGCGCAGCGAGGTGTTCGTGCACAGCCAGCGCGAGGCGCTGCCGGCCTGCTGGGCGCTGTGCGTCGGCCAGGCGCTGCGCATCGAGGCCGGGACGGCTCGGCGCGCGCCGGCCCTGCTGCGCGGCCTCAACCTCGAATGGCTCTGGCGCGTTGCCGCCGAGCCGCGGCGGCTGACCGGCCGCTACGTCCTGGCACTGGCCGGCTTCGTCCGCGCGGTGCTCGGCGACCTCGTCCAAGGCTCAGCACAAGGCTCAGCATAAGGACCCTCCGCATGTACGCCGGCTTCTACGGCCTGACCCACTCACCGTTCGGTATGCCGCGCGACAGCCGCCAGATCTTCCTCGCGCCCACGCACCGGGAAGCGCTGTCCGCCATCATCTACGGCGCGCTGGAGCGCAAGCCGTTCACCGTCGTGCTCGGCGAGGTCGGGCTCGGCAAGACCACCGTGCTGAACGCGGCGCTGGCGGGACTGGCCGAACAGGGCGCGCGGATCCTGCGCTACTGGAACCCGCTGGCCGGGGCGGACGGTCTCGTGCGGCTGATCGGCGGCGAGGCCGGACTGGCCGACGCGCCGGCGCTCGGCGTTGCGGACATGGAGCGCGCGTGCCGCGCGCTGGCCGGGGTCATCGTGCCGGGCGGGCGGGCCGTCCTCGTCGTCGACGACGCCCAGTCGCTCGCGCGCGAGCCGCTCGAGCTGCTGCGGCTGATGTCCGACCTGCCGTTCGGCGAGGCGTCGCTGCAGGTCGTGCTGGTCGGCCAGCCGGAGTTCGGCCAGGCGTTGCAGACCCATGCGCTGCGTTCGCTGCGCCAGCGGGTGGCGCTGCAGCACGTGATCGAGGCGCTGCCGCCGCGCGAGGCGCGCGACTATCTGCGCTACCGGATCGAGCTGGCGGGCGGCAGCCTGCCGGGGGTGATGACGCGCTGGGCGGTTGCGGCGATCGTCCGCCGCGCGCGCGGCATCCCGCGGCGGCTCAACACGCTGGCGGATACCGCGCTGATCGCCGGCTACGCCGCCGGGCGCCGGCGCGTGACCGCGCGGCTGGTGCGCCAGGCGGCCGCCGTGCCGGCGGGCGGGCTGCATCCGCAGCCGCAGGCCTATTCGCTGCGCTGGCTGTAGGGGATGCGGCGCCCTGCCCTGCCGCCGATCCGCGCCGCCCTGCTCCTCCTGGCGCTGGCCGCCTGCGGCCCGGTGAACCCGGCCGCCCGGCCCGCCGACACCGCCGACTTCGCGCCGGCGGCGGAGCCCGCCTTGCAGCCGGGCGACGAGGTCGAAGTCAAGTTCCGCTACACCCCCGAGCTGGACGAGCGGCAGGTCATCCGCCCGGACGGACGCATCGCGATGCCGCTGATCGATGGCGTGCCGGCGGCCGGGCTGAGCGTGCCGCAACTGCACGACGCGCTGGTGCGGGCCTATGCGCGCCAACTCGCGGCGCCGGAGCTGAGCGTGCTGCTGCGCAGCGCCGCCGCCGAGCGCGTCTTCGTCGCCGGCGAGGTCAATCGCCAGGGAGCCGAGGCGCTCACCGGCCCGCTGACGGTCTCGCAGGCCGTGGCGCTCGCCGAGGGGCTGAAGCCGACCGCCTATCGCTCGCAGGTGCTGGTGATCCGCCGCGGCGCGGGGCGCAGCGAGGTGCGGGTGGTCGATCTCGGCAGCGTGCTGAAGGGCGAGACGCCGCGCCAGGACGTCAGCCTGCAGCCGGCGGACATCGTCTATGTGCCGCGCTCGCCGATCGCCGAGGTGGACCAGTTCGTGGACCAGTATATCCGCCAGGCCCTGCCCACCCAGACCAGTTTCAGCTATGTCCTCGGTCCCGGCTTGCATCCGTGAAGGAGGCTTCGGTGGAGCTTGCGACCGACAAGATGATCGCCCGCAAGGACGGCGCGATCGGCTGGATGGTGTTCAACAACCCGGCGCGGCGCAATGCCGTCTCGCTCGAGATGTGGGAGGCGATCCCGCAAATCCTTGCGGAGTACGATGAGGATCCGGCGATCCGCGTGATCGTGGTGACCGGGGCGGGCGAAAAGGCGTTCGTGTCGGGCGCCGACATCTCGCAATTCGAGAAGGAGCGCGCGACCCCGGAGCAGGTCAGGCACTACGAGAGCGTCTCCGGCCGGGCCGGCACGATGCTGGCGGGGACGGCGAAGCCGACGATCGCGATGATCCGCGGCTATTGCATCGGGGGCGGGCTGACCACGGCGATGAGCTGCGACCTGCGCATCGCCGCGGCCGATTCACGCTTCGGCATACCGGCCGCACGGCTCGGCCTCGGCTACGGCGCGCGGGGGGTGGAGAAGCTGGTGCATCTGGTGGGACCGGCTTTCGCGAAGGAGATTTTTTACACGGCCCGGCAGTTCGATGCGGAGGAGGCGCTGCAGATGGGCCTGGTGAACCGGGTGGTGCCGGTCGACGCGCTGGAGGAGTTCGTGCGCGGCTATGCGGAAAAGATCGCCGAGAATGCGCCGCTGACCATCCGGGCGGTGAAGACGACGATCGGCGAGGCGGTGAAGGACCCCGGCAGGCGCGACGAGGCCGCGGTGAAGGCTGCGGTGGAGGCCTGCTTCGCCAGCGAGGACTACAAGGAAGGCCGGCGCGCGTTCATGGAGAAGCGCAAGCCGGCGTTCCAGGGGCGCTGAGCGCCCATTCAGTCGCCGATCAGGTGGCCGTGCTGCGCCACCGCGCGCAGGTGGTGCTCAGTGTCGCCGAACAGGCTCTCCATCATGGCCAGCCGCTTGAAGTAGTGGCCGGCCTTGTATTCCATCGTCATGCCGATGCCGCCGTGCAGCTGGATCGCCTGCTGGCCGAGGAAGCGGGCGCTGCGGTTCACCTGCACTTTCGCGGCGGCGATGGCGGCGCGGCGCTCTTCGGCGTCGGCGCTGTCGGCCATCATGGCGGCGTACATCGTCATCGAGCGCGCCTGCTCGAGCGCGATCATCATGTCCACCGCCCGGTGCTGCAGCACCTGAAAACTGCCGATCGGCACGCCGAACTGCTTTCGCGTCTTCAGGTAGTCGACGGTGAGCGCGTGCAGCGCCTCCATCGCGCCGACCGCCTCGGCGCAGAGTGCCGCGAGCGCCAGGTCGACGGCCTGCGCAATGACCGGCGCCGCCGCACCGGGTTTTCCGAGCACGGCATCCTCGCCCGCCGGCGCGCCGGACAATGAAACCTCCGCCGCGCGCAGCCCGTCCTGCGTGGGATAGCCGCGCCGCATCACGCCGCGTGTTGCGGCGTCGAGGAGGAAGAGGCTGATCCCCTCGGCGTCGGTGCGCTCACCGGCGGTCCGCGCGCTGACGATCAGCAGGTCGGCGGAATCGCCGTGCAGGACCAGAGTTTTTTCGCCGTCCAGAACCCAGCCCGAACCGGCCCGGTGCGCGGTGGTGGCGACGTCATACAGGTCGTAGCGCGCCTGGGGTTCGGCGTGCGCAAAGGCGAGGCGCAGCTTGCCCTCGGCGATGCGGGAGATCAGCGCGGATTGCTGCGCCGGGCTGCCGGCCAGGCGCAGCAGGGCGCCGCCGAGCACGACGGTCGAAAAATAGGGTTCGACGGCGAGCGCGCGGCCGAACGCTTCCATGACCAGCATCAGCTCCTGCGGGCCGCCGCCGAAGCCGCCGTGCTGCTCGGAGAAGGGCAGGCCGAGCAGGCCAAGCTCGGCGTAGCGTGCCCAGAGCTGTTCGCTCCAGCCGAGGGGTTCCGCGCGATGCCGGTTGCGCTGCTCGAGGCTGCCATAGGCGTCGGCCATCAGCCGGCCGACGCTGTCCTGCATCAGCCGCTGCTCGTCCGTCAGGTCGAAATCCATGGTGGCCTCACAAGCCGAGAATCGCCTTGGCGATGATGTTGCGCTGAATTTCGTTGGAGCCGCCGTAGATCGTCGTCTTGCGCCAGTTGAAGTAGGTGGGTGCGGCGGTGTCAGCCCAGTCCGGGCCGACCGGCGGCTCGTTGATGCCTTCGCCCAGCGGGCGGTACGGCAGGGCGTACGGGCCGATGGCTTCCAATAGCAGCTCGGTCGTTGCCTGCTGCAGTTCCGAGCCCTTGATCTTCAGAATGGAGGAGGCGGGGTCGGGCTTGTTGCCCTGGCGGTAGCGCTCGGCGGCGATGACGCGGAGCTGCGTCATTTCCAGCGCCTTCAACTCGATTTCCAGCGATGCGGCTTTCTTGCGGAATTCTGCGTCGTCCCACACGGTACCGGCGCCTGCGGGGACGGTGCGCGCCAGCTCCTTGATCCGCCGCAGGCGCATTTTCGACAGGCCGACGCGGGCGATGCCGCTGCGCTCGTGGCCGAGCAGATATTTCGCGCAGTCCCAGCCCTTGTTTTCCTCGCCGACCAGGTTTTCGGCGGGGACGCGGACATCGTCGAAGAATACCTCGTTCACCTCGGCGCTGCCGTCCATCGTGACGATCGGGCGGACGGTGATGCCCGGTGTGCGCATGTCGATGAGCAGGAAGCTGATGCCGCGCTGCTTCTGCGCGGCCGGATCGGTGCGGACGAGGCAAAAAATCCAGTCGGCGTGCTGGGCGAGCGTGGTCCAGGTTTTCTGGCCGTTGACGACGTAGAAATCGCCTTCGCGCTTGGCGGCGGTTTTCAGGCCGGCGAGGTCGGAGCCGGCGCCGGGCTCCGAAAAACCCTGGCACCACCAGTCGTCGAGGTTGGCGGCGCGCGGCAGGAAGCGGCGTTTTTGTGCCTCCGTGCCGAACGCGGCGATGACCGGGCCGACCATGGTGGCGTTGAAGCCGAGCGGCGGCGGCACGGCGTTCTGCTGCAGTTCTTCCGTCCAGATGTAGCGCTGCACCGGTGTCCAGGTCTGGCCGCCCCATTCGACGGGCCAATTCGGCACCGCCCAGCCGCGGCGGTTCAGCGCGCGATGCGCGGTGACGATGTCCTCGCGCGCGAGCGGCCGGTTTTCGCGGACCTTCGTGCGGATCGCGGCGGGGATTTCCGTGCGGCAGAATGTGCCGATTTCCTGGCGGAACGCATTTTCCTCCGGCGTGAAGCGCAGGTCCATCGGCCGTTTCCTCCGTGTCGGCGGGAGCCTAGCAGCGGTGGCGGCGCTACGTCTCGCCAATCGCGTGGAGCACGAGTTCGCGGCGGTGCGGCGCGGCGCGGTGCTCATACAGAAAAATGCCTTGCCAGGTGCCGAGCACCATGCGGCCGCGCTCGACCGGAATGCTGAGCTGGGTTTGCGTGAGGGCGGCGCGCACGTGGGCGGGCATGTCGTCCGGGCCTTCGGCGTTGTGGCGCCAGTGCTCGGGGCCTTCCGGGACCAGGCGGCGGAAGAAGGTTTCCAGGTCGGCGCGCACGTCGGGGTCGGCGTTTTCCTGCACGAGCAGTGAGGCGGAGGTGTGGCGGCACCAGACGGTCAGCAGGCCGGTGCCGATCCCCTGCCCTGCCAGCCAGTCGCGGATCGGGATCGTGACATTGACCAGACTGATGCCCTTTGTGTGCACGCCGAGGTGGTGCAGGGCCTGTTTCATGCGGGGACCTCGACCGTCACCCCCTCCCTCTCCCGCAAGCGGGAGAGGGAGGGTTTGCGTCAGTTGAAGAAGCGGGCGGGGCGGAATTCGGCGAGTTCGGGGCGCGTGCGGCCGTGCGCCATTTCGTCGGCGACGGCGATGCCGAAGAACGGCGAGAGCGTGACGCCGCTATGCGTGATCGCGAGGTAGTAGCCCGCGACGCGGGGCACCGGGCCGACGGCCGAAAGATGGTCGCCGGGGATCGGCCGGATCGCGATGCGCGCGGCTTCCGGTGAGGCGGGTCCCATCGCCGGCAGCACGCGCTGCGCGCGCTCGACCAGGTCGCGCGCCTCTGCCATGTCGGGGCTCGGGCGCGTGTCGGCGCTCAGCTTCGCGTCGGTTTCGTTGCGGTGGAGCATCAGGCGGCCGGCCCCGTCGGGGCGCATGTCCACCACGGGATTGCGCACGATGCGGCGCAGGCGCGCGCCGACGGGCGGCGTGAAGACCAGGAAGCCGACCGTGGGTGCGAGCGGCAGGTGCAGGCCGGTGTCGGGCGTGGCGTCGTTGGCCCAGCGGCCGGCGCAGTTCACGACCGCGTCGGCGCCGAACGCGCGGCCGTCCTGCGTGCGCACGCCGACGACGCGGCCGCCGCGCGTCTGGACTTCCTGCACGCGGGCGCCGACATGCACGGTCGCGCCGTGGCGCTTCGCCGCGCCGATCATCTCGCCGGCATAGAGCACGGGGTCGAGCCAGCCTTCCTCCGGGAAGTATGCGATGGGCGCATCGCCGACCAGGTCGGGGTCGATGTCCGGCTCGAGCTCGGCGAGTTTCTCCGGAGTGATCCACTCGGCGGCGTAGCCCCATTCGCGCAGGCGTTCGATCTTCTGGCGCTGTGCGGGCTGATCGGCTTGCGCCTCCCATTCGATGCTGCCGCCTGGGTGCCACCAGGGAATGCCGCCGAACTCCTGGCGGAGCGCGGCGTGTGCCTTCATCCCGGCGACGTTGAGGTCGTGATAGGGGCGCGGCGGCTTGTTGTTGGCGTTGGTCCAGGCGAAGCTGACGCCGGAGGTGCCGGCGCCGACGCGGCTCGCTTCCAGCACCGTCACCTTGACGCCGGCCTGGGCCAGGCGAAAGGCGACAGAAGCGCCGACCGCGCCCGCGCCGATGACGATCATGTCCGTCATTGTCCGTTCCTCTTTGTAAAGGATTGCAAAGGCTCCGCTTTGCCGGGGTCCAGGGGCAGCGCCCCTGGCCTTCTCTCGTTACCGCGGATTGTGGCATGCGACGAGGTGCCCGTCGGCCGCCAGTTCCAACGGCGGGTCGATTTCGCGGCAGCGCGGCAGCGCGGCCGGGCAGCGCGGATGAAAACGGCAGCCGGGCGGGATGTTCATCGCACTCGGCAGCTCGCCGGCGACCACTGCGCGGACGATGCGCGTGTCGGGATCGGGCACCGGGATCGCCGCGAGCAGCGCCGCGGTGTAGTGGTGCCGCGGATGGGCGAACAGGGTTTCGACATTCGCCGTCTCGACGATGCGACCGAGATACATCACGGCGACGCGACCGGCGATGAAGCGCACCGAGGCGAGGTCGTGCGAGATGTAGAGATAGGTCAGGCCCAATCGCTCCTGCAATTCCACGAGCAGGTTCAGGATCTGCGCGCGCACGGACACGTCGAGCGAGGAGACCGGCTCGTCGCAGATCAGAAAGCCCGGCTCGACCGCAAGCGCGCGGGCGATGCCGACGCGCTGGCGCTGGCCGCCGCTGCATTCGTGCGGATAGCGCGCGGCGTGGGCGGCTTCCAGGCCGACCAGGTCGAGCAGGTGCGCGAGGCGCTCTTCCCATTGCGCGCGCGGCACGTGGGCGTGGACGCGCAGGGGTTCCAGGATGGTTTCGGCGACGGTCCAGCGCGGGTTGAGCGAGAGATAGGGATCCTGGAACACGTACTGCATGCGCCGGCGCAGGCGCAGTTCCTCGCGCCGCTCGCCGCGGCGGAATACGGCCAGGACGTCCTCGCCTTCCAGCAGCACGCGGCCGGCGCTCGGCTCGATGAGGTGGAGCATGGCGCGGGCGGTGGTGGTCTTGCCGCAGCCGCTCTCGCCGACCAGGCCGAGGGTTTCGCCGCTTGCGACGGTGAAGGACACGTCGTCGACGGCGCGGACTGCGCCGGTGCTGCGACGGCGGAACACGCCGCGCCGGCGGATGGGGTAGTGCTTTTGCAGGCTCTCGACGGCGATCACGTCGGCACGCCCGGGCTGCCGCGGCGCAGGCAGCTTACGGTATGGCCGGGGGCGATCGGGAATTCGAGCGGCAGCAGGGCGCGGCAGTCCTCGCCGGCTTCCGGACAGCGCGGGTGGAAGCGGCAGCCTGAAGGCGGATGCACGAGGTCGGGCGGGCGGCCGCGGATCGCCGGCAGGCGGCGGCCGGTCGGGCCATAGTCGCGATCGGCGCGCGGCACGCTTTCGAGCAGTGCGCGGGTGTAGGGATGCTGCGGCGTGCGGAAGATCGTGCGGGCGTCGGCGGTCTCGCAGATGCGCCCGGCATACATGACGGTGATGCGGTCGGCCATGCGCGCGAGCACGCCCATGTCGTGCGTGACCAGGATCATCGACGTGCGCAGGCGGTCCTTCAGGTCGTGCAGCAGGTCGAGAATCTGCGCCTGGATCGTGACGTCGAGATTGGTGGTCGGCTCGTCGGCGAGCACCAGCACGGGGTTGCAGAGCAGCGCGCGGGCGATGCAGACGCGCTGCTTCATGCCGCCGCTGAGTTCGTGCGGGTATTGGCGCATGCGGACGCGGGCGTCGCCGATGCCGACGAGCGCCAGAAGGTCGGCGGCGCGGGTTTCGGCGGCGGTGCGGGTGAGGCGCTCGTGCCAGCGCAGCACTTCGACGAGCTGGGCGCCGATGGTCATCAACGGATCGAGCGAGTGCGCGGGGTTCTGGAACACCATGCCGATCCGCTTGCCGCGGATGGCCTGCATCGCGCGGCGGCGGCGGGCGAGCAGGTCCTGGCCCTCGAAGCGGATCTTTCCGCCGACGATGCGGCCGGGTGGCGGCACCAGGCGCAGCAGCGCGAGGCTGGTCATCGTCTTGCCGCTGCCGGATTCGCCGACCAGGCCCAGCGTTTCGCGCGCACCGACCGACAGATCGACGCCGTCCACCGCGCGGGCAACGCCGGCCGCGGTGAAGAAGTGCACGCGCAAATCCTCGGCCTGCAGCAGCGCCTCGCTCATCGGCGGGTGCGGGGATTGAAGGCGTCGGAGAGGCCGTCGGCCAACAGGTTGAAGCCGAGGACGGACAGGAAGATCGCCAGGCCCGGGGCGATCGACGCCCAGGGGGCGACTCTCAGCGTGCCGTAGTTGAAGTAGAGGAGCTGGCCCCAGCTCACGGCCTTCGGGTCGCCGAACCCGAGAAAGCTGATCATCGCCTCGGCGAGGATGGCACCGCCCGTGCCGAGCGCCACCACGACGATGAGCGAAGGCAGCGCGTTCGGCAGGATATGGCGGAACACGATGGCGCGGGGGCGCGCACCGATGCAGCGCGCCGCCTCCACGAACTCCGCCTGCTTCAGGCGCAGGAATTCGGCGCGCGCGAGGCGGGCAATCGGCGGCCAGCCGAAGATGCCGAGCAGCATGATGATCGTGCCGAGATTGAGATAGGGCACGTTTTCGAGCGGCGTGCCGACGACGATGATGCCGAACAGGCGCACCATCGCCAGGATGACGATAAAGACCGGGATCACCAGGAAAAATTCGGTGAAGCGCATCAGCAACTCGTCGGCGATGCCGCCGGCGTAGCCGCTGAGGCCGCCAAGGATCGTGCCGATCAGCGAGGCGACGAGCATGGCGCCGACGCCGACGGCGAGCGCGGTCGGCGCGCCGTAGATGACGCGGCTGGCCACGTCGTAGCCCATGCGGTCGGTGCCCATCACGTGCGCGCGGTTCGGCGGGGCGTTCGCGGCGTAGTCGATCATCGCCGACTGGTCGTTGGGGTCGTACGGCGCCAGCACCGGGCAGAGCAGGGCCGTGATCACGAGCAGCCCGACGAGGGTCAGCCCGACCATTCCCGAGCGGTTACGCCGCAGCCGCCGCCAGCCCTGCCGCCATAGGCCGGGACGGCGGGGGATGGCGACGGCACGGGGCGCGGTGAGTTGGGTGTCGGGCATGGGTTTAGTACCCGCTATCGCTGATCCGAGAGTCCCACACGCTGGGCGTCATCGCGAGCCGCCTCCTGGCGGCGTGGCGATCCAGGGCCCTCGGGGTCCCTGCGGCCCTGGATTGCTTCGGCGCTGCGCGCCTCGCAATGACGGTCATGCGCCTTCACTCGAGCCGGATGCGCGGGTCGACGAAGACGTAGGCGATGTCGGTCAGCAAGGTGGCGATGATCAGCATCACCGTGATCACCAGGGTTTCGGCCATGATGATGGGGTAGTCGAGCTGCTGAATCGCGCTGATGTAGAGGAAGCCGAGGCCCGGCCAGGTGAACACGGTCTCGGTGACCGGTGCGGTCGCCAGCATCAGGCCGAACAGGATGCCGAGATAGGTCAGCACGGGCATGAAGGCGTTGCGCAGCGCGTGGCCGAACACGACGCGCCGCTCCGGCAGGCCGCTGGCGCGCGCGGCGACGACGAAATCGTGGCGCAGCACATCGACCAGGTTGGCGCGCAGCAGCAGCGTGAGGGTCGCGGTGTTGAAATAGGTCAGCACCGCGACCGGGAGCACCATGTGCCATAGCCCATCCAGAAACGTGCTGCCGAACAGGGCGCCGCGCGTGGAGTAGGCGCCGTAGCTTGGGAAGACGCCGAGCCAGTACGAGAAGATCAGGATCAGCAGGATGCCGGCGAGAAAGCCCGGAAGGGACTGGCCGAGCAATGCGCTCGCCATCACGCCGAAATCGAGCCGAGTGTACTGGCGGGTGGCGGCGATGGTGGCGACGGCGGTGGCCAGCGCGACGGCGAGCAGGATCGCCGGCACCTGGATTTTCAGCGTCTCCAGCCCCCAGGTCGTAAGCAGGCCGGCCACCGGCTGATTGTACATGATGCTGGTGCCGAGATCGAGGTGCGCCACACTCCACAGCCAGTGGAAGTAGCGCAGCACCACGTTCTCATCGAGGTGGTAGTAGTGCGTGAGGATCTGCACCTGTTCGTTGGTCACGCCGGGCCGGTCGGCCATCAGCAGGGCCACGGGATTGCCGAGCGCGTTGACCAGGAAAAAGATGATCGCGCTGACGCCCGCGATCAGCACCATCGAGAAAACAAGCCGGCGCAGCACGAAGCGGAGCAAGCCCATCGCCCGACGATAGGCGCGGGCAAATTCCTTGACAATCACGGGGTCGGGTGGTGGCGTCTGCGCACCCCAGGCAGACGAAGAGTGCTGCACATGTCCCAGCAGAGCCGACGCGATCTTCTCAAGGCCGCCGGCGTGACGGCGGCCGGGCTGGCGGCGGGCAGCCTGGGTGCCGGTCCGGGACGCGCGGCCGAACCGTTCTTCAAGCTCTACTTCATGATCCCGAACAATCAGCCGGCGCGCATGGCGTGGGGAACGCTGGCCGCACAGCAATGGCGCAAACTCGGCATCGACGTGATCGCGAGCTACGTGCCGTTCTCCGCCATCCTGCCGCGACGCTCGACGCCGGACGGCAAGACCTATGTGGACGGCGGTTGGGATTCGTATCTCGAGCGGTACTACTACAGCTCGATCACGCCGATGCCGAACTCGCTGTTCGAGAGCAAGCTGATCCCGCCGAACGGTCCGAACTACTATTTTATCAGCGACCGGGTGATCGACAACGCGTGCGAGGCGTATGCGAGCGCCACCGAGGCCGGGCCGCGGAAAGCGGCGATCGAGCAGTTCGAAAAGCGCTGGTACGAAACCGAGCCGATGACGATCCTGTTCTATCCGGAGGACGTCATCGCGGTGAACCCGAAGCTCACCGGGTTCGACAGCACGACCTACGACCCGGTGTTCTATCCGCGGCCGGAGAACTGGAGGATCGAGGGTGCGGGCGACGACGCCACCTCCGCCTTCGCGTGCTGGGAGCCGCCGGACACGCTGCTGCCGATCTACGACACCGGCTATAACTGCTCGAACGTGTTCGGCCCGGTGTACGACACGCTGCTCGAATACCGTTCCTGGCAGGACAAGACCCTGGTGCCGGCGCTGGCCGAGAACGTCACCTCCTCGAACGACGGCAAGCACTGGGTGATCACGCTGCGGCAGGGCGTGAAGTGGCATAGCGGCGAGGAATTTTCCGCGAAGGACGTGAAGTTCTCTTGGGACGTGATGCTGAACAAAGCCTATGCCAGCCTGCGGCAGTCGCCGATGCAGGACGTGTTCGGCTCGCCGGACGCCTACAAGATCACCGGTCCGCACGAGATCACCGTTGATCTGCCGGCCTATTCCATCCTGTTCCGCGATTTCGTGCTGGGCGCGATGGCGATCATGCCGGAGCACGCGTACAAGGACATCAAGCCCGAGGACATGCGGGGTCATGTCGCGAACACCTGGCTCGGCGCCTACACGGTGAAAACGTCGTCGGGTGCCAGCTACACCGCGCATGGCGGCATCGGCACCGGGGCATGGATCGCGATGGGCCTCGATCCCGTGCGCAAGGCGTACAAATACGTGAAGAATCCGAACTACTGGAAACAGACCAGCGGGAACGTGAAGACGTACTGGCTGGTGAACATCCAGGGCACCGACGCCGTGCTGAGCGCGCTGAAGTCGGGCGAGATCGACGCGCACGATCCGATGTACGACATCGGATCGCTGGTGCACACGATCGATGCGAGCTGGGGCAAGGTGCAGCGCTTCGACAGCTTCAAGTGGCAGCACATATGCTACAACCTGCGCCATCCGATTTTCGGTACCGGAACGGAGACGCCGCTGGGTAAGAAGGACCCGGCGCGAGCGGCCGAGGCGGCGGCGTATGTGCGCAAGGCGATGAGCCTTGCCATACCGCGCGACCAGATCGTCAACCAGATCGCGTCGGGCTACGGCCATCCCGGCACCGTCCCGATCCCCTGGTCGGCGCCGGAATACGACCACGACTTGCTGAAGCCGATCCCGTACGACATGGACCAGGCGCGGCAGTACCTCGGCCGGGCCGGCTACGCCGTCTGATCGACAAGGCTGTGTTGTCGTTTACTTAACCTTCGCCCCCCTAGCGTGGCCGTGCGCGCGAAAAACGGCCACCGTATGGATCATCTGCTCGTCGCAGGCCTGAGCCCGGCGTTTCTGTTGATGGCGTACGGCAGCGTGAAGACCCGCTCGAGCTGGCGCAGCCTGTCGCTGTGGATGGCGTTCCTGGCCGGCGCAGGCGCCGCCTTCGTCGCCATGGTCGTGGAAATCTGGGTCATGCGCGCCCTGCGGCCCGAGGCGATGGACGTGGTTGCCGGAGCCGCCACCCGCGCGTTTTTCGGCGCGGCGCTGCCCGAGGAGACCGTGAAGCTGCTCGCCGTGCTGGCCGTGCTCGGCCGCGCCGCGCACAAGCACCGGGTACAGGACGTGATCATGCTGGCGCTCACCGTCTCGATGGGCTTCGCCGGCATGGAGAACCTGCTCTACATCGCCGGGCCGCAGCGCGGAGTGGCGCTGATGCGGGCGGTCACCGCGGTTCCGGCGCACGGCATCTTCGGCCTGGCGATGGGCGCGCTGCTCGCCGCCTCGCGGCTGCACTTCGGCCGGCTCGGCCAAGCCACGCCGATCGCGCTAGGCACATCGGTGCTGCTGCACACCGCCTACGACTTCCCGCTGATGTCGTTGCGGCCGGCCTACCCGAATACCTGGGAATTCCCGCTGCTGCTCGGCACGATGACCGTCGGGGCGCTGCTCGCCATCACGCTGAGCAACCAGGTCCTGGCGGACGCAGCCGAGCGGGACCCCTACTCCGCCCAGCCGACCGGGCCGGCCGACGCGGCGGCGCCAACGCTGTTCGGCACGATCATCATGGCCCTGTTCGCGCCGGGGTTCGGCTTGCTGATGATCGGCAGCCCCGATGATCTGACGCGCTGGCTCGTGCTGTTCATCTCGCTGTTGCCGCTGACCCTCGGCATCGACCTGCTGGCGACGGGGCGAAGCCGCCGGAACATCTGGCTGTCCGCGCGGCTGCGGCCGCCGCCGCGCCGCTTCTCCGGGCCCGACCGCGCCGGCTAGGCGAGTAAGCGCAAGCGAACCCATCCGGCCCTAGGACCGGAGCGCCGTCCGCCCACGACTATCGGCGGGCGATCATGTCGATCTCCACGATCGTGCCTCGCGCCAGCCCGGTGACGCCGACCGTGGTACGCGCGGGGCGGCGATCGGCGGGGAAATACTCGGCGTAGACGCGGTTGAACGCGGCATAGTCCCGCTCGCAGTTGGTGAGAAAGGCGCGCACGCACACCACGTCCGCCAGCGTGGCGTTCACGCCGGCCAGCACGCGCTGCAGGTTGTCCATGACCTTGCGGGTTTGCGCCTCGACGCCGTCGGGCGGCGGACGGTCATCGGGCTCGCTGTCGGTCGCGACCTGGCCGGTGACGAACAGCCATCCGCCGGTCTCGACGACGTGCGAATAGGGGGCGACCGGCGCGGGGCCGCCGGAAATCATGTGGAAGACGGCGTCGTTCACGATGCGAGCCTTTCAGGATTG
>Ga0213875_10000828_pt1 | contig 23006 bp, 11 predicted proteins | sample BarmaccomBMRX_R8_FD_160105 | JGI IMG/M metagenome (GOLD analysis project Ga0213875, IMG submission 160105) | Root-associated microbial communities from Barbacenia macrantha in rupestrian grasslands, the National Park of Serra do Cipo, Brazil - RX_R8 | ecosystem: Host-associated > Plants > Roots... | reverse complement strand
CGTTTCTACTCGCACCAGCCTGACTTGAATTTCGACAACCCGCGGGTGTTTCGCGCGGTCGCCAATGTCATGCAGTTCTGGCTCGATCTCGGGGTCGACGGCATGCGGCTCGATGCGGTGCCGTATCTGATCGAGCGCGAGGGCACCAACAACGAGAATCTGCCGGAGACGCATGCCGTCCTGAAAGCGCTGCGCCGCGAACTGGACCTGCACTACACCGACCGCATGCTGTTGGCAGAGGCCAATCAATGGCCGGAAGACGTATTGCAATATTTCGGCGCGGGGGACGAATGCCATATGGCGTTCCACTTCCCGCTGATGCCGCGCATCTATATGGCAGTGGCGACGGAGGACCGCCACCCGGTGACCGACATCATGCGGCAGACGCCCGATATCCCGGAGAACTGTCAGTGGGCGGTGTTCCTGCGCAACCACGACGAGCTGACGCTCGAAATGGTCACCGATCGGGAGCGCGACTACCTGTGGAACTACTACGCCTCCGACCGGCGCGCCCGCATCAATCTCGGCATCCGCCGGCGCCTTGCGCCGCTGATGGAGAACGACCGCCGCAAGATCGAATTGCTGAACGGATTGCTGATCTCGATGCCGGGGACGCCGGTGCTCTATTACGGCGACGAGATCGGCATGGGGGACAATGTCTTTCTCGGCGATCGCGACGGGGTGCGCACGCCGATGCAGTGGTCGCTCGACCGCAATGGCGGCTTCTCGCGCGCCGACCCGGCGCGTCTCTACCTGCCGCCGATCATGGACGCGGTGTACGGCTTTCAGGCGGTCAATGTCGAGGCGCAGAGCCGCTCGCCCTCGTCGCTGCTGAACTGGGTCAAGCGGCTGGTGGCGGCGCGCCGATCGCGCCGCGCCCTGAGCCGCGGATCGCTGCGCTTTCTCTACCCGTCGAACCGCAAGGTCATCGCCTATCTGCGCAGCTGGGGCGACGAGACGATCCTGTGCGTCGCCAACCTGTCGCGCTCGGCGCAGGCGGTCGAACTCGACCTGTCCGAATTCCGCGGGCGGCAGGTGGTCGAATTGCTCGGCCGCAGCGTCTTCCCGACGATCGGCGAACTGCCCTATCTGTTGACCTTGCAGGGTCACACCTTCTTCTGGTTCGAGCTGACCCAGGCGCAGGCGTCCGCCGGATTGCCGGCGCAGACGCCGGCCGTTGCGCCTGAATTCGTGACGCTGGTCGTTCCGCAGGGCTGGGACGATCTGTTCGGCCGGCACAATCTGCCGCTGCTCGAAGGCGAGGTGATTGCTGCTTTTGTGCCGCGGCAGCGTTGGTTCGGGGCGAAGGACCAGCGAATTCGCCGCGCCCGCATCGTGGCGCGCGGCGAGATCGCCCGGCCGGCCGCGGAAACTGGCGGGTCCGATACCTATCTTGCTGCACTGGTCGAGATCGAGCTGAGCGGCGGCAACCCGCAACGCTATTTCCTGCCGCTCGCGACGCTGTGGTCGCCGGGGGAAAGCGAATTGCGGCAGTCGCTGCTGCCCGCGACGCTCGCCGAATTGCGCCAGTTCCGCCGCGAAGGCGCGCTGCTCGACGCGCTATCACAGGACGGGTTCGCGCTTGCCCTGCTCCATGCGATGCAGCGCGATGCGACGGTTCCGCTTGCCGGTGGCGAGCTGCGGTTCCGCCGCACCGCGATCTACGACCGGGTGCCTGCGCCCGAGCGCATCGTCGTGCGGCGCGCCGGCGCCGAGCAGTCGAACAGCTCCGTGTTCTTTGAAGAATACGGCATGCTCAAGATGTACCGCCGGGTCCAAGCGGGCCCGCATCCCGAGATCGAGATGTCCCGTTTCCTTGTCGAGCGTGCCGGGTTCGCCAACACGCCCCCATTGCTCGCGACGGTCGAGATCGCGCTCGGAGAGGATACGGGTCCGGAAACCAGCGCGCTCGGCGTCCTGTTCGGATTCGTGCGCAACCAGGGAGACGGGTGGAACCAGGCGCTGAATTACCTGACCCGCTATCTGGACGACGCGCTGCTGGAGACGGCTCCGGGCGGTCCCGAGCGGCCGGCCGAATTGCCCGATCCCGATCACTTCTTCCTCGGGCTCGCGCGTCAGCTCGGCATGCGTACGGCCGAGATGCACCGCGCGCTGGCCGAACATGCCGGGGACGACCCGGCCTTCCGGCCCGAGCCGATCACTCGCGAGGATATTGCCGAATGGCGCAGCGAGCTGGAGCGCTCGGCGAGCGACATGATCGGCGCCCTGGGGCGCTCGAAGGCGGCTTTGCCCCCCGCGGCGCGCGACCTCGCGGAGCAGCTGCTCGGCGCCCGCGATCGGCTGTTCCAGCAGATCCGCACGCTGATCCCCGACGAGATCGCCGCCGAGAAAACGCGCTACCACGGCGACTATCACCTCGGGCAGGTCATGGTCGTGCAGAACGACTTCTTCATCATCGATTTCGAGGGCGAGCCGACGCGGCCCGTTGCGGCCCGGCGGCGCAAGACCTCGCCGCTGCGCGACGTCGCCGGCATGATCCGCTCGTTCGACTACGCCGTCGTCGCGGCAGTCCGGCAATTGGCGGAATCGCGGCCTGCGGCGGAGCCGCGCATGGCCGAACTGGCCGAGGCGTGGCGGCAGCGCGCGGTGGACGGCTTCCGCGCCGCTTATCGCCGCACGATGCGCGGCTGCGGTTCGTACCCGGAAAACAAGCGCCACGGGCGCGACATGATCGCGTTCTTCGTGCTCGAAAAGGCTGTCTACGAGGTCGCCTACGAACTCGCCAACCGTCCGGCCTGGGTGGTCATCCCCCTCAAGGGGATTCTCGGCATTCTCGCGAGAGCAGGGGGAGGCGAGCATGCCGCATCGGCCTAATCCGGCAATTCAGGCGATCCTCGAGGCGCGACACGGCGATCCGTTCTCGTTTCTCGGCATGCACAAGACCGGCGCCGGCGTCGCGGTGCGCGCGATGCTGCCGCAGGCCGAGGAGCTGACGATCGTCGATTCGGCGACCGGCGAGGTCGCGGCGGAGGCGGTGCGCATGCACCCCGACGGGTTTTACGTCGCGACGATGGCGGACCGGCCCGAGCCGTTCCGCTATCGCCTGCGCATGCTGAGCCGCGGCGTATGGCACGAATTCGACGACATCTACCGCTTTGCCCCGGTGCTTGGGGAACTCGACATCCACCTGCTGGTCGAAGGCAATCATCTGGCGAGCTACAGCAAGCTCGGCGCTCACATGGTGGTCCATGAGGGCGCCGAGGGCGTCGCCTTTGCGGTGTGGGCGCCCAATGCGCGGCGGGTCAGCGTCGTCGGCGACTTTAACCACTGGGACGGCCGCCGCGTGCCGATGCGGGCGCGCAGCGGCGGGTTCTGGGAGGTGTTCGTCCCGGGCCTGCGCGCCGGGCATCTCTACAAATACGAGATCCTCGGCGCGGACGGCGAGGTCTTGCCGCTCAAGGCCGACCCGCATGCGGAATGGGCCGAGCCCCCACCCGGCACGGCCTCGATGGTGGCAGCACCGTCGCGCCACGTTTGGCAGGACGGATCGTGGATGGCCGATCGCTGGCGCGCCAATGACCGCGAATCGCCGATCGCGATCTACGAGGTCCATCTCGGCTCGTGGCGCCGCAACGTCGCCGAGCGGGGCCGCTACCTGACCTACCGCGAGCTGGCCGAGCAACTCGTGCCCTATGTGGTCGAAATGGGCTTCACCCATATCGAAGTGTTGCCGGTGACCGAATACCCGTTCGACGGCTCCTGGGGCTACCAGCCGATCTCGCTGTTCGCGCCGACCAGCCGGTACGGCGCGCCCGACGATTTCCGCGCCTTTGTCGATGCCTGTCACCGCGCCGGGCTCGGCGTGTGGCTCGATTGGGTGCCCGGCCACTTCCCGACCGATGCACACGGGCTCGGCCGGTTCGACGGCACGGCCCTTTACGAGCACGCCGACCCGCGCCAGGGCTTCCACCACGATTGGAACACGCTGATCTACAATTACGGCCGCCGCGAGGTTGCCAACTTCCTGCTGTCGAGCGCGCTTTATTGGCTGCGCGAATTCCACATTGACGGCATTCGCGTCGACGCCGTGGCCTCGATGCTGTACCTCGACTACAGCCGGCAAGCCGGGGAGTGGATCCCCAACGCCTTCGGCGGCCGCGAGAACATCGAGGCCATCGCCTTTCTGCGCCGCCTCAACGAGCTGGTGTTCGGCGAAAGCAGCGGCGCGACGACGGCCGCCGAAGAATCGACAGCCTGGCCGATGGTGTCGCGCCCGACCTATGTCGGCGGGCTCGGCTTCGGCTTCAAATGGAACATGGGCTGGATGCACGACACGCTCAGCTACATGTCGCAGGATCCGATCTACCGCAGCTACCGGCACAACAACCTGACCTTCGGGCTGCTTTACGCCTATCACGAAAACTTCATCCTGCCGCTCAGCCACGACGAGATGGTGCATGGCAAAGGCTCGCTGATCGGCAAGATGCCGGGCGACCGCTGGCAGAAATTCGCCAATCTGCGGGCCTATCTCGCCTTTATGTGGACCCATCCCGGCAAAAAGCTGCTGTTCATGGGCAGCGAATTTGCGCAAGAGCGCGAGTGGAACCACGATATCGGGCTCGACTGGCAGCTGCTCGGCGATCCGTTCCACGAGGGCGTCCGCCGGCTGGTCCGCGATCTGAACCGGCTCTATCGCGACACGCCGACGCTCTACCGATTGGATTGCGATCCGGACGGGTTCACCTGGATCGATGCGGCGAATGCCGCGGAAAGCGTGCTGTCCTACCTGCGCCGCGGCCGCGACCCGCACGAGCTTGCCGTCATCGTGTGCAATTTCACGCCGGTGCCGCGGCTCAATTACCGGATCGGCGTGCCGCGTCCCGGACGGTACCGCGAGCGGATCAACACCGACGCGGGCGATTATGCCGGCAGCGGCATCGGCAATGCGGGCGAAGTCTACGCCGAACCCGCGCCGATGCACGGCCACCCGCACTCCCTGTGCTTGCAGCTGCCGCCGCTCGGCGTCCTGATCCTGACCGCGGATTGAGCGGCGCTTGACCGGATCGCGGTGAGGTCGGATCTAGTGGTTCGGGGTCGTCCCCGCGCGAGCGGCAAAGGCGCGTGGTCGCCCTCGCGCCGTTGGAACGGCGGCAACAGAGGCGGGGCGGCCTCGGCGAAAAACCCGTCCGGGAGGAAAGCAGGGGATGGCATCCCCGTCTAAGATATGGCCCGGCCGGCCGTATCCGCTCGGCGCGAACTGGGACGGCAAGGGCGTCAACTTCGCCATCTTCTCGGCGCATGCGGAGAAGGTGGAGCTGTGCCTGTTCGACAGTTTCGGGCGCCGCGAGGTCGATCGCATCGCGCTCACCGAATACACCGACGAAGTCTGGCACGCCTACCTGCCGGATGCTCGGCCCGACCTGCTTTACGGTTACCGCGTGCACGGTCCCTACGACCCGCCGCGCGGGTATCGCTTCAACCCCAACAAGCTGTTGATCGATCCCTATGCGAAGGCGCTGCACGGACGGGTGCGCTGGCACGATTCGCTGTTCGGCTATCGCCTCGGAGGCCCTCGCGAGGACCACGCGATGGATCGCCGCGACAACGCCCGCCATGTCCCCAAATGCCGGGTCGTCGAGACCGCGTTCACCTGGGGGGAGGACCGTCTCCCGGAGACCCCGTGGGAAGAGACGATCATCCTCGAACTGCATGTCCGCGGCTTCACGATGAAGCACCCGGAGATTTCGCTCGAGCATCGCGGCAATTTGGCCGGCCTGTCTTCCCCGGCAATCATCGATTATCTGGTCGGGCTCGGGATCACCGCAGTCGAGCTGTTGCCGATCCAGGGGTCGGTGACCGAGCACCACCTCGCGGCGCGCGGCCTGACCAATTACTGGGGCTACAATACGATTGCGTTTTTCGCGCCGGACCCGCGCTTTCTGCCGACCGGCTCGATCGCGGCGTTCAAGACCGCGGTGAAGCGCCTGCACGAGGCCGGGATCGAGGTCATCCTCGACGTCGTCTATAACCACAGCGGCGAGGGCAACCATCTCGGCCCCACCCTCTGCTTTCGCGGCATCGACAATCTCTCCTACTACCGTCTGCACGAGGACCGCCGCTATTACCGGGACGTCACCGGAACCGGCAACACCCTCAACATCGATCATCCGAGGGTGCTGCAGCTCGTCATGGATTCGCTGCGGTATTGGGCCGACGAGATGCATGTCGACGGCTTTCGCTTCGACCTCTGCACAACGCTTGCGCGCGAAAATGGCGATTACGCGCAGGGCAGCGCCTTTCTCGATGCGATCCGCCAGGACCCGGTTCTGAACCGCCTCAAGCTGATCGCCGAGCCTTGGGATTTGGGGCCATACGGCTACCAGCTTGGAAACTTCCCGCCCGGCTGGACGGAATGGAACGCGCAATACCGCGACTCGGTGCGGCGCTTCTGGAAAGGCGACCGCGGTTTGGTGCCGGAGCTGGCGTCGCGCGTTGCCGGCTCGTCGGACATTTTCGGCTACCGCGGCCGGCGGCCATCGGCCAGCATCAATTTCGTCACCGCGCATGACGGTTTCACGCTGCACGACCTTGTTAGTTACAGCCACAAGCACAACGAAGCGAATGGCGAGGACAACCGGGACGGCCACGAGCCGAATTTCAGCTGGAATTGCGGCGTCGAGGGACCGACCGGCGATCCGGCGATTACCGCCTTGCGCGACCGCCAGAAGCGCAGCCTGCTCGCGACCTTGCTGCTGTCGCTTGGCGTGCCGATGCTGCTGGCCGGCGACGAACTCGGCCGCACGCAACGCGGCAACAACAACGCCTATTGCCTCGACGACGATGTCTCCTGGACCGAATGGCGGAACGTTAGGCCCGAGGACGACGATCTCGGCGACTTCGTGCGCTACCTGATCCACCTGCGCCGGCGGCATCGGGTCTTTTCGCGCCCGCGCTTCTTCCGGGGCGAAGTGCTGTCGGAGGCCGGGGTCAAGGACATAACCTGGGTGACGGCGTCCGGCGAGGAAGCGACAGCCGAGGACTGGCGCAATGCCTCCGCGCTCTCGCTCGGCTATGTCCTGAGCGGCGCGGCCGGCGAGTTCTACACGCGGGGCGGGCAGCGCGATATCGACGAGAGTTTTCTCGTGATGATGAGCGCGTCCTCCGAGGAGATCGCGTTTCGCATACCGCGCCTCGCCGCCCCGATGTCCTGGGCGCCGCTGGTCGACACCTCGCAGGCGACTGGGTTTGCCGCGAGCCGCACGATCTTCGCCCCCGGCGAGGTCTACCGGCTGAAGGCGAATTCCTTCGTTTTGTTCATCAATCGCGCGCCGCGCTCGGAGCAAGCGCGGGCGCTCGGCGTTACCGGGAAGGCCCCCGGTTCCGCGACCCCGGGGCGCACCGAACCCGATACCGCGCCGGCCGGCGCGGGAGAGACCAGGAACCGCGATGCATCACCGTCATAGGCTGCCCTTCGGAGCCGAGACCGGCACCGGCGGCGTGCGCTTCCGGCTGTGGGCCCCGCGCGCCCGCTCGGTCTTTCTGGCGCTCGAGAGCGAGATTGAGGGTGCGGCGTTGCGCCTTCCGATGCGGGCGGAAGAGGACGGGTTTTTCGCGCTGCAAACGCCGCAGGCGCAGCCCGGGTCGCGCTATCGGTACGTCGTCGACGGCACGCCGGTGCCGGACCCGGCCTCGCGCTACCAGCCCGAGGATGTGCACGGTCCGAGCGAGGTGATCGACCCCGAGGCGTATGTTTGGCGCGATCTCGGCTGGAAGGGTCGCCCGTGGGAAGAAATCGTGCTTTACGAGCTGCATGTCGGCACGTTTTCCGAAACCGGCGATTTCGCCGGCATCGTGCCGCACCTCGACTACATCCGGGCGCTGGGGGCGACCGCGGTCGAGCTGATGCCGATCGCCGATTTCCCGGGGGAGCGCAATTGGGGCTATGACGGCGTGCTGCTCTACGCGCCCGAAGGCCGCTATGGCCGGCCGGACGATCTGAAGGCGCTGGTCGAGGCCTGTCACGAACGCGGCCTCGCGATCATTCTCGATGTCGTCTACAACCATTTCGGTCCGGAGGGTAATTACCTCTCCGGCATTGCCCCTGACTATTTCACCGACCGCCACAAGACCCCATGGGGCGCCGCGATCGACTACGCCGGGCCGCGCAGCCGGGCGGTGCGGGATTTTGTCGTCAACAACGCGCTTTACTGGCTCGAGGAATTTCAGTTCGACGGGCTGCGCCTCGATGCCGTCCACGCCATCATCGACGAGAGCGAGCCCGACATCGTCGGTGAAATCGCCGAAACCGTCCGCGCGCGGCTGCCCGACAGGCACATTCACCTGATCCTGGAGAACGAGCGCAACGAGGCATGGCGGCTGTCCGGCCGCGCCAGCGCGACCGGCTGCAATGCGCAGTGGAACGACGATCTGCATCATGCGCTGCACGTGCTGATCACCGGCGAAACCGCGGGCTATTACGGCGATTACGCCGACCGTCCGGTCGAGCATCTCGGCCGCGCACTGGCCAGTGGTTTCGTTTATCAGGGCGAGCCGTCGCCGTCGCATGACGGGGAGCCGCGCGGCGAGCCGTCGGGCATGTTGCCGCCGACCGCCTTCATCTCTTTCCTGCAGAACCACGACCAGGTCGGCAACAACGCCTTTGGCACCAGGATAGCGACCCCTGCCGACCAGGAATTGCTGCATGCGGGAGTGGCGATTTTGCTGCTCGCACCGCAGATCCCGATGCTGTTCATGGGGGAGGAGTGGGCCAGCGCGCGGCCTTTCGCCTATTTCTGCGACTTCGAGCCTGAGCTTGCCCAGGCGGTGCGCGAAGGCCGGCGCCGCGAATTCGCCAAGTTCCCCGAATTCCAGGACGAGACGGCGCGCGAGAAGATCCCGGACCCGACCGCGGAAGCGACCTTCATTGGGTCGCGGATCGATTGGCGCGAGCCCGAGCAGCCGGAGCATGCGCGCTGGCTGGAGCGCTATCGGCGCCTGCTCGCGTTGCGCACGCGGGAGATCGTTCCCCGTCTGCCCGGCATGGGCGGCTATAGCGGCGATTACCGCATGCTCGGACGGCTGGCGCTGCGGGTGGAGTGGCGTCTCGGGGACGGCTCTCGACTGGTGATGCTGGCCAATTTTGCAGCCGAACCGGAGACCGTCGGCGGCGGTACGGCAGACGCGCGTTTGCTCTACGCCTCTGCCGCGACCCCCTCTAGCGGGACCGGCATCCCGGCGCGCTCGGCCGCCTTCTTCCTGGCACCGGCCCGCGAGGGTCCGTGAGCGGGGCATCCGCGCTGGCCGAGCTTGCCCGGCTTCTCGGGATCGAGACGCGTCATACCGACGCCCTCGGCGTCGTTCACGATATTGCAGAGGACGCGCTTCTCGCGCTGGTCGCCGCGTTCGGCCTGCCGCCGGACCCGACGCGCGCGATTGAGTCGCTGAATGAGCGCAGCCGATCGGTCCCGTTCGGATTGGCACCGGTTCACCTTCTTCATGCCGAGGACGAGCAGCCTCGACTGGGGCTGCGGTTGAACGCCGGCGCCGCGCCGGTCGAGTGGGAATGCCTCCTTGAGACCGGCGAGCGGCGCAGCGGTACCGCCTTCGCCGCGAGTGTGTCGCAGGATCCGGAGCGCTGCGATCTGGCGTTGCCGTCCGGTCTGCCGCTCGGCTACCACCGGCTGGCATTGCGCGCCGGAACGCTGGAGGCCCAACTCAGCCTCATTGTCGCGCCGCCCTCCTGCTATCTGCCGCCGGAGCTGAGGCCCGGCGGACGCTGCTGGGGGCTGACCGCACAGCTTTACGGCCTGCGTAGCGGCCGCGACTGGGGCATGGGCGATTTCGGCGATCTGGCCCGGCTTGCCTCGGGGGCCGGCGAGTTCGGCGCCGCCGTGCTCGGCCTCAACCCGCTGCACGCGCTGTTTGCCGCCGAGCCGCGGCATGTGAGCCCGTATTCGCCATCGAGCCGGTCGCATCTCGACTATCTCTACATCGACGTGACCGCGGTGCCGGGTTACCCGGAGGCCGCACAAGAGGTCGGCGTCTCGGAGGAGTTGCTTGGCGCCGCGCGCGCTGCGCCACTCGTCGATCACGCCGCCGTCGCGGCGCTGAAGCGGCCCGTCTTGGAGGCCGCCTTTCGCCACTTTCAACGGCAGGAGCTGGCGCGGGGCGGGACCCCGCTCGGCCAAGCCTTTCGGCGCTTCCAGCGGGAGGGCGGGGAGGCGCTGGCAGCCTTTGCCGCGTTCGAGGCCTTGCAGGAGCGCTTTGCCGCGGAGGGCAACCTCTCGTGGCGGAGTTGGCCGGCGGCGATGCGCAACCCGAGCTCACCCGAAATTGCGCAATTTGCCCGGGTGCATCGCGATCGCATCGAATTCTTCCAGTTCCTGCAATGGCAGGCGGAGGAACAGCTCGCCGCCGCGGCGGCTGCCGCGCGGGCGGGCGGGCTGTCGATCGGCCTTTACCGCGACCTCGCGGTCGGGGTCGATCCCAACGGCGCGGAAGCCTGGGGCGATCAGGCGTTGGTGGCGCCGGGTGCCTCGATCGGCGCGCCTCCCGACCCGCTGAGCCGGGCGGGCCAGAATTGGGGGTTGGCGCCGGTCAATCCGGTGGTGTTGCGGGAGCGCGCTTTTGCCCCGCTCGTCAACTCGCTGCGCGCCAACATGCGCCATGCCGGGGTGCTGCGGATCGATCATGTCATGTCGCTGAAGCGGCTCTACTGGATACCGACCGGCACCGGCGCGACCGGCGGCGCCTACGTCAATTATCCGTTCGAAGATCTACTCCGGCTAGTCGCGCTGGAAAGCCGCCGCCACAGCTGTGCGGTCATCGGCGAGGATCTCGGCACCGTTCCCGAGGGGTTTCGCGAAGCGATGCAGGCCGCCAACGTCCTGTCGTACCGGGTCGTGGCTTTCGAGCGCCGCAGCGACCGCACCCTCGTCCCGCCGCAGCACTATCCGCCATTGGCCGCGGCTTCCGCCGCGACGCACGACATCGCGACTCTCAAAGGCTTCTGGCTCGGTCGCGACATCGATTGGCGAACCCAGCTCGATCTTTATCCCGACGCCGCGGCGCGCGACACCGAGGTAGCCGAGCGAAGCCGCGATCGGCAGATGCTGCTGCAGGCCCTCGCCGCCGAGGGCCTAATGCCGGCCGAGCGCTTCCCCGAGTTTCTGTCCGCGGCCGGCGAGCCCGTCTATTCGGCCAAGCTTGGCGATGCGATCCTCGCCTACCTCGCGCGGTCCCACTCCCGCTTGATGCTGATCCAGCTCGAAGACGTGATCGGCGAAAGCGAGCAGGCCAACCTTCCGGGGACGATCGATCAGCACCCCAATTGGCGGCGCCGCATGTCTCGCTCGATCGAGGACATCCTGGCGGGGCCGGAGCTGAAGCGCGTCGCCGCACTCGTGGCGCAGGAACGCGCCTCGGCCGGGCCCGCTTCATGACCGGTCCGACCGGGGATTTCGGCCCGATCCGCGCGACCTACCGGCTGCAATTCCACAAGGATTTCACGTTCCGCGACGCGCTGGCGCTGGTGCCCTATTTCGCGGAGCTCGGCGTCAGCCACCTTTATGCCTCGCCGGTCATGGAGGCGCGACCGGGATCGACCCACGGCTACGACATCGTCGACCACAACCGGCTCAATCCCGAGATCGGCACCGAGGCGGAGTTCCGGGCGCTCGTCGAGGCGCTGCATGCGCGCGGCATGGGCCTCATTCTCGATTTCGTCCCGAACCACATGGGGGTCGGCGGGCGCGACAATGCGTGGTGGCTGGATGTGCTCGAATGGGGACAGGAATCGCCCTATGCGGCCTATTTCGACATCAACTGGGAGGCGGCGCGGGCCGATCTGACCGGCCGGGTGCTGCTGCCCGTCCTGGGCGACCAGTACGGGGTGATCCTCGAAAAGGGCGAGATCGCGCTTCGCTTCGATCCCGCCGAAGGCAGCTTCAGCGCCTGGTATTACGATCACCGCTTCCCGATTTCGCCGCGCACCTATCCGCGCATCCTCGAAGAAGGCGGCGCGCCGCTCGATTCCTTGACCGCCGCCTTTACCGAACTGCAAGGCGTCAGCGACGGGCGGGTGCACGAGCAGGCGGCGGAGCTGAAGCGACGGCTGGCCCGCGAGGCGGCGGAGCCGGAGGTCGAGGCGGCGCTGGCGAGCGCGGTTGCCGCGTTCACCGGCACCCCCGAACGTCCTGCAAGCTTCCTGCGCCTGCATCGCCTGCTGCAGGAGCAGGCCTATCGCCTCGCCTATTGGCGCGTCGCCGCGGAGGAGATCAACTACCGGCGGTTCTTCAACATCAACGATCTCGCCGGGCTGCGCATGGAACTGCCCGAATTGTTCGAGGCGACGCACCGGCTCGCCTTTGCGATGGTCGAGCGCGGCGACATCCAGGGCTTGCGCATCGACCACATCGACGGGCTGTTCGACCCTGGTGCCTATTGCGACGCCTTGCAGGCGCGCTTCGACGGGCGGCTGTTCGTGCTGGTCGAGAAGATCCTGGCGCGCTACGAGACGCTGCCCGATTGGCCGATCGCGGGCAGCACCGGGTACGATTTCGTCAACCAGGTCCTGGAGCTGTTTGTCGACGGGTCCGGCGAGCGCCCGATGACCCGGCTCTATCGCCGCCTCACCGGGCGCGACGAGAATTTCGACGAGGTTCTCTACGCCTGCAAGAAACGCATCATGCAGGTCAATCTCGCGAGCGAGATGAATGTGCTGGCCCGCCGCTTCCATCGCCTGTCGATGAGCGAGTGGCGGACGCGCGACTTTACTCTTAACGGCATGTTGGCGGCGCTGGAGGAGGTCATCGCCGCGTTTCCGGTGTATCGCACCTATGTCTCCGAACGCGGCGCGACCGCCGAAGACCACCGCTATCTCGACTGGGCGCTGGCCCAGGCGAAGAAGCGCTGGCGCGGCGCCGACCTGACGATCCTCGATTTCCTGCATCAGGTGCTGAGCGGCGCTCTGACCGGGCATTCCAATCCCGCCGCGGTGCTGCGCACCGCGATGCAGTTCCAGCAGATCACCGGCCCCGTAATGGCCAAATCCTTCGAGGACACTGCCTTCTACCGTTATTTCCGGCTGCTCGCGTTGAACGAGGTCGGCGGCGACCCGCGGCGGTTCGGCATCTCGGTCGGCGCCTTCCACCGGCTGATGCAGGATCGCGCCCGCAGCTGGCCGCGCGCAATGGTCACGACCGCAACGCACGACACGAAACGCGGCGAGGACGCGCGGCTGCGGATCGCGCTGTTGTCCGAACTCCCGCGCGAGTGGGGGCAGCGGGTCATGATGTGGCTGCGCCTCAACCGCCGCCATCGCTCGGCGATCGGCGACGAGCCGGTGCCGGACCGCAATGTCGAGTACCTGTTCTACCAGACCCTGGTCGGCTGCTGGCCGGCGGAGCTGATGCCCGACGACGCGGAGGGCGTGAAGGCGGTCGCCGAACGGGTCGGCGCCTACATGATCAAGGCGGTGCGCGAGGGCAAGCAGGAATCCGGCTGGAGCAACCCGAACACGGCCTACGAGGCGGGTCTGCAGCGCTTTGTCGAACACGTGCTCGATGCCTCGCGGCCGAACCCGTTTCTCGCCGATTTCCACGGCTTTCTCGCCCGGTTGTTACAGGCGGCGGCGGTCGCCTCCCTGGCGCAGCTTGCCCTCAAGCTGACCGTCCCAGGCATTCCGGACATCTACCAGGGAGGCGAGTTGTGGGATCTGAGCCTCGTCGACCCCGATAATCGCCGCCCGGTCGATTGGGAGCGGCGGCGGCGGTTGCTGAGCGAGGTCGGGGCGGCACGCCTCGCCGATCTGCGCGGCAACGCGCAGGACGGGCGCGAAAAGCTCTTCCTGACGCATCGGCTGCTCGGCTTGCGGGCGCGCCACCCGGAATTGTTCGCGGCGGGCGATTACGAGCCGCTTGAGGTCGAGGGCGAACCGCATGCCGATCGCCTCTGCGCCTTCGCGCGGCGGCATGGCGACACGACGATTGCGGTCGTCGTGCCGCGCCTGACTTACGCCTTGTACCGGGGCGGCGCGCCCGATTGGGGCGCCACGCAGATCGTGCTCCCCGCGGGCCGCCGGTGGCGCAGCGCGCTCGACGCTCGCGACCTCAAGCGCCACGATCTAGGGGGGCACGATCTCGACGGGCACGATCCCGACGGCGACGGGCGGCTGCGCGCCGCCGAGTTGTTCGAGAATTTCCCGGTTGCTGTCCTGGTGTCCGGCGAGGCGGCCGCATGATCCGCGCGGCTCTGCTGTTCGTCATGCTCGCGGCGGCGGCGGGCACCGCCTAGGCCGACGACGTCGGCCGGTTCAGCAATGACTGGACCGGCAACGGCATTGTCGTCGAGGCGGTACCCGACCCGAAAGTCCAGGGCGTGACCTGTCACCTCGCGCATTTCGATCGCGGCGTGATCGATCGGCTCGCCAACGGCAACTGGTTCGAGAACCCGTCCAACAGCGCCATTTCCTGTCAGCAGACCGGACCCATCGTGATCGGCAAATCGCGACCGACGCAAAAGGCGAGGACGTGTTTTCCGAGCGGATGAGCCTCTTTTTCAAATCGATCGCGGTGCGCCGGATCTACGACAAGAAGAACGACACGCTGATTTACGTCGCCTACAGCCGGCAGACAAAGGACGCCAGCGCCAAAATGGGCCTCTCTACGGTGGCGCTGTTCAACGGCAACGTCACCTGGAGCGGCGCGAAACCTTAACGCCGGTTGCGCACCATCCCGGTGCCCCGGATCCGCAAATGCCCGGCATTCTCCGGTTCGTCCCGGAATTGGTAAGGATCGCGGGGTTATGACCTCCCGTGACGCCCGCTCGGGGCAGAGGAGGGTCAATGGCTTCCCACGTAAAACGCATCTTGCTGATCGAGGACGACGAGCAGATTCGGGATTTCTTCGATGAAGTGCTGACAACAGCCGGCTACCGGGTCGAAAGCGTGGCCGCAGTCACCGAGGGTCGCACGCATTTGACCGAGCAGGCCTGGGATCTGCTGATCGCCGACTATCGGCTGAAGGACGGCACCGGTATCGCGGTAGCCAACGAGGCCGCGGCGAGAGGGATCAGAACCGCCATCATCTCCGGCTACATCTTCCAGGTCTCTCCCGAAGACGCGCATCGCCACGACTTCCTGATGAAGCCGATCCGGGCAGCCGAATTGCTGCAGGCCGTCGAACAGCGGATCGGCGCCGCTTAGCCCGAAATCGCTTCGTCGGACCCGCCCCTTCTTCTCCGCTTCGACGCTTCGACCGGACCTGTTCCGGCCAGGTGATTTGAAGGACCTGCCGAGTCGGCCGCCGCGTCGGAGTGCGCGCGGCGGGATCAGGCCGCTGGGGCGTCCCAGCCGGCTTTGCGGCGGTAGATCGTCGACGGGTTGATTTCGAGCAGAGCCGCGGCGCGCGGCACATTGCCGCCGCACGCCGCCAAGGCGGCCTCGATCGCCTCCTTTTCGAGCATCCAGAGCGGCTTGATCTTGCGCGCGGCCTCGCGCCGGTCGCCGGGCGGCAGCGCCGGCGCACTTGCCGGGACGGCACTGCGCGCCGGCAGCCCCGCATCGAGCCCCGCCAGCATCGCCGCGGTCACCACCTCGCCGCGGTTGAACAGCACGACATTGCGCAGCAGGTTCTGCAGTTCGCGGATATTGCCGGGCCAGGCGTAGCGGCGCAGCGCCATCACCGCGCCCTCATCGAAATCGGCGAAGGCCTTGCCCTCCTCCTGCGCGTAGAGGCGCAGAAAATGGCGCGCGAGCAGCAGGATGTCCTCGTCGCGCGTGCGCAGCGGAGGCATCGCGCAGGGCACGACGTGCAGGCGATAGTAGAGGTCCTCGCGGAAGCGGCCGGCCTGCACCTCGGCCCAGGGGTCGCGGTTGGTGGCGCAGACATAGCGCACATCGGCGCGCTCGACCTCGCTGCCGCCGACCTTCTGGAACTCGCCCGATTGCAAGACGCGCAGCAATTTGACCTGCAGGCTCAGATCCATCTCGCAGACTTCGTCGAGAAACAGGGTGCCGCCGCGGGCGCGCGCCACCGCCCCTTCGCGGCTCCCGACCGCTCCGGTAAAGGCGCCCCGGACGTGGCCGAACATCTCGCTTTCCATCAATTCGCGCGGGATCGCGCCGCAATTCAGCGCGACGAAGGGGCCGTCGCTGCGCGGGCTCAGGAGATGGATCGCCTGCGCGCACAATTCCTTGCCGGTGCCGCTCTCGCCGGTGATGAACACCGTGGCCCGGCTGCGCGCGGTGTTCTCGATCACATTGTAGACGGCGCGCATCGGCAGCGAGGCGCCGAGCAGGCCGCAAAATCGGCCTGTCTCGGCGATGTCACCGGCCGCGGCGAGGCTCTCCAGCCGGCGCCGTTCGAGCGCGTTCCGCACCGTGACGATCAGCCGGTCGGGTGCGAACGGCTTGATGATGAAATCGTAGGCCCCGTCGCGCATGGCATCGACCGCGATCTTGACCGAGCCATGCGCGGTCACGACGATGACGGCGCAGGGCAGGCCGCGCGCACGAATCGCGCGCAGAATGTCGATCCCGTTCGCGTCCGGCAGTTCCAGATCGAGCAGCACGAGGTCGGGAATGGTCTCGTGCAGGACCGCATAGGCCGCCGCGCCGGTTTCGGCGTCGATCAGCTCGACATCGAGCTTTACCAGAAACTCATGATAAAGGCGTAGAATCGAAGGCGTGTCTTCGACCAGCAGCACGCGAGCTTTCGCCGTCATGCCCTCTCCTCGCGTCGAGCCGTCCGGTAAGCAAAGCGTAAACGCATTAACAGGTGCTTATGGCTGATCGGCTGCGCCGGCCGCGCGACGGAGCGCACGAGTCGATGCAATATACAGGGCCGGACCCCGCGCTCGCCCTGTCCCGCCGCGGCGGGCATTTCTGGCTGGCCTTCGCGATCAGCGTGTTCGGCGCCCTCGTCACCTTGCTGATCTGCGCCGCGGTCCTGCTGCAACTGTCGAGCCAGCGCGAGGCGATCCTCGACGAAGCGCGCAAGCATACCTCGAACCTCGCCCGCGCGTTCGAGGAGCACATCCGCCGTACCGTCAAGGAGGTCGATCAGACCCTCCTGGTGCTGAAGCGGGGCTATGAGAGCGAGCCCGAGCATTTCGTGTTGTGGCAATGGCCCGGCAAGGAGTTGCTGCTGCAGGATCTGCTGGTGCAGATCGCGATCGCCGACCGCGACGGCACCATTCTGGGAACGACGGAAGGCCCGGCCCCGGTCACCGTTTCGGTGCGCGACGAAGATTATTTCCAGTTTCAGCTGACCCACGCCGATGACGAGCTGTTCCTCGGCAAGCCCGTCGCCGGCCGCGGTCCGGGCCGCTGGTCGCTGCCGATCTCGCGCCGCCTCAACGCGCGAGACGGCAGCTTTGCCGGGGTGGTGATCGTATCGCTCGATCCTTACTACCTCGCCCGCTTCTACGAAACCGTCGATATCGGGCCGGGCGGCACGGTCATGCTGGTCGGCCGCGACGGCGTCGTGCGCGCCCGCGTCTCCTTCGCCCCCGACAAGAGCGGCGCAAAGCCGGCCGGCTCCGGTTACAGCCCGAACATCACGATCGGCGAGACCGTGATGCTGCAATTGACCCCGGACTCGCCGCCAGGATCGCCCGCGGACCGCAGCTTCCATGTGCAGAGCGCGCTCGACAACGTTTCGCGCGTGGTCAGCTACAGCGCGCTGAAGGATTACCCGTTGATCGTCGGCGTCGGGTTTTCCGACGCCGATCTGTTCGCGGATTACAATGTGACCCGCTGGCGGCTCCTGGGCGCCGCCGGCACGGTGGTGGTCGTGGTGTGCGCCTTCACCGGGCTGCTGGTGCGGCAACTCTTGCGCCGCCAGCGTTCCGAGGCGGAATTGGCGGCGCGCGGCATCGAACTGCGCGGCGAGCGCGAGCGGTTGTCCCAGACGCTCGCGTCGTTGCAGATCAGCAACGATCGTTTCGCAGCGATCATCGAGACCGCGCGCGATGCGATCCTCACCGTGAACGGGCTCGGCACGATCGAGATCGCCAACCCCGCCGCTTCGCGCATTTTCGGGTATTCCGCGGCCGAGCTGCGCGGGCGCAACATCGCCGGGCTGGCGGCCGAAAACGCCGCCGCCTCGTTCCGCGGCTATCTCGGCTGGACCGGCGAGCGGCCGCCCGCGGCCCGCGGCGCCACCGGCGAAGGGCCGCGCGAGTTCCGCGGCCGGCGCGCCGATGGCGGCATCTTCGACATGGAGGTCGCGTTCGCCGATTTCTTCGACGCGGGCACGCGCAAGATCGCGATCATCATCCGCGACATTACCGAGCGGAAGCGGGTGGAGCGCGAGCTGGTCGCCAGCAAGGAGCAGGCGGAACAGGCGAGCCGCGCCAAATCCGAATTCCTCGCGGTGATGAGCCACGAGATCCGCACGCCGATGAACGGCGTCGTCGGGATGACCGGGCTGTTGCTCGACACGCCGCTGCAGCCGGAGCAGCGCCGCTACGCCGAAATCGTGCGCGACTCGGCGGACCATCTGCTCTCGGTCATCAACGACGTGCTCGATTTCTCGCGGCTCGAAGCGGGCCGGCTGGTGCTCGACGAGGGCGATTTCGAGGTCGAGCCGCTGGTCCAGAGCGTGTGCGACATGCTGGCGCCGCGCGCTTTCGCGAAAGGGCTCGAACTCGGCTTCTTCATGGCGCCGGGTGCGCCGGCGACGGCCCATGGCGATTCCGGGCGCATCCGCCAGGTGCTCTACAACCTGGTCGGCAACGCCGTCAAATTCACCGAGCAGGGCGGGGTTGCGATCTCGGTGGCGCCCGCGGTCCGTTGGCCGTTGCCGGCGCGCGGCGGCGACGGCGCCCCGCGCTTCCTGCTGCGCTTCGATGTCGCCGATACCGGCATCGGGATCGCGCCCGAGGTGTTGCCGACCCTGTTCGAGCAGTTCAGCCAGGGCGACCGGAGCGTCGCGCGCCGCTTCGGCGGCACCGGCCTCGGTCTGGCGATCTGCCGCAAGCTCGTCGCGCTGATGGGAGGTGCGATCGGGGTGGCCAGCGACCGGGGCAAGGGGAGCCAGTTCTGGTTCACCGTCGCGCTCGGCCCGGCTCGCGCCGAAGCGGAAGCGGCGCCGCGACCCGCGCTCGACGGCATGCGCGTCTTGGTGGTCGACGACAATCCGGTGAACCGCGAGATCCTGACCCACCAGCTTACGGGTTGGGGCGTCTCGGTCGAAGCGGTTGCGGAGCCACAGGGCGTGCTCGAACGGCTGCAGCAGGCGGCGCGGCAGGGCGACGGGTTCTCCGTCGCGATCCTCGACCATGCGATGCCCGGGCTCGACGGCGCCGAACTTGCCGGGCTGATCCGGTCGGACCCGGCGCTTGCGGGATTGCGGCTGATCCTCGCCACGTCGTCGATCGAGCCGCAGGCCGGGCAGGCTGCGGGAGCAGGCGATTTCGCCGCGCTGCTGAGCAAACCGTGCTCGCCTTCGGCGCTCTACGCAGCCCTCGCCGGGACCGGCACCCCCGCCGGCGAGCGCGGACCGGCTCCCGCCGCCGCCGCCGCGCCGGTCGCGTCGGGCATGCGCGTCCTGATCGCCGAGGACAACAAGGTGAACCAGGTCGTCGTCAAGCAGATGCTGGAGAAGCTCGGCTGCCGGGTCGACGCCGTCGCGAACGGGATAGAAGCCGTCGAGGCGGTGCGCCTCGCGCCCTATCACGTCGTCTTCATGGATGTGCAGATGCCGGAAATGGACGGGCTCGCCGCGACCCGCGCGATCCGCGCGCTGCACGCCCCGGAGCGCCGCGACCTGTGGATCGTGGCGCTGACCGCGAACGCCTTCGAGGCCGATTACCAGCGCTGCGTCGAGGCCGGCATGAACGATTTCGTGGCAAAGCCGGTGCGCCCCGGCGACCTGAAGGCCTGCCTCGAGCGGGTGCCGGCCGAAGCGACGGAGCGCCTGGCAAGGCTCGCGATGGTCGAGTGAGGCCGCTTCGCAGGGCGCCGCCTCAGCGCGCGGCGGTCTTCCCCAAGGCAGCGATCAGATGCGGCCGCGCCGCTTCGGGGCCGGCGAGCAGCTCGATCATCCGGATCGCCCGGTAGGCCGCGTCGCCAACGCCCCGCAACCCGGCAGCAGCGCGCGGGCGGCTCAACTCCTCGTCGATACAGGCGACGAAGCGGCCGCGGATCTCCGAGATCGCCGCTTCGGCCCGGTCGCCGAGCCCGACCGATGCGGCGGTCTTGGTGACCCGCCGAAGGGCGCGCGCATGCGCCTCGGCGGCGCGCAGCGAATCGGGCGAGGCGTCGGCTTCGAGCACGATCCCGATCGCCTCCGGAGCGGGGTCGATGACCCGCGTCCCGATCGCGGTGCGAACCGTCTTTTCGATGCCGAAGGAGCGTTGCTCGAAGCCTGGCGGCAGCGCGCCGCCGATCGCCTTTCGCACCTCTTCCAACGCGTTCAGCATGGTTTCCGCCTCGCGCGCCAGCGTCTCGGGACCGGCGGTCGCGATCTTGTCCTCGAATTCCGCCGCCAGTTCGGCCAATTCGGACACGACGAAGGCGTCGAGTTCCGGAGGCACGTCGGCTTCGTCGTGGCGCAGCAGATCGATCAGCGCGGCCGGCGATTGCGCACGCGCGGCCACCGCAAGCACGAGGCCGATGATGGGCAGCCCGCGGCCGCGCAGCCCCATGATCCCTTCCACGAGGCACGCGCCCTCCGCCTTGCCGAGGATGGCAAACGGCGTGGTCGGCACCTCGCGCTTGAAGCGCTCGACCGGGCCGGCCGCAACGAGCACCTGCCCGATCAGCGCGGGCACCTCCTTCGGCTTTTGCGACGACGCATCCAGCAGCAGATGCCCGGCCAGCGACCACAGAGCCTCGCCCAGTTCGTAGACCCGCTCCGGCTCGCTGGCCGAGAGGCGGGCCAGACGGCGTTCTAGACCGGCGATCTCGCCGGCCGCGCGCCGGTTCAAAAACTCCCAACAGGCGCCAATCGCCGAGCGCGGGATGCGCACCAGGTCGATCTGATTTGCCGGGGCCGAGGTCAGCAGATCCTCGAACGGCCGGCACAGCAGCCGCTTCAACGAGGGCGACCGCGGCGGCCGCAATTCCCGCAGGCGCGGACGCAGCTTGTCGAACAGGCGCGCGACCTGCGGCACCGCGGTATAAGGCCCGAGCTGCTCGATGACGGCCAGAAAGCTCTCTTTCGGCGCATCGAGCAATTTGTCGGAGAGCCCGAGCAGCTGCTCCAGCTTGGCAAGATCGGTCGCGGAAAACTCTGTCACGTCATCTTCGCCTTGATCATTTCCAGGCGCTGGACCAGTTCCGGGTCGGGCTCTCCGGTGCGCCAATCCTCGCTGGTCCGCACCCAGCCCCGCCCCTTGCTTGCCAGAGCCATCAGGGCCTCGCGCTGCTCGTCGAGCCGCGCTTCGTTGCGCGGCAGAAACGGCAGGATCGGCACGATTTCGCCCAAGGCTTTGACCTGCTCGTTGTCGCTGCCGGCGGCGAGCCACACCGCGGCGATCGGCTCCCAGCCATCGACCAGCCAGGCGAGTCGCTGCGCCAGCGGCCCGACCGCCTGCGCCTTGATTTCCCAATCGGCGACGGTTTCCCCGGGGCTGTCCATGATGTCGTCGAACTCGGCGAGCACGGCGGCGCCGATGCCGAGGGTCTGGGTCGCGACGGCGGCGCAATGCTGCGCCTGCTCCGCCGTGACCCCGAGCCGTTGCGCTCCCCAGCACGCAATCGACGTGCGAAACTCGTCGAGCTGCGCCAACAGCCGGCGCACCCGGCCGGGCGAGGGGCTATCCGCGGTTCCGACCGAATAGCTGAGCGCGCTCAGCTCGGCCAAGCGCTGCTCGAACGCCTCCGGGTCGAGACTCACCTTGTCGCCGAGCGAGCGAAAGGTCTCGCGGATGCGCGCCTGGCCTTCCGGCGTGCCGATTTCGCGCGCCAACTCCTCCCCGAGCTCCTGCTCGACGGTCTCGATCACGCGAACCAGGAGGGCCAGCCGGTTCAAGGTGCGCGCCTGGTCCTCGACGGCAAGCGCGCGGTGCGCGGCTTCGGCGACGTCGGGGCCGGCCAGTCCGGTGCGGGCGACCTCCAGCGCCGCGAGGCGAACCGATTCGGGGTCGAGCGCTTCATTGGCGGGCATCGCCTGATGCAGCAGCCGGTCATGCGCGGTCATCGAAACGAGATCGGCAGCGACCGGCCAAGGCACGACGTATTTGGCGGCGTTCCCGACAAACCCGGCGATGACGAGCTCGACCCGTCCGCGCCAGTCCTTGCGGACCCGCGCATGGGCGAGGATCGGGGTCGTGAACGGCACGGTCGCGCCGCGTTCGACAAAAGTCGTCGGCAGCAGGTGATCGTTGAATTTGGTGACGACGGGGTTGGCGGCGCCGAGCGGGTCGCTCATGCGATGTCCTGCCGCGGCATCGTCGAAACGCGCTGGGGAAGGTTCTGGTCCTGGGGCACTCCGTCCTCACCGAGCGCCGTTTCGACGACGCGGCCGGCAAGCGTGCAGCCCGCCACCACCGATCCCGATTACGCCAACAGGCTTGCGATATGGTTAAGATCTCGTGGCGCAGGCGCGCGCCGTCACGCGTAATGCACCCGCCTCTCGACAAAGCGGAACTGGATCGCGGTCAAGGCGATGACGATCCCCATCAGGATCACCGATTGCGCGGCCGAGCCGCCGAGATCGAGCCCGACCACCCCGTCGTACCAGACCTTGTAGACGAGGATTTCGGTCGCCTTGGCCGGCCCGCCCTGGGTGACGTTATGGATCACCCCGAAGGTATCGAAAAAGGCGTAGACGATATTGACGACCAGCAGAAAGAAGCTGGTCGGGGCGAGCAGCGGGAAGACGATCGTCCAGAACCGCCGCTGCGCCGTCGCGCCGTCGATCGCGGAGGCTTCGAGCAGGGCCGGCGGGATCGCCTGCAGGCCGGCAAGAAAGAACAGGAAATTGTAGCTTATCTGCTTCCACGCCGCGGCGACGATGACGAGCAGCATGGCCTGCCGGCCGTTGAGCAGATAATTCCAGTCAATGCCGAGCCGGCTCAACCCCGCCGCGAGCACCCCG
>Ga0213875_10000827_pt1 | contig 23034 bp, 16 predicted proteins | sample BarmaccomBMRX_R8_FD_160105 | JGI IMG/M metagenome (GOLD analysis project Ga0213875, IMG submission 160105) | Root-associated microbial communities from Barbacenia macrantha in rupestrian grasslands, the National Park of Serra do Cipo, Brazil - RX_R8 | ecosystem: Host-associated > Plants > Roots... | reverse complement strand
TAAGATCATCAGGTTGTGGGCAAGATGGGAGTTGGAGGTCTTTTGAGCGTGATGTAACGACGCCAATATGAGGAGGAGGAGTGCGATGGCCAGCAAGAACATGGGGTGGCTAAAAATGTAAAGCATAGATGCAGAGTCTACTAAGCCCCTCTATTCTACCATGTCAAAATCATGTCAAAATCATGTTGAAGCTGTTTTAATGGTGGATGATGCTCACTCTTGACCTTTTCTTGACCTTGTGCGCCACGACACCGCACAAACCAGGCATGGCTTATACTCTTAACTTGACCGAGACCACAAAAACAATGAGGTAAAGCAATGCCGCGCCGTAGGTTTGTCAATCTAAAGTGCCCGCACTGTCGCTGTGTCATACACATCAACTGCTGTGTTCCCCTATACCGCTTGTGTTGTGCCAAATGCGAGTGGAGTCCCAAAAGGCTCAACGTGTTGACCCGGCTGCGACTCTGGTGGTGTTTTAATACTCAATGATCCCAGGCGATTTAAGCCACGCTACCCCTGATTCCACACTCGGAGCCTAATCGCTCAAAATCGCCTCATTGGAACGCCACAGAACAAAGCATAATTGCGGAGTTGGAATTGCACCCGCTTCTTCCTATGGGGAGAAATCACTGTGCATATCTTAGTCGTAGATGATGGCGAAGAGACCCGCCTCTTGTTTTCCTTTGCTTTTAGCCGCGCCGGTCACAAAGCCCATACTGCCAGCAGTGGCAGTGAAGCGGTGTCCCTGGTCGAAACGAGAGCCTATGATGCCATTGTCATGGACGCCCACATGCCACAGATGAATGGGGTCGAAGCCGTGCAGCGTATTCGCGCTTTACCCAATGGCCGCCAGGTGCCAACCGTAGCCCTTACCGGAGATACCAGCGCGGCACTGTATCGTAAACTTACGGCAGCAGGAGCCAACCGGGTAGTCTATAAGCCTATGTTCCCCGAAGCCGTGCTGGACTGTATTGAAGAGTGTCGCCAGGACGTGCCAGCATAAAAGCAAAAGGACACCAGCCGGTTAAGCTGGTGTCCTTTCTCTTTGGGCAATTTCCGCTGCATTTTACCCTTTGCATAGATAATAATCTGCCTGATTAGGTATGATAATCCTGGCCGATTCACATGGCCCTGTTTAAACGTCTGACATATCTTCAACTGGTGGTAACGCAGGTGGACTTGTTAGCCAATCTGAAAACTCTTCGGTACAAGTGCCGTTTATAAATATTAGTCGCAGCTCATCAAATGGCTCACCCGTGATAGACAGTGCTTCTATAGCAGCAAAGCATTCTGGTGCCAAGCGCCCGAAAACCTGAGTCCGGTGTGGCCTATAGAAATGTTTGCACCAAGTAGAGTCATTTGCATCTCACTGGCATTGGCGTCAAGCGTTATTATTTCGTCCCGGTAGTGACAAGCTATCATCGCCGTGATTGTGCCTGGACCAGCACCCGGTTCTCCGGGGCCGCGTAGTGTCCACGACATACGTCCAAAGTCATGCTTAACTCGTCCAGTCTCTAATATCTCCGATAGATGGTGAATGTCATTCAAGTTCTCTTGGGTAAGACCATCATCGGTTAGAGTAAACATCCCCACCGCAAGCGGATGGGGCTTTTAGCGACGGGTTAGGAGAAAAGCTTGAACTGCGGATTCTCTTTATCCTCATGATGCTGTTGAATATATTTTTATGGCCTCAGCAGTGACTTGATCGCCTACGGTTCTGACAAAGTAGCCATCTTCCCAGAACTGACCACCACAACTGCTTCTTCACTTGGGGATATTCTTGAAAGATGGCCCGTGCGCTCACACTCTTGAACCGCGTTACGACTTGGGTAATGGACAGACGTGGTGGAAAGGAACAGAAGATATGCACATGATCTGGGGCAATCTCCATTTCTTCAACGGTAATATCATACGCTTCAGCAATCTCCAGCAACCAGGCGTGAATACGTTGTCCAACCCCACCTAACGCAGTCGAGCCAATGGGTTTTGGCCCTATTCACTGACTCCGGCCCTACGGAACTAATCTCAAGCATGACGGCTCCGGTCTCAAGCACGGAGCGGGCGGGGACGACAACGGAACGTCCGGGGATGGGAACGAGGGGCACGTTGGGAGTTTTTGTCAAATAGTTCCTAGGTGTTCAGGCTAATGAGAACCCGTCTGTGCGTAAGTCTGTGCGTAAATTGAATCAAGATTTTATCAGGATAGGCAAACAAGCCGGTTTTGAAATGATTTTGACATGATAGCAGAATATCATTTTTTATAATCAAGAGGTTATTATGTTTGTCAGGACGGTTAAAGTTATGCCAATAGGTCAAATTTCGTGCCAAGCTAATGTAAGTTCAGACTGTGTTCAGGAAATGGGTCGGGCAGCTAATCCCCTTGCCTTACTCCAGGGGCAGCGATGTAAAAGTCGCAGCACTCCACTGTTGGCTTTGCTGATGCTGACCATGCTCCTCGGCACGCTGTTAAGTGCAGGTGTGGCACAGGCGCAAAAGACGATTATCACGCCGCCCAACTCCGGCGGTGATAGCAACAGTCCTTCTGGCACAACTTATAGTTGGACGGTACCCAGTCCCGCGCCGGGTGCGACAGTCGGCGGCTATATGATGTTGAACGCCTCTGCCAATGACTGTTGTAGTACTGCCACGATTACCGTCGCCCAGGGTGGCAGTGCCGTAACGACAAACGGAACGTTTTCCTACAGCCGCGCTTTCTGGGCTAATGCAGGCGCCACTTACACGATCACTGTGACCACCGATAGTGGCATCTCCGAGAACTTAGGATGGACGTTCAACCCCAGCCCAGTCAACGATAATTTTGCCAACGCCATCAATCTCAGTGCTGCTCCTTATGATGTAAACGGAGACGCGATTGACTTTAACGGCTCGTATGAAACCCTGGAAGCGGGCGATCCCATGACCTCAGCCGACGAATGGTTCAAGTGGACGGCACCCGCCGCAGGACAGGTGACCTTCAGCAGTAACGGACGAGGTGGCGATGGCCAGCCGCCTTTCTTAGTATTTACCGGCGCCGACCTGACGCATTTGACTAATCCCCCCGGCGCTCCCACCACCCCCAGCGGCAACGCCCAATTTACCGTTGCTGGCGGCACCACCTATTATATTGCGGTTAATGGCACGGGCAACGATACATTAACTTGGAGTTTTACGCCCAGCCAAACCAATGCCACCCTTTCTGTGACCGTGCCTGGAACTTCCGATCCCTGGTTGGCAGGAATGCCGAATGGCTCAGGTGCCAGCAGTGGCGATACGGCCCCGGCTGAATCACCTGTGCAGGTCAATCTTACCGCTGGCGGCACGCTTACCTTCACCGCAAGCGGATCAGTTGATTATGGCGGTGCCAGCGGCCCCCCCGATGGCATTACTGGTGCCCCCACCGCTCACGCTAATGGCGCGGAGAATGGCATCTCCGGCGTGACCTCTCCCGCCGACAGTTTGGTGGGTGTTTTTCTGGGGCCAGCTCAACCGGATGGATCGGCGGCCCCTGCCGACTTAGATTTCTCCACCGGTACCAGTCAAGACTACACTACCTTAGCTCCCCAGCTAAAACAGGTCTTCTTCATTGGTGACGGCAAAACGAGTGGTGGCACCACGCAGCAAATCACCATCCCCAGTGGGGCCACGCGCCTGTTCCTGGGGACGATGGACGGCAGTGGGTGGTATAACAATTCCGGCTCTTTCTCTGTCCGGGTCACTGGCCCCGTCGTAGCTCCGGTTGGCAATTCCTACACCTTTACCGGCAATGCTGCCGTGCAATCGAACTGCAATCCTAACCCTGGTGATGGCGGCGACTGGGATGACCCCCGTAACTGGGCCGGAGCCTGCGGCGCGGCAGGGCCACCCGGCGCTAACGATACGGCAACTATCGGGAGCAACTTCGGCGTCCATACGAACGGAGCAAAAACTGTGGACACGATTAACCTGTTTGGCGGCCTCGCCCTCAAAGGCGATCTCACCGTTTCTCAGTTGAATTTCAACGGGGCTAGCATTGGGGGTTCCGGCGGCGGAACTGTGCCGACTGTCATTATTACTGGTACTTTAAATTGGTCAAAGGGCAGCTTTAGCGATTCTTATAACGGTGGGTCGGACCTTAACCTGACAGCGGGCAGCACCGCTATCCTGACAGGTGACTCTACTCCTGGTGCAGCACAACTTGTTGGTCACATTCTCAATAATGGCACCCTCATCTGGCGTGGCCCTGGTATATTTGGTTTCGTCCTCGACAACTTCGGCACCTTTGATTTACAGGCCGATGGCACATTTTCACCCAGTAGTGCTACCGGATTCGGGGGCAATGCGTTTGTTAACCATAGCGGTGCGACAATCAAGAAAACAGCAGGGGCAGGCAGCGTTACCTTCGGCGCGACTCAGCTCCATAATCATGGCACTATTGATGTCGAAAGCGGCACGATTGTGTTAGCCAATGACGCCAACTACCTGGGACTAGGCTCCAGCCTGTTGCCCGGTTCAGTCGTCACCGGCGCTGGCATTTTGGAATGGGATCAGAGCAGCGAGGCGGGACCTGATAACCAATGGAACGGCACTGTCACCGTCAACGGTACGCTGCAATTGGGTAATAGCACTGGTGGCCCTGGTATTTCCCTGAGTGATCAGCTCACGTTCACCGGCAATGGTCAATTCGCCTGGATGGGCGGTGGCTTTATCGGGGCTGGTCTCACTTTCGATAAGAGCTTTACAGTCAACGTGAGCGGTTCCGGCGGGAAGAGTTGGAACGGCGGCAACCAGACCGATGCCTTCATCAATAATGGCACCCTCAACTGGAAAGGCGGGCAGCCACTCTCAACAGGGGGGTCTCTGACCAACAATAGCACCTTTAACGTGCAGGCCAATGGCAACTTCTTCAATGGGGCGCTGGTCAATAACGGCACGCTGAATACCTTTGCTGGCATCCCCTCTACTGACAATTCAGTAGTATCCTTGGTGGGTGCTTTAACCAACAACGGTACGGTCAACCTGGGTGGTGCAGGCACAATCGGCACACTCTCTATAGATGGCGGCCAGAATGCCTTTACCCAGACTTCGACGGGTGTGCTGAACATGGATATTGGTGGCACCTCCGCCGGACAGTTCGATCAACTGCTCGGCATCTCCGACCCCAACACCGGCACCAACCTCAACCTAGGCGGCACGCTCAACGTGAATCTGGTTAATGGCTATACGCCAACCAATAGTGATAGCTTCGCAGTGGTCTATGCCCAATCCGACCGCGCTGGCATCAACGGCCAGTTTGCCAATCTCAACGGGCCATTCGATGCGATTTACGACCTGCCGCGCGATGTGACGCTCACCACCCTGACCACCCCAACCATTGCCAGCTTTACCCCGGCAGCCGGGCCAGTGGGCACGACAATCACCATTAGCGGCACCGACCTGAACCGTGTCACGGGCGTTTCCTTCAATGGCGTAGCAGCGACTCAGTTCAGCTTTAATCCACAAACCAACAAGCTCACCGTCACCGTGCCCACCGGGGCGACGACGGGCAAGATCAAGTTAACCACTTCATCGGGCGACCCCAACGACTTTGGCGTGAGCAGCACCGACTTCGTGGTGAGTGCCATTACCGTCAGCGTTAATCCGAGCACCTTCAGTGAAAGTGCAGGGGCTAATGCCGCGACCGGCACCGTCACGCTCAATGCCGCGATTGGCAGTGATGTCACTATCGCTATCGCCAGCGATAACACCAACTTAGTGACAGTTAATCCAGGCAGTGTCACCATTCCTGCCGGGCAAACCACAGCCTCCTTTGCTGTAGGAGCCGTAGATAATGCCGTAGCGGGAGCCAATCCGCCAGTGCATATCACGGCCACCGCGCAGAACGTGAACATTAATCCCAGCAGCACGACAGTAACCGTCACGGATAACGATAGCCCCGGCATCACGGTGACACCGACCTCTGGCTTGAAGACGAGCGAAAATGGGCAGACTGCGACATTTACCATTAAGCTCAATAGTCAGCCGACGGCAGATGTCACGATTGGCCTGTCCAGCAGCAACACCAAAGAAGGGACAGTCGCACCGGCTTCCGTTACCTTCAATGCTAACAACTGGAACGTCGCCCAAACGGTGACAGTGACCGGCGTGCCGGATGGATTAGCCGATGGCGACCAGAATTACACGATCCTCACCGCCCCGGCAGTGAGTAACGACCCGAACTACAACAAGTTGGACGCCGCCGATGTGAGCGTCACCAACGTGAATATTGACGTGCCGACGTTGACCCTTACGCTCAACGACAGCACTTCCTATCCGTTGCAAGTGACCGAGGGGGCCACCATCACCGGCAAGGTGACTTGCAATGTGCCGCATACAGGTAATCTGGTGGTGGCACTCAGCAGCAGCACCCCGGACGCCACGATTAACGTCCCGGCCAGCGTCACCCTTCCAGGCGGCCAGACTTCAGCCACCTTCACCATCGCCACGACGGATGATAGTCTCGCGCAGGGCACCCGCAATACCACCATTACGGCGAAGACTCAGGATGGTACTTTGAGTGATGCTAAAGCCTTAGCGGTGCTGGATAACGATACGCCGCAGCTTAGCCTCACCCTCGGTGCGGCTCAACTCGTGGGATCGAAGAACCTTCGAGCGCAGGAGGGCGTGCCGGTTACAGGCACGCTCACCCGCAACACCATCGGGGCGGCAACGGTTACGCTGTCCAGCAGCAACCCGGCAGTGCCAGTGCCCACTACGGCGACTTTCGCCGCCGGGCAACTGACCACGACCTTCACCATTGAGACCACTGATGACCAGGTGGCACAGGACGACCGTACCACGACCATCACGGCAACGTCGCAGAGTCTCAGCGACAGCGCCATCTTGACCGTTGTGGATAACGATGTACCAACCCTGTCCTTGAAGCTGGCTCAGACCACCATCTCCGAGACGGGCAGCACGGTGGCCACGCTGACACGCAACACGCCCAACGACCAGCCGCTGGAGGTCAGCCTGAGCATCGCCAACACCGTCACGGGTCAGGTGGCTCCGGCCAAGTTCACCGATAATGATGGTAACGCCATCACCAGCATCACTATTCCAGCGGGCAGCGACTCCGTGACTTTCAAGGTGGTCGGCGTGGATGATGGCGTGGTGACAACGGCCAACAAGACGGGCACGATCTCGGCGCAGGCGACCACAGCCACTGGAACCCTGACGGCGACGCCAGTCACCATCACCGTCACCAACAGCGATGTTGCGCCGCCGCCGATTCCGGCTCCAACCATCAGCAGCTTCAGTCCGACCAGTGGGCCAGTGGGTAGCCTGGTGACCATCAATGGTGCTAATCTCGATGGCGCGACCGTTAAGTTCGGCACCGTGGTGGCTACGGTCAGTGCGGCCCTCTCCTCGGCCACGCAGTTAGTGGTGACAGTGCCCACCGGAGTCAAGGTGGGCAGCACGATGGTGGCCGTAACCACACCTTCTGGCAGTGCCAGCAAAGCCTTCACCGTCACCGCGCCCACCAAAACCTTCAGCATCAGCGGTTCAGTGCTGCAAGGCACTAAGCCTGTGGCGGGAGCCAAAGTGCTGCTGATTCCAGTAGCGGGCAAGCTTGACCTGCCCACTATCCAGGGTATTGTGCTGAACGTGCTGCGCGCTCCAACCCTGGTTACGCAAGTGGCGGTGGATGCTCACGGCAACTATAGCTTCGAGGGCCTCGCGCCCGGCAGTTATCTGGTCGCACCTTATAAGCCCGGCACAGCCTTTACCACCACTCCCTACCGCACTGGTGCATCTCTGGTGCCCTACAAGGTCATCACAGTGACAGCGGCCAGGATAGGCGATGTGCTGGGCGTTAACTTCCTGGCGCAGAAGGTGGATAGCGTCAAGCCAGTGGTGACGGTGGTCAATCCCGGTGGTAAAGCAGTCTTCACGCCCACCAGCGTGCCCACCGCCACAGGTGTCGCCACTGATGCCGAGAGCGGTGTGCTGGGGGTGGGTGTGGTGCTGGCCCAGGTCAATAGCGTCAGCTTGAGCGGCCTCAAAGTGAGCTTCTACAACTGGGTCACCAGTCGCTTTGATGCTCCTGTGACCCTCACCTTGAGCAGCAACCCGCTGTCCTTCCTCAAACCGGAAGAGATCAAGGTGGCACCGCTGACGGGCACTCCGGCCAAGAGCACCTGGAGCCTGGCCCTGCCACATACCTTGAATGCAGGTAGCTATCGGGTGATTCCTCTGGCGGTGGATAAGGCATTGAACCTGGGCTATCCCTCGATTCTCACCTCACAGGGTAACTTCACTGTCAGCAGTGCTAACAGCACGGCGCAGGCTCCCGCCAAGTCCCCAGTGCAACTCTCGACGGGCACAGTGAGTGTGGCCAAGGGCAGCGTGACGCTGCGGTTCATCGGTGGCTTAGATGCCGATACCGCCAGTGATGCTGCGCATTACACGGTTGCAGTTAATGGCGATGCGGTGCCAGTGGAGAGTGCCGGTTATGATGCTACCAACCACTCTATCACGCTGAGTTTGCCCGAAGGGGCGTTGCAAAATGGTGACAGGGTGGTGGTGACTTGGCAGGGCTTGCTGGATGAACAAGGTCGAAGTCTCGACGCACAAGTTGGCCCTTTGGTGGCACGCTGATGTTTTGCCATGCGTAACTTTTCTAAAGGTACCCTCGTAGCTGTGTGATATTGTCCAAACAGGGGGTAACCTAACTGCGTTGCTCCCTGTTGCGTTACTCCTGTCGAACGCCCCTGGTGCAAGTAACGATGACCCGTGGCAAAGGCAGTGTTAGCTCGCAGGAGATTAGTCCTCCAGCTCGACATTGCATCACGGTTACGCGTGCAAAAAGAGGTGCGCTCTCACCGCCTTACTTGGCTTCGTACGACAGCAGCTTGCCATACCACTGGGGCAGGCTGTGGCACAATAGCGGGTATGGGCCTGATGCGGATTCTTCTGGTTGGTGTAGGGACACCTGCGATTGCTTCGGTAGTCGAATTATTTTGGGTCTGGGAGTTTGGCTATGGCATAGTAGAGTGCCTGAAGAATCGCGTTCAGGAGCGGGCCGACGAAAAAGCACGACAACAACGCCACAGCATAGAGGTAGAAGAATCCGAGAGTGGCAGCTATCAGGTCGTGGAGTAGAAAGCTATGCAACACGTTGCGTCAAGACCAGTAGCAGCCATATGCATTCTCGTCACTGGCTATGTGCTTGCTCTTATCTATGCCATGTGGGTTATCGCTTATGCAGCTTGGTGCCAGGGGCGGCAGCACATCGCCCAACACAGCGTCACCGTGGAAGTGGATTAGCGGGGCGCGGGTGAGCTGGGCGTTCTGCGGCTACGCGCAGCGAAATAACGCGCAGTATAAGCAGGATAATTAGTAGCAGGAGGTAGCATGGCGGATTCAAGCGAATTATTGGCATCTTGGATTGATCCAGTGTTAGGCGAGTTGGTGTGGGAAGGGACAGGATGGGTCGGCACGGTAGAGATGAGTGGGCGCAGCGTGCGACTGTGGCTTGATCCTGACCGGACAACACCCACCAGGCAAGAGCAACTGGCCATTATCGAAGCGTCTGGCGCTTTACTGGTCGGGGTGCGCAAGGTCGAGCCAGAGTTCCGTCGCCGCCTGGCGCGCGAGTTGGCTCAGGCAGTCGGATCGCAGGCCACTGAGGAAGTCGCGGCTGAGGCGATGGCCGCCGTAGACGAGTTGGCCGCCGCGCTGGAGTTGGAGGACGTCAGCCTACATGGGAGCGGTGAGTTGCACTACCGCGATGCTAGTGGCAAGTTTTTCCCTTCCGATGAGCTATTCAATGTCTATTTCAGTGAAGACCTGACCTATGATGAGATGTAATGAACTACCGCAGCAGAAACTCACAGCCATCCATCCAAGCGCTAAAACAGACAACTCACCTACCCCTCTCATGAGCTTTTCTATCAAGATCGCCCAGCGGCAAGCTTCTTATGGTTACCAGGTAGGCTGGGTGATAATTAGATGCTGAGCGGCCTCACTTTCCAGGGGTTTGGAGAAATAATAGCCCTGCCCATATTCACAGTCTATTTGGCGCAGTAAAGCCAACTGCTCTGCGGTTTCGACTCCTTCAGCAGTGACCAAGATACTCAAGTTACGCGCCAGACTCACAATCGTGTGGACAATCTCATCTTTGTGTTTGTCTTGCCCCATCCGACTCACAAAAGCACGATCTATTTTGATGGTGCTGATCGGGAATTGGTGCAAGTAACTGAGAGAAGAGTAACCGGTTCCAAAGTCATCCATGTAAAGCTGGAGATTGAGACCCTGTAGTTGCAGCAGTTTAGCCGTGGCAGAAACAGTATTTTCCATCAAAACGGTTTCGGTGATTTCCAGTTTCAAGTTGACAGGGTTCACTGCCAAGTCATGAACCACAGCAGCAACCTGCTCTACAAAGTCGGCTTGAGCAAATTGCTTGGCCGAGACGTTAACACTCATAGTGAGGGCAGGGCTTTGGGGGTGATTGGTCTGCCATGCCTGCATTTGATGGCAGGCTTGACGCAGAACCCATTGTCCAATCGGCACAATCAAACCCGTTTCTTCGGCAATAGGGATGAAGTCTAAGGGAGGCACGAGGCCACGTTGGGGATGTTGCCAACGGAGCAGTGCTTCAAAGCCACTCAGACGCCCGCTCTGCAAGCAGATAATGGGCTGGTAATGCAGGAGAAGTTCATCTCGCTCAATGGCTCGGCGTAGATCATTTTCCACCTGTAATAAAGCCACAGCCTTAGTACGCATCGCGGTATCAAAGACCTCATGGCGAGAGCGGCCCAGACTCTTGGCCCGGTACATGGCGATGTCGGCATCGCGCAGTACGTCTTCAGGTTGTTCGTAGCCAGTCACGCTTAATGCAATACCCACACTGGCTCCTGAAAAGATCTCTTTGCCCTCAATCACAAAAGGCCCACTTAAACTCTGCTCGATCCGGGAGGCCGCGCGAGTCGCATCATGAGGATCTTTAATATCATCCAACAGCAGCGTAAACTCATCACCGCCCAAGCGAGCTACCGTGTCGTTGCTGCGGGCACAACTTTCCAAGCGCCGTGCCACTTGCACTAATAATTGGTCACCTACCAAATGGCCCAAGCTGTCATTAATGACTTTAAAGCGGTCCAGATCCAGAAATAATACGGCGAAAATAAGCTCAGGTCGGCGCTTAGTGCGCCCTAACGCACGGGACAAGCGATCCATAAATAAAGCCCGGTTCGGCAACCCGGTCAGGGCATCATAAAATGCACTATGCAGTAGTTGCACTTCAGTTACCTTACGCTCGGTGATGTCGGTGAGAGAACCTGCAATACGGTAAGGTTTGCCCGTGGTGTCACGCACTGCCAAGCCCCGCGCCAACATCCACCGATAGGTTTCATCACCATGGCGCATCCGAAATTCAATCTCTAGAGAAGGATGCTCGCCTTCAAGATAGGCTTCCCATTGCGCCTGAAACACACTGACATCCTCAGGGTGTATACGCTGTAGCCATTCCTTTGGGGATGCCTCAATATCTTGCTCGGAACAACCTAATATCGCTTTCCAACGGGGGGAATAGTAGATTGTATCGGACTGGAGATTCCAATCCCACAGCCCGTCATAAGCCGCCCGTGCAGCCAAAGCATAGCGTTCTTCACTGATGCGCAAAGCTTCTAAAACTTTGGCATGCTCATTTAAAATCTGCTTATGGCGAATGGCATAGCGAATGGCACGCTCCAGGAGGACAGAGTTAATCTCTCCTTTAACCATGTAGTCCATAGCGCCAGCGTCCATGACTTGCAGATCGATTCCATAATCCGCTTGCCCAGTCAGCAATACTACAGGAGGAGACGTGGAATTGTTTTCTATTTTCTGTAGAATCTCTAAACCACTGTGTGGGCCTAAGCGGTAGTCCAATAAGCAAACATCGTAGCGGTTCTGGTGCAAGGCTTGGCACGCTGGCTCTAAACCGTTAGCCCAATCCAACCTAAAATGGATACGTTTGCTACCTGCCAACCATTGTTTAACAAGCTGATAATCGTCCTCATCATCTTCCACTAATAAGACATTGATTTCGGGTTTTTCCATGCTTGTAAATACCCCATGAATGGTCCGAGCGTCACCCGGTATAATCCGACGTGGTAGGGAACGTTATGGGCCTATGAAGCACACCTGTAGGCATGCAGCTCCGACAAACCTTTATATCTTGCGCTCATATCCTGGTCCGCCGGTTGTACTTTGTAATGAAGAAGACACTGTGGTAGAGTATTTATACAATTTACAGAGAGACATTGTCAACGATTGGGGCTGAAGCACTTAAAAAGCTGCTCCTTTCTCTATCTATGCCGGTAATGACTCTGGTGCAACAACCTCCCCATCAACATGCTGTCCCCCTGTAAGGTTTGCTATAGAATCTAGGGCGCATTGATTCGCCGCATTCGGTTCGGGCCGATAGGTCTAACTTGAGTGCGATTGTGCTGTGGCATGCCAATTCGGTAGTGTGGCTGCAGGATTACGTTACATACGATAATGTGGTTATGTAATACAGAGACACATAGGGGTTCACGTATTCGCCGTTACCATTGGCTGCCTTCCAAAAACTGATCCAACAAAAGGTTAGACTTTTTCTCAACTGCTGTTAGCGCCACCGTTAGTTGTACGGGCCGTGTAGGTGGTTGACAGTCAGAAGTTCGGCTAAAGCCATAGTCTACTCATTGATGCCAGCTTTGTCGCCTAATCGTTCATACGGACTTTGGCCCGCTAACGCGCCGTGTGGGCGGTCGTAGTTGTAGAAATTCTCCCACTCTTGGAGTTTGTGGTTGAAGCCACCAACAGCTTCAATCACCACCCCTTCGAGCAAGCGATAAAATTCCTCCTCATCAACACGATGCGATCGCTCCACTTTGCCATTCAGCCGTGGTGTGCGTGGCCTGATGTAAACGTGATGAATGCCCTGATCTTTAAGGTGCCAATGGAAGTCTTTAAGTGGCACTGGGTGTTGAACTCACTGCCATTGTCAGTCTGCACTGTCTGCACCCGAAAGGGCAGCCGCGACAGCACATAATCCACGAAGTCGATGGCGTTCCTCTGGTTGTTACGCTCATAAATCTTGAGCACGCGTAGCCGCGTGCAATCATCAATGGCGGTGAACTGCCAGTAGCTCTTGCGCTTGCCTGTGATGGGTGCCAGGAGCTTAGTGTCGATCTGGAGGCGATGCCCCGGCAGTGCCTTCTCATAGCGGTGCCAACGTTGCCTGCGACACAGATGCGCCTGGTTGTGGGGGAGACGGTTCAAAGCATGGCGGCGCAGAATCTTGTAGATGGTCTGTGTGGCCATGGCGATCTCGTGATAACGCAGCAGATAGAGGCGGATGCGCCAGGGGCCTAAATGATAATGCTGGCGCAGGTACAGCACCTTCTGCACAATCTCCGGGTGAGTCGCGCGCGGGCAAGACAAAGGCGCCGAGGGCTGATCGCGCAGCCCCGCCTCGCCGTGGGCCGTATAACGGTTCTTCCACTTGTAAAAGGTCTTGCGGCTGATGCCGTAGCGGCGGCAGACAAAAGCCACACGGCGGGGTGCCGCGTCGGCCTCACGGAGCATTTTGAGACGCCAGTTGACCAGGCGCAGTTGGTCATGGTGGAGCATAGAGTAGTCCCTGATTAGTTTTCTCAAAGACAACTTTCCAACTGTTACCCCGGTCTGGCAAGTTCACATTACGGAAACTCTATATACTTGGGAATGAGCGCGATGGACAGAGCCAAATCGGAGAGAGTAACGGCACTACATAGAAAGTCTGTGCAAGTGCTGGTGGAGTCCAATGCTCAGTTGACGGCTGCTGGTGTGATCGCAGTGCCGGCATTTATCACGCATTCGTTTCTCCTCAAAACAGGTGGCGGTTTAATAGTTCTCTATTTACTGTTCACCAATTTTAAGGCGATGGCTCGTTATTTATCTTTGAAGAGCGAAATTGCTGCGCTTAGTTATGCTAAATCTGACAGGTTGCACGGTTAGCAAAACAGCGGTGCAGTTAAACGATGCAACCTACGCTTTCCGCTCTCTGCCCCACTCCCTTAGCCCCGTCTGACAGCACCCTTCCAACCCCACCGGTGTAGGCTGTGGCATAATAGCGGGTATGGCGGCTGCGCGCAGCTTTATCAAAAAAGTGATATTTTAGCAGAGAGGTGCTTATGAAAAAAGGTCTGCTCTCACCGGAAACGGCTAACAAAGCTGGCATCGGCGCATTGATCTCTGGCGCCATCTGGTGGATCGTTGTGCCCAGAGGCTTCACCATTCCACTGCGGCAAGGTGCGTCGGGGCTGGAAGCAGTGGCGACCGGGCTTGGAGTTGCCCTGTTTGTTATTGGTTTCCCTATTCTCGCAGCCGTCCTGGGTGCTCTGGCCCTCCAGACCCTCCGCCAAGGTGACCCGGGCTGGTGGCCAGGTAGAATCGGCGTCGTGCTGGGGCTGGCCGCGTGCCTGTTCCTATCGTGGGCGGCCATCCAGAAAATGCTAGGCCACTGAATCAGGCAGCAGCGCCATGGAAGGAACTAACGTATGAAGATATAGCAGCAGCTAATGATTGCTATATTAACGGATGTACACGCGTTCTACCTAATATAAATTGGTGAACCCCAGCGTCTACTAAGGAGACCAAGATGCCAAAATTAGCGGCCCGTTTCTTCTGCTGAGTGTTACCGAAAATCCTGCTGGGAGTGGGAATATTAGCCTTATTAGCCGCCGCGAATTTATGCAGCGGGCCACACTATCGAGAAAGCAGTATTTGTGCGGTCGTAGCCATAGGTGCTTTTTACGGTATCTCTCTTTGTGGTAGAATCGGGGCGCGGGCGACTGTAGCTTGTCCCGTGAATTATCAGCGAGAAGTCAGTTTAAAGCATGAAGACCTTTGATTTGAATTCTAAGGCTCGACTTCGTGCTGCCTGTCAACGCGCCCAACAGATAGCCCAACACAGCGTCACGGGGGAAGTGGATTAGAGCGGAGCAATGATAGTGGGTTTGGCGTTAGGCGGCCACGCACAAGTTGGTTGAAGACCCAACACGGTGCTTAGCGAACGTCGTCTGATGACACGCAGAAGCGAGTCCTGCAACAACTTTGGCTAAAGGGTTGCTACTCTTTTAGGTCAGTAGTCAATATGGGAATCCCACCTTAGTATAAGAATCTTAACTTCATGAATGCCCCTCTACCACCCAACGAGGCCGAACGCCTACAAACACTGTACAATTACAACATTCTCGATACACCGCCGGAGGTCGCTTTTGAGCGTCTCACGACGCTGGCCGCCCAACTCTTTCAGGTGCCCATTGCCTTGGTCTCCCTCGTGGACGCGGAGCGGCAATGGTTCAAAGCCTGTTTTGGCGTGGACATGCGCCAAACTTCTCGTGAGTTGTCGTTTTGCGCCTATGCGATCCTATCGGACGAGGTGATGGTGGTGCCCAATGCGCTGGATGATCCGCGCTTCGTCCATAATGGGCTGGTGACTGGGCCGCCGCATATCCGCTCCTATGCTGGGGCACCCTTGAAGACACCCAACGGCCAGAACCTGGGGAGTTTTTGCATCATGGACGCGGTGCCATGCCAGTTCAGTGCGGAGCAGCAGGAAATGTTGCTGGAGATGTCCGCGATTGTGGTGGATGAGTTGGAATTGCGCCGCACCGCGCGTGACCTGCGTGACCGCGAAGCTGTTCTGCGCCAAACTTTACGCCAGAACAGCCAGCTCGCCACCGCCATCACCAATCTCACGAGCGGCGTGCTGATTACCGATCCCAACCAGACCGACAATCCCATCATCTTCGCTAATGCGGGGTTCAGCGCCGTGACGGGTTATTCGGTTGAAGACGTGATCGGGCGCAACTGTCGCTTTCTGCAAGGGCCGGAGACTGACCCAGTGCTGGCGCATGAAATTCGTCGTGCCATCGCCGAGCGACGCACCTTTACGGGCACCTTACTTAACTACCGCAAGGACGGCGCACCCTTTGTCAATGAACTCACCATTAGCCCGGTCTATGACGAGGGCGGCGAACTGCTGAGTTTCGTGGGGTTGCAAAATGACGTAACCGAGCGTGAGCAGGCCAAGCAGCTTTTAGAGCAGCGAGTGCGGGAGCGGACGGCAGAACTGGCCGAGTCACAGATTGAAATCCTCAGCCGCCTGGCCCGCGCGGGAGAGTTCCGCGACGACATGACGGGACAGCACACGCAGCGGGTCGCGCACACATCAGCACTTTTGGCGCAGGCCTTGGGCCACACGGCAGAGGAGGTGGAGATGATACGGCAAGCCGCGCCGCTCCATGATGTAGGTAAAATCGGTATCCCTGACCACATTCTCTTGAAGCCCGCTAAGTTGACAGAAGAAGAATATGCGGCGATGCAACGCCATGCGGCGATGGGAGCAGCACTCTTGGCCAACGGTCGTTCCGAAGTCGTGCAGATGGCCCAACGCATCGCAGGTTCGCATCACGAGAGGTGGGATGGCCGGGGTTATCCAGAGGGGCTGCCGGGAGAGCAAATACCCTGGGAGGGGCGTGTCCTGGCGGTGGCGGATGTCTTTGATGCCCTGACTCATGCGCGGCCTTATAAGCCCGCCTGGTCTCTGCCGGAAGCGGTCGCTGAAATTGAACGGGGCAGCGGTCAGCACTTCGATCCTCAAGTGGTGGCAGCTTTTCGCCGCTTACCGCATGAGGCACTGGTGTGAGGGTGCCGCTGCAACGCACTGTTTATCCCTCTCTCACCCACTCCCTTAGCCCCTCTGACCGCACCCACAACACCAGGCATAAACACAAAGACACCACAAGCCCCCTAAAAACTCGTGGTGTCTTTGGCTCCAACGGAAAGAGCAATCCATAATTCTACATCAGGCCCGATAGACTTTCCACCGCTTTTGAACTTCGCGTTCTATGGCTCTCCATAGTCCGGTGGCACACCCATCGCCTGCAATCCTAACCTTTCCAACAGCATCCCGGCAGCCCCGTTGCAAATAACGGCACAATCTGGTGGCAAGTCGTTATTGATATGCAGCTTGACTTGCCTTGCCGCGTGTAGGACATCAATGTCCAAATCATGCACTAAGGCCACTAAAATGGCTTTGGCGGCTGTTTCACTGAGCCAGAATTCCGGTAAGACTTCATCACTCATGCCTACAGGATAAAACTTTGCGTTCTCTGGCGATTCTACAGCCCCATTAGCCCAGTGTCGTGGTATTGCCGTCCTGAGTCCTAAACGTGCGCTGTGGCCTAATCTCTGGACAGCGAGGGGCGGGGCGCTTCCAGCCTGTGCGCTAAGAACCAGGGGGTATAGTAACGGCGGAGGCATTTATAACAACGACAAGGCGCACAGCCCAGGCACCTCAACAGCTTATCCATCCGTTCAAAGCGGGTGGAACGATGCAGCTTTTGTCCTGTGCAGCGGCGGCATTTGGAAGAGAAGGCAAAATGGATCATAGGTATGTTAGAAAGTTCTCTCTCCTTTATACCTCATTTGTGGGTTCTAAGCCTTAGTGCGCTGCAATCCGTGCTACCCCATTCGTAAAAGGTCTCGCTTTGTTATCCCATCAACCATTAAGGCCGTAAATACAGCCACTCTATGAGCGACAACGGTAGCATCAAACCACTGGCTAAGATCATCAGGTTGTGGGCAAGATGGGAGTTGGAGGTCTTTTGAGCGTGATGTAACGACGCCAATATGAGGAGGAGGAGTGCGATGGCCAGCAAGAACATGGGGTGGCTAAAAATGTAAAGCATATCTGCGGAGTCTATAAAGGCCCTCTATTCTACCATGTCAAAAGCGTGTCAAAATCATCCTAAAAGCCGTTGTGCTGGCGGATTGTGTTCATTCTTGACCTTTTCTTGATGTTTTCTTGACCTTGTGCATCACGCTACCGCTCACCCGCACGATTCCACACCCGGAGCCTAATCGCTCAACAACGGCCAGTGGAGCGCCACAGGATAAAGCATTATCAGGAGTTAGAATTGCACTTTCACCCCTTTCTTTAGGGGAGAAATCACTGTGCATATCTTAATCGTGGACGATGTCGAAGAAACCAGCCTACTCTTCTCGTATGCGTTTGGCTTGGCGGGTCACACCGCTCAAACGGCCAGCAGTGGGGGAGAAGCTTTGGCCCTGCTCACGACACAAGCTTATGACGCCATTGTGCTGGATGCCCACATGCCCCACATGGATGGCGTCGAGGCGTTGCAGCGGATTCGTGCTCTACCTAATGGCCAGCAGGTGCCAATCGTGGTCTTTACCGGAGATACCAGCGCAGCCCTGCATCGTCAACTCATGGCAGCGGGAGCCAACACGGTCGTCTATAAGCCGATGTTCCCCGATGTTGTGCTGAACTGCATTGAAGAGTGTCGCCGCACGTTTCCACACTCGGTAGACAAATCGCTCTATTGAGGCGGCGTAGCGCAAAGCTGGTGGACAAAATAAATATCGAATTATCCATAGCTGTCTACTCCACCACCTGATAGCCGCCACTGTCGGATTCTTCCACTGTGATGCTGTGGGATTCTCTTGACTGCTGCCGTTGGGTCTGCACGCGGTCACAGCAACGAAGCGATAATTCCACATGAGCTATGATTCCATGTGAGCTATGCTTACAAATGACCAGCCCAGCAATGCATTCAAATCCATACCCGCTATTATGCCACAGCCTGCATCAGTTAGTTGGGTGCAGTTCAACGGAGTACAGAACTTCGCCCCGTTTCCTGCCCGTTTCCCGCGATGGTGGTGATTTTTAGACCCCGATCCTGAAAGCAGGTAAGACTCTGGACGGCATAGGCCCTTCATAGGAATTAGATTTGCTCGCCACAAAATCCCTACGAACCCTGGGCATCACCATAAGAAGGGCACATGTGCCAGACAATGAGGTAAGACATGTGAGGAGGGCTCGCCACATGCCTGTCGTGTCTAAGCAGCCATAAAAGTGTTTCACTTTGTCAGTCTGGAGACCATCAAAGATAAGTATTTTGGAGAGAATTCGGAATAGCCCTGAATGATAACAGCCTTGAAAACCAGCCGCAGGAATGAGCATTATGAATGACCATGACCACACGCCGGGCTTAGCGAACCAGGATACCCTTAGCGAGACTACAAGCACTGAAGAAACCGGACTAAAAGCACAAACAGCAGGACATGGAGCCGCACTCCAGAGCACGCCCGTGCAGCAGGCGGAATTCCATGTACCAGGTCTCCATTTACTACGTCACTCAGCCGCGCAGATCTCCACCTCCATTCTGGCTTTGGAGGGACGCGGTGCCGCACAACTTTTAGAGGGCCAAGCAACCCCAGCGCTCTGGCGTGAGGAATTAGCCGCTTCGCTTGCCCTGCTCCGGGCTACCATCGAATCCACCGCCGATGCCATCGTGGTCTTAGGTTTGGATGGCACCGTCATCGTCTACAATACCAAGTTCGCCAACATGTGGCAGTTTCCTGATGACCTCCTGCGGCGCCGTAACGGCGCGGAAATGAGGGATTACGGAGCGCAGCAGCTCAAGGACCCGGATGGCTTCCTGCAACTGGTCAAAGAGCAGTTAGCTGCCCCGGAGCAGGAAACCTTTCACCTCATCGAGTTCAAGGATGGCCGCACCTTTGAACGCTATGGATTTCCGCAGTGGTTCCAGGGCGAGTGTGGCGGTGTGGTGCTCAACTATCGAGACATTACGGCACGCCAGGCTGCCGAAACCGCCAACCGCCTGAAAGATGAGTTTCTGGCGACTCTTTCGCATGAATTACGTACCCCGCTCAATGCCATTCTGGGGTGGGCGCGCATGTTGAACGATAGGCGGCTAGGAGACGAGGATCGCACTACCGCTGTGGAAGCGATTCAACGCAACGCCCAGTTGCAGGCGCAGCTCATTGAAGACATCCTGGATGTATCACGCATCATTACCGGTAAAGTGCATTTAGAGGTACGGCCTATTGAACTGGCCAGTGTAGTGGAAGCGGCAGTGGAAGCGGCAGTGGAATCGGTCTTGCCCTCGGCCCAGGCCAAAAACATCCGCTTGCAGCGCGTGCTCGATTCGGGCAGCAGCCTGGTTTCGGGTGATCCGAACCGGCTCCAGCAAGTGGTGTGGAACCTGGTCGCCAATGCTATCAAATTTACGCCTAAAGAAGGACGCGTGCAGGTCCGGCTGGAGCGTGTCAACTCCCATGTGGAGATCATTGTCACCGATACGGGGGCTGGTATCGCGCCCGAGGTGTTACCCTACATCTTCGAGCGCTTCAGGCAAGCCGATTCAACCAGCACCCGGCAACATGGCGGGTTGGGCTTGGGCCTATCCATCGTACGCCATTTAGTCGAATTGCACGGGGGAACCGTGGAAGCCGAAAGTGCCGGAGAAGCTCAGGGGGCCACGTTTACGGTGCGACTCCCCCTCGTTGCACTCCGCTCCGTAGAGGTCCTACCAGAGCAGAGGCAGGAGCGCAAACACCCGACAGGTAGTCAGGCGGTGCCCTTCGCCAGTCCGACGGAATTGGAAGGGTTACACGTCTTAGTGGTAGATGATGAGGCTGATGCCCGCACGCTGGTGACCAGAGTTCTGCAAAGGTGCGGCGCAACCGTCACAGCAGTGGACTCCGCTGGCGCGGCTTTGCAGGTGCTCCAGGAGCAGCGACCGCATGTGTTGCTCAGTGACGTGGGGATGCCGGGCGAAGACGGCTATTCCCTGATCAAGAAGGTGCGCGCATTGCCTGCTGCACAGGGCGGCAAGACACCGGCGGCAGCCCTCACGGCGCATGCCAGAGTGGAAGACCGTATGCGGTGCTGCGCTCTGGCTTTCAGATTCATCTGCCCAAGCCCATTGAACCGGCTGAATTGGTGGCGGTGGTGGCCAGTCTGGTCGAGAGGCATGGCGACGGCTAAGGTATGGTCAGCAATTGCACATCAGCCGAGCGTTACGAACCGCGTCTTGAGCCGGGGAGTAAAACCGTGTTCTGGGCTTTACTCCCCGGCGCGGGCGATGCTGCATTACGCGACATAACGTCCTTGTATAGTGAGTGGTGTAGGTGGAGCTAAATGCGCCTATACTCGAAGTAGAAGTCGAGGTCGGCGCTGACGTCCTTGAGGGCAAGCCTCGTAGCAAAGACTGCCGCCTCGGCTCTACGAGAGGTCTCGCATCAGCAGGTTGTGGCAGAGCTACCAAAGCGGTTCCTGGCCACGTATCACTCACAAGGCTGAGGGTCTCGTAGAGCACTGAGGTCACCTCGCTTCGCCCATCCCAAGGCTATGAGGAGGCTATCATGTCTGGCTTATCCAATGTGCCCATCGCTGCGGTTACGCCTGCTGCCACAAGCTATTACTGTGGCATTGATATTGGCAAACGCAAGCATATGGCGTTGTTCTTGGACAGCACGGGCCATGTGGTGCGACCCGCTTTTCCCATCCTCAACACGCGCGATGGCTTCGCCCAACTCGTTCAAGAATTGCAGAACTTGAATGGCGCCGTTGCCATTGCCGTAGAAGCGACTGGTCATTACTGGCTGGCTCTCTACGAATGCTTGAGCAGCCAGGGCTTTGACGTTGTGGTCCTCAATCCGCTACAGGTGCATGCCTATCACCGCAGTGGCGTGCGTAAATGCAAGAATGATCGAGGCGATGCGTTCTGGATCGCTGACTTCTTGCGCATCGCACAGCCGCAACCGACTTCGGCCAGCTTACCGACCTTGCTCCAATTGCGAGAATTGGCGCGCTTCCGTTATGGTCTTACGGCACAGCTTGGCGACTGCAAACGGAAGATTGTCAGCGTTCTGGATCGCGTGTTCCCTGAATATGAAACACTCTTTTCCAACGTCTTTTTAGTCACTTCACAACGACTGCTTCAAGAAGCTGTGACGCCGGAAGAATTTGCCGAGTTTGACCTGAGCGAGTTGAGCCATCTGCTCCAGACATTCAGCCGCGGGCGCTTCCAGGCGCCCCAAGCTATGGCCAAAGCTCAAGCCATACAAGAAGCGGCTCACCAAACGGTGGGAGTGTCGTTTCTCAGAACTGCGATTCATGTGGAGATGCGCTGCCTACTGGATCAATTGCAATTGCTGGAAGCGCAGCGCGAACAGGTAGACGAAGCGCTCGCAGCCCTGATGCAGAAATTGCCACAATGGCTCACCACAATACCGGGCATTGGATTAGCCACGGGAGCGACGATCTTAGCCGAGATAGAAGATGTCCAGCGTTTTAGCAGTATCGAAAAGTTAGTGGCCTACACCGGCATCGATGCGTGTGTTTATCAAAGCGGCGAGTTTGAAGCCAAGCGTATGCACATGAGTAAACGGGGCTCGCCTTATTTGCGTTGCGCGCTCTGGCAAGCGGCACATGGAGCCATTCAGCATGATCCTGAGCTACAGGCTTACTACAAACGCAAGCGCGCTGAAGGTAAACATCATGGCACAGCATTGGGCGCCGTGTGTCGAAAACTGGTAGGGCGCATCTATGTTGTGCTCAAAGAGCAACGACCGTATCTTGTCCATTAACTCTTTGCCTACCTTGACTCCATATAGCAGGTCTGTACCTTTCCCGGATGCTCCTGATAAAATCGCCCCGCCCTACCCTAACCCTCTTTAGCCCCTGCCGCTAAATCACAGAACACATTGGAGGGTATCTGCAACTGCGTTCTATGAATGATAGTGGAGGGAATGATAGTGGAGGTCATTGGATACCATCATTCTCCTATTCCGGCCCCAAGTTAGGTAGCCGACTTTTGTCCATGTGGATTAGACAGACAGTGGTTGCTGATGCTTGGTTATTTGCCCGGTCATTGAACGTCAGACAAGCCTTATTCTATGAAGTTCAACTACGTGCTCCATCACGTGATGAAACAGGTACTAATTCAACTTACTCGTTAAGTAGGATACTACCATCTATCAGGGTGTATGGAAACTCAGTGTAGAGTTGAATTTCTAACCTAAGATGATGTGCTCTACTGTTTACCCCAGCGACCTCACTGATGCGGAATGGCACCATTTGGAACCCCTCTTGCCTGCACCTAAAAGAACGGGGCGGCCCCGCCAGTGGAACCTGCGCTTGATTCTCAACGGCATCTTCTATCTGGTGCG
>Ga0213875_10000826_pt1 | contig 23045 bp, 32 predicted proteins | sample BarmaccomBMRX_R8_FD_160105 | JGI IMG/M metagenome (GOLD analysis project Ga0213875, IMG submission 160105) | Root-associated microbial communities from Barbacenia macrantha in rupestrian grasslands, the National Park of Serra do Cipo, Brazil - RX_R8 | ecosystem: Host-associated > Plants > Roots... | reverse complement strand
CACACCTGGGCTCAGCGCAGCGACACATCCCACGCAAAGCTCACCCCGACCATCATCCGCTGATCCCCGACTACGCTCACGAGTCAGCAACAGTCGCTTGCGTTGCGACGATGCCTGGAATCCGCCCACACAAGAGGCTCACGTGGCGGTTCACGTTGCGTTCCGGTCAGGGCAGAACGGTTGCGCCGCGCCACAGCTGCGCGCTGGCGAGCTCCGCCCCATGGACCAGGCTTGCCAGCTTGGCCCAGGCCAGCTGCGGGGACACCGCCAGGAAAGAGGCGAATGAAGCGAATCCACAGTCGGTGCCGGCCAAGACGCGTTCCCGGCCGACCAGCGAGGCGTAGCGGGTGATGCGCTCGGCGATCAGCTCCGGATGTTCGATGTAGTTGCTGGAGGTGTCGATTACACCGGGGACGAGCAGCTTTTCGTCCGGCACGCGAACTTGCTCGAACACTTTCCATTCGTGGGCGTGGCGCTGGTTGGCGGCCTCGAAGACCAGACCGTTCGGGCGTAGCCGCAAGATGATGTCGATGATGTCGCGCAGCTCAACATCGCGGTGATGCGGGCCCTGGTAGTTGCCGTAACACAGGTGCACCCGCACCTGCTCGGGATCGATATCGCGGACAGCGTGGTTGATCGCCTCGACATGCACCTCGGCGCGCTCCTGGAAATGGGGCAGCGGCAGATGCGCGTAGAGGATGTGGCGTCCCATGGCCAGGTCCGGTGCGTCGATTTGCAGCACGAACCCGGCCGCCACGATCGCTTCATACTCAGCGCGCATCGCCTCGGCCAAGGCGAACAAGTAGTCATCGCCGTTCGGGTAGTAGGTGTTTGGTAGGTAGAGTGCGATCACGCCAGGGGAGGCCGCGGTGAGAAACGGCTCCACTGCCGCATGCCCCTCGTGTTGGTTGTGCTCGGCGATGGCCGCGCGGAAGGTCGCCATGTCCGTGTGAAGCTCGTCGTATCCGGTGTAACTAACTGGACCTGTGCAGGTCGGGGTGGCAGTGGTCAGCCCGGCCAGCGAGCTTTCGGCCATGCCGGGGTAGTCGTCGAGGTCGGCGATGCTCAAGCCACCGCCTTCTGGCACCTCAGCTTCCTCGAATCCGGACAGCCGATCCTTCACGTAGGTCGCATAGCCGATCTTGCTCATTTCGCCATCACTGATCATGTCCAGGCCACAGCTCAGCTGCAATCCGACGACGCCGTTGACTGCCGCGCTGATCTGAGCGGGAAGCCGTGCGGCCGCATCCTTGATCAAGGTCTTGTTCTCTCGGCTCAGGATGGCGTCAGTCAGCTCAGGGGGCCGGGGAAGACTGCCGGCGTGGGTGGTCAGGACGCGTTCGGTGCTGCGCTTCATCGGGATCGACTCCTGAGCCGGATAGCAATCTTGTCAACCGCCAGCAACGGCGCGGTATAGCCACACAAGGTACGACCTGGGTGGAGTTCGTTACCGAACAGAAGGTGAACTTTGAAACGAAATTTCGTTACATATGTTTGCTAGCCCTTGAACATCGTTTTCCTTCTGGTCTAACCTCAGCTTGACCCAAGACGACGCTGGGAGCGGTAGATGGCGATGACGGCCGGGTCAACGCAGAAGCCCGATCCGACGGCGGAGATCGACCTCGATGCTTTCGTCCGCGATGGCTTCGTAGGCGTTCCCAACTTCCTGAGTGGTGCCGGCCTGGAACAGCTGCGGACGTGGGTATGCGAGATCGAAGCGTGGCCACCGGGAGAAGGAACCTGGTTCCAACACGACGAGCTGGGGGAGCGCGGGGTCGTGCGCACGCGCACGGAGAACTTCTCCCCGCATCATGCCGGACTGCGCCAAATGCTGACTACTGGTGCTTTGCCACAGATGGCAGGTCGGCTGCTCGGTGAACCAGCGGTTCTCTACAAAGAGAAGGTCAACTACAAATACCCCGGAGGCGCCGGGTTCGCTCCACACCAGGATGCGCCCGCCTATCCGCAGGTGCCGGTGACTGTGAGTTGTCTTCTTGCGGTGGACGACGCCACCACCGAGAACGGTTGTCTTGAGTTGGTTGCTGGACGACATCATGCGCTGCTTCCGACCAACGGTGAAGGATGCATTCCTGCGGATGTCGCAGAACGCCTGAGCTGGGTGGCCATGCCGGTCCCGGCCGGCTCGTTGCTGTGGTTCCACGGTCACACCCCGCACCGCAGCGGACCGAACCGCTCACCCCACCCCCGCAGAGCTTTGTATCTGACCTACAACGCGGCGGCACTGGGAGACCTTCGAGAGGCCTATTACGCCCATAAGCGCGCCACGTTCGCCAAAATGAGCGCCGCGAACGCCGGCCGGATCAGCCTGATCGGACATTTCCAAGGCACCACACCCCCTGGCGATGCGTGATGGGGGCACCAAGCTGGCTCGACGCACGGCCGGACACCCCTGCGGCGGTCGTCGATCTGCTGTTCGACCTGTACGCCCGCCGCGGGGGCACTTACTACGATGAAACCGTCACGCAGACCGAACATGCGCTGCAGACCGCAGCGCTTGCCCGGCAACACGGGGCGAGCACCGAGCTCGAAGTTGCGGCCTTATTGCACGACATCGGGCACCTCCTGGTCGACGAACACGCCGCAGCCGAGGGATTCCTCGATCAGGACCTGCACCACGAACGTCTCGGTGCCCGCCTGCTCAAGCAGTGGTTGCCACCTGCGGTCACCGAGCCGATCTGGTTACACGTGACGGCCAAGCGCTACCTCGTATCAACCGACCCCACCTACACACGCGCGCTGTCACAAGCATCAACCCGCAGCCTCGCCGTGCAGGGCGGTCCACTGAGCGGCCCTGAACGCGAAGCGTTTGCCCAATCCCGCTACGCCGAGGATGCCTGCCGACTCAGACGCTGGGACGACGCGGCGAAAGCGCCGCATGCGATCACCGACGACTTCGAATACTACCGACGCACGGTCGAGTCACTCGTCAAAGCCGCCGGACCGGCCCGATGAGTGCCATGACGATGCTCGCTGTCGGCGACATCGTGGGCGCCGAGGCCGCCGCCTGGCTCGCCCAACGCCTACCGATCCTGCGTGACCAATATGAGATCGACTGGGTGATGGTCAATGCCGAGAACTGCTCAGTCACCGGCAGCTCGCCCATAGACGGGTTCGGGATGACCACTGAAGTCGTCGACATGCTTCTCACCGCAGGCGTGGACGCGATCACCGGAGGCAACCACTCCTGGGACGGTCCCGACGTCGACAAAGTACTCGCCTACCCACAAGTGGTCCGCCCGATCAACGTGTCAGAAGCGCGCGGACAAGGCCTTGTGACGCTCGACGGCGCAGGTCGGACGCTGACGGTAATCAACATGCTTAGCCCAACCGCCGCCCTGCCCGGTATGCGCGCACCGCAGCCTAAGCCGTTGTGGCCGTCCTGGACCGAACTTGCCGCCAGCACCTCACTACCCGGCGCAATCGTCGTTGACCTGCATGGAGAGTCTCCATGGGAAAAGGCATCATTCGCGACCGCGCTCGATGGCCGTGTCAGCGCCGTGCTGGGAACGCATACCCACGATGCATCCCTTCGTGGACACATCCTCCCAGCAGGTACCGGCTACATCGCTGATCTGGGAATGACCGGCAGACTCGGTTTCAGTGGCGGAGGCTTCGACCCCGCGTACTTCGCCGCCCAGCTGCGCGGAGACAACCCCCACAAGCTCCCGGCCTACCGTCTGGCAACCGGACGCATGACCCTCGGCGCGCTGTTACTGCGACTGGACGCGTCCGGCCACACCAAGGCCATCACCCGAGTCAGTTAAGCCGCGCGTAACGGCATCGCGAGGCCCCCTCCTGCCCCCCGACAAGTTCTTGACCAGCATCGTTTGTTTGTTAGTCGAGGTAGTCGCGAAGCGACTGGGAGCGGGAGGGGTGGCGCAGTTTGGACATCGTCTTGGATTCGATTTGCCGGATGCGTTCTCGGGTGACTCCGTGGACGTGGCTGATTTCCTCAAGCGTGTGCGGTCGGCCATCGATGAGCCCATACCTCAGCTGGACAATGCTGGCCTCTCGCGCTGAGAGCGTGGCTAGTACCAAGCGCAGCTCATCCTGGAGCAGGGTGAACGAGACCGCCTCCATCGCGACCACGGCCTGAGAGTCTTCGATGAAATCGCCCAGCTGCGAGTCGCCCTCGTCGCCAATGGTCTGGTCCAGCGACAGGGGCTCCCGAACATACTGCTGGAGTTCCAGCACCTTGCCCGGGGTGATGTTCATCTCGTTGGCCAACTCCTCGGCAGTGGGCTGGCGGCCGAGGTCTTGGAGCAACTCGCGCTGGATTCGGCCCAGAGCGTTGATTACCTCGCCGACGTGCACCGGGATCCGGATGATGCGGCCCTGTTCGGCCATTGCTCGGGTGAGGGCTTGCCGGATCCACCAGCTGGCATAGGTGGAGAACTTGTAACCCTTGGTGTAATCGAACTTCTCCACCGCCCGGATCAGGCCGAAGCTGCCTTCTTGGATCAGATCCAAGAAGGCCATCCCGCGGCCGGTATAGCGCTTGGCCAGCGATACGACCAGCCGCAGGTTGGCCTCCACCAGGTGGTTTTTGGCGCGCTGGCCGTCGCGGACGACCACGCGCAGATCCCAGCGCAGCCGCGGGGACAACTTCTCGGTCATGTCCTGAGCTCGCCTCAGCCGCTCGGCGGCATAAAGCCCGGCCTCGATGCGCTTGGCCAGGTCCACCTCCTGCTCGGCGGTAAGCAAGGCCACCCTGCTGATCTGCTTGAGATACACCCGTACCGAATCGGCCGAGATGGCGTGCTCGGCGTCTTTGCGGGCTTGGCGCAACACCCGGGACTCCTCGTCCCAGACAACTTCCCCGGACTGCTCGCCTGCACCCACCGACTCGGCAGAATCCTCGTCGCTGTCCCTGCCACGCAGGACGTTGTCATCCGGCAGATCAAGTGACACTGGACTTGGTTTGCCGCGCTCGGCTTCCTCCTCGACTGGCACCGTTTGCCTCGGTTTGGGCGCCTTGGTCACTCGGTGGCCTTCGCGGGATGCGCGGCGATGATCACTATCCTCAACTCCTCGACCCGGTTCCGGCGATACCGAATTTCTGGTGGCAACCTCACCGAGCGCTCGATGCGGGCAGTACAAATCCGGCGCCTTCAGAATTCCGGTGCTACCCGGGTACCACTGGACTGTACGGGAACCGAACACTGCCGACAGGCCCAACCGTGCTTGCCGAATCCCCGAGCCACGCAACCAGCAGTTTTTTAGACCGCCATGCAGGAGAAACCCGTCACCGCCCCGGTCGTGCTGCGCCGAGCCAACGCTCTAAGCGGGTCCTCGCGCTGACGACCAAGCGTGCAGATGCAGCTGACGTCCACTATCGACAGTCACCGTGGTTGAAGGGAAACCGCAGCGACCGCATCGCCGCCTCGTCGCGCTGAATGATCGGCTGCTGGAGCTTGGCCGCTTCGCGATTGCCATCGTGATGGAACAGATTCCGGGATGGTCGAGTCCTTGGCCTCACGTCAGTGAGGCCCGACGCCACCCGGCGCGTGTCTTGTCGCTCAGCCGCGTGGAACAACCCGTTATCCTGGCCATGCGGTGTTACAGGATCAGTCAAGGTACGCCTTTCCTTGGTTCGCGGTTTGGTGCTATGCCTGGTGGCCGCACCACTCACTCCGGCGCGTTACACACCGTCTCGAAAGCGATTGCGGGCAGCGCTTCGGTCAGCTCCCGCATCGCGGCGATCGCTGGTACTTCTCCCACGGCAGCGCGCGCTCCCCGGGCCTGCTCGATGTCTGCCCACAACTTCTCCACGTAGTCATGGAGATCTGGCGGGCGTCTTCACTCATTGTTCGCAGAGGTGGCCAGCAGGCTGATGCAAGTACGCCAGCCAGGCTCTGCGCCGACTGGCCTGCCAGCACGGTCAACAGGCCCCAAGAAGGTCCAGGGTAGCGGGTGACCATCCGAGCCCAGCACTCACCGTGGGTCAGAAACCGGCGGCCCTGTCATCACCAGCGATGCTCCTCGACGTCCATGATCTTCAGGATGATCACCAATCGTGAAAGCTGACCGTTGCAGCGTCGGATCCCGCTAGAAGGCTGGCTTGGGCGTCCCGGACACGGTTTTGCAGTGAGCGGTACTCCTCGTTACCCGTCAGCCTCGTTTTCACCTTGAGTTCGAACATAGCTGGGGTTCGCCACGGTGATACCCAGTTACGGTTGACCTCGTCGGTGGCTTCTTGCTTGATCACGGCCATTCGCTCGCGCAGTTTCGTCACCTCGTGCTGCAGAGCATCCAGGCTGCTCTGGATGTTTGCACCATCTTGGTCGGGTGGCGCGGTGCTGTCGTGTGCCTGGTGAGGGTAAGCGCTGTGGTCGTGTCGGTCGTCCTCAGGTGTTTTCTGGGCAGGTGTGGTGGCAGCTTGTTCGTCGAGTAACTGTTGTCGGGTCTTGATTCTGTCGCCCATGGTCATGTGGGTGGTCCTTCCGATCGGGGGTGGGCGGAGATCACGGCAGTCGGCTGGCCAGGTGCGCCGACGGGACAGTGACATCGGCGGCCGACGACGCTGGAGGAGCCGTCCCGGCCCGGTCGGGGCATGGCGTCCGGGGCCGCCATTGTTGTTGTCCGGGGACGCCTTGGCTTCTACCGTAGGGCCCCACCGGCTCAGACACGGGGCGCAGAGTGGTTGCCAACAGCAGCGGTGATGTCAGGATCGTGGCCCTCAGCCGCCGTCGTGAGCGCCCGTTCAGCGGTGATTTCCTCAGTGTCGAGTGGGATCAGGAGCAAATCGATCCGCTGGTCATCGGTGCCGACGATCCGGACCAGGTGAACACTTGAGATCCGGAACCAGTCCACGGCAATCTTTCCGCCGCTGCCGGGCAGGATTCGGCGAGGAGTGTTGTCCCATCCGGCCATGTTCAGCGCGATGCGACGGACCGGCACTCCGACTGCCTCGATTAGTGCGGTGAGCTCGATGGCGGGATCTGTCGACCGTGGCCACCATGCACCGTCGAGCGCACCTCTGGAGCAACCCTTCGGCTTGAGGCTCAGGCGTGCCGAGCGATCGCGGGCGCTCACGCTGGGTGCATCGCTCTGGTCGGACTTGGTGGCGCGAACCGACGTCACGGTGACGTTCCTATCCCGGCATGAACCACAGCCAGTGTCATGGTTAGGCCGAGAACGACGCAGGCGAGGATGCCGGGCGCACGAAGAGTAATCGGTCCCCGCCGACGCTACCCGCAATCGGTTCACCACGCCACCGACCCCGGCGATCAGCCACGGTGTGCTGCGATCTACCAGCGTTGAAACCTCCCCCTAGCGCTCATGCCCGGCAGCCACGCGACCGGAAGAAAAAATTACGGGTCGAGAGCGGTGCACCCCGGGCCCGGTGGCCGAACAAGTATTGGTGTTGGGCGCGGGATATCGAATAACGGCTAGCAAAACCGCGCGCAGGGGAAACTGACCCCCACAGTATTTCACTATTAGCGTTTCGTCCTGCATTGGATGGTACGGCGGTACCCAATATGGGCATCGACGACGATGCTCGCCCGCGGCTCGCGCGGATAGCCTGCACGCCGAGGCCCAGTACTACCGCCGCCGGGCTATCGAGAGGAGTACGCTCTGGATCTTGACCATTACCTAGACCTGCTCCTGGAGGTGGCTCGCGACCGGGCCGCCATCGAGCAGCGGATACAGACCCACGGCGCCGTGGGCAAGCATTGAGCCAACTCATTGATCGCGGCCCGTTTATCAACTGATCAACATATGCACGGTTAGCCATGGATATGCTTACTGCCGGTCCACGACACCTCAAGCCGCCATGACCGTTTCATTTGACGACTAGTGATCGCGGATGAGCCTCAGCTTGGGAGGCTGCGGTCAGGCTGAGTCGCAGGTATCCGTGAATATCACACTAATGAGCACGCGGAGTGTGGGATTTTCGCGGAGAGGGTTGAGCGGGTTGGGCATCCTGTCACGCCGGGAGCCGGCGCCGAGTGGTACGGTTGTGTTCTATGTTGAGGTGATTGACTTTCGCTGGCATGTGGCCGTAAGCGGCGCGACAAACGATAGTTTGTAACCAGGCCGGGTTGCTTGCCCAGCCGCACGAGCATTTAGCTTGATAATCTTGGTCTGGGATTCTGTTCGAGCCTGACGGAATTCTTTCTATTGTGATGGTGTGGCTGTTCATGTTGCTGTCTCCGTTACGGCTGTGGGTGTGGTTCAGTGCAGGTAGTCGCGCAGGGCTTCGGAACGAGGGGGTGACGCAGCTTGGCCATGGTCTTGTATTCTATTTGTCGGATGCGCTCTCGGGTGACTCCGTGGACGTGGCCGATTTCAGCGAGCGTGCATGGTTGGCCGTCGATGAGCCCGAATCGCAGCCGGATTATGCTGGCCTCGCGTTCGGATAGTCTGGCCGGTACGGAGTGAAGGTACTCTTGGAGAAGGGTGGGCCGAGGTCCTGGAGCAGTTCATACTTCAAGTGACCCAGTCTGTTGATCATCTCATTTATGTGTCCGGGAATCCGGACAGTGCGAGCTGATCGGCCATCGCCCGGATGATCGCTTGGCGGATCCACCAGGTGGCGTAGGTGGAGAACTTATAACCCTTGGTGTAGTCGAATTTCTCCATCGCGTGGATCAGGCCCAGGTTGCCTTCCTGGATCAGGTCCAACAATGGCATGCCGGGCCCGGTGTAGCGCTTGGCGAGCGAGACGACCAACCGGAGGCTGGCCTCCAGCAGATGGGTCTTGGCCCGCTGGCCGTCGCGGACGATCCAGCCCAGGTCCCGGTGCAGCTGCGCCCCGTGGGCGTCCATCGTGGTCTCCTGGACCTCGATGTCACCGTCGGTGAGACCCTCGACGGCTGACGTCATATCGGCGTTCCCGTCCCGGCATCAACGTCCGCCGGTGTCATGGTGAGGCCGAAAACGACGCTGGCTCGGGTGCCGCGCGCACGAGAAGTAGTCGGTCAGCCCCGACGCTACCCCCCACCAGTTGGCTATGCCAGCGGAGCGCGTCGGACGGCATGGTTGTGTTTGATTGCAAAGGGGGGCGGGGCTGACCGCTGTGCGGTCGATCAGATGATGTGGGGGAGTTCGGCGAAGGACGCGGGAGCGATACCTCAGACGGACATCGACACTGAGTTTGTAATATCCGCGGCAGTTATGGACCGAGGCGTGCCCGGTACTGATTATGTGCGCTGAGCCCAGCTTGTTGAGTCCCCACATCGCCACAGTCGGGCCTACCGGGTAAGTGCGCCGCATTCTCCTTGGCAGGTAACACCGCCTGCCATGAACTTGCCGGTGTTACCGCTCAGACCGGTCACAGGCGAGGGACATACGCTCACCCTTGCATCGCACGGCGGGCGGCACAGCAGTTCTGCCTGCTTACGGAACAGGTTCATGGTGTACTTGCGGCCCTTTGGGGCGACGATTCTGATCTGTCAGGACCGGACTGTTCGAGCCGCCATTCGGGCACGATGGTTGTCGTCAGCAAGTCTCCTTATGGTGGTGGCCGTCATCCTGTTGTCCTGCTGCCGCCCGCGCAGCTCTGTGTATTCGGCCCCCGTGAGCTCGTGCGACGAGCCCGAGCCGTAGTCGGCAACGGGGGAGGTCTGCTGCCCACGTGGGTCTCTCCGCCGCGGGGATGCCCGCCGTGTATGCGTCGCCCTCGAGTCCTTGGCGGCACGATCAGCCAGTACTGGCGAGCACCCGGTACCGGCCATGGCCCAAGGTAGGACCGACAGGGTCGGCCAGGAGGGTCGGGATCGGCAGCCTTGACAGGGCAGCACCGCGGGGTCGTGGCACAGCAACGGGATCTGAATGCCCTTGACCGCAACGCTGCGAGCAGCCCGGCGGCCGGCGGATACACGGGAGCCCGCCTCCTCGAAGGCTAGGCGGGCTCCCCGGTTGAGCGGTTGGATCAGACCGGGCGCACGCCGGTGGCCTGCTGACCTTTGTCGCCCTGGCGGATTTCGAACTGCACGCGCTGTCCCTCGTCAAGGCTGCGAAAGCCGCGAGCGTCGATCTCTGAGTGGTGCACGAAGACGTCGTCTCCGCCGTCGTCCTGGGAGATAAAGCCGAAACCCTTCTCGGCGTTGAACCACTTCACAGTTCCCTGTGCCATGCGATGTGCTCCTAGATGGTGTGGTGGGTCCCGCAGTGTGTGGGGCCCGGCCGGCCCTGGCAGCGCTGGCCAGAGTCCTGTTGACGCGGGCCCTCGTCCACCAACTTGTTCCCGCGGGCGTGCATCACACGAACACCGAAACTGAACGACCTTCATTGACACTACCGTGCACCGTGTTGGCCTGTTCCCGTCGTGGGGTGGGGCAAGCGGGACTTAGCGTGTCAACGCCGCCGGGTTGGGGCTGAAGCGAGCCAGGCGGTTGTTGCCACCGGACCTCGCGCGCCCAGCCCAGCTTCTCCAGGCTCCTGATGACGCGGGCGGAGATATCGACCTGCCTCGACGCACGCCATGGCGCGTAGTGCGGGGTCGGCATGGTGCAGGTTGTGCCACGACTCGCCACGGACAGGATCGCAAACGGCCAGACACTGGTCGCCTTGTCTCGACTGGCGAACGGGCGCTGGCCGTGCAGGTGACAGATCGAGTTGATCGACCAGCCTGCCCAGAACCGCGGTTAATGCCGCCCCAGAGAGATTAGGCTGATCAGTCCGCCGGGGACTGCCGGGGCGAGCAGGCTGACGGCGGTCCACCCGTTAGTTATCGAGATCCCGCTTCGGCGTGCGCCCCTGCTTCGGAAACCACCAAGCCCTGCCGGTTGCCCACTAGAGCACCTGGTCCACCGGATCCAGCCTGGTCCAGCTCTCGAAGCTGTGCAGCCAGGTATGTCTTCAAGCGGGTGCGGTACTCACGCTCCACTGCGCGCAGGTCCTCGATTTTCTTCTCCAGTGCAGACTTTTCGTGGCTGAGAGCACCGATGATCTCAGTGTGTCTGCGTGTCACCTCGCGCTCCAGCGACGCAACCTTCTCCCGGAACTGCCGCTCAACAGCCTCGGCGCTGGTACGGGCGTCTGTAAGCATGGTCTCGGCTCGGGTTGTGGCCTCATTGACCAGTCCCTCGGCCTTCACTCTGGCATCAAAAAGCACCTGCTCTGCTCTCGTGTGAGCATCTCCCACCATCGCGTCGGCTTCGGCTCTGGCCTCGCCGGCCAATTGGTCAGCCATCGCCTGGGCCAGACCCAGCACCTTGGCGGCATGAGCATTGTGATCACCAGCTGGCGAGGACTGCTCCATCGGTGGCGGCGACGGGGCCATCACCGGTCGAGGCGGCTCGACGGGGAAAAGATGAGGCCCAGTATCGACCGGTGTAGCGCGTTGTTGCGCATCGAGCTGCTCAATGTGGTTGCGGAGATCGTTGTTCTCCTCAATCAACCCAGCCAGCTCGGCCTCCAGCAGATCGAGGAAGGCGTCCACCTCGTCCTCGTGGTAGCCCCGCTTACCGATTGGTGGCTTACTGAACGCGACGTTCGCCACGTCGGCGGGGGTCAACGGCATCGAATCACCTCACGTACTCCTCGACCACTCTGCACATGCGGGCAACACCCTGGAGGTATCGGCGCCGAGCCTGGTGGCAGCGACGGTCTCGGATCAACCACCGGTGTCCGTATGAACACCCCGAGTGACGGAACCTTACATGTCTTCGATGCGGATGGGTACGCGCTCTCCCTCAGGCCCGCCTGAGCGGAAATTCCGGCTAGGCGCGGGCCACACCCGCAAGATTCGCCAGACAAGGTCAGCGAGGGTGACCATCCGACCGACGGCAAGACACACACCATGGTTATCTCCACCACCGGCCTACCCCGGAACAGCATGGTCGCTGGGAGGTCCTCGCGGTTAGGGCGTGGCGGAGTGCTGTTTAGGTGAGCATGGATGGACGGAGCAGACCAGGAGGGCGTTGATGAGTATGAACGCGTCTGAGGACGCGGTGGGCTTCGCCGATTTAGGGCTGCGGCCGGAGTTGTTGCAGGCGTTGGCTGGACTTGGTTATGAGGAGCCTACGCCGATTCAGCATGCGGCGATCCCTCCGTTGCTGCAGGGGCGTGACCTGCTCGGTCAGGCCGCAACGGGGACCGGAAAGACCGCGGCGTTCGCGTTGCCGGTGTTGCAGCACATGTTGGGTGACAGGGCAGATGCCGGGCCCGTGGCGCTAGTGCTGGTGCCTACCCGTGAGCTGGCCGTGCAGGTCTCCCAAGCTTTCCACCGCTATGGTCGCGATCTTGGCGCCCGCGTCCTTCCGATCTATGGCGGGCAACCGATCGGCCAGCAGCTGCGGGGGCTGGAACGCGGGGTCGATGTCGTGGTGGCCACTCCTGGCCGCGCCCTTGATCATATTGGGCGTGGGAGCCTTGCTCTGCGCGGTGTGGCGACGATCGTGCTTGATGAGGCCGACGAGATGCTCGATATGGGGTTCGCCGAGGACATCGAGGCGATCCTCGAGGGCATTTCTGGGAATCGGCAGACCGTGTTGTTCTCCGCGACGATGCCGTCTCGCGTCGACCGGATTGCTCGCCGCTACCTGCGGGATCCGGTCCGGATTGAGATGGGCTGCCAGGCGACGGCCGCCGGTACCGGCCCGTTGGTGCGCCAGAGCGCCTATGTGGTCACCCGCGGGCAAAAACCGGCTGCTCTTGGACGAGTGTTGGAGGTGGAGGTGCCCTCGGCTGCGATCGTTTTCTGCCGGACCAGGGAAGAGGTCGATCAGCTCACCGAGACCATGAACGGACGCGGTTACCGCGCCGAGGCATTGCACGGTGGGATGAGCCAAGACCAACGCGACCGGGTGATGGGGCGCCTGCGCAACGCGACCGCGGACCTGCTCATCGCCACCGATCTGGCCGCTCGTGGCCTCGACATCGAGCACCTGACCCATGTCGTCAACTACGACGTGCCCGCAGCGCCTGAGGCGTATGTCCATCGGATCGGCCGGGTGGGCCGTGCCGGCCGGGAGGGTGTGGCAATCACCTTGGCAGAGCCACGGGAGCACCGGATGCTCAAGGTGATCGAGCGGGTGACGAAACAGCGGATCTCTGTGGGCAGGGTCCCTACGATTGCCGATTTGCGCGCACGACGCCTTGAGCTCACCCGCGCCGCGCTGCAGGAAAGCCTGCTGACCGATGATCTGGAGCGTTTCCGCGTGGTGGTCGAGACGCTCGCTGAGGAGTTCGATGTCATGGAGGTGGCGCTGGCTGCGGTGAAGTTGGCTCACGAGTCCCTTGGCAGCGAAGTCGACGACGAGGAGATCCCGGAGGTTGCCGAGGTCCCCGTGCGCAAGCGAGCAGATCTGCGTGACGCTGAGGGGGGCGAAGGGCGGCGCGGCCGTGCCCGGACGGCTGGGATGACCCGCGTCTTCCTCGGTGTCGGGCGCAGCACCGGCATCCGGCCACAAGATCTCGTCGGCGCGATAACCGGGGAGTCCCGTCTTGGTGGCCGCGACATCGGGGCGATCGAGATCGCTGATCGCTTTTCGCTGGTGGAGGTACCCGAGTCCGCCGCCGGTGAGGTGATCGCCGCTCTGCGGCGCACCACGATCAAGGGAAAAAAGCCGACGGTCCGCCGTGAGCGCGACTCGGCGAGCAGGCCCGACGGTAAGACAACTGTTCTCTCAACCAAGCGGAAATGAGCTCGCCAATAAGCACTCTGGCATCGATGAAGCAGCGGAAGCGAGCGGGCGGGCTCAAGCGCCAGTGCTGCTTAGCAGGCCGCTCGGCAAACGGGACGTAACTGTCATCGCCTGTCCCCTTCGTGTCGTGGAACTGGGATATCCACCGGCTGCGTCTGCCGAATCTCACCAACCTGACCAGGTACGAATGCAACGCGACCATGGCAGCCATAGGCGTGTGCGCGAAGATCGCCCGAATATCAAGTATGATGACACAGTTCCGGCATGAAAGTGCGCTTCGTGGGGGTCGTGTATTGCCGGACAAAGCAGCGCTTTTGTTCCCACTACCTTTCTGGGGCTACCACAGTCTGCGCCCAGTGCTCGCCGGTCTACCGGGTCACGGCGATTACTGGGATTGTCGCTGGGTGGCTCCTATGTTCCTCATAGCACACCAGCGTCGGACCAAGTGCCGGCGTGTTAACGCACGGGGCACTGCGATCGGTCCACTGCTGTGGAGATGCCTCGTATCGCTGAACGCTGAAGGCATCCCTGGAGCTGGCCCGGCGCCTCCTCGTAAGGGCCTTCGCTGTAGTTGATCATCAGCAGTGCGGTGACCTCGCTTGCGCCTCTGCAGGACGTGTCCGAGCAGGTGTTGCCCACCCGTCTCGGACGCCTTGAGCTCAGGGACCGGACCCTCAAAAAATCTCTGCCAAAAGTTGTTGGTGATGCACCGGTTGGTGGCTCTCACCGTTGAGATCGGGCACCGGGCCTGGTCGCAGCGCTTAAGGAGCTCGCCATGTCACAGCGCATCATCCGTCGTGCCAGTGTCACGGCCGCAGGCCTGCTGTTGGTGGGAGGCGGCCTGGCTGGCGCCACCGAACTTATTCACTCGTATTCGCACTCCATGATCACGGCCAGTGGGCAGATGCAGCCACCCCTGATGTATGTCCAACAGCCCGTTACAGCGGATGCCTCGGCTCCGGATGCAGGACCTACCACGGAGCCGGTCACTTCCAATGCGTTGGCGCCCACCGAAGGGTATGCACCCGTTGCAGTCAATGCGCCAGCGACCACGACGGATTATGCCCAAGCGCCGCCCGCAGGGAATGCCGCTGAGCCGACCAAGGTGTATGTCCCCATGCTGACCAAGGTGTATGTCCCAGGACCCGGGGGACCACGGGTGATCAACGAATATGTGTGCACTATCCAATCCCCTGACCGCCGGACTGAGATCGGCGGTAATGCTCGGCGCTTCGGCAACATCGCGCCCAAGGGCACCAACGTGAGTAACACCGCCCCTACCACACCCAGCGCAGCTGCTCCTCGGACGAACGTCACCGGTGGCACTGGAAGGGGAGGCAACGGCGGGAACGTCTATGGGTGCGGCATTGGGGGCTCCGGGGGGCCGGGCATCGGAGGTAATGTCAATTCCGGCATAGGGTCCGGAACCCCTGGCGGCAACTCGGGCACGACTGATCCTGATAACACTGGCGTCGGTGGCAACCTCTCCGGCAACTGCAGGACCGGTGGTCCTGGCGGCATCGGCATCGGGGGTAACGGCGGCAACGCCTCAGGTCGGTACAGCACGGGTGGTACTGGCGGCATGGGCATTGGTGGCGCCGGTGGCAACGCCTCCGGCAAGTGCGGCACGGGTGGTGCTGGGGGCGCGGGGGTTGGGGGTAACGGTGGCGGCGCTTCCGGTCGGTACAGCACCGGTGGTGCTGGGGGCGCGGGTGTAGGTGGTAACGGTGGCAGTGCTTCCGGTCGGTACAGCACCGGTGGTGCTGGGGGCGCGGGTGTAGGTGGTAACAGTGGCAGCGCTTCCGGTCGGTACAGCACCGGTGGTGCTGGTGGGTCCGCTGTCGGGGGCCACGGAGGCAATGCCTTCTGAAGCAGGATTATAGCCCGCGAAGCGGCAATTAGCCGCTTCGCGGGTTTGGTCTCGTTTCCTTTTCTTCAACGATCTTCCTATTGGGTGGTTAGGCGGCTTATTTTGCGGCTCGTGACAGTCGCTCATTTTGGACTGAATCGAAACATTCGGTCCACTGAGACGGGAGTATTCGATCTATGCCATGATGGCCCGACTGGTGGTTTCCGTTGCCGCCAATGCGATCGCAGGGGTGCCTGTAGTAGCACAGTCCCGGCAAGCAACGTGCTATACAGCGAGCATAATTATTGTGGTGATCGATGCGCCGTCGTTTTACTGGCCGCTCATCTACATGGATACTCGCCATTTACGCAATATTGGCAGTGAATTGGCGCGGCCAGTCCGGGGACAACCGGATCAGCCCGATGACGGTGATGGTCAGCCAGGTGAGCCGGGTCACGGCGAGCCCGGGTGGCTTGGCACCGGGGGACGGCGAACCCGGTCACGGCGAGTCTGGGCAGCCCGGCAAGCCGGATTCCCATCTCGACTCAGGAGAGCACGTGTCGGCTCCCACGGCCGGTGCACGCTCTGGCTGGCGGAGCCACCGTGTACTTCGTCTGACGCTCTCATAGCTAAACAAACTCAGACGGATCGAGAAACACAAAGTAGTGACTTCCGTAACGCTTGCATGTGCAGATTCGAAACATAGCGAGAGCAAGCTGCCCGAGAGGGGCGGATCATGGCCCATAGCGTTGCTCCCATGGATGATCGGCAAATCGTTGCCGCGATGCGCTCCCGCAGCGCCAACGGGTTGGCTGCCGCATACGACCTATACGCTGAGCGGCTCCATGCCTACGCCCGGTCAATATTGTCCGACCACGATGCGGCTGCCGATGTCGTGCACGATGCATTTCTCCTTGCCGGGCAGCGGATTGGTGAGCTCCGCGATCCCGATCGGCTTCGGCCATGGCTATATGCGATCGTGCGCCATGAATGCCTCCGGCAGCTGCGTACCAGCAGCCGGCACGTCGAGCTGACTGAGGCCGGGCAAGTGCGAGACGACAGCGTGGACCTCGACGCCGGGCTGCGTACCGAGCAATATCACGAATTGATTTGGACCGCCGCGGCTGGATTGAACCTCCGCGATCGTGAAGTACTGGAACTTTCAGTCCGCCACGGGCTTGATGGCGCTGATCTGGCCGCCGCGCTCGGAGTATCTACCAACCACGCTCATGCGCTGGCGTCCAGGGCCCGCCAACAACTTGAACGAGCCCTGACCGTGGTAATTGTTGCTCGCACTGGCCGCCGCGACTGCGCGGCCCTCGACGCGCTCCTCACTAACTGGGATGGGCAACTCACGGCGCTGTGGCGCAAGCGCATCGCCCGACACATCGAACACTGTGAGGCCTGCGGCGGCACAAAACGCCGCGAAGTGCGCGCCACCGCGCTGCTAGCCACGGTGCCCTTCGTGGCGCTCCCGATCGCACTACGCGACCGAGTGCTAAGCGCTGCAGCCAACCCCCAACTGGTCGCCTACCAGACCGACCTTGCCACCCGATCCGGTCAGTTCGACCACGGCGGCTTCCCTCGCTCCGCCACCAACGCCCGTCGCGTAGGCCTGGCTGCCCCTCGCCGCATAGCCCTCCCTAGCGCGGCTGCGGTGCTCGTGGTGGGCGCACTGCTGCTGTTCCTACTCGGCCCAGTCGAGAACCTGTGGAAAGTATCCAGCGACTCACCCCCGGCGACCGCAGCATCACAAATATCGGCGGGCATACAACAGACGCCGATGACCCCCGCGACGGACATCCAATCCCCACCTCTGACAATCAACCAACCCACTGAACCCGTGAGACCACCCGATGGATCTGGTAATCAGTCATCGATAATTCCGCACCCCACTGTTACAGTGCCCAACCTGCTCGGCTTAAACCCAAAGCGGGCTCAACAGAAGCTACAGGCGGTAGGGTTGATAGTTGGCTCGATATCGTTGCGGACCGGAGTGTCGCCGACCCAGGCCGGTATCGTTTTACTCCAAATTCCGAGTGCAGGAACCTCAGTTGTTAAGGACAGCCCAGTAACACTGACCGTCGGTGGCGAGCTCAATCCGTGTCCGGCGGCGGGTCATTGTGTTGACCGGCCGTGCGACCACGACCAGTACTGGGATCATGAGCAATGTAGACCTGTGTCCAACTCGTGTGGTCATGATCAGTACTGGGATCACGGGCAATGTAAACCCGAGCCCACCACCCAATGCGACCACAACCAGGTTACGTATGGGCACGAAGGATGTAAGCCGGACAGCAGCAAGAAGGGTTCCGGGGCCAACGGCTCATGCCCTAACGGCATGGCCCGGGTGAGTCCGGAAACGGATACCAGTAGCGGATGCGCCCCTGCGGGCAGCGAACTACAGCAACCGCAGAAGCAAGAAGAGCCACATCAGCAACAGCACAAACAAGAGCACCCATACAAGCAGGGACATAAACAAGAGTCCAAACAGGGTCCTAAACACGAGACAAAGCTAAAGAAAGATGGATCGGAGAACGCTAGCTCTGGGCAATCCGACTCAGGCAAGAGCAACCACAAGAAGAAGTGTGATCCAGCTCTGGAGACGTGCAGTCACGCTCAGCGGTAGACCACCATGTTGAGCTAGGGGTCGGCCCACCCACCGCCGAGGGCCGTGCCTTACGTTGAACCGAACAATGGATCCCGTTGCTCTTTGTCGCAGCATGCATCGCCGGTTTTGTTGTCATTCTGCTTGCTTGAGTATGTCACGTCAGTATGAACGTAACTCGGAAGGCGTCATTGCCTAAGCTGGTACGGAGCCGTCAAGTCAGAAGGAAATCGAGCGACGCCTACTTAGATTAACGCTATGTCCGTGCCTGATCACGTGGCGTTCTCACGTGGGCTCGGTGTTGCGCTCCCAACCCACCGCGCGCGTGAACCTTCACCGTTTCGAGGTCAGCCGACGACAAATCCATTTGGTTCGCTCGCGCGCTCCCCAAGAGGATACGGCAGAATTCGCCACGTCCCCGATCGTATACGAAATCGTCAGTGCCGACTTTGAGCGACGGGAAGGCCGGTTGCCGGATGGGTTCCGAGAGCTCAGCCGACGCAACAGCTTCTACCGGATTGAGCGTCCCATACACCTCTTCCCTCAGTACTCATGGTCCTATGACCGGCTTGAAGTACGACTTGAGTTCAATGCCTCGGACAGTGACCGACCCAAGCTGCGTCCAAAGGCTTTTCAAATTTTCCCAACCGGCAGTTGATGGAGCTTGCCGCCTGGAAACAGCACCTCGTCGTTACGCTCAGCTCAAACATGCAATTCGAGGCGACGGTTCCTTCGGTACCGGTCGGACCGATGACCGTGAATGGCGCTGCTGGGACCGAGCTCTTGAGCGTAACGACATTGTCAATCGGGTCATTTGACTATCGTATCCGGCACGCGGTGATCGATCATTCTCCCGTCGGACTGGAAAAGGTTTTTTGGCGGCTAGACGATGCACGACTTTTTGTCATCTGTCACCAAGCGGATCTTCGTCAGAGTTTCGAAGGGTTGCGACTTGCACCAGCGTGGTGCTGGCCATCCTCCAGCATTCGTGGATGAACAGCGCGTGTCACAAACGATAGCGTGCGCTGAGGATCCAGGAAAGCACCTGATAGGAGGTCAAGGTGCTCCACGGATCACACTGCGTCTGGGTCTCCGAGGTGGGAACGCTTCGGGTGCCTAGTTGCAAATTTCTGAGCAGCCGTCCTACCCAAGAAAAGGTCTATTCAACCCATTGCGCGATGCTGACGGACATTTGTGCGGCGGATGGCTCGCTGCCGGACTTTGAGGCACATCCAACCCGGTCCGAGTGTTCGGCGGATCTGTACGGAGGGTGCCTGATGAAGAACTATAGGTGGTTTCTTGGCAGGACGCATGACACAAGAGCCGTATCATCTCAGCGGAAACGACGGCTGATCTTCCGGGAACCGTCACCACAATGTGGTCGAGTCGAGCATGGGCACCGCTCTTGTCAACCGCGTACAAGATAGCCTACTCACCGAAATATTCGCGGTTCACACTGCGCCCCCGGCAGGATTTGACCTACGCTCCCGTCTCCGGAGGCCGGTGCAACACTGATCATGCGCGTCACTGGCGTCTTGTCGTTCTTGTTTACCTTGCTCGGCGTCTCATGAGTTGCCGTGGTGTCTCGTAATTCATTGCACGAACCCTTGCACGCGGTATCAATGCAGACGGTGGTTATCGGGTCGTGGACGTTACGTTGTCTGAGCCGGGCCCGCGGCAGCCACCCCGCTGTGTGCTTGGTCTGCTGCTCTAATGCCACCGGACGAGGTGGAGGCACTGAGTTGCTAGCAGGTCGTCAGTGTGCTGGGCGTTGCGGCCGATGGCCATGGTGGGCTTGACGGCACGCCGGTACGGGCAGTCTCTGCCACAGCGCTGATCGGTAGATAAATCCGGTCGCTGGCTGGGTATGCTGATCGTCGCCGAAGGTCGGTGTCTGGAGACGAGCCATCGTGATAACTTGAAGTCATCTTAGAGGCGAGGTGACTTTAGGACATGACGATCGAGCGCATCGGTGTTGCGGAGGCCAAGCGCAGGTTTTCCGAGCTGGCTGACCGAGTTGGCCGCGGCGAGTCTTTTGTGATCATGAGCCGAGGTCGTCCCGTCGTGGCCTTGGTACCTCCTCAAAGGGCTACTGAAGAGGAGCATCAACCTTCGCTGGGGCTTGCCGCTTTTGCTGGAGCACTGGCCGACGAATGGGACACGGTCGACGAAGACATGACCGAGATCGTCGCCGCACGACAGCAGGTATCCGATCGTCCGGCTCCGGAACTTACGTGACGCGGTACTGCTTCGACACCGATGTCCTCAGCGCAACGATCCGACCTGCCCCGCCGCTGCACCTCATACGCCGACTGGCCACCGTACCGCCACAGGACCAGTTCACCACCTCGATCACAGTTGGTGAGCTGATCTACGGTGCGCGGAGGCTCGGACGCGAGGATCTTTCCAGGCGGGTGGAACAGATCGTTCGTCGTGCCCAAACCGTGCTTCCCTTTGATCTAATCGCGGCCCGGACCTTCGGTGCCTTGAAGGCAACGCTGGAACGTCGTGGCGCTCCGCTGGCTGAGCCAGATCTGCGCATCGCCTCAATCGTGTTGTCGCGGGGCCTGATACTCGTGACCCGTAATGTGCGGCATTTCCAGCGCGTTCCTGAACTCAGTGTCGAGAACTGGATCGACGAAACATGAGTAGCCATCGACCAGTGGACTGTCACTGCAATGTAGCTGAGTACAGCATGAGCACCGCCCCGGCGCATTAGGCCTGAACTTGGCCCCACCCACAACGACATTCGCTCGTCAGATGTGGTGCCCCCGGCACGGCTCGTACAGCATCCGCACGAAACCATACCCGGTGTGAACTGCTGGTTTCTGCCACCGTCGAAGTTGTGCGGCGTCGCCGCCATCAAAGGCAGTCACACGTGTAAGGGCTAATTCCTGCGCCAGTCTCAATCCCCCTGACCGCCAACAGTGCGCGGCCAACACTGGACCACTGACCCCGTGCTCGTCGTGGACCTCCTCGGTCACTCCGACCTCGGCACGTTCAAGCTGTACACCTAACCATGCGTTCGGCCGCGTCGCGGGCAGCGCGCCAACAGCGCCAGGCGTGATCGACCGCACTGGCAAAGCGAGCACAGTGCGCCCCCGGTGGCTCGGTGTCGGTGTCTAGCGCCTGGGCTTCGGCAAAGGCGTCGACGAACCGGCCGGTGGAGGCCACCGTGACGTCGGTCAGCGCAGGCAATCGCAACACCGCCAGGGGGTCGCACGCGAACTGGGGTGTACTCGGTGCGCAGGTGGGCAAACCGGGCCCGGGTGGCGCGCCAGTCCACGCTGCCCAGGCGGTGCTGGTCTTGTCGCAACGCGGGTCTCGCCGGCTGCGCAAGCTGCCCTTCTTGGACTGGGAATCGCTCCGAGTCGCGCAGGAGTGTGTCCGGGTACGGCTGTCCCCGGCGGCGATTGCCCGATCGCTGCAAGACATGCACAGCCGAACACAGCCAGGCACACCAGCCGACCACAACGACCACACCACCGACAAGGAATGGCCAGCATCGCCCCTCCCGACGCCACTCCCAGCAGCCCGGCGTCTATGACGTGGTCAAAGCACTGCTGGACAAGGGCGCCGCTGGGCTGGACTTCGGAGTTGAGGGCCAGATCCAGGGGCGGCTTCGTTCGCCCGGTACTGACGACGTGGTCGTAACCGCTACCGCAGAGGCCAACAGCATCGAGTTCGCCAAGCCGGTGGGGCCATCCACGATCGAAAGTGATCCCACCGAGCGCATTCGTTACCGGTGTTGTGGATCAGCACGTCGCGCACGGTCCATCCCTCGCACCAGGTGCCGGCATCGGGTCAGCGGGCCTGCACGGCGTGGGCGAACCCCTCCCACTCGGGAAGCACCGCTTGGACCTTCTCAGTAACCCTCAACATCCTCCTTCGTGGCGATGTGCAGCGCGCTGCTCTGTTGGCCGGGCGAATACGCCGGCCGGCTAGCCGCGTTTTCATGCTGTTGCTCCGGTTCGGTGGGGGTTGGAGGTGGCCAGCTGGTCCCGAGGTGCTTGGGCACCGGCCCGACACCTGCGCGGAGCGGCGAAGGTGCCGGCTATGACGCCTCGGGGCCCACCGACGACACGATTGTGCGTCCGCTACCGACGCAGCTGCCAGGCCAGCTCGACGCGCAGCTCTGATGGCCTTGCCGCGCGGGCTGCCGTTGGCCGAGCCAGAGAGTCAGCCGGCAGCCCATTTTTTGGCCCGCTCGAGCTCGTCGAGGCCGAACAGGCCGAGCTCGCCGGGGACCATCCAGGCGAAGGCGTGCAGCGCGTGGGCGACCCAGGCCTTGTCGGACACGATCGCAATTCGCTTGAACGCCGAATGATGCTGGATCAGGGCACCGAGGCCCAGCTTTAGATCCTCGATCAGGCCGCCGGGCCCGAAGCCCTCGTAGTCTGGAGCCACGACCTCGACGATTCTGATCTCGCCGGTTTTCAGGAGTGCCTCCATGGCCGGCTTGAACTCGCGCAGGTCGTCACCGCGCAGGCGGCCCGACACGCGGATACCGGTCACTCCCTCCGGCATGTCTGGCAGTACCTCGATCATCGATTCTCCTTCGCCGCTTCGCGCCGCTGCTACCGTCCTCGGCCTGCTCGTCCTTGACCAGATCCCCACCCTGCATGACCTCGCCGGGATAGCACGGTCATCATCGGCGTCGCTGCACACGATGAACGCAGCGACACCACCAACCCAGCTCGCCGCTGAATCACCGCTCGGCAAACGCATTGCGGCAGGTGGCGTCTGGTCTTGCGGTCGACACCACCATGCACCGCCGCAATGTGGGGGTAAAGTAGGGTGTCGATCTTGAGTACGTCGCTACGCGATTCCTTCGTCCGAAGCAATGCGGGACCTGCGACAGCCCAGCATGCCGCCGTGCCGACCCGCTGAGGAACCAGAAGAGTCCGGACTACGTCCGCGGTGGTTGTGACTTACGTCATCGCTCACCGGTCAAAATGCCGCGTATTCCTGG
>Ga0213875_10000824_pt1 | contig 23075 bp, 20 predicted proteins | sample BarmaccomBMRX_R8_FD_160105 | JGI IMG/M metagenome (GOLD analysis project Ga0213875, IMG submission 160105) | Root-associated microbial communities from Barbacenia macrantha in rupestrian grasslands, the National Park of Serra do Cipo, Brazil - RX_R8 | ecosystem: Host-associated > Plants > Roots... | reverse complement strand
CATGACCGAACACGCCTACCACGGGCGTGATGCGCTGCAGGATCTGATCGCCGGCGATCAGCACATGGCCTTGCGCGCGAAAGAACGAAGCGTGCTCGTCGGCATGGCCGCTGCCGACGATGACTTGGAACTCGTGGCCGCCGAATTCATGGCGCGCACCATGACGGAGCCGTATGTGTTGCTCGGGCACGGGGAATTCGCCGCGCTCGATGGCGGCGTCCTGCGCGGCGAAACGTGTTACCATCTCGGTGCTCAGGCCATGAGCCATCAGGAAGCGCTGCATCGGGCGGCCGAAGGCGCGCCCTTGACGTTCGCGTCGCCAATGGGCGAAGAGCCACTCGGTTCGCGTCGCGTGCAAGGTGCAATCGAAGCGTTCGGCGAGCCAGCCCGCGAGCCCCACATGGTCGGGATGGCCGTGGGTGAGCACCATCCGGCGCACGGGCCTGCTTTCCAACGGGCCGGCGATCAGTTTTTCCCAGGCGTCGCGGCATCTCGGTGCGTCGAGGCCTGCATCGACGACGAGCCACCCCTCGCGTTGACCGCTCTCCTGGCCTTCACGCATGAACCAGAGATTGACATGGTTCAGACGGATCGGGAGCGGCAGCCGCGCCCAATACAGATTGCTCGCGACCTCGACGAGCTCGCCCGGCTCGGGTGGCACGTCGGTCAGAAGCTCGATCTCGCGGCTTGTCGTCAGATCCATGGGGCCTCGATTCGCGCGGATGTGCCACGCGCGGCGTGCGCCCCTCGTAGCGGCAAGAGACGCGCCTGTCGACAGAGCCCGGGAGGGAGCAGCTTTGCCCCACTGCGGATAGTCAATCGGCGGCGAAATGGTTATGAGAAACGGCGGCGGCAGCAAGGATCTCAGCGCGCTGCCGCATGAGGATCGACGGTGATGAATCTCGCGGCGGCGCCAGTTGGCTCCCCTTCGAAAATGGAGTTGCGAGTTTGAGCGGCGCGCCGAAGATCGCCTTCGTTGCATCCGATACGGAGCCCGCGCGTCTGGCGCGAGAGAAGCTTGCCGGGCTCTATGGCGATCATCCGATCGAACGCGCCGACGTCATCGTGGCGCTCGGCGGCGATGGCCTCATGTTGCAGACATTGGAAAGGCTCAGAGGCACGGCCAAGCCCGTCTACGGCATGCATCGCGGCTCGGTCGGTTTCCTGATGAACGAGTACAGCGAAGGCAAGCTCGTCGAGCGCCTCGCGGCCGCGCATCGAAGCGTGGTCCACCCCTTGCTGATGACGGTCGCGACGGCAGCCGGCAGCGAGAAGGCGCATGCTATCAATGAGGTGTTCGTGACGCGCGAGACGTATCAGGCGGCACGCCTGCGGATCAGCGTCGACGACACGGTGCGCGTCGAGGAGCTCATCGCAGACGGCGTCCTGGTGGCGACACCGGCGGGTTCAACCGCCTATAATCTCTCCTGCAACGGCCCGATCATCCCGCTCGCGGCGCCCCTCTTGGCCCTGACGCCGATCTCGCCCTTCCGGCCGCGCCGTTGGCGCGGCGCGCTTCTGCCCGATCGCGCCAAATTCGTGATCGAAGTGCTCGAGGCCGAAAAGCGGCCTGTCGCCGCCGTCGCCGATCATATCGAGATCCGAGACGCCAAAGAGGTGCATATCGAGATGGATCGCTCGATCGATCTCGTGATGCTCCACGATCCGGATCACAGCCTCGACGAGCGCATCATCCGCGAGCAATTCGGGCCATAGCCCCGTTCTCGGCCGAGTGGCGGCGTAACGCTCCATCTCGCTATGTCGCCTCGAGAGCAGGCGAGATTCCAGGCATTTTGGTTTTACTGACAAAGCGCGCTGGATTGCCGCCTCCGCTGCAGGGAGCGGGAGCTGGAAGAATGAATCAGGCCGCGACAGCCACCGCGTCGAGCTCGACCTGGCCGGCTGCGAGTGGCGGCACGGCGCAAGCGGCATCCATCTCGTCGAGCGTGATCATGGCTTCCGCGATGCTGCGTGCCTCTTCGCGCGCGGCCTTCGCCTCGAGCGCGCGCAAATAGACGATCAGGCGTCGCGTTCCCTCGCCTGCCTCCGTCTCGAGGCGCGCGAGAATTCGGGTCAGCGCGACGCGCAAAGGCGTTGCCGCCGCGGCACCGGCCGCAAGCTTTCTTGCCGCTTTCAGCTCGGCGATCGCGACCGGGAAGACCGGAGCGAGCCAAGACGGGATGCCGGCCCGCTTGAGAAGCGCGAGAAGCGGCGCGCGGTGCCTGTCGCCGAGGAAGGCCGCCACCTTGGCGCACGGCGTATCGGTGAGATTGGCGAGGCAGGCGACCACGAGATCGAAATGCCCCATGATCAGCGCGTGCACGATGAAGGCCGGCGTGAGGCGCTCACCTTCTCGAAGGCAGGCGATCGTCTCGCGCAAGTCGAGGCGCTTGTCGCAGGCGAGCGCCAGCGCGCCTTGCTGACCGGCATCACGCACGAGGACCTCGGCCCGCTCGCGACTGAGCCAGGCGCGCTCGACCACGAAATGTTTGAGCACGCCGCTCACGATACCCATGAGCCGCTCGCGCACGCGCGCCGAAAGGTCGGCGCGGCGCATCAGGGCCTCGCGCAGTTGCGGCTCCGCGCCGAAGCGTTCCAGCATGCGAAGCCATTGCGCCTCGGTCGCGTGCGCCGAGGCGTTTCGCACGAGCGCCAGACAGGCACCGAGCGAGGCCACCTCGGCAAGGGCGGCCGCCACGGGTGTGGGCAGCGCCTCGCGATTGGCAATGGCGATCTGGGACCTTTCGGAGCCGAGCGCTGCGGCGTCCACGAGCTCGGCGCGCGAGAGAAGCTGCGTCCGCTCGAGCACGATGGCGGCCGCTTCGCCGCCGAGCGCCACAAGCCCAGTGATCAGCTGGCGGGGCGCCTCGACCGCGCCGGCGAGGGCTTGCGCCAATGCGTGATGCACGCGCGGCGACGGATCGTCGAGCATGACGGTGAGCGCAATCTCGGCCTCGTAGCGCTGCTCGGCGTCCATCGGCGTAAACAGGAAGGCGCGCGCCAACGCGCTTGTCGCGTCCGCCCGCGCACAAGCCGGCGCGATCCGCGCCCAAGCGAGGAAGCGTCGCACGATCATGGGTTTAGACCTCCGCGGGCGTGCACCCTTGGGACCGGGTGCTTCAGGTATCCGATCCCCGGACGAGCGCCCGCCCTCGATGCGAATCGGCTTTGACCTGCCGTCATTGGCAAGTAGGCGAGGAGGGAAGGCCTCTCCGAGGCGGCCTCATGCGGCTCTCGCGACGTCTTTGAAACCTGGGCCCAGGGAATGATCATGTGGCGCAAGGACGCCCCTTTCGTGTGATTTCGAGCTTTGGCGCATCGCGAAGCGCCTTTCCCGCCGGAAATCATCCCTTTTTATGGTAAATCATTCATTAAGCGGCTCACCGCGCCGCTCATTGATTCACCTCGCGCCTCGTGACATTTTCCGGGCTGCGAAAGGAGATCCCCGACATGGCGCGCGCGCAAGAAAAAGCCCCCACAACGGCCGAGCGGCATCCGCGGGGCGGGCTGTATTTCGAGGATTTCGTCGAAGGCACGATCTATTCGCATCGCCTGACGCGCACCGTCACGCAAATGGACAACATGCTGTTCTCGAACATGACGCTGAACCCTCAGCCGCTCCACATCGATGCGCATTTTTGCGCGACCGAAACCGAATGGGGCCGCCCCCTCATGAACTCGCTCTTCACGCTCGGTTTGATGATCGGCATGTCCGTGAACGATCTTACGGTGGGCACCACCATCGCCAATCTCGGCATGACCGACGTGCGCTTTCCCGCGCCTTTGTTTGAAGGCGACACGGTGCGCGGCGAGACGACGGTCAAGTCAAAGCGCGTCTCGAAATCCCGCCCCTCGGCCGGCATCGTCGAGTTCCATCACCGCGCCTACAAACAGGACGGCACCCTCGTCGCCGAATGCACGCGCCAGGCGTTCATGCTGAAGCGGCCGGGGTGAGGAGAGAGGCGTGAGGAGGAAGGATTGAGCGTGCGAGAAGCAAATCCTCGCTTCACTTTTCACTTTGCTCTTTCATTTTTCCGACGAATGGAGCGGGTGAAGGGAATCGAACCCTCGTCATCAGCTTGGAAGGCTGTTGCTCTACCATTGAGCTACACCCGCATTCCCAGGTCCTGAGGCTCGGTCCGCAAGCTCCGCAATGCTTACGAGCTGCGTGACCTTCGCCTTTGGAAGGCCGTGGCCAATAGCACGAAAACCCGGTGCGTTGGCAAGCCGCCGGCAAGCACGCGCGTGAATTGACAAAAGCCGCTACTCTGCGAATCATCGCTTCAAAAATTCGCTTCTTGCGCTTGCCTGCGCGATCGCCTGGATGACGAGACCAGTTCCACGGGAAGGAAGCGTCATGCGGACCCTCAAAGGCCCTGGGCTTTTTCTCGCGCAATTCGCGCGGGACACGCCGCCCCACAACACGCTCGAAGGCATCGCGCGCTGGGCCAAGGGGTATGGCTACAAGGCCATCCAGATCCCGACCTGGGACCGCCGCTTTTTCGATCTCGACAAGGCCTTTGAGAGCGAAGCCTATTGCGATGAGGTGAAAGGCAAGCTTGCGGATATCGGCATCGTCGTCAGCGAGCTCTCGACGCATTTCCAGGGCCAGATGGTCTCGGTGCACCCGGCCTATGATGCGTTGTTCGACGGCCAATGCCCGGCTCACTTGCGCGGCAACCCCGAGGAGCGCCGTCATTGGGCGGCCGAGCAGGTGCGCAAGGCCGCCAAGGTGTCGCGCCGTTTCGGGCTCACCGAGCATGTAACCTTCACGGGCTCGCTCGCCTGGCCCTTCTTTTACCCTTATCCGCAACGACCTGCCGGCCTCATCGAGGAATGCTTCGCCGAGCAGGCGCGACGCTGGCGGCCGATCCTCGATCTTTATGACGAGAACGGCATCGATCTCTGTTACGAGATCCACCCGACCGAGGACGTCTTCGACGGCGACAGCTTCGATATGTTCCTCGATGCGGTCGGCGGGCACACGCGCTGCAACATCAACTACGATGCGAGCCACTACATCAAGCAAGGCATGGACTATCTCGGCTTCATCGACGTCTATCACGAGCGCATCAAGATGTTCCACGTCAAGGATGCCGAGTTCAACCCGACGCCCAAGCAAGGCGTCTATGGCGGCTACAGAGGCTGGCTCGAACGCGCGGGGCGCGACCGTTCGTTGGGTGACGGCCAGGTGAACTTCAAGGCGATCTTCTCTAAGCTCGCGGGCTACGATTTCGCCGGATGGGCCGTCTACGAATGGGAAGACTGCTTGCAGCATCCGGAAATCGCGGCGAAGAAGGGCGCGCAATTCATCGCCGATCACATTATCGAGGTCACGGACCGGGTCTTCGATGATTTCGCCGCCACAGGCGCCGATCGGGCAACGAACATGAAGCTTCTCGGCATCGGCTCCTGATCCGATGGTGCATGCGACGAGCGACGCTCGAACCGGTGTCAGGCGCTTGCGCGTCGGCATGGTGGGAGGCGGCCGCAACGCCTTCATCGGCGCGGTGCATCGCATGGCGGCGAGGCTCGACGATCTCGTCGAGCTCACGGCAGGCGCGCTTTCGGCCGATCCGGAAAATGCTCGCCTCTCGGGTGCCGATCTTGGCCTCGCGCCGGATCGTGCCTATGCCGATTATCGCGAGATGGCGGAGCGTGAAAAGGCGCGCCCGGACGGCATCGAGGCCGTCATCATCGTCACGCCGAATCATCTGCATCACCCTGTCGCCAAGGCCTTCCTCGAGGCCGGCATCGACGTGATCTGCGACAAGCCCTTGGCGATGTCGGTCGCGGAAGCGAAGGAGCTCGTCGCGCTCACGAAAGCGCGAAAGCTCGTCTTCGCCGTGACGTTGAACAACACCGGTTATCCGATGGTGCGCCAAGCGCGCGAGATGATCGCCTCCGGCGAAATCGGCGGCATCCGTCTGGTGCACGCGACCTACATCCAGGATTGGCTGACGGAGCCGATCGACGCGGCAGGCCAGAAGCAGGCCGAGTGGCGCACCGATCCTTCGCGCTCGGGAGCTTCGGCCTGTCTCGCCGATATCGGGGTGCATGCGCATAATCTTGCGCTTTTCGTGAGCGGCCTCGAGCTTGCGGAGGTCGCCGCCGATCTTGCGACTTTCGTTCCAGGCAGGCGACTCGACGACAACGCCCATGTGCTGCTGCGTTTCGAGGGGGGCGCACGCGGCGTGCTCGTCGCGAGCCAGGTTGCGGTCGGCAATCTCAACAGCCTCAGCCTCAAGATCTTCGGGGATCGCGCCGGCCTCGAATGGTCGGGCGAAGCGCCGGAGATTTTGCGGTTCACGCCTTATGGCGAGCCGACAAGGCTCTTGCAGCGCGGCGGCCCCGGCAATTCAGCGGAGGGGAAGCGCGGCTCGCGCATGCCGGGAGGGCATCCCGAGGGTTATGTCGAGGGCTTCGCCAATCTTTACCGTGATGCGGTCGAGGTGATCGCGGCTCGCCGAGGCGGCCGCGCACCCGATCCGGCCGCGCGCGCCGCTCTCCCCGATGTCGTCGATGGGGCGCGCGGCGTTGCCTTCATCGAAGCGGCCGTGGACTCGGCGCGCAATAACGGCGCATGGACTTCCGCGCGGCTATCCCTAACATAAGTTCGCAATGCGCCGTCCGTTCGGGCTCGTCCGCGGCGTGCGCGCCATGACGGAACAGATTGGGAGGACCAGATGAAGCGAGCTCACATCTTCGCCGGCGTTTCGCTCTTCTCGATGTTTGCGGCGGCGAGCGGGGCCGCGGCCGCGGATAAATATGTGGTGGGCGTCTCCAACACCCTCATCGGCAATGGCTGGCGCGAGGAGATGATCTGCTCGATCAAGGCCGAGGCTGAGGCCTCGGGCCTGGTGTCGAAGGTCATTGTCGCCAACCGCAATGGCGGCCCTTCCGAACAGATCGCCGATATTCGCAACCTCATCTCGGCCGGCGCCAACGCCATTATCATCAACCCGTCCGACCGCGACGCCTTGAACCCGGTGATCAAGCAGGCGGTCGACAAGGGCATCGTCGTCGTCGCGGTCGATCAGGCGGTCTCGGCGCCCGAAGCGTATGTGCTCACCAATGATCAGGTCGCTTACGCCAAGGTCGGCGCGAAATGGCTCTTCGACAAGCTCGGCGGCAAGGGCAATGTCGTGGAGATGCGCGGCATCGACGGCGTGCCCGCGGATGCCGATCGGCACCAGGGCTTCACCGAGGTGCTGAAGGACTACCCCGACATCAAAGTCGTCTCGGTCTTCAGCGGCTGGGCGCTGAACAAGACGGCGCAAGAAACGAAAGACCTCCTCGCCTCCGGCAAGCCCATCGACGGCATTTGGACGTCCGGCATCGATTCGACCGTGGTCGATGCCTACAAGACCGCGCAGAAGCCCTTCGTGCCGGTGGTCGGCGCCGACAACAACGGGTTCATCGGCCAGCTCATCGACCTCAAGAGCCAAGGGCTCTCCGGCGCGGCGGTGAGCAACCCGCCTGCGGTCGGCGGCGCGGGCCTCGGTCTTGCGCTCGACGTGCTGCAGAAGAAAGAGCACCCGCATGTCGTGAAGATCACGCCCGTCGTTTGGGACAACAGCGACGCCGGGCTCGCTAAGCTCAAGGCCGCCTATAATCCCAAGCTCGACCCCTTCTACAGCGTGGCGATCGATGTGAAGCCCTACACGCAATACAACATGGATCAGATCCTCGCCTGCAAAGGGCCCTGAAGCTCAAAAATTCGTGCAGAACGGGCGCCCGGTGAGCGCGGACGAAGACCTTCTCTTGCGCGTCACCGGCGTCGCCAAGCGTTTCGGCTCGGTCATCGCGCTGCGCGCCGCAGGACTCGAACTGCGCGCGGGCGAAATCCACGCTTTGATGGGCGCGAACGGGGCGGGCAAAAGCACGCTCGTCAAAGTGATCACGGGAGAGTTTCCGGCGGATGCCGGCGAGCTGGCGGTCGCGGGAGCCGTCAGTGCCTTCCGTTCGCCAGCCGAGGCGCGCCGCGCCGGCATCGTCTCCGTCTACCAGGACCCGGCGCTCGTGCCGGATCTGACCATTGCTCAGAACATGCGCCTCGCGCGTGTCCCGCTCGAGGCGGTACGAGCCGCAATGCGAGATCTCGGGATCGAGCGTCTCGATCTGACGCGCCGGGCGCGGGAGATCGATTATCCGCATCTTCGCCTCATCGATCTTTCGCGCGCCCTTGCCTCGAAGCCGCGCATTCTCATCCTCGACGAGATCACCGCGGCGCTGCCCGCCGATCTTTCGGAACGGGTCTTCGCGGTGGTGCGCGATTGGCGCCGGCGCGGCCATAGCGTGATCTTCATCTCGCACCGCATGGCGGAAGTCGCGGCGCTTGCCGACCGGGCCACGATCTTGCGCGACGGCGTGACGGTCGGCGTGACCTCGACGCGCGACGCTGAAGAGAAGATCGTCGACATGATGCTGGGCTCGGAAGTCGCCAAGGCCGCCGCCGAGGCGCCGCCGCGCGCGGCGGCCGGGATCATTCGTGGAGCCGCACCCGCGCTCGAGGTGCGCAATGTTGGCTTCGGACACACCCTTTCCGGGGTGTCGTTTCGCCTCGGCTTCGGCGAAATTCTCGGCGTGGCGGCGCTCGAAGGCCAGGGTCAACAGGAGCTCTTCGATTGCATCGCGGGCGTGCGGCGTGCGGCTTCCGGCGAGATTCTCGCCAACGGTCGAACTCTCGAGCTTCGCCATCCGGCCGATGCCATTCGCGCCGGGCTTGTCCTAGTCCCGGCGAACCGCCTGCATGCCCTGCTGCCGCAACGCTCGATCCGCGAGAATGTCGCGCTTTCGTCCTTCGCGACCTTCCGCGCCTGGGGGCCGATCACCATGCGCGCGGAGCGAAAGCGTGTCGAAAATGCTGTCGAGCGGCTCAGCATCGACAGGCGCGCTTCGGCGGAAGTGCGGCGTCTCAGCGGCGGCAACCAGCAGAAGGTCGTGATCGCGCGCTGGCTCGCTTCCGGATTTCGCACGCTTCTTTGTTTCGATCCAACGCGCGGCATCGACATCGGCACGAAGCGTCAGATCTACGCGCTCTTGCGCGAGATCGCGGCGCAAGGCGCCTCGGTTCTCCTCTTCACATCGGAGCTGCCCGAGATCCGCCTCGCCTGCGATCGTGCCATCGTGCTTTTCGCCGGACGCATCACGGCCGAGATGCCGGCCGCCGAGGCCGACGAGGCGCATCTTTTGCGTGCCGCGCATGGGCTCACCGCGGCGGAGCGGGCAGAGGTGCCCGCCTGATGAGCGCGGCCAACAAGATTGAAGCCGGCAGCGCCGCTCACTCGCTCTCGCGCTATCTCCGCGCGACCGGCATGCCGCTTCTCTTCCTCGCCTCGATCCTCGCGACATTGGCGATCCACCGCGATTTCGGCGCATTCGACGTGCAGTCCCTCGCGCTCGGTGCCCTGCCTCTCGCGATGGCCTCCACCGCCCAGGCGATCGTGGTCATCAGCGGCGGCATCGATCTTTCCGTCGGCTCGATGATCGCGGTCGCCAATGTGCTCTCGGCGAGCTTGATGCAACATGCATCCTTTCGGCAATCCCTGGGACTTGCCGTGCTCATCATCCTTGTCGGCGCGATGCAGGGAGCGATTAACGGCACCCTCATCGTGCTCTCGCGCATCCCCGACATCGTCGTCACCTTGACCACCGGCTTCATTTGGGGCGGCGTCGCGCTCCTCATCCTCGAGCGGCCGGGCGGCGGAGCGCCGAGCGATTTTCTCGAGATCGGCGCGGGCGCCGATCTTTCATCTGTCCTTCCGAACGCGCTCCTCCTGCTGATCGGGGCGGTCGGCGTGATCTGGGTCCCCATCCGCTCGAGCCGCCTCGGGCTCTCGCTCTACGCGACGGGAAGCGATCCGGTCGCGGCCTTTCGCAGCGGCGTCGACCCGCGCCTTGCCCGCATTCTCGCCTATGGGCTCGGCGGGGTCTTCTGCGGCATCGGCGGCGTCGCGCTCACCATGACGACGGGCATCGGCGCGCCGCTCGCCGGGGCCTATTACACTTTGAGCAGCGTCGCCGCCGTCGTGATCGGCGGGGTCAGTCTCAATGGCGGACGCGGCGGCGTTCTCGGGCCGGTGCTCGCCGCGCTGCTTCTCACGCTCCTGCCGATGGATCTCATTTTCCTCAACATCGATCCGAACTACGGGCAGGTGATCCAGGGCACGCTCATCGTGCTCGTCGTCATGATCGGGGGCTTCGCAGCCTTCTTGCAGGGGCGCTCATGAGCAAGGCTCTCGCGCTCTTGCGCAGCCACACCATTCTGGCGCTCGTCCTTCTGCTTGCTTTGTTCGTTCTCGGCATCGAGATCGCGCGGCCGGGCACGGTGACGCCGCTTTGGGTCTCGAATGCCCTCTTGTTCGCGGCGCCGCTTGCCATTCTCGGCGCCGGCCAGACGCTCGTCATGCTCACTGGAGGCATCGATCTTTCGGTCGCGAGCGTCGCCACAGGCTCCGCCTATATTCTCGCAACGAATGCCGCTTCGGGCGACGGCTTCGCGCTTGCTCTCGCGCTTGTGCTCGGTCTTGCGGTCGGCATCGTCAACGGGCTCGGCGTCGCCGTGTTGCGCGTCCAGCCCCTCGTGATGACGCTCGGCACCGGCCTCATGGTGGGCGGGGCGATGACCGTCTACAGCCAATACATGCTCGCGAGCCAACCGCATGTGCCGGCGATGATCCAGACGCTCGGCGCGGGAAAGCTCCTTGGCTTGATCCCGGTCGATCTTTTTCTCTGGGCCGCGATCGCTGCATTGATGCTTTTCACCTTGCACCGCAGCGGATTTGGCCGGCTGCTTTATGCGGTCGGCGACAATCGCGAGGCTTGCCATCTCGCGGGTGTCCGCGTCTGGCGCGTCCTTTTTCTCGATTATGTGCTGTGCGCACTTCTCGCCGCGATTGCAGGCCTCGTCCTGGTCGGGGGAACGAACGCAGCGGATCTCTCGCTTGCGGATGTCTATCTTCTCCCTTCCGTCGCCTGCGTGATCATCGGTGGAACCTCGATCTTCGGGGGGCGCGGCGGCTATGCGGGCACGATCGTCGGTGCGCTCATACTCACGGTGCTGACAAGCATCCTGACGCTGCTCGACGTTCCCGAGCCCGTGAAGCAAATCCTCTACGGCGCGATCATCCTGTCGCTCGCCGCCGCCTACGCACGCCTGACGGCGTGAGCGGCTCGCCGATCGGGCGTGACGGAGCCATTCGGTTTCGGCTAAGCTCTTGCGCGCAGTCCCCTCCGTCACGAGCCAGCCGACATGCCGCCAGATCTCCGCTTCACCGCAGCGCAAGCCGTCGCGCGCGAGGCCGGCAGGCTCATCCGCCGGCGCTTCGAGGACAAATCCTCGTTCAAGCTCTCATTCAAAGGGCATCAGGATTACCTCACCGAGGTCGACGGCGAGGTCGAGAGGTTTGTCGTCTCACGCCTGCACGCGCTCTTCCCGGAAGACACGTTCATCGGCGAAGAGGGCGAGCGCCAGGATTCGCCGAGCGTCTGGGTCATCGACCCGATCGACGGCACCGCGAATTTCGCAAGGGGTATCGCGCATTTCTGCATCTCGATCGCCTATTTGCGTCGCGGAAAGCCGCTCATCGGCGTGATCTACGATCCGATGCGCGACGAGATGTTTTGCGCGCTCGACGGCGCCGGCGCTTCGATGAACGGTGAGGCGATCAAGATTTCGGGTCTTGCCGATCTCCGCGCCGCAACGCTCGAGATCGGCTGGAATAACCGCAGCGGCATGGCGGCCTTCGTCAGCCTTGTCGAGAAGCTGACCGTTGGCAGCGGGGCCGGCATGATCCGCACGGCGTCGGGAGCGCTCGGCATGGCCTATGTGGCGGCAGGGCGCATCGACGCCTATGTCGAGAACCACATCAACGCCTGGGATGTGCTCGCCGGGCTCGTCCTGGTGCGTGAGGCCGGCGGCTATGTGAGCGATTTCCTCGCCGGTGATGGCCTGATGAAGGGCAATCCCATTCTCGCCTGCACGCCCAAATTGCGAAACGCGCTGGTCAAGGCTTCGGGTATCGGAACGACGAAACGATAGGCTCGGTTTGGCGCCGGAGACGTGAATGCGCGCACCGAGTGCGCGCATGACGTAAAGACCCGAGTAGCCGTCATCGCCGGGTGTCGGCCCGCCGTTCCCCGCCTGACCTTCTGGACGAATACCCCCACCGAGTGTGCGCGCATGACGAAAAGGGTGTACCCTTTCCTCGGTCCACGCAACGTTCCGCTAAGCGCCTTCTGCGAAGCACGAGGACGAGGATGCATGAATGACGACCTGATCGATGCCCGAAACGAGGTCCGCATCCGGCAGGACCTGGTGCTCACCGCGCTCGGCAAACGTCCCGCCGACAAGGCTTTGCGGGTCGGGCGCGTCTTTGATGTGCACGGACGCTCCTGGAACGAGGATTGGGAGATCATCATCAAGGGGCGGCGTATCGCCTTCATCGGGCCGGCCGGCGCCTACCAAGGCGAGGTGAAGGAGCGCTTCCATGAGCCGGCCCTCAGCGCCGTTCCGGGGTTCGGCGAAGTCCACAAGCACATCGAGAGTTCCCATCTCACACCCGAATGGGAGGCCGCGCTCGTCCTGCCGCGCGGCAACACCTGGACCTGCGAGGCGAGCCATGAGTTCTCCAATGTCAACGGTCCGCGCAATCTTGAATTCTGGCTCGAGGCGCGCCGGCGCGGCTCGCCCTTGAAAATCTTCCCGTTGCCCGGCTCGGCCGTACCGCCGACCGCCTATGAGCGAGGCGGCGGTTATTTCGGCTTCGACGAGCAAAAAAAGTTCATGGCCGAAAGCCTGATGGTCGCCGGCCTCGATGAGGTGATGGACTGGCCGGCCGTTTGGAACCCCGATAACCCCTCCTACGGCCGGCTCTGGGGCATGATCGAAGCGACCTTCGCGGCGCGCGGCGTTGTCGAAGGGCATGGGTCCGGCTTGCGCGACCTTGCGTCGATCAACGCCTTCGCGGCCGCGGGGCTTGCGTCCGATCATGAGGTGCAAACGCCGGAGGAGACCTGGGACAAGCTGATGCGCGGCCTCTTCGTGGAGCTTCGCATCTACGCCATGCCGGAGATCATCCGCTTTCTCATCGCCAAGGGTCTTGCGGATTGGTCGCAGATCGGTTTCACCACGGATGATCGTAGCGCTTCGCACACCCTCGAGCTCGGGGCGAGCGATCACAATGCGCGCCTTGCGATCGAGAGCGGGCTCTCGCCCGAAATCGCCATCCAATGCGCGACGATCAATCCGGCGCGGCATATGCGGCTCACGCCGTTCGTCGGAAGCTTGTCGCCCGGGCGCTTCGCGGATGTGGTCTTGCTTTCCGACGTCGCCACGCTCGAGATCGAGAAGGTGTGGGCCGACGGCACCCAGATATCCGAGGGCAGGCATTATCTCGGAAAGGTGCCGCGCATCGAATGGCCCGCCTGGGCGACGAACACCGTCAACATTCCCCGCAAGCTCACGGCGCAAGATTTCGCGCTGCCGGCCGAGCCGGGGCGCAAGACCATGAACGCTGCCGTCATCCGCCCCTTCCACTGGCATCCCGAGTTCTACACGATCGCGCTGCCGGTACGGAACGGCGCAGTCGAACGCGACCCTTCCGAGAGCATCACCAAATTCGCGATCGTCGACCGCTACTCGGGCGAGGGCAAGGTCGCGAAGATGTTCTGGAGGGGCTGCGGGCCGCGCACACCGGAGACGGCGCTTGCCTGCTCGGTCGCGCATGATCAGCACAACATCTGGGTCGTCGGCTCATCGGACGCCGCGATGGCGAAAGCCGTGAACGCGCTCGTCGATATCCAAGGCGGCTGGGCGCTGGTGCGCCAGGGCGAGCTCGTCGCCACGGTGCGCTTCGAGATCGGCGGGCTCATGACCTGCCGCCCCGCCGAGGAGCTCGACGCCGAGATGCAGCATCTCTATGCAGAAGCCCGCGAGGTCGATTGGATGTACGAGCCAACCTTCCGCCCGCGCTGGTATCCGGGCTTCCCCGAGCGGCTGATGTTCGCGACACTCACTTGCGCGCCCTGGACCTGGGTTCTGGTCGCACCCACCCACGAGGTGCCGCAAGGCTTCGTCAACGTGCAGACCGGCGAGACGCATGAGGTGGTGTGGTGAGGCTTGAAAGGAGGTAACACAAGTGTTACCTTCGCGTAGCAAGATCGAGCTTCGCTATTATGTCACCGAAGACGGCAAGAGCCCTTTTGGAGACTGGCTCGGCAACCTGAATGCGGCGGCGGCGGCGAAGGTGTCGGTGGCCTTGGCAGGAGTCGAGCAGGGGAATCTTTCCAACGTCAAGCCAGTCGGCGAAGGCGTCCTCGAACTTAGGATTAATTGGGGACCAGGATACCGTGTCTATTTTGGGCGCGACGGCAATCTTTTCGTGATCCTGCTGACGGGTGAGACCAAGCATCGCCAGCACAAGGATATCTCGGTGGTGAAAGCGCTTTGGGCGGAGTACAAGCGGCGCCGGCCAGGGGCGAGTTGACGGAGGCGGATATGACCGTAACGAAGAGCTTCAAGGAACTCGTGCAAGGCCGGGTGGCGAAAGATCCGAAATTTGCGGAAGCGCTCTTACGGGAAGGAATCGATTCGATGCTCTCGGGAGACGTCGATACCGGCAAGTCGATTTTGCGCGACTACATAAAGGCGACCGTTGGCTTCGAGAAGCTGGGCGAAGCCGTCGACACGCCGGCAAAGAGCTTGATCCGCATGTTCGGCCCGCGCGGCAATCCACAAGCGCGTAACCTGTTCGGGATCATCGGTTACTTGCAAAGGCAGGCAGGCATCGAGCTGCATGTGACACGACCGCCGCATTGAGCAATGCGTTTGAGGTCGCCGAGGATTTCATCGCGCGAAGGGGACGTCGAGATGAACGACGAGGTCACGATCGAAGCTCGGTCGCCTCATGGCTTTTTGGATCGGGTGTTCCGCCTCTCCGAGCGCGCGAGTTCGCTGCCGCAAGAGGCAATCGCGGGTGCCACGACTTTCGCGGCGATGGTCTACATCGTCGCCGTCAATCCCGCCATCATGTCGAATGCCGGCATGGACCGCGGCGATCTCGTCATCGCGACGGCGCTCGCCGCCATTTTCGGCTCGGTGATGATGGGGCTTTGGGCCAATTTGCCGCTCGCGGTCGCTCCCGCCATGGGTTCGAACGTGATCTTCACTTATGTGATCGTGAAGCAGATGGGTGCCCCCTGGCAGGGAGCGCTCGCGATGGTGGCCTTCACGGGCATCGTCTTCCTCGTCCTCTCGCTTTCGAAGCTGCGCGAGAAGGTGGCGAAGGAGGTGCCCGAAGCCTTGAAGGTCGGCATTCAGGCGGCCGTCGGCACGCTGATCGTCTTCATCGGCTTGCGGGGCGCCGGCTTCATCGTCGCCAACTCCTCGACCTATGTCGCGCTCGGCTCGCTAAGGAACCCGCCCGTCCTGCTCACCATGGCCGGCATCCTGCTCGCGCCGATCCTCGTGGTTCGCAAGGTGCCGGGCGCGCTCATCATCGCAATCGCCGTGATCACGCTCATCGGCTTCTTCGTTCCCGCGAGCGACGGCAAGATGGTGACGACCGCGCCCACTTCCGTGCTCGCCTGGCCGAAATGGCCTTCGAGCACCTTCGGCCAGCTCGACTTCAAATGGTTGTTTTCGCATTTCATCATCGCGCTGCCGCTCTTGTTCTACTTCATCTGCGCCGAGTTCTTCTCGACTCTCGGCACCCTGATCGGCGTCACCGGCGCCGCCAATCTGCGCACGCCCGACGGCTCGATCCCGAGCGCCACGGCCGCCTTCGCGACCGACGCCACTTCGAGCATCGTCGGCCCGATTCTCGGCACCTCGGTCGTCACCGCCTACATCGAATCGATCACTGGCGTGCAAGCGGGCGGCCGCACCGGCCTCACCTCGCTCGTCGTCGCGGCCTTCTTCGTGCTTGCGCTCTTCTTCTGGCCCATCTTCGTCATCGTGCCCCCGCAGGCGACCGCGCCTGCGCTCGTGCTGGTCGGCGTCCTCATGATGCAGGGGCTTGCGCGCATCGACCTCACCGATCTCTCGAACGCCATCCCGATCGTGCTCACCCTTCTCGTGACGGTGCTCACCAATAACCTCATCAACGGCATGGCGCTCGGCACGCTGAGCCTCATCCTGATTCTCGTCACGACGGGCCGGGCGCGCGAAATCTCGGGCGTCGTCTGGAGCCTCGGTATCGTGTTCCTCGCGTTCTTCTACGTCACGACCAGGCTGATGTGATGTGACGGATGCGTCCGTGTACAACATCGGAAAAAATGCTGACACATACTTAAAAGGCGCTTCGTCGATTTCGTCAGGCCAAGCGAATGGGATTTATCGCGGGGCAATGAAAAGTCCCGATGATTTCAACGCAATGCATACCGAGGAGAACCCTGCGCTTGCTCGAGCGCCCGGCGGACAGCTTACATTGACGACTGCCCGTCACGGCCGGCCGCCGGCGCGGCCATTGGCGCCTTTTCGTTCGCGCCAAGGGGCAGCATGACCTCTGAGAGACGCCAATCTCTGGCGCGTCCTTCCGCTGAGCGACAAGCGCCTGCGAACGCGCTACATGCTCCCCATGCACAATGGCTCCTATCGCCCGTCCACCGCCCATGCCGACCTCGGCGAGGGCTTTTACGACGAGGTCGAGGCCGCCGATTTTCCGCAGCGTACACTCCGCTATCGCGATGCGCGCTGGGCCGCGCGCATCGGGCTCGGCGATCTCGACGATGCGGGTTGGGAGAAGCATTTCGCACGTTTCGAGCCTTTGCCCGACAACTTCCCGCGCCCGCTCGCGCTTCGCTATCACGGCCATCAGTTCCAGGTGTACAACCCGGAGATCGGCGATGGGCGCGGCTTCCTCTTCGCGCAACTCCGTGACGAGGGGGACCGACTTCTCGACCTCGCGACCAAGGGGTCCGGCCGCACGCCCTGGTCACGCACGGGAGATGGCCGCTTGACCCTGAAAGGAGGTGTGCGCGAAGTGCTGGCGACGCGCATGCTCGAGGCGCTCGGCGTCTACACCTCGAAGAGCTTCGCGCTTTTCGAGACGGGCGAGGGCCTGATGCGCGGCGATGAGCCGTCGCCGACCCGGTCCAGCGTGCTCACGAGGCTTTCCCACTCGCATATCCGCATCGGCACCTTCCAGCGTTTTGCCGCCTTCGGCGACGCGATGCGCATCGAGAGGCTTCTCGCGCACAGCGTGCGTCACTACCTGCCGCACGCGGCGCGACCGACTGTGGGCGAGGAGGCAGCCGCGTTCCTCGGTGAGGTGTGCGTGAATGTCGGACGGCTTTGCGCCCAATGGATGGTCGCGGGCTTCGTGCATGGCGTGCTCAACACCGACAACATCGTGATCACCGGCGAGAGTTTCGACTACGGGCCTTATCGTTTCCTGCCGAATTACGATCCGGGGTTCACGGCCGCCTATTTCGACGAGACGGGGCTCTACGCTTATGGCCGTCAGCCGAACGCGGTGTTGTGGAACCTTTACCGACTCGCCGAGACCTTGAGTCTCGTGGCGCCCGTCGAGAAGCTGAAGGAGGCGCTCTCCCGCTTCGATGACGCTTTCACGGAAGCGCTCGGCGCCTCGGCGGTCTGGCGGCTCGGCCTTGAGCCGCGCTCGCCGGACCAGGACGGCACGCTCGCCGACAAGCTGTTCTTGTTCCTCAAGGCTGCGAGCGCGCCCTTCGAGCAGGTGATGTTCGATTGGCGCGGTGGCGCGGCACGACGCGAGAAGGCGCTCGCGGGGCCGGCGGGCGCGCTCTACGCGGGGGAGGCCTTCGAAAATTTCACCCGCGCGCTCGCACACTATGATGCGGCGCCATCCTCGCCGGCTGCCGAAGCGTATTTCTCCGGCGATCGTCCCGTCACGGTGCTGTACGACGAGATCGAGGCGCTCTGGGTCCCGATCGCCGAGCGCGACGACTGGAGGACTTTCGAAGAAAAGCTCGCCGCGATCGAACGCGTGCGCGAGGCGTACGGGGTGGCGTAAATCGTAACTCTTTCGCGCTTGGCTTAACCCGCGAGCTCCCGATAAAGCGCCTCGACCGCCTCGGTCACATGGCGTTCGGTGAACCCTGAGAGCACGCGCTGCCGCGCCGCCGCGCCGAGGCGCTCGACGCGCGCACGATCTGCCGCGAGCGCCACCATGGCGCGGGCGAGCGCTGGCGCGTGACCTGGCGGCACCAATAGGCCCTCGACACCGTCGCGCACGAGCGCGCGGCAGCCGGGGACGTCGCTCGTGAGGATCGCGCGGCCGCAGCTCGCGCCCTCGAGCAAGGTGCGCGGCAGGCCCTCGCCGCCGCGCGAAACGAGGCAGCAGACATGATGCGTGCGCCACACGGCGGCAGCATCGTTCGTGCGTCCGTGCCAAGTAATTCCAGGCTCGCGATTCCATCGTTCGAGCATCTCGCGCGAAAAGGCCTTCGGATTTGTCGGATCGGGCTCGCCGTAAAGCGAAAGCTCGACGGGTGCGCCCTCGGCGCGCGCGCGTCGCGCGGCCTCGACGGCGACGTCGATCCCTTTCGACCAGAGCATGCGTGCGATGATCGCGATCTTGAGAGGCGGCATGGGCGGCATCGCGCTTGGCGCATAATGATCGGGGTCGACGCCGGCACCGCCGACGATGACGACACGCTTATCATCCGCCGCGAAGCCGAGAAGCCGCGCATCATCGGGGTTTTCGAGGAGGAAGCGCGTCATTCGTCCGTCGAGCGGCCCGCGCAGCAATAGGCGCGTCGCGCCGCGAAGGCTGCGCGCCGCGAACGTATCGGAGGCCCCGAGAAAGCCGAGCCCGGTCACCGCGTGAACTTGGCGTCTCACGCCGGCGAGCTTTGCGGCGATGCCGCCGAGAATGATGGGCCACAACGCGATGAGATGCACGATGGCCGGCCGCTCCTTGCGCAGGAGTCGCGCAAGCCCTGTGATGGTCGCGAAGGCCTGACCGAGCTCGCGCCTACCGCGGTCCGTCTCGAACGGGATGACACGCGCGCCTTCCGCCTCGATCGCGGCGCGATGCTCGCGCACCCGGCAGATCACCGCGGGTTGAAAACCCGCCTCCCGCGCGGCCCTCACCATCGGCAGGAAATGCGATGCGAAGAACCAGTCCTCGGTGACAACGAAGATGAGAGTTGGCATCAAGCTCGCGCGTCTTCAGTGAGGCCGAGGCGAACCCTTACGGAACGGGCGCTCGCCAAACCTAAATGGGTTGAGGGCGATTCGCAAAGACGCACGGGTCGCGGTTTTTGCAGTTCAGCCCCGCCGGTATATGAGCGTGCCGGCGACCCGAAGGAGAGTGCTTCATGGATCCCATCCCCTATCGTCGCGAGACGCCGGGAACGCAGCCGCCGGCCCTTTGGCCGGATTACCGCAGCACGGTTTTGCGCTCGCCGCGCAAGCCGCTCATCGCGCTGCCTCACACGCTCTCCGAGGTGACAGGGCCGATCTTCGGCCATGACCGGCTCCAGCCCAACGATGCCGATCTTACCGCCCAGCACAAGGATCGTCCGATCGGGGATCGCATGATCGTTGCGGGGCGTGTAATCGACGAGAATAGAAGGCCGGTCGCCGGCACCCTCGTCGAGATCTGGCAGGCGAACTCGGCGGGCCGCTATTTCCACGCGCGGGATTCGCGCGATGCTCCGCTCGATCCGAATTTCACCGGCGGCGGCCGCACCATCACGGATGATGCCGGCCACTACCGCTTCATCACCATCAAGCCCGGATATTATCCGTGGCAGAATCATGAGAACGCCTGGCGCCCGGCCCATATTCATTTTTCGGTGTTCGGGCCGAGCTTCGTGACGAGGCTCATCTGTCAGATGTATTTCGATGGCGATCCGATGCTTCCTTTCGATCCGATCTATATGAGCGTGCCGAGCGAGGCGGGCCGCAAGCAACTATGCGCCGCCTTCGATTATGAGCTCACGGTACCGGGCTTCGGTCTCGGCTACCGCTTCGACATCGTGCTGCGTGGCCGCGATGCCACGCCCTTCGAGGCCGACGACCATGCCCATTGAGAGCGGCTGGGCGACGGTCGGGCCGTTCTTTCATGCCGTCCTGCCCTGGAAGGATGGGGGCGTGATGGCGGGGCCAGAAACCAAGGGCGAGCCGATCACGATCGTCGGGCGCGTGCTCGATGCCGAGGAGAACCCGATCAACGATGCCTTGATCGAGCTGTGGCAAGCGAATGCCGGGGGCAAATACAATCATCCCGATGACACGCAATCGGGCGATATCGACCCGTCTTTCCAAGGTTTCGGGCGGGTCGCCGCCGATGCCGAAGGCTCCTTCACGGTGAAGACGATCAAGCCCGGCCCGGTTCGCGGCCTCGGCAATTCCTGGCAAGCGCCGCACATCCAGATCTCGATCTTCGCGCGCGGCGTGCTGAAACGCCTGGTGACACGGCTTTACTTCGAGGGCGGCCCGGGGAATGAACATGATCCCGTCCTTGCGCTCATCGAGGACGAGGAAAGGCGCGAAACGCTCATGGCGAAGCCCGATCCGAAAGAGAGCGGGCGCTGGCACTTCACTCTGCGTCTCGGCGGTCCGAGCGAGACCGTGTTCTTCGACGTGTAACCTTGTGGACGTGTAGCCTGTCTCGGTCGCGGCTCAATTTGCCGGCGGCTTCGGCCAGGGTCTCTGCGGCCCTCGCGCCTCCTCATACCATTTGGCGATTTGCAGCACGCCGACATCATCGAAGCGTTTTCCGGCGATCTGCAGCCCGATCGGCAAGCCCTGCGCCGTGTAACCGCAATTGATCGAGGCGGCCGGCTGCTCCGACATGTTGTAGGGGACCGTGAAGGCGATGTGCTCGAGCGGGCGGGCGGGATCGTTCGTGGGGCAAGGCAGATCGGCCGCGAAAGGCGCGACCGGCGATACCGGCGAAAGCACGTAATCGAAGCCAGCGCATGCCGCGACGGTCGCTTGGCGCGTCGCCATAACCTGGCTGAAATCCTTAAACACCTTCGCCCCACCAAAAGGCTTTGCCGACATCGCCCAATCGACGATGAAGGGAAGCGCTTTGGCCCGCCGAGCCTCGGGCAGGCTGGAGATATCGACAAAGGCACGCATGCGCCAGAAATGATCGAGGCCGTCGAGCATCTCGCGTGTGAGAAAAGGTCGCATCGGCTCGACCTCAGCGCCAGCATCGGAGAAGGTCTTCGCCGCCGTCTCGACCGCCTTTACCACCTCCGGCTCGACCGGCAGTCCGCAACCCGCATCGAGCAGCAAGCCCATGCGCAAGCCTTTTGGTGTTTTGGCCGCAGCGTCGAACGCCAGTTCCCGATAGGGCAGGCTCATATGGTCGCGCGCGTCGGGCTTTGAGACGACGCTCATCAGAAGCGCCGAATCCGCCACAGTCCGTGTCATCGGGCCGGCGACACGTCCGATATAGGGCGGGTCGATTGGAACGAGGCCGAGGCTCGGCTTCAGGGCGAAGATGCCGCACCAGGTCGCGGGAAGGCGCACCGAGCCGCCGATGTCGGTGCCGAGATGCAAGGGCCCGTAGCCGGCGGCCGCCGCGGCGCCCGCGCCTGCCGAGGATCCGCCCGGGTTCTTCGTCAAATCCCACGGATTTCGCGTCAAAGGATGAAAGCTCGAGAGCCCGGACGAGAGCATGCCGTAATCGGGCATGGTGGTCTTGCCGAGGATCACGGCGCCCTCTTCCCGTACTCGCGCCGCAGGGGGCGCGTCGGCAGGCGCCGGCGCAAGATCGGCGGCAGCGGTGCCGAGCGGCACCGGCACGCCTTTGGTCGCGATGTTGTCCTTGATCGTGATCGGGACGCCGTCGAGCGCCCCTTGCGGCTCACCGTGACGCCAGCGCGCTTCCGCGCGAGTCGCCGCCGCGAGTGCGGCTTCGGGATCGAGCCTATAGGTCGCTTTCAGGTGCGGTTCAAATCTCGCGATATGATCGAGGACGGCGCGGACCACCTCGACGGGCGACAAGGCTTTTTTGCGGTAAGCCTTTAGGAGGTCCACGGCAGACAGATCATGAAGCGGCATGAAGGCTCGCAATCGAATCGAGGTTGAGCTCGTGAATTCATCTTGGGAAAGCGGGAACGAGTTGGCGCAGCATCTTGCTCGGTCGATGAGAAGAACACCGCGAACCCGATCCTGCCAACCTTATCCTGCCAAATCTTATCCTGTCATGTGAGTCGCCAGGCTGCTACTTGAAAAGAGCCCTGCGGCCACCCCAGATGATAGCGCGCAGGCGGATCGTTCGATGCGAGCTTCGGTCTCGCGCGATGGATCCACGAGGGACAGTGAAGTCGTGGTCGGGTCTTTCCGGCAGATGGTTCCCTGTCGGGGCCGGACCCCGGACCGCCATCCGAAGGAGGTTGCGATGATCAACTGCTCTTCCGCCACGGACCGGGGTTTTCGCGGCTTTCAGCCGGTCGAGCTCGTGGCAATGATTCTCGGTTTTGTTTTCTTCTGGCCGATTGGGCTCGCCATCCTGGTCTTCAAGCTCTGTGGCGGGCAATTCCCGCGTTTCGCCGGGGCCGAGTGGCAGAACGGGCCTTGGGGAAGCGGCTCCTGGTCGAGCTGGGCCGACCGGTTTTGGAGCGGCGCGACGAGATCGGGCTTCCAAGGCTGGTCCGAAACGCGCAACTCGAATCAGGCCTTCGAAGACTACAAGCGCTCGACGCTCGAGCGCCTCGAAGCCGAACGGCGCAAGCTTGCCGAGGAAGAGCGGGCCTTCGCGGATTTCCTGCGTGAATTGCGGACGGCCCGCGACCGTGAGGAGTTTGACCGTTTCATGCAGTCGCGCCGCCAGCAGGGGAACGCCAACGGCTCGCCGGGTGCTTGATCTGCGCACCCTCCTGAAGCTTTTTGCGGCAAAGGGCGGCTCTCGGGAGCCGCCCTTTCGCATGCAAGCGAGAGCGAGAAATTTCCCCTCAAGCTCGATGCCGCGCCCGGGGAGTTTCGTCCGCCGTCACGGCTTCGCCCTGATCTTGGAGCGCCTGTAATGCGCGCTCGCTTTGGCGCGATTGCCGCAGACGCTCATCTCGCACCATCGTCGGGAGCGGTTCTTCGTCATGTCGAAGAACACCCAGCCGCAATGTTCCCCCGA
>Ga0213875_10000823_pt1 | contig 23085 bp, 20 predicted proteins | sample BarmaccomBMRX_R8_FD_160105 | JGI IMG/M metagenome (GOLD analysis project Ga0213875, IMG submission 160105) | Root-associated microbial communities from Barbacenia macrantha in rupestrian grasslands, the National Park of Serra do Cipo, Brazil - RX_R8 | ecosystem: Host-associated > Plants > Roots... | reverse complement strand
GCATTGTGACCCCCGATTACGGCCGCGCCTATGCCGGGCTGATCCCGGGCGCGCGCTTCGAGCTGATCGCCGAGGCCGGGCATCACCCCGAACTGGAGCAGCCGCAAGCCTTGGTCGAGCGCGTCGCGGCCTTCATCACCGGACCGGGCCTATGATGTTCATCCTGCGCGCCGAAGGCGAGCGGCGACCGCCCGCCGGAACCGTGGCGGTCAAGCGCGTCCGCCGCACGCCGCCGGCCGTGGCCGATGCCGCCGGCCGTACCGATTTCTTCTGCGTCGGGGAAACCGAGGCGATGGCGGCCTTGCGCGCCGAAGGATGGAACGTCGTCGAGCTGCGCGACGGCTGGTATGCCGATGATGCCGGCGGCGGCGTCGGAATCTGGGGCCAGGGCAAGTACTGGGAGATTCGCGACACGCCGTTCACTGTCGTCGAAGCTGCGGCGCCGGCCGCCACGACCGAGGCGCCCGGCGCGCCGGCCGATGAAATGGTCAATGTGCGCCGGGCCATCTTCGGCGCTTAGGCCGGATCCCGCCGCGACCACTCACGATCGCGGGGCGAGCAAGATTCGTCCCTGCTCTATTCTCGGCGTGCTCGGGATTGTACCAACGCGACATGCGAGCCCACCGCAGCATCCGCCTTTTCCGAGTGTTAATGTCGGGTCCGGATCGAGCCTGGACGTTCGGAGCCGCAATGATATTAACGCTGATTAAGAATATCGGCCGAAAAGAGGGGCGGCTCATCCATTCGGCCGACGCCGCTCGTGATGCCAAGGAGTACGGCAAGGCAGCAATGCTCTATGAGCAGGCCTTGCAACATATGCCCGAGAACTCGGCCATTCACGTTCAGTGCGGGCACATGTTGAAGGAGGCCGGCGATTTGGCTCGGGCCGAGCAGCATTACCGCGCGGCCCAGCGGCTCACTCCCGACGACCCCGACCTCGCTCTGCAGCTGGGGCATTTCTACAAGATCGCCGGACGACCGCATGAGGCCGAGCTTTCGTTCAGGAAGGCTTTGGAGTTGGCTCCGGATTGGGCTGAACCCGCGGAAGAGCTATCCGAGCTCACTGACATTTCTGCGGATGCCGAGCCCGCGGACGGATCGACGCAGACCCCGTTCGACAGCCCGGGGCTCCGCAACGGCCAAGGTGGCGCCGCAGATGCAGAGATCCCGGGCGCGCCTCGCAAACTCAAGGATCTGCTCCGCCGAGCCGACGCCGCCCGCGACGCAAGGAAACACCGCGCTGCGGCCCAATGGTACGAAAGCGCTCTGCAGCTCGCGCCAAAAGATGCCGCGCTGCACATTCAGCGCGGGCATATGTTGAAGGAAGCCGGCGATCTGTCGGGCGCCGAGCGGCACTATGTCAGGGCGCAGCAGCTGACCCCGCACGATCCCGATCTGGCGCTCCAATTCGGGCATTTCTACAAGGTGGCCGGGCGTTTGGCCGAGGCCGAGATGTCGTTCCGAAAGGCCCTCGAACTGGATCCCGATTGGCCGGAGCCCGCCCGCGAATTGAGCGAATTGTACCGTCATGGTTGGCGCAAGCGCGGCGTGCCGGGCGATGATGCGGCGGATGGCAGGGGCCGAACGTCGGCCTTTCCCGGGTTCGACACGCTCGATCGAACCGGCTGGGATGGCTTGAGTCTCAAAGCGTGGCTGGTGCCCGAGGTGGCGCCGTGCGCGCCGGAGGGCCTGCTGCACGAGCACAACGAAGAGGTTGCGATCAGGTGGCTGGGGCGGCGCGAGCGAACTCCATGGGGGGTTCGCGGCACGCTGCGCGGGATTGATGCGCTGCGCGGCTTCTGTGTTTCGGCAACGCCGATTGTCAGCTGGCATGCAGACCTGAATGGTCTGCGGTTCCACCGGGCCGGTGCTCTCAAAGGATATCACCTGAAATACGAAAATCGCGACCGAACCAAAAAGAAATACGTGTTCAACCTTTGGTACGATTTCTCGCAATTCCGTGAGGGGCTCTACAATCTCGAGCTGCAATTCGTCAACGAGGCCGGCGCAACGCGCACGCATCATCAGCAGATCGTGATCGGGGCGCCGTTGTCGGAACAGCAATACCCGCATTCGGACCGGTTGGTTTCGATTTCAGCCGGCGATGACCGGCCGCTCGACGAGCAGATAAATTCGCGGGCCAGCATGATCCGCCCGGCCGCAGCCGGGCGCTCCGTCGCTTCCCCGCGAGCCGTACTGGTCCAAAGGGTGGACCAGCTCGGAGATCTGGTCGTCTCGATCCCGGCGCTTCGGCGCCTGCGCCAATTGCTGCCCGAGACGCGCCTCGTCGGATTGCTGTCCCTGGCCAACGCCGATCTCGGCAGGACCCTGAACCTGTTCGACGAGGTCATCGCAATCGATTTCCCCGACGACGAATGGGAACGGCGCCGGGTCATGCCGATCGATCAACAAATCAAGTTGCGGCGGCGGTTGGCGCCGTTCCGGTTCGACATCGCGATCGACCTCTCCGAAGCCGATGTATCGCGGCCATTGCTGCAGCTTTCCGGGGCCCCGTTCCTTGTCGGCTTCTGCGATGGAAGGTCCCCGTGGCTGTCTGCGACCTATGAAGCCTATGTCAGCGATCCCATCAACGATCTCGAGGAAATCCCGACCTCGACCAAGATCCTCGGGATGGTGGAGTGGTTCGGAACGCTTCTGCACAGCCATTCGCAGATCGTGCGGCGGGCGGATCTCGATCGCGATCGGTTAGTGCCGTACGGATTAGCCTGCGATGATCGTTTTGTGGTGCTGCATACCGGGGCGCGCCTCAAGTTCAGCCAATGGCCCTATTACGACAGGCTGTCGTCGATGCTGCTGGACCAGACCGAGCTGAAGGTTGTGATGATGACCGACGACCCGAACCGGCGCTCCGAACTGCCTGATGAACTTCTGGCTTCGGAGCGCTTTCAATTGTTGGATCAACGGCTGCCGTTCGACGATTTCGATGCCTTGCTGTCGTTCTGCACGGTATATGTCGGCAACGATACCGGGCCGAGCCATCTGGCATCGTTGCGCGGCGCCAACGTCGTCAATGTGTTCCTGGCGCGGCACAACTGGAACGAGTGGGGCCACGAAAACCGCGGCTATATCATCAGCCGCCGGGTTCCCTGCGCGGGCTGCAATGTCCATCATGATCCCGAGGAGTGCGGCAAGGACTTCGCCTGTCTGGTGAATATCTCGGTGCGAGAGGTTTTCGAAACGGTGATGAAATTCGTCTGACGGTCAACCCCGACCGGACCCCCTTAGGATGCATTCGGAATGGAGGGCGGCACGACCCGATCCTTGTCTTACAGGTTCAGCGCCCGAGACGGACATATGCGCACCGTCATCGGCACTCGCCGCGATGATGCGATCCGGATAGCGGCAGACCATAGCGGGGTCGCTCTGTATGGCCCGTACATTCCGCTGCCGGCCGGCGACTACAGCGCGGTGCTGACATTTGCCCGCAATGCGCCTTGTCGCGGCAGCGCGATAATGGATGTTTGCGCCGACAAGGGTAAACGCATCTTGGGGACGAGCACAATCGCTGCGGCAGAGATCGCCGAGCATGGCATGACAGGCACGATCGATTTCTCCTCGGCCGATCCGTTGACCGAGGTCGAAGTACGGCTCGTCTCGCATGGCGGCTTCGCCGGCGATATCGAACGGCTGGAAATCGTCGGGGAACTGGCCGATCCGTTCCCGCGGGTCGAGCTTTCGGATCTCCCTCGGGTACCGGTCGACAATGTCGTTTTGCGCGGCCGCAACCTGTATGACGGATATCAACGCGGCATCGGGCTGCAATTCACCGACCTGCCGGGAAAAATCGCTCGCGACCCGGATTTCAGGGAGGCCCGCGAACTGGCGGGGGCCCGCACGATCCTGGGCAATCACAATCTGTGCAACATATTCCTGCTCATCAAATTCTATCTGCCGAGACTGCCGCACGGACATATCGTCGAATTCGGCTCCTACAGGGGGGGAGGGGCGATCTTCATGGCGGCGCTCGCCCGCAAATTCCTCGGAAACACTCTCGTATTTGGGTTCGATACGTTCGCCGGGATGCCGCCGACCGACAAACACGTCGATCACCACCAGGCCGGTTCCTTCGGCGGCGTAGATCTGGCGGAACTGCGCCGCTACGTTGACGCCGCCGGGTTATCCAACCTGGAATTTGTGCAGGGCGATTTCGCCGAAACCGCGGCTGCGACGATCCGAAAGGCCGGTGCGGTGTGCCTGGCGCACATCGATTGCGACATCAGATCGGCAATCCAATGCGCCTATGATACAACGAAGCCTAATATGGTGCCCGGCGGCTATTGGATTTTGGACGATCCGATGGTGTCGGATTGCCTCGGCGCCGCCGAGGCGATGGAGGATTTGTTGGTCCGCCGCGACGGCCTGAGTTCGGAGCAGGTCTTTCCGCATTTCGTATTCCGCCAGCCGTGAGCGGGGCGGAAGCGCCCGGGTCATCAGACGACCCCCAACGGGCGAAACCGCACCCCGAGCCCCGAAACCAGAGCAGCTTCAGATGGACTTTTCCGGCACCAAGATCCTGTGCGTCGGCGACATCATGCTGGACCGGTTCGCTTATTGCGCGGCCGAGCGGATATCGCCCGAGGCGCCGGTCCCGGTGCTGCGGCTCCAGCGCACCCAGGCGATGCTTGGGGGCGCCGGCAATGTGGCGCGCAACATCACCACCCTGGGCGGCACCGCAATCCTCGCCGGGCTGATCGGCCGCGATGCGGCGGGCGCCGAGTTGCGCGCGCTGATCCGCGACACCCCGCATCTCGTCGATGCCCATGTCGCGAGCCAGCGCCGGCCGACGATTTGCAAAACGCGATTTCTTGCCGCGCATCAGCAGATCGTCCGGGTGGACGAGGAAAGCCTGCACGATCTCGATGAGGCCGAGGCGCGCGGCCTGCTCGCCGCCATCGACGAGCGGATTGCTGCGGTCGATGCCGTGGTTCTGTCCGATTACGGCAAGCGCGCGCTCGGCACCGAGGTGGTGGCGTTTGCGATCGGCCGCGCGCGGGCCCGCGGCATCCCGGTGTTCGTCGATCCGAAATCGGACGATTTCGCGCGCTATCGCGGGGCCACCTGCGTCACCCCGAATGCGGCTGAACTGGCCTTGGCGGCGCGCTTGCCGACCGCGGGCGACGAGGAGATCGTCGCCGCGGCGCGGAAGGTCATGGCCGACGCCGAGGCGGCGGCAATCCTGGCGACCCGCTCCGAGAAGGGCATGGTTCTCGTCGAAGCCGCGGGCGCGGTGCATCACGAGACGGCGCGGGCGCGCGAGGTATACGATGTCTCGGGTGCGGGCGACACGGTGATTGCCGTGCTGGCATTGGCGCATGCCGCCGGCTATTCGCTGCCTCAGGCGATGCGCCTTGCCAATACCGCCGCCGGCATCGTCATCAGCAAGCTCGGCACGGCGACGGTGGAAATAGACGAGTTGATGCTGGAGCTGGCGCGCGATGTCCGGGACAAGGATTGGCACAAGAGCAAGCATTACACGACCGAGCAGGCCGAGATGCTGGTGCGCAGCTGGAAGGGGCGCGGCCTCAGGGTTGGGTTCACCAACGGGTGTTTCGACATCGTGCATCGCGGTCATGTCGCGCTGCTGGCGGGAGCGCGAGCGGAGTGCGATCGGCTGATCGTCGCGCTCAATGACGACGCCAGCGTGGAGCGGCTGAAAGGACCGGGCCGGCCGGTCAACCCGCTGCTCGACCGGGTCGCCGTCATTGCCGCCTGCGAGTCGGTCGATGCCGTGGTCAGTTTCGGCGAGGATACGCCGCTCGAATTGATCCGGCGCCTGTTGCCAGAGGTCTTGATCAAGGGCGGCGATTATACCGACGAGACCGTGGTCGGCGCCGCTGAGGTCAGAGAGGGCGGCGGCAGGATGGTCCTGATCGATCTGGTCGAAGGCCAATCCACCACCCGCACGATCGCTCGGCTGCGCGCCGCGCGGTAGGGTTGGCTCGAGGTATACCGTAACCATCACCGAGCCATCGGTTCTGCGGCATTGACACCGCACCACTGCGGCATAACGATCGCCGCAATCTGCGCTTATCGGAAGCGTCGACCGCGGGACAGGAGATCACCGCATTTACGGAGGGTGCACCATGCCGATGCCGAGCCGCGTCCAATACCCAGAGGCCATCGAACCGTTGGTGCAGTTCATCGAGGATACGCCCCCGGCGGAAATCGTCGATCGCGCCTTGGAAAAATTGCGCGCCGGGCTCCCGCTCCAAACCATGTTGACCGCTTCGGTGCTGGCGGTGACGCGCTCGACCGAGATGCCCCCGGGCCATCACGGCGGTCCGCTGCATCCGCTGGCCGGCCTCTATGCGCTGTCGAAGCTGGTCGAACGGCTGGCGGGTGAGCAGCGTTTCCTCCCCGTCCTGCAACACGTGGCGCTGTCGAACAAGCACATCAACCACCCCGCGATGGGACCATACCAGCTGCTGGAATATGCTCCGGTGGATGCCGGCGGCTTCGAGGCCGCAAAGGCGGCCTTTCTGATGGCGGTCGCGCGCGGCGAGTGGAACCAGTCGGACCATCTCTTTCAGTGGCTGTGGCAAAACGTGCCGGCGATCGAGGCGTTCGATCTGCTGATGAGCGTCGCCGTCGCGAAAAATTGTCACGACGATCACTACCTGATGTTTCCCGGCCTGGTGTGGCGGGCGTTCGAAGCCGGTGTGCTCGATAAATCCTATCTGCCGGTGCTGATGCGGCCGGTGGTGCGGTATGTGACCCGCAGCCCGGTTCTCCCCAACAATCCGGTGCCCTCGCCGATGCCCGCGATCGAGGCGTTGATCGAGGAATACCAGCTGCTCGGTCGCATCCACCGCCAGCGGACCGGCGAGGACGAGACGGCATCGATCGGCACTCTTGGCGAGGCCATCGGACGTGTCGACGTCTATGCCGAGATCCCGCGGATGATGGCGCAGGCATTGGCGGACGGGCTGTCCCTGGAAGGCGCCGGCGAGGCGCTGTCGATCGGCGCCGCCGGCCTGTTCCTGCGCTCGCTGACCGGGAACCCGATGGATGTCCACCTGCACACCAGCGTCAATCTGCGGCGTTATCTGCTGCGGGTCGACGGGCTGAGCCTCAAGAACAAGCTGTTGCTGCTGCTGACCTGGCACACCGGCCCCGAGATCCGCTCGACCCAGACGCGCATGGAGCCGGCGCCGCAGCCCGATCCGGCGGCCGTCGCCGCCTTGCCATATCGGTCGCAGCAGGAGCTGCTGGATGCCATCACGCACAGCATCTACAATCAGCCGCCGACCGACTGGACCAAGGTCACCAATCTCGGCCTGATGCGGGCAGTGCCGGAGGTGAAGGAAACGGTAAATCTGGCCCAGCAATATATGAACTGCGGCTACGATCCGCAGGCCTTCATTGCATGCCTCGCCCAGATCGTGTGTCACGACAATTTCACCGAGATGCACGCCTTCAAGCATCACCAGGCGATCGTCGAGGAGTTCCACACCACGCGCGAGCCCTGGCGTTCGATGCATCTGATCTGCGGCGCCCAGGCCGCGGCGATCTCGTTCGGCAAGAACATGACCGTCTACGAGGAATACCTGGAGCTCCTGCACGCCGCCTAGCGAGGTAGGCAAGCAAGCGCCGCACACCCGGTTGGCCGTATCATGGGCCAACCGGGTGACTGACGGTTTCTACCGTTTTGGTCGGCCGCATGGATCTGGGCCGGCCCTGATCTGACCGAAGGGAGCTTTCGACCGGAAGGGAGCAGTGGAGCTCTGAGACGTTCGTCTCGGAGATTTACGGCGGGTCACGCCCTTTCAGGAAGCATCTCAGGCCATGTCTGCTGCGCCGCTGCGCGTCGTCATCGTGCCGTCCGTCACCGGCGGCATCGGGCACATATCCCGCTCCGCGGCGCTCGCGCGAGCGCTGCAGCGCCTGGACCCGGGTGTCGAAGTCGAATTCGTGCTGGATACCGAACGCCTGCGTCCGTTCAACATCGATGCGGCGATGCAGATGGGGTTCCGGCCGCGGCTGATGCCGCCGCGCACCCGCGAAAGCCGCGACGGCATCGTTCGCGCCTGCTTTGGCGACCCCGATGTTGTCGTCGACGACGTCTGCCGCTATCTGCTGCCGCTTCGGCAGGTGCTGCCCGCCGCCGGGTGGATCTCGATCCTGATGCATCCGATTGTGGACGAGCTGTTCCTCGACTGGCCGTTCATGGCCCAGATGGACGCGCTGATCTGGCCCTACGCGCCGCTCGTCGGGTTTCCGGCCGAGCTTGCGTCGATGGCGGACAAGATTTGCCGCACCGGGCCTTTTCTCGAGATCGACGACGTCCCGCCCAGGGCCGATGCCCGAAGACAACTCGGATTGCGGGAGACCGGCAAGGCGGTCGTTTATGCGCCGCGAGGCTTCCCTTTTGGGCCGGATTTTGGCCACCGGGTCCTGGCGAGCCTCTACGAGGCGGTCGCGGCCTTGAGGTCCGGCGATCGATACCCCGATCTCAAGCTGCTGCTGCTGGCGGTGAAGGACAGGGCAGAATTGCGCGCCGCCGGGCTGCCCGAGACATTGCCGGATTGGGTCAGGGTCGAGGGCGTCGTGCCCGCGGCGCGGTCCCTGCTCTATGCCCGTGCGGCGGATGTGCTGGTTGCCGAGGGAACCAGCACGATGCATGAAGCGGCGGCGCTGCATACGCCGCTGCTTCTCATTCCCGGACCTATACAGGAGGCGACGACACTCGCGGAAAGGCTGTCGGAAGAGAAGGCGGCGCGCATGCTCAAGATCAACAAGGTGTCGCCCGATACCGTGGCGGCAGTCGTCACCGAAATCCTGTCGAACCCGATCGCGACGACGATGGCACTGGAGCGTGCTGCGCAGTTGGTAACGGGTGGCGGCGGCACAGACGCGGCGGCAAAGCTGGTGCTCGAGGTAGCAGCCCGGCGCAGGTCGGCTCGATCGATTTCAGCAAACCTCCGCCGTCCGCTGTTGCAAGAACATCGCCCATGCGCCTCCTGAGCTCGACAACGGGTCCTTTCGCGGTACGATATCAAAGGCAGCCATTGTCCGCCGGCGTGCTTCGTCTCGCCGGGGGCTCAGGTTACGCGCAGGACAGCCTTTCCGGCGAAATCGCGGTCGAGCAGGCGGCGGGCGATGGTACCGATTTCGTCCCAGGAGGCCTCGACGGCAATGCGCGGCTTGAGTTTGCCGGCGACGATCAGCTCGGCCAGCAAGGCCAGACCTTCGCCGGCGCGCTCGACCCGCATCAGCTCATGGAACAGGGTCAGGCCGTAAAGCCTGGCGCCCCCCGTACCGAAGAATTCGCGGCTCTCGAACGTCGCGGTATTGCCCTGCGACACCCCCAGGGTGACGCAGGTGCCGCCCGGCGCCAGCATCCCGAGCGCCGCCGAAAGCGCGCTGCCGCCGACCGAATCGACGATCAGGTGAAACGGCCCGTGCGGCTTCGCGGCCGCCAGCTCGGGGCCGAGCACGATCCGCCCATCGCACCATTCGGCAATCATGTCCCGCATTTCGGGCCGCCGCACATGGCCCCAGACGAAGGCGCCGGCTGCCGTCGCGAGCTGGCAGGCGAGATGACCGACCCCGCCTGAGGCGCCGTCGACCAGCACCTTGCGGCCGAGCAGCAACCCGCCCTGGCGCAGCGCGTGAAGCGCGGTCAGCCCGGCCACCGGCAGGGTCGCCGCCTGGGCATCGCTGACGGTCTCGGGCAACCCGGCGAGGGCATGCGTGCGGCAGGTCACGCGCTCGGCCCAGGCCCCTGAGGGCAACAGCCCGACCACCCGCGTGCCCGGGCTGGGGCCGCTGCCATCCGCTGCGGCGGTTTCGACAACCCCGACGAAATCCCATCCCGGCCGCCATCCCGGTTGCGCCATCGTCACCGCGCGCCGCACCTCGCCGCGGTTCAGCGAGATCGCGGAGACCCGCACCACCGCCTCGTCGCGCGCCGGGGCTTCGGCTGCGACCGGGCGCAGGGCCAGCCGCCCCGGAGCGGATTCGTCGACCACGACCGCGCGGATCTGCGCCATCTCGGCCCCCTCCTGATGTGCTGCGAACGCGCCGCTATCCCGCGACGGGCAGGCGGCGGCGCCGGGACAGGGCGGCATCGAGGCTCCAGGCGCCGGCGCCGAAGGCGAAGACGTAAAGGAAGCCGCCGGTCATCGCCATGTTTTTCATGAAATTGATTTCCTGCATGCGGTCGGAAAGGTGCGCATGCGCGATCAGCGCCGTCGCCACGCACCACGCCGCCAGCACCAGCCCGGTGGCGCGGGTGAACAGGGCGAACAGCAGCAGCAGACCGCCGCCGAGCTCGACCACGACCGCAATGACCCACGCGAGATCGACGACCGGCAATGCATGGCTCGCCAGCATCGCCTTGGTCGCGGCCGGAGCCAGCAGTTTGGCCCAGCCGCCGGACAGGAAGATCGCGCTCATCAGCACGCGTCCGATCAACAAGGCCAGATTCTCCCGCTCGCTCATCTTCGTCCTCCTGTTGTTGGCAGCGTCCCCAGGGCGCGTGCAGAGTTCATTCCCGCGTATCTTGCGGCGGCGCCGTCGCGCCAAAGTTGCGGCTCGCCGGCCAACAATACGATAATCCCGCAAAACGCGGGAGGATCCGATGACAGACACGGCCGCGGCGCGCAGCCGCTATCCGGCGATGCGCTGCGTCCTCGGTTTTGTGGCCGGGTTCCTGGCCACCTTGATCTTTCACCAGATCGGGCTGGAGATCCTGCACGTCGTCGGGATGACCCCGGGAACTCCGTACAACACCGCGCCGGTGCCGCCGTTCGGGGTGCCGCAAATCCTGTCGCTCGCCTTCTGGGGCGGGGTCTGGGGTATCGTCTTCGTGCTGGTCGAGCCATGGCTGGCGCGCTTTCCGGCCGGCTATTGGGTCGGGGCCATCCTGTTCGGCGCGATCTTCCCGACCGCGGTCGCCTGGTTCGTCGTGCGGCCATTGAAAGGGCTGCCGGTGGGCGGCGTCTTTGTGTGGCCCGGCATACTGGTCGGCCCGATCGTCAACGGCCTCTGGGGGCTCGGCACCGCGCTCTTCCTGAACCTGTTCTCGCGAGCGCGTCCCCGGGCATTCTGAAGCTCAGCGGAGCGCGGCCACGACCGCGGCGCCGAGGTCCTTGGTGCCGGCGTTGCCGCCGAGATCGGGGGTGCGGGTGCCGCCTTCGGCCAGCACTTGAGCGATCGCCTGTTCGACCGCGCGGGCGGCGTCCTTCTCGCCGAAATGGTCGAGCATCATCGCGCCGGACCAGATCTGCCCGATCGGATTGGCGATGCCGCGCCCGGCGATATCGGGCGCCGAGCCGTGCACCGGCTCGAACATCGAGGGGTGCTCGCGCTCCGGGTTGAGGTTGGCCGACGGCGCGATGCCGATCGAGCCGACCACCGCCGGCCCGAGATCCGAGAGAATATCGCCGAACAGGTTCGACCCGACGACCACATCGAACCAGTCCGGATGGCGCACGAAATGCGCCGTCAGAATGTCGATGTGGTACTGGTCGGTGCGCACCTCGGGATAGTCCTTCGCGATCGCGGCGAAGCGCTCGTCCCAATACGGCATCGTATGGATGATGCCGTTTGATTTGGTCGCCGAGGTGACGTGCTTGTTGCGGGTCTGCGCCAGCTCGAAGGCATAGCGCATGACGCGGTCGCAGCCGCGCCGGGTAAACACCGCCTCCTGCATCGCCATTTCCTGGTCGGTGCCGGCAAACAGCCGGCCGCCGATCTCGGAATATTCGCCCTCATTGTTCTCGCGCACGACATAGAAGTCGATGTCGCCCGGCGCGCGGTCGCGCAACGGCGACTGCACCCCGGCCAGGAGCCGTACCGGCCGCAGGTTGACGTATTGATGAAAATTGCGTCGCAGCGGGATCAAGAGGCCCCACAGCGAGACATGGTCGGGCACCCCGGGATAGCCGACCGCGCCGAGGAAGATCGCGTCGAAGCCGCGCAGCCGGTCGAGCCCGTCTTGCGGCATCATCCGCCCGGTCTTGGCGTAGGTCTCGCAGCTCCAGTCGAACTCCTGCCAGGCGAAGGCGAAGCCGTAGCGGCGGGCGGCCGCCTCCATCGCGAGAATGCCCTCGGGCACGACTTCGCGGCCGATGCCGTCGCCGGCAATCACGGCGACCCGGTAGGTCTTGTTCATCTGTCCTCCGATCCCGGCGGTGATCCCGGTTATTCGTCGGTGTTGAAGATGTCGACTGCAAGCTTCCAATCCGAGCCGACGCGCTGCCAGATCACGACATACTTGCCGACGATGTTCTCTGCCGGGCTGCCCTTCCCTTTGGCCGTGAAGGTGCCGATTTCACGGCCAACCCCGTCGCCGAGCGGCTTCACATCGATCGCGGTCAGCACGAAATCGCCAACCTGCTGCGACGCCTTGCTCCAGTAATCCTGGATCTCGGCCCGGCCCTTCCCCATCGGCGCGCCTTGCGGCAATAGCGTGGCGTCATCGGTGTACATCGCCGCCACCGTGGCCGCGTCGCCTTTGTTGATGGCGGCCATCCAGGCCTGGTTCAGCTTGTCAATATCGCCCTTGCTCTGCGCCGAGGCCGCCGAGGCGATCGATATCAGGCACACGGCAAAAAATCCAGTTCGCGGCATCCGTACCCCCTTCTGTCTGCCCGCCCGATTGTGGCTCGCTTCGCCGCTCGGCGCCAGCGGCCCGGCGTCGCCGGCGGCCCGGAGCAATACCGGTTACGATTGCGATTGCGGGCGAGACCGGAGCCACGCGACGGCGATCATGCATGGCGCAGGCGGCGGTTTGGCATCACAATGCCGCCCCGTCCCCGTAACCGCGAGATGATCCGATGCCCCAGGACTGGCCGAAGCTGGTCGCCGATCTCGAGCGCTTGTTGAAATTGCGCTCGGTGCCGTTCGGCATGAAATTGTTCGAGCGCCGCGAGGAGATGGAAGCGATCCCGCGCATCCGCCGGCCGAAATCGATCCACACCCTCGACCAGATCGTCGGGCAGGCCTCCCGCCTCGGCTGGACCGTCGGGATCGCCGCCGAGGATCTCGTCGGCGCGCAATGCCGCGCCGTCGTCGGTCTCGGCAATGCCAAGGACGAGGCCTGGCGCTCGGGCCAGCACATGGTCGGGGTGTGGTACAGCTCGCCCGAGGACGCCGCCGCGCACCAGGCCGCGATGGAGTGCGTCCCGGACGGGCGCTTCGAGGCCCTGGCGATATCGCCCCTGGCGAGCGGCCGGCTCGACCCGCCCGACATCGCGCTGTTCTATGCCACCCCCGGCGCGATGATCTATTTCATCAACGGGCTGCAATGGGCCGGCTACAAGCGCTTCGACTGGAGCATCGTCGGCGAATCCGCCTGCGCCGATTCCTGGGGCCGGGCCTTGAAGACCCGCGAGCCGAGCCTGTCGATCCCATGTTTCGCCGAGCGTCGCTATGGCGGCGTGCTCGACGACGAGATGCTGATGGCGTTGCCGCCGGATTATCTGGAAAAGGCCATCGCCGGCATGGAGGCGCTGGCCAAGAACGGGCTGCGCTACCCGTTTCCGCAATACGGCATCCAGCAGGATGTGCGCGCCGGCATGGCGGTCAGCTACCCCGGCCGCGGCGCCTGACCCGGATGCTCGTGGAAATGCTTCACGTGAAATCGCGGTAGCGTTCCTGGTAGAGGATCTGCATCCGCGTCGCTCGCTGGCCGGCGCCCGACGCCGCGACGGCTTGCCCAGCCGCCGGTGACACGCGCCAGCGGTCCGGTTGACGCGGGCCGGGGCGCGACCCTAGGCTCTGCCAAATGCTGCCGCGAAAGGGTGAGCCATGGCTGAGATCGTCCTCGGGATCGGCTCATCGCATACCCCGATGCTGAATGCGCCGCCGGAAGACTGGCCGCGCTTCCTCGAGCGCGACTCGCGCCGGCAGCTGCTCGACAATGACGGGCAGGCCGCTTCCTACGAAGAGTTGCTGTTGCGCGCCGCCCCGGGCATCGCCGCCGAGATTGCACCGGAGCGCATCGCCGGGCGGCACGGCGAGGCGCAAGCGGCGCTGGCCCGTCTCGCGGAAGTCATATGCCGGGCCGAGCTCGACGCACTGATCGTCGTGGGGGACGACCAGGACGAGCTCTACCACGCCGACAACCTGCCCGGCTTTCTGGTCTATTACGGAGACACCATCCGCAATGTGCCGCTGACGGGCTTCAAGGGGCCGGATTGGGCGCGGCGGGCGAGCGCGCGGCATTTCGAGGAGAGCGCGCCGCGCGACTACCCGGTCGCCGCCGATCTCGCGCGTCATCTGATCGCGGAACTGATCGAACGCGATTTCGATGTGGCCAGCTCGGCCGGGGTGCCGGAGGGCAGGGGCGAGGGCCACGCCTTCGGCTTTGTGCACCGGCGGCTGATGACCGACGCCGTGGTGCCGGTCGTACCGGTCTCGATCAACACCTATTACCCGCCGAACCAGCCGACGCCGCGGCGCTGTTACAAGCTCGGCCAGGCGATCCGCGCGGCGGTGGAAAGCTGGCCCGAGCCGGGCCGGATCGGCATCCTCGCCTCGGGCGGCCTCAGCCATTTCGTCGTCGATGAGGCGCTCGATCGCGGCCTGCTGGATGCGCTGCGGCGGAAGGACGCCGCCGCGGTGCAGGACACCCCGAGGGCGAAGCTCAATTCCGGCAGCTCCGAGATGCGCAACTGGATTTGTCTCGGCGGCGCGGTCGAGCATCTGCAGATGGGGTGGTCGCGCTATTTGCCGGGCTACCGCACCCCCGCCGGCACCGGCTGCGGTCTCGGCTTCGCGGTGTGGTCGTAGCGGCCTCTGAACGCTCCTTCGTCAAACCCGGCAATTGCGGGTAAAGTGCGCCCGCAATCCGGAACCGGAGAACGCCATGAAACGCAAGGACAGCGAGGATCTCGTCCGGGTCGGCCCGGGCACGGCGATGGGCCAGTTGATGCGGCAGTACTGGCTGCCGGCGGCGATGTCGTCGGAACTGCCGCGCGACGGCGCGCCGATGCGGCTGATGCTGCTCGGCGAGCAGCTGATCGCGTTCCGCGACAGCAAGGGCCGTGTCGGCGTCTTGGACCACAAATGCCCGCATCGCTGCGCCTCGCTGTTTCTCGGCCGCAACGAGGAAGGCGGGTTGCGCTGCGTCTATCACGGCTGGAAATTCGACGCCGAAGGCAATTGCGTCGACATGCCGAGCGTGCCGCCGCAGCGCGACTTCAAGCACCTGGTGAAGGCCAAGGCCTACCAGGCGGTCGAGCGCAACGGCCTCGTCTGGGTCTATATGGGCGAGCGCAGGGAGGCGCCGCCCCTGCCGGCGATCGAGGCCACTTTGCTGCCCGAAACCGAGGTCCAGATCGCTTTCGTGCAGCGCGAATGCAACTGGCTGCAGGCGCTTGAAGGCGACATCGATACCTGCCATTTCGGCTTTCTGCACGCCGGCGGCATCAATGCCCAGATGCTGCCGGATGACAGCATCTTCCGCTACACCGTGACCAACCGTGCTCCCGACTATCACGTCGCCGACACCGATGCGGGGACGATGTACGCTGCCTACCGTGATGGCGGACCGGACCAGACCTATTGGCGCTTTGCCAATTTCATGCTGCCGTTCTGGACCCAGACGCCGCAGGGCAAGTTCGCGACCCATTTGCACAACCGCGCCTGGGTCCCGATGGACGACCATCACACGATGTTCGTGAGCCTCAGGTGGCGCCACGAGCCGCCTTTCGTCACCGACGACAAGGAAGGCCGGCTGATGCCGGGTTTCAGCCGCGCCTTCGACTACCTGCCGAATACCACCGACTGGTATGGCCGCTGGCGGCTGCGCGGCCGCCCGGAGAACGACTGGCTGATCGATCGCGAGGCGCAGGCAAGCGGCGGCAACTACACCGGCATCAATGGCATCCACGCCCAGGACCAGGCCGTCACCGAAAGCATGGGACCGATCACCGACCACCTGGCGGAGCATCTCGGCCCGAGCGACATGATGATCATGCGCACGCGTCGGCGGCTGCTGAAGGTGGCGCGCGCGCTGCGCGACAAGGGCGAGGTGCCGCCCGGGGTGGACGACCCGCAGATCATGCACCCGGTGCGCAGCGGCGATTTCGTGACCGATGCCGGGCTCGGCTGGCGCGAAGCCTACGATTCGCAGATGCGCGCGGCGGTCCGCCCGTTGCGCCAGGCTGCGGAGTAAAGCCGGAACTACTTTCGGCCGGCGGCCAGCGCGGTTCGGCGGATTTCGTTCACACCGTCAGGTAGCCGCGCACCGCGGCTTCATCCATCGCATCGCCACGGCCGGCGAGCGCCACGGCGCCGCGCTGCATGACCAGCCACGAGGCGGCGAGGTCGCGGGCAAATTCGAAATACTGCTCGACCAGCACGATCGCCATATCGCCGCGCGTCGCCAGGCTCTCGATGACGCGGCCGATGTCCTTGATGATCGAAGGCTGGATGCCCTCGGTCGGCTCGTCGAGAATCAGGCAGCGCGGGCGCGTGATCAGCGCCCGGGCGATCGCCAGCTGCTGCTGCTGCCCTCCGGAAAGGTCGCCGCCGCGCCGCGACAGCATGTCCTTCAACACCGGAAACAGCGTGAACACCTCGTCCGGCACATGGCGCAGGCTGCGCGGCAGCACGGCGAATCCGGTTTCGAGGTTCTCGCGCACCGTCAGACGCGGGAAGATCTCGCGCCCCTGCGGCACCAATGCCAGCCCGGCGCGGGCACGCTGGTGCGGCGGCAGACCGGTCAGGTCGCGGTCTTCCCAGCGGATCTGCCCGGAGCGGATCGGGTGCAGGCCGAAGATCGCCCGCAACAAGCTGGTCTTGCCGACCCCGTTGCGTCCGAGAATGCAGGTGACCTCGCCCTTGCGCGCCTCGAGGCTGACCCGCCGCAGCGCATGGCTGGCGCCGTAATAGAGATCGACCCCTTCGACCGACAGCATGCGTCAACGTCCGAGATAGACTTCGATCACGCGAGCATTGTTCTGCACGTGATCGATCGAGCCTTCGGCGAGCACCGAACCTTCGTGCAGCACCGTGACCCGCGCGCCGAGGCTGCGCACGAAGGCCATGTCGTGCTCGACGACGACGATCGTGCGGTCGCGGGCGAGATCGAGGATCAAGGCCGCGGTCGCCTCGGTCTCGCGGTCGGTCATGCCCGCCACCGGCTCGTCCAGCAATAAGAGGCTGCGGTCGTGGATCAGCAGCATGCCGATCTCCAGCCACTGCTTTTGCCCGTGGCTCAAGGCTCCGGCCTGCAGGCCGCCGAGCTCGGCGAGACCGATGCGCGACAGGGTCGCGGCAATGCGCTCGCGCCGGTCCCCGGTCAATCGCGCAAACAGGGTACGCCAGGTGCCGCGATCGTCGGCGAGCGCGAGTTCCAGGTTCTCGAACACGGTCAGGTTCTCGAATACGGTCGGGCGCTGGAATTTGCGGCCGATCCCGAGATTGGCGATTTCCGATTCATCGAGCCGCGACAGATCGGCGTTGCCGCGAAAGAAGACCTCGCCCGAATCGGGCCGGGTCTTGCCGGTGATGACATCCATCATCGTCGTCTTGCCGGCGCCATTGGGACCGATGATCGTGCGCAGCTCGCCGTCTTCGACGACGAGCGAGAGGTCGTCGAGCGCCTTGAAGCCGTCGAAGCTGACCGTGACGCCGTTCAGGTAAAGCAGAACGTCGGCAGCCCCCCGCGGCGACGCCGACGAAATCATGCCTGTTTTTCCGCCGCGAGCGGCACGGATGCGGCCCGTCGCGTCCAGCGCGGCATCCGAAACAAGCCGATGATGCCGCGCGGGAACGCCAACGTGGTCAGCACGAACAGGCCGCCGAGAAAAAACAGCCAGATTTCCGGCGCCGCCCCGGTCAGCCAGGTCTTCGCGAAATTGACGAGCACGGCACCCAGGATGGCGCCGAGCAGCGTGCCGCGGCCGCCGACCGAGACCCAGATCGCGACCTCGATAGAATTGCCCGGCGAGAACTCGCTCGGGTTGATGATGCCGACCTGGGGGACGTACAGCGCTCCGGCGACCCCCGCGAGCAGGGCGGCTACCGTGAACACGAACAGCTTGGCGCGGACCGTCGAATAGCCGAGAAAACGCACCCGGCTTTCGGCGTTGCGCAAGGCGAGCAGCACGCGGCCCAGCTTCGAACCGGCGATCAGGCGGCAGACCAGATAGGTGAGCCCGAGCGCCGCGACCGAGGCCAGATAGAGCCCGATGCGCGTCTCCGGACGGTGCAGGTCCCAGCCCAGAATGTCCTTGAAATCGGTCAGCCCGTTATTGCCGCCGAACCCCATGTCGTTGCGGAAAAAGGCGAGCAGCAGCGCATAGGTCATCGCCTGCGTGATGATCGACAGGTACACGCCGGTGACCCGCGAGCGAAACGCCAACCAGCCGAAAACGAATGCCAGCAGTCCCGGCACCAGCAGCACCATCGCCATGGCGAAGGCGAAATGGTCGAACCCCCACCAGAACCAGGGAAGCTGCTTGTACTGCAGGAACACCATGAAATCGGGCAGTACCGGGTTTTGATAAACCCCGCGGGTGCCGATCTGGCGCATCAGGTACATGCCCATGCAGTACCCGCCGAGCGCGAAAAACGCGCCCTGGCCGAGGCTCAGAATGCCGGCATAGCCCCAGATCAGATCGAGGCTCAGCGCCAGCATCGCATAACACAGATACTTGCCGAGCAAGGGCACGAGGTAATCGGGCAGCGCAAAGGGCGAAGACGGTGCCACCCAGCGGTTCAGCACCGGCACGGCGAGGCCGAGCACGACCCCGCACAGGATGAAACCGGTCCAGAACACCGCGTTCCAGCGCGGCCGGCTGCGGCCGTCGGGCTGCCCCGGCATGGTCTAGCCCTCCGCCTCGGCGGTGCGGCCCTTCAGTGCGAACAGGCCGCGCGGGCGCCGCTGGACGAACAGAATGATCGCGACCAGCACGACGATCTTGCCGAGGACCGCGCCGGCGACCGGTTCAAGGAATTTGTTGACGATGCCGAGCGACAGCGCGCCGACCAACGTCCCCATCAGATTGCCGACGCCGCCGAACACGACGACGAGAAAGCTGTCGACGATGTAGATGGTGCCGAGGTTGGGGCTGACATTGCCGACCTGGCTCAGCGCGACGCCGGCCATGCCGGCGATCCCCGAGCCGAGCCCGAAGGTCAGCGCATCGATCCGGGCGGTGCGGATGCCCATCACCGCCGCCATCGCGCGGTTCTGCGTCACGGCGCGCATCTGCAGCCCGAAAGCGGTGCGGTTCAGGATCAATGCGATGACCCCGAGCACGACGAAACAGAAGGCGATGATGCAGAGGCGGCTCCAGGTCACGGTGAAGCCGCCGACCAGGTCGAACCCGCCGGTCATCCAGGCGGGGTTCGAGACCTCCTTGTTCGGGGCCCCGAAGATAGACCTTACCAGCTGCTGCAAGATCAGGCTCACCCCCCAGGTTGCAAGCAGGGTTTCGAGCGGCCGGCCATAGAGGAAACGAATGACCGTGCGCTCGATCACGATGCCGAGCGCGCCGGCGACAACAAAGCCTACCGGCACCGCCACGATCAGATACCCGTCGATCCAGGAGGCGGGCAGAAAGGTGCGGAACAATTGCTGGCAGACGAAGGCGGAATAGGCGCCGAGCATGATCATCTCGCCATGCGCCATGTTGATGACGCCCATCACCCCGAAGGTGATGGCGAGCCCGATCGCGGCGAGCAGCAGGATGCTGCCGAGGCTGATGCCCTCGAACAGGCTCGCGGCGATTGCCACCAGCTTCAGACGCTGCTGGATTGCCGCCAGCGCCTGCTCCGCGGCATGGCGCAGTTCGGGGTCGGTGTTCGGGTCGTTGCGCAGCTGATCGAGCAGGTTCTTGATCTGCGGATCGGCGCCGCCGCCGAGCGCCCGCACCGCAGCGAGCCGCTGCGGCTCGCTGCCGGAAAACAGCTGTGCCGCGTACAATGCCCGCTGCATTGCGGCGCGCACCTCGGCATCCTGCTCGGCCGCGATTGCCTTCTGCAGCAGCGATGCCGTTTCGGCGGAGGGATGCTTCAACGCATCCTGAGCCGCGGTCATACGCTCGCCCGGGTTGGGGCTGAACAACATGACCTCGCCGAGCGCGGCTTCGATCGCGCCGCGCAGGCGGTTGTTGACCAGGATGCGATCCAGCGCGTCGGGATCGAGACCGGCAACCTCCGACCCGGTCTCGGGGTCGATCAGCCGGGTCTTGCCCCCGGCCGTATCGACGATCAGCAGATGCCCGTCGGGTGCCTTGGCCATCAGGCCGTCGCGCAACGCCCGCAGGACCGGCACGGCGCGCGCATCGCCGATCGTGCCGAGGGCCTCGACCGCCTGTACTTTCTGCGCGAACGCATCGGCGCCGAGCCCGCCGAGCGCGGCTGCAAAATCGTCCGCCCGCCCCGGCGAGGCGGCGCCGAGAAGCGCGAGAAAGAAAAGCGCGATCACGGCCAGCGACGGAATGCACCAGGCGGCAACGCGGCCCGAAGTGCCCCTGTCGTCATTCCCGCGAAAGCGGGAATTCAGCACCAAGGCCGTGCCGTTGGCTGTGCACCCCCGCTGTCGCGGGGGTGACGGGTACCGATGCGCGCGAACGAGTACCGGGGCAGGACAAGGTGACGGGAGGGCCGCAACAGACCCCGCGGTCGGCATGCTCCGCTCCTACCCGGCGACCCCGACCCGCCCCCGTCAGTAAGTGAATTTGGGCGCGGTGCAGTTGCCGCACACCCACGGCCACGTCCAATCCGCGACCTTGCCCTTGTCTTCCTCGAGATAGGGGCTCCAGGCATCCGCCTTGATCGGCTGCTTGGTCTGCCACACGATGTCAAACTGCCCGTTCGGCTGGATCTCGCCGATCATCACCGGCTTCGACAGGTGATGGTTGGTGTTCATGTTCTCGGTGAAGCCGCTCGGGGTCGGGACCTTCTGGTTGTACAGAGCCTGCCGCACCGCATTGACATCGGTGGTCCCGGCCTGCTCGACCGCATGGGTCCACATCATGAACCCGGTATAGGTCGCCTCCATGGGGTCGTTGGTCACCCGTTTCGGGTTCTTGATGTAATCGTGCCACTGCTTGATGAAGGCGTCGTTGGTCGGGTTTTTCACCGACTCGAAATAGTTCCAGGCAGCGAGATGGCCGACCAGGTTCTTGGTGTCGATGCCGGCCAACTCCTCTTCGCCGACCGAGAACGCCATGACCGGTATGTCGGAGGCCTTGACTCCGGCATTGGCGAGTTCCTTGTAGAACGGCACGTTGGCATCGCCGTTGATGGTCGAGACCACCGCCGTCTTCTTGCCGGCCGAGGCGAAGCTCTTGATCGCCGCGACTTCGGTCTGCCAATCGGAAAAACCGAACGGGGTATAATTGATCTTGATGTCGTCCGCGGCGACGCCCTTCGATTTCAAAAACGCCTCGAGGATCTTGTTGGTGGTGCGCGGGTACACGTAATCGGTGCCTTCCAGCACCCAGCGCTTGGCGCCGCCGCCTTCCTCGCTCATCAGGTATTCGACCGCCGGGATCGCCTGCTGGTTCGGCGCCGCTCCGGTATAGAATACGTTGTTGGAGCTTTCCTCGCCCTCATACTGTACGGGGTAGAACAATAGCCCGTTCAGCTCTTCGAATACAGGCAGCACCGATTTGCGCGACACCGAGGTCCAGCAGCCAAACACCACCGCAACCTTGTCCTTGGACAACAGGTCGCGCGCCTTTTCGGCAAAAAGCGGCCAGTTGGAGGCCGGGTCGACGACCACCGCCTCGACCTTCTTGCCGAGCAATCCGCCGTGCTGGTTGAGCTGATCGACCATCATCAGGACCGTGTCCTTGAGGGTCGTCTCGCTGATCGCCATCGTGCCCGACAGCGAGTGCAGCACGCCGATCTTGATCGTGTCCTGGGTCTGCGCCCCGGCAGCTCCGGCCGCTCCTGCAAGCAGGCCTGCCGCGAGCACTGCCCGCAAAGTTGCTGCGCTCGTCCTCATCGCTCCCTCTTCCGCTGATTGTGGCGCGGCTCGCGAGCCGGCAGAGAGGCAGGAGCAAGATCGAGGCCAGAGAGATCGGGGGATCGCGCCAAACACGTCGAGACCTGACCGGGGGAAGTGATTAATTTTTAGGCATTTAGATGACAATGCGGGCGGCATTGGCGCGAAAGCAGGGGCGGCGCTATCCTTGGTGCGCGATACGGGGACCTGCGATGACCGATGATGATGCCGTGCTCTCCGCCAACCTCGAATTCTACCGCGCGTTCGCGACCCGCGATCTTGTCGCGATGGAGGCGCTCTGGGCCCGGCGCGAGCCCGTGACCTGCGTCCATCCCGGTTGGACCGCCTTGTGCGGGCGCGACACGGTCATGGAAAGCTGGCACGGCATCCTGTCAAATCCGGACTCGCCCCGGATTGTCTGCTTCGACGAGCGCGTCTTCGTTTACGGCGAAATGGCGCTGGTCCTGTGCGAGGAGGAGTTGGACGGCGGAACATTGGTCGCAAGCAACCTGTTCGTCCGCGAGGACGATGCCTGGCGGCTGGCGCATCATCACGCCGGCCAGGTCGTACGGCGCCAGCGGGAGCGGCGCCGCCCGTCGCGGCTCAATTGAGCAGATTCGGCTTGGGTTGCGAGGCGATCGGATGCCCGGACTGACGCCGCCCGACAAGCGCCTGCTGCTGCGGCGCAACTACCTGTTCCGTGGTCTGACCGACCGGGAGGCGGACGCCATTCTCGCCTATGCCCGGCTGGCGCGCTATCCGGCCGGCGCCGAGATTTTCGCCAAAGGCGAGCCGGGCGACAGCATGCTCGCCATCGCCCACGGGTTGGTACGGATCAGCTCGACATCGGCGGAGGGCAAGCAGGCCGTGCTGAACCTGATCGGCGAGGCCGAGATCTTCGGAGAAATTGCGCTGCTGGACGGAAAGGAACGTACCGCCGATGCGACCGCGATCACGGCATGCGAGCTGCTGGTCGTCGAACGCCGCTTTTTTTTGCCGGTACTGAGGAGCGATCCCGACCTGTGCATCACCTTGATGACCATGCTGTGCGGCCGCCTGCGGCGCACCAGCGAGCAGGTCGAGGATATGCTGTTCCGCGATGTCGAAGCGCGCCTCGCGAAAATTCTGCTGCGTCTGGCGCGCGAGCA
>Ga0213875_10000822_pt1 | contig 23091 bp, 22 predicted proteins | sample BarmaccomBMRX_R8_FD_160105 | JGI IMG/M metagenome (GOLD analysis project Ga0213875, IMG submission 160105) | Root-associated microbial communities from Barbacenia macrantha in rupestrian grasslands, the National Park of Serra do Cipo, Brazil - RX_R8 | ecosystem: Host-associated > Plants > Roots... | reverse complement strand
GCGACGTGGTGCTGCTCGCATTTGGCGGCGAGCAGCACCTTCAGCAGCGAGACCAGCGCCGGCGAGGGTCGCCCTCCGTCGCGCGTCGCCGGTGCCGGCGGAAGGGCGGACTCCGGCAACGCCTTGGCCGCGGCGATCGCGGCCAGCAGCGAGGCGCCGGTACGGCCGTCGGCGAACCCGCGGGTGACGCCGCGCGCCCGGGCGAGCTGCTCGGCGGTGTCCGGCGCGATCGCGGCGATCTCCAGCAGCGCCTCGTCCTTCAGCAGCCGCTGGCGTGGAATGTTGATGCGCTGCGCCTCGCGCTCGCGCCAGGCGGCGATGGCGCGCAGCAGGCCGAGCAGACGACGATTGGAAGTCCGCGAGCGCAAGCGTTCCCACATCGCCTCGGGGTCCGGGCGGTAGGTGCCGGGGTCGGCGAGCTCGGCCATCTCCTCGGCGACCCAGTCCATCCGGCCGTCGCGCTCCAGCCGCTCGCCCAGCCGCTGATAGACCTGGCGCAGCCAGGTCACGTCGGCCGCGGCGTAGGCGATCTGCGCCGGCGACAGCGGCCGGGCCGACCAGTCGGAGAACCGGTGCGCCTTGTCGATATGCCCGCCGGCCAATGCCGCGACCAGCGCGTCGTAGCCGACCTGGTCGCCGAAGCCCGCCACCATCGCCGCGACCTGGGTGTCGAACAGCGGCCGCGGCACGTCGCCGAATTTCAGCACGAAAATCTCGATATCCTGGCGCGCCGCGTGGAAGACCTTCAGCACCGCGGGGTCGGCCAGAAGGGCGCCGAGCGGGGCGAGGTCGATGCCCGGCGCCTCGGCGTCCACCACCACCACCTCCGCGGCGCCGGCGAGCTGCACGACGCAAAGCTGCGGCCAGTAGGTGCGCTCGCGCATGAACTCGGTATCGATGGTGACGAACGCCTCGCGGCGCAGCCGCTGGCAGGCTTCGTCGAGCTGTTCCGTTCGGGTAACAAGGAAAGGGGCCGGGAACTCGGCCCGGGGTTGGCGGGACATGCCGTGCCTTGTACACGCGGCGAAGCCGGCTTTGAAGGCAGTCGGAACGGAGGGGATGTGCTGGCCGTCCACCCCGAGCACCCCGAGCAGGCGACCGACGCGCTGCATCCAGGCGCGGTCTGGATCGACCTTTTTCAGGCCAGCGAGGCCGACCGGGCGCTGGTGACCGAGGTGACCGGCCTGAAAATCCCCACCCAGGCCGAATTGAGCGAGATCGAAACCTCGAGCCGGCTGCAGTCGCGCCACGGCGTGATCACCATGAGCCTGCCTATCGTCATGCGCGGCCCCGATGGCCCGCCGCAGACCACGCCGGTGGGATTCGTGCTGACGCGCGAGCGCCTGGTCACCGTGCGCTACGCGCCGCTCGCGGTGTTCGACGCGGTGCGGCGCGAGGTCGCGCCGGAGCAGAGCGCGGCCGCGGTGTTCGTCGCATTGTGCGAAGGCATCGTCGATCGTGTCGCCGACGTGCTGGAGCGGCTCGGCGGCGAGCTGGACCGTGTCTCCCAGACCATCTTTCATGATCCGGCGGAGCTGGTGCGTCGTCCCGCGAGGGCGGATGCGCGGCTGCGGCGGATCCTGCGCGAAGTGGGCCGCACCGGCGAGCTAGTGGTCCGATCGCTGCAGTCGGTCCCCGACTGCAGCGTGAATCGGCCCACAAGCAGACTCTCTGGTGGTGCGATTCACGATGCAGATGGCGCACCGGCCGATGGTCGGACCCGCGATACGGGGAGCCACCTGCATCGATCGCACCACTAGCGTCGCGGCTGCGCGAGGCGCTGCTCGGCCTCGGCCGCATGGTGCCCTACGTCGCCAACGCCACGGCGGACTGGCTCCCCGCCGAGCTGAAGCCGCGGCTGGAGACCTTGCAGCGCGATGTCGCCTCGCTGAACGACTACGACACCTCGCTGAGCGAGAAGGTGCAGTTCCTGCTCGATGCGACGCTCGGCTTCATCAACATCGAGCAGAACGTCATCATCAAGGTGCTGACGATCGTCTCGGTGGTCGGCATCCCGCCGACCCTGGTCGCCAGCATCTACGGCATGAATTTCAAGAACATGCCGGAGCTGCAATGGGACTGGGGATACGAGAACGGGCTCGGCGTGATCGCGCTCAGCGGCCTCGGCACCTTGCTGTGGTTCAAGCTGCGCGGCTGGCTGTGACGGAGCACGCCGGGGTTCCTTGACTTCCCGCAAGGCGGATGGTGTCTGGCCCCGCTCTGTCCGGGATGATCCGCCATGCACGCCTACCGCAGCCACAGCTGCGGCGCGCTTCGCGCCGCCGACGCCGGGACCGAGGCCCGGCTCTCCGGCTGGGTGCACAGCAAGCGCGACCACGGCGGCCTGCTGTTCATCGACCTGCGCGACCATTACGGCCTGACGCAGATCGTGTTCGCCGCCGGCACGCCGGTGTTCGAGCAAGCCGACCGGGTGCGCGTGGAAAGCGTGGTCACGGTCACTGGCCACGTCGTGCGGCGCGAGCCCGGTACGGTGAACGAAAAGCTGCCCACGGGCGAGGTGGAGCTCCGTGCGGCCGCGCTCGAAGTGCAGTCGGCGGCGGAGGTGCTGCCGATCCAGGTCGCCGGCACCGAACAGTTCCCGGAGGAGCTGCGGTTGAAATACCGGTTCATCGACCTGAGGCGCGAGCGGCTGCAGCGCAACATGACGCTGCGCGCCGGCGTGATCGCCAGCATCCGCCGACGCATGATCGCCCAGGGTTTCACGGAGTTCCAGACGCCGATCCTGACGGCGTCGAGCCCGGAAGGCGCCCGCGACTTTCTCGTGCCGGCACGGCTGCATCCCGGAAAATTCTATGCCCTGCCGCAGGCGCCGCAGCAGTTCAAGCAGCTCTGCATGATCGCCGGCTTCGATCGCTATTTCCAGATCGCGCCGTGCTTTCGCGACGAGGCCAGCCGGGCGGACCGCTCGCCCGGCGAATTCTATCAGCTCGACTTCGAGATGAGTTTCGTGACCCAGGAGGACGTGTTCGCGACGCTCGAACCCGTGATCTCCGGCGTATTCGAGGAGTTTGCCGAGGGCCGCGCGGTCGGCGCGCCGCCCTATCCGCGCATCCCCTATGACCGCGCATTGCTGGAATACGGGTCGGACAAGCCGGATTTGCGCAATCCCCTGAAAATCACGGATGTGACTGCGCAGTATGCGGGCTCCGGCTTCGGCCTGTTCGCCCGTATCGCCGCGTCCGGCGGCACCGTTCGGGCGATTCCCGCACCGGGTGCCGCGTCCCAACCGCGCTCGTTCTTCGACAAGCTGAACGACTGGGCGCGCGAGGAAGGCGCGGGCGGCCTCGGCTACATCGTCTTCGAGGGGGAAGGCGCGCGCGGGCCGATCGCCCGCAACCTGGAAGCCGATCGAACGGCGGCGATCCGTGCTGCCTGCGGTCTCGGCGCCGGCGATGCCGTGTTCTTCGCCGCCGGCAAGCGGGATGAGGCGCAAAAATTCTCCGGCGCCGTGCGCAACCGCATCGCCGAGGAGCTAAACCTCGCCGAGCGCAACGCCTTCCGCTTCTGCTGGATCACCGACTTTCCGATGTACGAGCTGAACGAGGAAACCCAGCAAATCGACTTCAGCCATAACCCGTTCAGCATGCCGCAGGGCGGCATGGACGCGCTGAACACAAAGAACCCGCTCGAGATAAAGGCGTTTCAGTACGACATCGTCTGCAACGGCGTCGAACTCTCCTCCGGCGCCATCCGCAACCATCGCCCGGACATCATGATCCGCGCGTTCGAGCTCGCCGGCTACACGGAGGCCGAGGTGGAGGCGCGGTTCGGCGGCATGCTGAACGCGTTCCGCTACGGCGCACCGCCGCATGGCGGCTCAGCGCCGGGCATCGACCGCATCGTCATGCTGCTGGCCGAAGAACCCAACATCCGCGAAGTGATTCTCTTCCCGCTGAACCAGCAGGGCGAGGACCTGATGATGGGCGCCCCGGCCGAGGTGCCGCCCGCGCGGCTGAAGGAACTCCACTTGAAACTCGACCTCCCGCCGAAGCCACGGCGGGAGTAGAGTCGGCGGGGTGACTTGATCGGCTTCGCCTTGGCGTACCAATCCGAACGGGATGTCGTTCCAGTCGGGATCACCGGCAACGACTGGGGTCCGGAAGTCGGCCGCGAAGCGTTCGGCGAATCAGAGCCGGGCGTGTGCCAGGCGCCCGACCCGTCCGCGCCAAGCTGAACACCTTCATCACGATCTGATGCCCTCGGTTGCGGCTGGCGCCGTCGCCTCACCCGGCCTATGTCAGCGCCATCCCCGAACCGGAGTGTCCCAATGCGCCGTCTGGCCGCCCTGGCCATCCTCCTCCTCGCCGGCGCTGCCGAGGCCGCCCCTCTGCCCACCGCCGCGGAGCCGTCCGTCGTCGCGCCACCCGGAAGCACCCCGCTCGCCGCCCACCGCGCGCTGTACCAGCTCACCCTCGACTCCGCCCGTGGCGACGTCGTCGCGGCCAGCGGCACGATGCGCTACGAAGTGCTGGATGCCTGCGACGGCTGGGCCGTGCAGCAGCGGCTGGACATGACGATCAGCAACCGCGACGGCCAGGATATCCAGATGATCTCCGACTACACGACGTGGGAGGCCAAGAACGGCGCGAAGCTGCGCTTCCGTATGCGCCAGACGACGGATACCGCCGTCACCCTGCAGACCGAGGGCGAGGCGAGCATCGACCGGCCGGGCGGGCCCGGGGAGGTCCACTACACCGCGCCGCAGGAGGGCACCAAACAGCTTCCGCCGGGCACGCTGTTCCCGATGGCGCATACCGAGCACATCCTGCAGGCGGCAGCGGAGGGAAAGAAGTTTCTCGCCCTGCCGCTGTTCGACGGCACGACGGACACCGGGGCGGACGACACCTTCGTCGTCATCACGAGCTGGAACAAGCCGGAGCCCTACCGCTTCCCCGATCTGTCGAACCTGCCGAGCGGCCGGGTGCACGTGTCGTTCTTCGAGCACGACGCGAAGCATCAGGTGCCGGACTACCAGGTGGGCCAACGCTACTGGTCGAACGGAGTGGCCGACGATCTGCAGATGGATTTCGGCGACTTCGTGATGGACGGCAAGCTGTCGGAGTTCAGGCTGCAGCCGCATGCTTGTTGACGGAGTGATGCCCGGGACGTTGCCTGCCGGCATCGGTGAGGCGCGTCAGGCGAGGCCGCGGCCGCGAGCGATGACGGCGTCGCCGTAACGCCGGCGCAGCGCGTCGACGGCGGATTGGGCGGCGGCGCGCCGTGGCGTCTGCGGGTCGGCAAGGTCACCGTGGTCAGCCAGCGCCGCCGCAAGCAGCGGGGACGCGCCGATGCCGATCAGTCGGTACGCGGTGCCGTCGGCCTCGCGCGCGAGCAGGCCGCGCGCCGCAGCGAACAGCAGCTCCGGCAGCAGCGTGGGTGCGGCCAGCCGCGCGGCACGGGTGCGGGTCGCGAAGCGGGCGGTCTTGAGCTTCAGCACCACGCCGCCGGCTGCCAGCGCCTGCTCGCGCAAGCGGCGGCCGAGCTTTTCACAGAGACGCCAGAGCTGGCGTTCCAGGTCGCGCGTCGCCGTGAGGTCGGTGTTGAAGGTCGTCTCGGCGCTGATCGACTTGGTGGGGTGATCGGGGGTGACCGGGCGATCGTCCTCGCCGCGGGCACGGCGGGCCAGGGCGGGGCCGTCCTCGCCAAGGCGGCGCCGCGCCGCGCTGTCGTCGAGCGCCTGCAGTTGGCCGAGCCGGAGGATGCCGCGGCCGGCCAGACGGCGGGCGAGTGCGGGGCCGACGCCGGGCAGCAGGCGGACCGGCTCGGGGGCGAGCAGGGCCGCCGCTTCCGCGCCGATCACCGCGAAGCCGCGCGGCTTGTCGCGGCCGGCGGCGATCTTGGCCAGCAGGCGGTTGCGCGCGAGGCCGATCGAGACCGTGACGCCGACCTCCTGCTCCACCTGCCGCGCGAAACGGGCGAGCACCACGGCGGGGCAGGCGCCGTGCAGCGCCTCGGTGCCGGCGAGCTCGAGCACCGCCTCGTCGATGGACAGCGGCTGCACCAGCGGCGTCAGGCGTTGCATCAGCGCGCGGATCTGCCGGGCGACCGCGGCGTAGCGGCGGAAATCCGGCGGCAGGACGACGGCGTCCGGACAGGCCTGCAGCGCCTTGAACATCGGCATGGCGCTGTACACGCCGTGCAGGCGCGCGACATAGCATGCGGCGGCGACCACGCCGCGCTTGCCGCCGCCGACCAGCACGGGGCGGGCGGCAAGCTCCGGACGGCGGCACTTCTCGACGCTCGCGAAGAAGGCGTCGCAGTCCACGTGGGCGACGGTCAGCGTAAGGAGTTCGGGGTGAGAGACAACGCGCGGCGAGCCACACTCCGGGCAGGCGGCCTGCTCGGTGAGGGTCGCGCAGTCCCGGCATAGACCAGCCATCGCCGGAGCATAGACCGCGCCGTCCTCGCTGGCATCAGCGAGGAGGTGGTCCGGATCGCCGGCTACAGCCTTCCAGCCGGCGGCGGTCCGGCGGCCGGCTCGATGCCCGCTGCGGTGCGCAGCACGGGGGCGACGCGCGTGGCCCCGGCCTGCCGCATTGCCTCCTCGGCCGGGCCTTGCTTGGCCGGGTCGCGCAGCAACACTGAAAGCACCAGTTCGCCGCGACCGGCTGCGGCCTCGCGATCGTCGTGCTGGACCTGGTCGGCGGCGCGGCTGGCCGTGTGGGCGAGTGCGGCGGCACCGGCGCCGATCGCCGCCGCGGCGCCGATCGCCACCGCCGCGGCCCCGCCGGTCGCGATGGTCAGCCCGGCCGCGGCCATCGCCCCGGCTGCTCCGGCCATGCTCGTCCCCATCGTCCGCATCTGCCGATCGTCCACTTCGGTGTGCGGATCCTCGGCCCCCAGCTCCGGCGTCGCTTCGGCGGGGTGCGGCGATGCCGCCGGAAGGCTCAGATCGGCGCGGTCGAAGCCCAGCAGGGTAAGGCGGGCGATCGCGTCCTGCAGCGAGGCGTCGCTCGGGAAGATGCCCTGCACCTCGCGAACCGAGTCGCTGATTGCCGGGCCGGCTTTCGGTGGCACGCTCTGGCTCATCGTCCCATCCTTTCGCTCCGCTGCCCTCCGCCCGAGTGCACGCGTCGGTGATGCCACGCCAACGTCAGGCCGGGGCCGCCGTTCCCCGGGCGGCGGGGTCACGGCCGGCGTCAGTTCAGGAAGATCTTGCCGGGGTTGAGGATGCCGCGCGGGTCGAGCGTCGCTTTCAGCGAGCGCATCACAGCGAGGGTCTCCGGCCCGTGCTCGCGCTCCAGGAACTCGCGCTTGCCGAGCCCGACCCCGTGCTCGCCGCTGCACGAGCCGCCGAGTGCGAGGGCGCGGGCGACGATCTTCCGGTCGAGCGCCCAGGCGCGGTCGAGGCCGTCGGGCTCGGGCGGCACCAGAATGACGGTGTGGAAGTTGCCGTCCCCGACATGGCCGACGATCGGCGCGGCGAGACCCGACGCCTCGATGTCCGATTTCGCGCCGAGGATCAGCTCGGCGAGGCGGGAGATCGGCGCCACGGCGTCGGTGGCGATGCCGCGATGGCCCGGGCGGTAGGCGAGCGCCGCCCAATAGGCATCGTGGCGCGCCTTCCAAAGCCGGTTGCGCTCCTCATTCGCGGTCGTCCATTTGAAGCCGCTGGCGCCGAAATCCTGGCTCAGCGCCTCGGCCTGTTCCGCCGCTTCGGCGACCGAGGCGGGCGTGCCGTGGAATTCCAGGAACAGGGTGGGGAGAGCGGCCAGGCCATCGAGCTTCGAGTAGGCGATGCAGGCGGCCATCTGCACCTCGTCGAGCAGCTCGATCCGTGCCACCGGCACGCCGGCCTGCATGATCGCGATCACGCTCTGCACCGCGCCGGCCAGGGTGTCGAACTGGCAGACCGCGGCGGACTGCGCCTCCGGAATGCCGTGCAGCCGGAGCTGGATCTCGGTGATCACGCCGAGCGTGCCCTCCGAGCCGACGAAGAGGTGCGTCAGGTCGTAGCCGGTGGCGGATTTGCGCACCCGTCCGCCGGTGCGGATCAGCCGGCCGTCGGCGAGCGCCACGCTGAGCCCCAGCACGTTCTCGCGGATCGTGCCGTAGCGCACCGCGTTGGTGCCCGACGCCCTGGTCGCGCACATGCCGCCGATCGTGCAGTCGGCGGTGCCGGGATCGACCGGGAAGAACAGGCCCTGGTCGCGCAGATGCTCGTTGAGCAGCGGGCGGGTGACGCCGGCCTCGATGCGGCAGTCCATGTCGGCGGCGTTGACCTCGATGATGCGCGTCATGCGCGAGAGGTCGAGGCTGATGCCGCCGCGCACCGGCGTGACGTGCCCCTCCAGCGAGGTGCCGGCGCCGAACGGCACGACCGGCACGCGCTGCGCATGGCAGAGGGCGAGCAGGCGCGCCGCCTCGTGCGAGGTTTCGACGAAGGCGACGGCGTCCGGCAGTACCCGGGGCTGCGTGTCCTCGCCGTGGCTGTGCTGTTCGCGCAGCGCGGGATTGGTGGTCAGGCGGTCGCCGAGCAGGCCCTTCGCTTCGGCGAGCACGGCGCGCAGGGAATCCTGCATTTGCAGCACCTTTCTTTGGCGGCGGCGTCGTCCCGCGCGGTTTGACGGGGCGGCGGGCCGGCCCTAGCGTCGCCGCGTCCGACACGACGCGCGGGGAGGCCGGCATGGCGAACAGGCTCAAGCAGAAATGGCGGTCCGGCAAGGCCACCGTGAACGGCTGGATGGCGATCCCCAACGGCTTTGCCGCGGAAGTCTATGCGCAGGGTGGCTGGGACAGCGTCACGGTCGACCTCCAGCACGGCGTGCAGGACTACCTGTCGATGGTGACGTGCTTCCAGGGCATGCAGCCGCATGGGGTGCTGCCGATGGTGCGCGTGCCCTGGAACGAGCCGGGCATCGTCGGAAAAGTGCTGGACGGCGGCGCCTATGGCGTGATCTGTCCGATGGTGAACACGCGCCAGCACGCCGAAATGTTCGTCGCGAGCTGCAAGTATCCGCCGCAGGGCACGCGCAGCAACGGGCCGATCCGCGCCGGCATCTACGGCGAGGCGACCGGCTATCAGAAGACCGCGAACGACGACATCCTCTGCATCCCGATGATCGAGACCCGCGAGGCGATCGACAATCTCGAGGGCATCCTCGACGTGCCGGGGATCGACGCGGTGTATATCGGACCGAGCGATCTCGGCCTCTCGCTCGGCATCGCGCCCAAGCTCGACCGCGACGAGCCGGAAATCCTGAAGATCTACGAGCGTGTGCTGAGCGAGACGCAGCGGCGCGGCATCTTTGCGGGATTGCACAACGGCAGCCCGGGCTACGCCGCGCGCATGATCCGCATGGGCTTCAGTTTCGTGACGATTTCCAACGACAGCGGTCTGCTGCTGCAGGCCTCGCGCGCGGCGGTTCAAACGGTGCGGCAGGAAGCCGAAGGCAAGGTGTGATGCCGCCGGCGGTCATCCGCCTGCACCCCGACGACGGCGTGGTGATCGCCCGCGCCACCTTGCTGCCGGGCACGCCGGTGGCTGACGGGGTTGCGGCGCTCGAGCGCATTCCCGCCGGGCACAAGGTGGCGGTGCGGCTGCACGCGCCGGGCGAACCGGTACGCCGCTACGGCCAGATCATCGGTTTCGCGACCGCCTCGATCGAGCCCGGCCGGCACGTGCACGTGCAGAACTGCGGCATGGGCGACTTCTCCCGCGACTACGCTTTTGGCAAGGACGCCAAGCCGACGGAGCATGTGAATCAGGCCGCCGCGTTCCAGGGCATCCGCCGCCCGGACGGACGGGTGGCGACGCGCAACTACATCGGCCTTTTGACCAGCGTGAATTGCAGCGCGCACGTTGCAGGCCTGGTCGCCGACGCCTTTCGCCGCAATCCCTTCACCGGCGCCGACCCGCTGGCCGATTACCCGAATGTGGATGGCGTGGTGGCGCTGACGCACAAGACCGGCTGCGGCATGACGCAGAGCGAGCCGTTGAAACTGCTTCGTCGGACGCTGGGCGGCTATGCGCGTCACGTGAATTTCTCCCATGTCGTCGTGCTCGGGCTGGGCTGCGAGGTCAACCAGATCGGCGGCCTGATGCAGGAGCAGCGCCTCGCCGGAAGGCTGAAGGCGATGGACATCCAGAGCATGGGCGGCACCCGAAAGACCGTGGAGGCCGGCATCGCCTTCGTCCGGGACGTGCTCGCCGAGGCGAACGACGTCCGCCGCGAGACCGTGCCGGCGAGCGAACTCACGGTCGCGCTGCAATGCGGCGGCTCGGACGGCTATTCCGGGGTTTCGGCCAACCCCGCGCTCGGGGCGGCGAGCGATCTGCTGGTGCGCCATGGTGGCGCGGTGATCCTTTCCGAAACGCCGGAGACGTATGGGGCCGAGCACCTGCTGACCCGCCGCGCCGCCTCCCGCGAGGTCGGCGAGAAGCTGGTCGCGCTGATGCGCTGGTGGGAGGAATACACAAGCCGCGAGGGTGCCGAGATGAACGCCAATCCCTCGCCCGGCAACAAGGCGGGCGGGCTGACGACGATCCTGGAAAAATCCCTCGGCGCGATGGCCAAGGCCGGCAGCACCAATCTGGTCGACGTCGTGAAATACGCCGAGCCCGTCACCGCGCGCGGCTTCGTGTTCATGGACACGCCGGGCTACGACCCGGTCTCCGCCACCGGCCAAGTGGCCGGGGGTGCCAACCTGGTCTGCTTCACGACCGGGCGCGGCAGCGTGTTCGGCTGCAAGCCCACGCCGTCCATGAAGCTCGCCACCAACACACCCATGTATTCGCGAATGGAAGACGACATGGATGTGAACTGCGGCACTATCCTCGACGGTGACGAGACGGTACAGCAGTGCGGTCAGCGCATTTTTGAGCTGATGCTGCGTGTGGCCTCGGGCGAACGGACGAAGAGCGAGAATTTCGATTTCGGGGCCGCGGAATTCGCGCCGTGGGTGATCGGCGCAACGATGTAGCGACGCTTCTCGATGGGCTCTTCGCAAAACTGTCGGTCTCGCCGCATGCCCAGCGGGGGCTGCGCGCGCGGCTGAACGGGGCCGGGCGCTTCTATCACAACCGGGATCACGTGGCGCTGCTGTGGGCGCGCCACCTCGCGCACGGCGGCGGGGCGGCCGAGGCCGAGATCGCGCATGCGATCGCCTATCACGACGCGATCTACGTTCCCGGCCGGCTGGACAATGAAACACTCTCGGCGGCGCTGTGGCTGCAGGATTCGCGGCTCTGCCCGCCCTTGCTGCGGCGGCAGGTGGCGACGATGATCCTGGCGACACGCGACCACCTCCGCTACGCCGGGGGGGATGCCCGCGTGCAGTGGCTGCTCGACCTCGATCTCTCGACGCTCGGGGATCCGCCGCATGTCTATGCGCGCTACACCGCGGCGCTGCGGCGGGAATACGCGGCACTCTCGACCGAGGCGTGGCGGGCCGGCCGGCGGCGCTTCCTGCGCGACATGCTGGCCGCCCCGGCGCTGTTCCGCTGCCCGTTGCGGGGATTCGCGCTGCGCCGCAGCTACGAAGCGAGCGCCAGGCGGAACATGCAGACCGAGCTGGCGGGTTTGGGCGGTTGAGGGCACCCCTGCTTGACCGCTCACCGGCCGCCAAGCACGATCGCGCGGGCGCGCTCAGCAGGAATGGTGGAAGAGCCATGTTCGTTGCGATGAACCGGTTTCGCGTCGCGCGAGGGGCCGAGAGCGATTTCGAGCGCGTCTGGACTGGGCGGGAGACACATCTCGACGGGGTGCCGGGGTTCGTCGAGTTCCATCTGCTGCGCGGCCCGGAGCGCGACGACCACGTGCTCTACGCCTCGCACACGATCTGGGCGAGCGAGACGGCGTTCCAGGACTGGACGCGATCGGACGCGTTCCGCCGCGCCCACGCCAATGCCGGCGACAATCGCGCGCTCTATCTTGGCCACCCGGAGTTCGAGGGATTTTCCGTCATCCAGACGGTCCGGCCGAAGCGGTAGCGCGGCCGAGCGAAGGAGCGAAGGCCAGGGGCTTTGCCCCTGGACCCCAGCAAAGGCGGAGCCTTTGCAATCCTTTACCTGGAGTACGGGGGTCCGGCAGCGCCGCGGACTGATCTCGCGTCAGCCGGATCGCTGCTGCTCCTCCGCCATCACGGCGAGCGACACCGCCGTGTGCGCATAGGCGCCGCCGGCCCGCATCTCGGCCGCGACCCAGATCGCCTCCATCAGCTCCTGTGGCGTCGCCCCCTGCCGCAGCGCCGCCTTGGTGTGGCCCTTGATGCAATAGGGACATTGCGTGACGTGCGCGACCGCCACCGCGATCACCTGCTTCATCTTCGCGCTGAGCGCGCCGTCGGCGAACACCGCCTTGCTGAAGGCGTCGAACGCCGCCTGGGGGGCCGGCGCCAGCTCGCGCCGCCTGGTCGCCTGGTCCCGGCTGGCCGGGGGATACATCGTGTCCGACATGCTCCCGCTCCTCTGCTGCAACACCAGCAAATCGTGGGGCGCCCGGGAGTTCCGGCTTGAGCCGACCTCGGCCGTCACGCACACTCGCGGCCCCGGCGGCCGCAACGGCATCCGTCCGATCGAGTGCCGACTCGCACCTCTTTAGGAGATCTTCGTGCTCACCATCCTGCTGATCATCCTCGTCATCGCCGCCCTCGGCGGCTTCGGGCATACCGGATACCGGCGCGGCTGGTACGGCGGGTACTATCAGCCGGGTGTACCGGTGTCGGGCGGCTGGGGTGGCGGCGGCATCGGCCTGGTGATCCTGATCATCGTGCTGCTGCTGCTTTTCACGCGCCACCACTACTGACGCCAGCCGGCGGAGGCAGCGCCCGGGCGGGAGTGCGGGGCCGCTTTCGGCGCAGTCGCTGACGCGGCGCTTTGCCTTGGCCCAAGCGCCGGCGTGCGCCGGCTGCCGGTCAGGAGCGCCCGGCCAGCATCGGCAGTACCAACTCCTGCACGCCGGTGATGGCGATCTGCGCGCCGATGCAGAGCAGCAGGAATGCCATCATCCGCGCGACGATGCGCGCCCCGCTCGGGCCGAGCAGGCCCATCAGCGGCTCGGCGGTGCGGTAGGCGAGCAGGATCAGCGCCGCCATCACCGCCGCCGCCGCCGAAGCGCCGAGAAAGAACCACAGCAACCCGTCGCCGCGCGCCGGTCGCTCCGCGCCGAGCGAGATCGCGACGGAAATCGTTCCGGGGCCGGTGGTGAACGGCATGGTCAGCGGGAAGAATGCGACGTCCTCGATCGGCCCGCTGTGCTCGGCCTGGCGCTGCTTGCGCGCCTCCTGCTGCTCCGGCGCGTTCAGGCGCTGCCAGGCGTTGCTCGCCACCACCAGCCCGCCGGCGATGCGCAGCGCGCCGAGCGTGATGCCGAAAAAATTCAGCACGTAGGAGCCGGCCCACAGCGCGCCCAGCATCACCAGCAGTGAATACAAGCCGACCCGGTTTGCCAGCGCCAGGCGCTCGGCGTGCGTGCGGTCCGAGGTCGCGTCATGAAAGATCAGCGCGCCGCCGACCGGGTTGATGATCGAGAACAGCCCGGAAATCGCCAGCAGGAAGGCGCTGCTGGTCGCGGCAAGGCCCATCAGCCGCGCGTCAGCTCCTGCTCCACGAGCGTCGACCAGAACGAGGCGCCGATCGGCAGGATGTCGTCGTTGAAATCGTAGCGCGGATGATGCACGGGGGTGCTGCCCCTCTCCCCCGCGGCCTGGCCGATGCGCACGAAACAGCCCGGGACCTTCAGCGCCATGTAGGAAAAATCCTCGCCGCCCATGCCGGGCGGCCGCTCGCGGATCACCCGCTCCTCGCCAAGCACCTTGGCTGCCGCAAGCGCCGCACGCTCGGTCGGCGCCTCGGCGTTGACCACCGGCGGATAGCCGCGACGATACTCCACCTTCGCTTCCGCGCCGTGCGCCGCGGCGGTCGCGGTGGCGAGCGAGATCAGCAGTTGCTCGACCTGGTCCTGCACCTCCGGCTTCAGCGTGCGCACGGTGCCGTTCAGCACGGCCTCCTCGGGGATCACGTTGCCGGTGCTGCCGGCGTGGAACTGGGTGATCGACAGCACCGCGGCGTCGCGCGGGTCGATCCGGCGGGCGACGACGGATTGCAGCGCGATCACCACGTGCGAGCCGACCAGCACCGGGTCGATGGCGTTCTGCGGCCGGGCGGCGTGCCCGCCGCGGCCGGTGATGGTGATCCAGAACCGGTCCGACGCCGCCGAGACCGAGCCGGCAACCGCGACCATCTGGCCGACCGGCAGCCCGGTCTCGTTATGCGCGCCATAGACCGCGTCGCAGGGAAAGCGCTCGAACAGCCCCTCTTCCACCATCATGCGCCCGCCGCCCAGCCCTTCCTCGGCGGGCTGGAAGATGAAGTGCACGGTGCCGTCGAAGTTGCGGGTCTCGGCCAGGTACCGCGCGGCGCCGAGCAGCATCGTCGTGTGGCCGTCATGGCCGCAGGCGTGCATCGCCCCGTCATTGCGTGAGCGATGTGGAAAATCATTGGCCTCCTGCATCGGCAGCGCGTCCATGTCGGCGCGAAGGCCGATCGCGCGGCCGGAGCTGCCGGCCGTGAGCGTGCCGACCAGCCCGGTGCCGGCCAGGCCGCGCGTGACCGTAATGCCCCAGGACTGCAGCATCTGCGCGACCACGTCGCTGGTGCGATGCTCCTGTAGCCCCAGCTCGGGGTGTTCGTGCAGGTCACGCCGCCAGGCGGTCATGTCCTCGGCGTAGGCGGCGATGCGGTTCAGCACGGGCATGCGATGGGGGTCTTTCCGAAGGGGTTGGCGACAGGATACGCCGGAGCCTGCGCGTGAGGAACGAAGCCGCGCCGGTTTGTTTGCGCGGAAGAAAAAGGCCAGGGGCTTTGCCCCTGGACCCCAGCAAAGGCCGAGCCTTTGCGATCCTTCATTTGCAGTAAGGGTCTGCGCCGTGGCGGGAAGCTTCGCACTCCCTGGAGCCGCGGCCGCTCGTGCTGTAGGCTCGGCGTACGGCGGGAGGGTCGGGGATGCGCATATTGGTCATGGGCGGCGGCGTCGTCGGCGTCACCACCGCCTACCAGCTGCTGCAGGACGGGCATGAGGTCGTGCTGCTGGAGAAGAACAAGGGTGTCGGCGAGGAGACCAGCTGGGGCAACGCCGGCATGATCGCGCCCGGCCACTCCTTCGTCTGGTCCTCTCCCAAGGCGCCGGGCATCCTGCTGAAGTCGCTGTTCAAGAAGAACCAGGCGCTGCGCTTCAAGCCGTCCGCCGACCCGCGCCTCTGGACCTGGTCCGCCCGCTTCCTCGCCGAGTGCACGGCGGCGAAGGCGCACGTCAATACCATCCGCAAGCACCGGCTGGCCACCTATTCGCAACAGGTTCTGCATCAGACGCTCGACGCGGAATCGCTGGACTACGACCGCAATGCGCGGGGCATCCTGTATTTCTATCGCGACCCCGCCTCGCTGGAGGCCGGCGTCGCACACATGCAGATCCTCGCCGATGACGGCCAGCGTATCGAGGTGCTGGACCGCGCCGGCGTGCTCAAGCTCGAACCCTCGCTCGAGAGTGCGGGGCAGAAGATCGCCGGCGGCATCTACTGCCCGACCGACGAGACCGGGGACTGCAACAAGTTCACCCGGGCACTCGCCGCGAAATGCCGGGAACGCGGTGCAGAGATCGTCACCGACGCCGAGATCACGGGCATCGAGACCGCCGGGGACCAGGTGATGCTGGTCCGCACCCGCACCGACGGGCACAAGGCCGATCTCTACGTCATGGCGCTGGGCTGCGAGAGCCCGAACCTCGCGCGGCGGATCGGCGTCGGTCTGCCGATCTACCCGGTCAAGGGCTATTCGCTGACCATTCCCGTCGGCAACCACCGCGCGCCGCCGACCGTGGGGGCCGTCGATGAGAACAACCTCGTCGCGATCTCGCGCTTCGGCGACCGCGTGCGGGTGACGGCGACGGCGGAGTTCGCCGGCTACGACACCAGCCACAAGCCGTCGGACTTCGCGTTCATGACGGGGGTGGCGAAGGACCTCTACCCGGACGGGGCGGACTACGACCGCGCGGAAATGTGGGCGGGGCTGCGGCCGATGACGCCGACCAATCTGCCGGTGTTTGGGCGGAAAAAATATCGTAATCTCTGGTTCAACACCGGCCACGGCCATATCGGCTGGACGATGTCGCACGGCTCGGCCCGCATCACCGCGGACCTCATCGCCGGGCGCACGCCCGCGCTGCCGATGGATGGCTTGGCCGCCTGAGGAGGAGACGTCGCATGGACACGATGATCGTCGAGCCTGGCGTTGCCGACCGGCCTTTCGTCGATCTCGGCGTGCTGCCCTGCCGGCTGGACGAGGGCGTGGCATACCGCGCCGCCATCGGCCTGCTGGTGCTGGCCTCGGACCAGACGATGGAATACGAGTTTCGCCAGGTGATCCGCCAGCCCGGGGTCGCGCTGTTCGCCGCCCGGCTGTTCAATGACAACGACATCACCTCCGCGACGCTGCGCGCCATGCACGGGCGCATCGCGCCGTGCGCCGACCTGATCCTGCCGGGCGTGCCGCTGGACGTGGTGGCGTTCGGCTGCACCTCGGCGAGCATGGAACTCGGCGAGGAGGCGATTTTCGAGCAGATCCACAAGGTCCGACCGGGGGTCGCCTGCACCACGCCCGTGACCGCGGCGCTGGCCGCCTTCCGCGCCTTCGGCGCCCGGCGCATCGGCGTGCTGACCCCGTACCCGGACGAGGTGAACCGCACGGTGCGCAGCTACCTGACCGGGCGCGGCATGGAGGTCGCGGCGTTCGGCACGTTCGGCAAGAATGACGACCGCGAATATGCCCGCGTGGCGCCGGAGTCGATCGTCGCCGGCATCGCGGCGCTGGCCAAGGCGACGAAGCTCGACGCCGTCTTCGTCTCCTGCACCAGCCTGCGGCTGACCGAGATCGTCGAGCAGGTCGAGGCGCAAACCGGGCTGCCCGTCACCTCCAGCGACCACGCGCTGGCCTGGCACTGCCTGCGGCTTGCCGGCGTGCAGGACGAGGTGCCCGGGGCCGGAAAACTGTTCCGGCTGCGCGCCGCCTGATCCAGTCACGAACAAACGGAGAGACAGCACGATGCCCGACATCAAGCGCCTGCAGACCGGGGCGCGCATGAGCCAGGCGGTAATCCATGGCGACACCGTCTATCTCGCCGGCCAGGTCGCGCTGAACGCGCAGGGCGCCAGCATGACCGAGCAGACGCAGGACGTGCTGAAATCGATCGACAAGCTGCTGGCGGAGGCTGGCAGCGACAAGAGCCGCATGCTGTCGGCGACGATCTGGATCACCGACATGGCGCGCTTCGCCGAGATGAACGCTGTGTGGGACGCCTGGGTCAGCGCGGGCAACACGCCCTGCCGCGCCTGCGTCGAGGCGAAGCTGGCCGCTCCGCAATTCTGCGTCGAGATCGCGGTGGTCGCGGCGCGCTGAGGCGGGTGAAGGCTTGTAGCCGGCGCCTCTCATTGGGCGCCGGCGCGCCGAGCTGCCGCGCTGGATTGGGCTTGTCACGTGTGAGTGAAGGATGGCAGGCAACCCGACGATCGTGGCAGGATCATAGCCGACCCGCAACGAAACGTCGCGCCCCCAGACCGGGGGCGGCCGGTCAAGTCCACCGATCATGAAGGGAAAATGGCCATGCCGCTCATCCAGGTTCGCGTCATCAAGGACGTGTTCACCAAGGAGCAGAAGAGCCAGATCATCAGCAAGCTCACCGATGCGATGGTCTCGATCGAGGGCGAGAATATGCGCGGCGTCACCTGGTGCGTGATCGAGGAAGTCGACAGCGGCGATTGGGGAATCGGCGGCAAGGCCCTGACCACCGCCGACGTTCACGCCCTGGCGCGCGGAAAAGCGGCCTGACGTCGTCGCTCACACCCTCTCGAAGATCGCCGCGATGCCCTGCCCGCCGCCGATGCACATGGTGACCAGGCCGTAGCGCGCCTCACTGCGCTGCATCTCATAGACCAGCTTCACCGTGTTGATCGCCCCCGTCGCCCCCACGGGATGGCCGATCGATATGCCGGAGCCGTTGGGATTGACCTTCGCCGGATCGAACCCCAACGCGCGCGACACCGCGCAGGCCTGCGCAGCAAAGGCCTCGTTCGACTCGATCACGTCGAGATCGCCCACCTTCAGCGCGGCGCGCTCCAGCGCCCGCTTCGTCGCCGGCACCGGACCCATGCCCATATACTCCGGCTCCACGCCGGCGTGGCCGTAGGCAACCAGGCGCGCCAGGGGCTTGAGGCCGTCGCGCTGCACCGCCTCGCCGCTCGCCAGCACGACAGCGGCCGCGCCGTCGTTGATGCCCGACGCGTTGCCGGCGGTGACGCTGCCGCCGTCGCGCCGGAACGCCGGGCGCAGTCCGCGCATCTCCTCGGCGCTGATGTCGTCACGCACATGCTCGTCGGTGTCGAACACCACGGTTTTCCGGCGCTGCTTCGTTTCAACCGGGAGAATCTGCTCCTTGAACCGCCCCTGCTTGGTGGCGGCGGCGGCGCGGCGGTGGCTCTCCACGGCCAGTGCGTCCTGCTCCTCGCGGCCGATCTGGTGGCGCTCGGCCACGTTCTCGGCGGTGATGCCCATGTGGATGCGCCCGAACGGATCGGTCAGCGCGCCGACCAGGGTGTCGGTCAGTACGCCGTCGCCGAGCCGCGCGCCCCAGCGCGCCGCCGGCACGATGTAGGGCGCACGGCTCATGCTCTCCACCCCGCCGGCGAGTGCGATGTCGGTCTCGCCGAGCAGGATGCTCTGTGCGGCGGAAATGATCGCCTGCAGGCCGGAGCCGCACAGCCGGTTCACGGTCAGCGCCGGCACTTCCACGGGAATGCCGGCATCCACGGCAGCGACCCGGCTGACATAGGCATCGCGCGGCTCGGTCTGGATCACCTGGCCGAACACCACGTGGCCGACGCGCTGCGGCTCGACCCCGGCGCGGGCCAGCGCGTCCCTGGCGACGCACGCGCCGAGTTCGGTCGGCGGCACGTCCTTCAGCGCGCCGCCGAAATCGCCGACGGCGGTGCGGACACCGCCGACCAGATACACCTCGGTCATAGCGTCTCCTCGCTTTCCCGGCCGGCAGCATGCGCCCCGGGGGCGCCGGCGTCACCCCGCCGAACCGCGCCGATGGCGGCGAGCCGCGCGATCTCCGCGTCGTCCTTCCCGAGTACGTCGCGCAGGATCGCCGCGGTGTGCTCGCCGACCAGCGGCGGCGCGGTCGGGGTGCCGATCGGGGTCGCCGAGAGGCGCAGCGGCGAGCGAACCATCGCGACCTCGCCGGCCAGCGGGTGCGCCACGCGCTGCACCAGGCCGCGCCCGGTCACCTCCGGCGAGGCGAACACGTCCGGCACGTCGTGGATCACCCCGGCCGGGATGCCGGCCTGCCACAGCGCCGTGAGCCAGTGCGCCGCGGTCCGTTCTGCGAAAATTGCTTCGAGCAGCGGGATCAGCGTCTCGCGATGGGCGACCCGGTCGGCGTTGCGCCGGTAGCGCGCGTCCTCGGCCAGCTCCGGCCGGCCTAGGACGCTGTTGCAGAGCAGGCGGAACTGCGCGTCGTTGCCGCAGGCCAGCACGAAGCGGCCCTCGGCGGCATGAAACGTCTGGTAGGGCACCACCGTCGGGTGCGCGTTGCCGTAGCGGCGCGGCCGGCCGCCGGCGTTCAGGTAGCCGCTGCCGATATTGGCGAGCAGCCCGACCGCGCCGTCGAGCAGCGCCATGTCGATGAACTGGCCCTCGCCGGTGCGGCCACGCGCGATCAGCGCGGCGAGGATCGCCTGGGTGGCGTTCATGCCAGTGACGATGTCGGTGACCGCGACGCCCACCTTGAGCGGCTCGCCCCCGGGCTCGCCGGTGATGGACATGAGCCCGCTCTCGCCCTGGATCACCGCGTCGTAGCCGGCGCGGTCGGCCGCCGGCCCGTCGCGCCCGTAGCCGGAGATCGCGCAGTAGATCAGCCGCGGATTGACGCGCCGCGCCTGCTCCCAGCCCAGCCCGAAGCGGTCGAGCGTGCCGGCCCGCATGTTCTCGACCAGCACGTCGGCGCGCTCGATCAGGTCGCGCACGATCGACTGGCCGTCCGGGTGCTTCAGATCGATCGCGATGCTGCGCTTGTTGCGGTTGGCGCAGAGGTAGTAGGTCGAAATCCCGGCCACTTGCGGCGGCTTCCAGCCGCGCGTGTCGTCGCCCTGAAAGCTCTCGATCTTCCAGACCTCGGCGCCCAGATCGCCGAGCGTCATGGTGCACCAGGGTCCGGCGAGCACGCGGCTGAGATCGACCACTTTCACGTCATCCAGCGGCAGCATCGGACCCCTCCGGCTTGGCGCTCCCGCGGTATGCGCTATGCCTCAGGGCGAGGCAAACCGGAGCCGACCATGCAGGCCTGGATCGTCGAGCGGATCACCGAACAGGGAGCGATGCGGCTGGCCGAGATGCCGCAGCCGGAGCCGGGGACCGGCGAGGTGCTGGTGCGGGTGGAGGCGGCGGGGCTGAATTTTCTGGACACGCTGATGCTGCGCGGCGCCTACCAGATCAAGCCGCCGCTGCCGTTCACCCCGGGGGTGGAGGTTGCGGGGGCGGTGGTCGCGGCCGGCGCGGGGACGGATCTGTCGCCGGGCGAACGGGTGTTCGCCGTGGTGCCGCACGGCGGTTTTGCCGAGCAGGCGCTGGTGCCGCAACGGGCGGCGATGCCGATCCCCGACGACCTGCCCTCGCCCGAGGCGGTCGCCCTGCTCGGCATTTCCTATCCGACCGCGCACTACGCGCTGACGCACCGGGCGCGGCTGCGCGAGGGGGAGACGGTGCTGGTGCACGCCGCGGCCGGCAGCGTCGGCAGTGCGGCGGTGCAACTGGGGCTCGCCGCTGGCGCGCGGGTGGTCGCCACGGCGCGCGGCGCGGAGAAGCTGGCGATCTGCCGCGATCTCGGCGCCGAGCTGGCGATCGACTACAGCGACACGGACTGGGTGGCGAAGCTGCGCGCCTACTGGCCGGAGGGCGCCGACGTGATCCTCGATCCGGTCGGCGAGGCCGTCGGCGAGCAGAGCCTGCGCTGCCTGGCCTGGGAGGGCCGCTACCTGGTGATCGGCTTCGCCGGCGGCCGCATTCCCGCCCTCCCCGCCAATCGCCTGCTGCTGAAGAACGCAGCGGCGATCGGCGTATTCTGGGGCGAAGTGCGCAACCGCGACCCCGAGCTGGCGCGCGAGGTGCAGTTCGAGCTGATGGGCATGTTCCGGGAGGGCCGCGTGGCGCCGCTGATCCGCGGCCGCTATCCGCTGGCGGAAGCCGGGGCGGCGCTGGCGGCGCTGGCCGGGCGCGCGACCGTGGGCAAGGTCGTGCTGGTGCCCTGAGGGCCGGCGCCTGGTCGCGTGATTCACGCCTTCGGTGGGTCCACCCCGGCGATCACGCTTGACGCGTCAGTTCCGCAATCCGCGCAGCAAGGTCGGCACGAACAGCAGCGACGCGATCAGCGTGCACCCCAGGCTGAGCAGCAGCAGGTCGCCCATGCTCGCCGTGCCGGGATGGCGCGACAGCGCCAGCGAGCCGAACGCAGTGCCGGTGGTCAGCGCGGAAAACACCACGGCCCGTGCCGTCGGCGTGCCCAGGAAGCTGCGCGCGCCCTCCCGCCAGTTCATGACGAAGTAGATGTTGAACGACACGCCGACGCCGAGCAGCAGCGGCAAGGCGATGATGTTGGCGAAGTTCAGTACCAGCGGCAGCGCCACCGCGGCGACCACCGTCATCAGCGCCGACAGCAGCAGCGGCGCCATGACCAGCGCCACGTCGCGTGGCCGGCGCAGGGCGGCGAACAGGATCACCGCGATCGCCGTCAATGCGCCGATAGCGGCGGAGCGGAACGCGCCGATGATCGTCGCGGCGGTCGCGACGATGATCACCGCGGCGCCATTGGCGTCCGGCGCAACCGCCTGCACCTCGCGCACCAGTTCGTGCAGGCCGCGGCTGTCGCGCGCCGCCGGCCTGGCCAGGACCTGCACGCGTGCCCGCCCGTCCGGCAGCGCCCAGTCGCGCGAAACGTCCGGCGGGATCGCGTCGATGGTAACCGGCCGCGCCGACAGCGCCTGGCGCAGCCGCTCGATCTGCAGCGGCAGGAAGCGGGTCAGTGCGGCGTTCATGGCCAGCAGGGCCGGGTCCGGCATCGGCGCGAGCCGCCGCAGGTCGGCGGCGATCGCCGCGAGCGGATCGTCCGGCGACAGCTTGGCCAGCGCGGCACCGATCTGGCTGAGGGCGGTGCGGATCGCCAGACGCAACTGGTCGGCCGTCACCGGCGCCGCCGGCTCGCGGGCGGCCAAGGTGGGGCCGAGGATGTTGGCGGCGTCGCCGATCAGCGCCAGCTTCGCCGGTTGGTCCTGCGGCACGAAGCTCTGCAGGGTCAGCGCGTCCGCGACCAGCGGCAGCGGCCGCACCTTGTCGGCGACCGCCACCGCTTGCGCGACCGACGGCTCGATGATGTCGATCGTGTAGGGATTGGTCAGCGGGTCGTCCATCAACGAATAGAGCGTGCCCATCGATTCCGTGTTGGGGTCCTTGGTGTGCAGCGGGTCGGAATCGAAGGAGAGCCGCGGCAGCAGCAGCGCGCCGCCCAACGCCAGCGCCGCGAACGCGGACAGCACCGGGCCGCGATGCCGCACCAGCGCCGCCTCCAGCCGTTCGCCGCCTGGCAAGCCGATTCCGGCCGTCTCGGGCGGCGGGCGGAACACCGTCAGCGCCGCGGGCAGGAACAACAGCGCGCAGAGGAAGGCGATGACCATGCCGGTCCCGGCGATCAGGCCGAGCTCGGCGACTCCCTGGAAGGCGGTCGGCACGAACGCGTAGAAGCCGGCGGCCGTGGCCGCCGCGGCGACCAGGATTTGGATGCCGGCGCGTCGCGTCGCCAGCGCCAGCGCCGCCCCGGTCGCGGGATGCTCGAGCCGCGCCTCGCGGTAGCGCACGCTGTACTGGATCGCGAAATCGACGGCGATGCCGACGAACAGGATCGCGAAGGCGACCGACACCAGGTTGAGCGTGCCGACCGCCGCGGCGGCGAAGCCGATGGTGAGCGACAGGCCGAGCAGCAGGGTCAGCACGACAGGCACGATCAGCCGCCAGCTCCGCAGCGCCAG